>Ga0209051_1000035_pt1 | contig 346999 bp, 310 predicted proteins | sample AraplaCvi_mMS_r2_2_FD_184286 | JGI IMG/M metagenome (GOLD analysis project Ga0209051, IMG submission 184286) | Arabidopsis root microbial communities from North Carolina, USA - plate scrape MF_Cvi_mMS_r2 (SPAdes) (version 2) | ecosystem: Host-associated > Plants > Roots > Endosphere | place...
GTTCGGTGATCTGCTTGACCGCCTCGATCTTGAATTCTTCCGGGTAGGGCTGGTTCGTTTTCATGGCACCTCCTATTGGGCCTCAGTTTGAGGCTCGGAGATGTCTAGCTAACCCGGGGCGATTCACCGGATGCGTTCGGGACTGACGAAGACCTCTCCTCTGAGGTCTCGCCGCTCGATTTCTTCTTTGGACGGCGGCTTCCTCGCACCAAACGTCAGCGCATACCGCTCGGCTGGCGGCGTTTCCACACCAAGGAAGTTCTCTATGTAGCTTCCTTCGGTATCCTCCAGCGCCATTGCAGCCCCGGGAAGCATCGGATCGAAGTAGTCCTTGATCGTCAGTCGAGGGCGCACTTTCGGTAGCACGATCGCACGCACGTCATCAACAGTGCGCACGACGCGCATGCCCGACCCTTTGCACAGCGCTTCAAATCGTGCCGCCGCGAGCTTGGCCTTGTTCGGCGGATCCTGCGTTTTGACCGTCAACGAGCCACAGGCGGTCGCAACGACAGCCAAGGATGCCGCAACAAAAAGCCGGAACATTCGCAAGCAGTGAATGGGCGTTTTCGGGAGCCCTTCTGCCCACGGGTTCAGTGCAAGCTTGAATATTGAGTCACGCAGGGGTCTCATTGACGCTCCATGTCCAAATACAAGATTGAATCCTTCACTGGGGGCGGGGTCAGTTCTTGAACTTTGCATCTGCCTCACGAGTGGCGTGGAAAAGTGATGAAGTCCGATGGACTTGCAATATTCAAGACCCCGAATGCATCGCTCCAGCTTGGTCGCGGCTCATGAGTTCGTGCGAGACGCGAATGCCATTGCGCCGACGGCGATGAAAACAACCCAGGACAGGTGCTTCCCACGGGTGAAGTAAAGCGGAAACGCCGCTGACACGATGGAGGCGGTGCCGATGGCGGTAAGCAGTTGATCCTTTGGAATGGGCCCGCTGCTGGCAGAGAAGAGCAGGTAGGCCAGGGCGGTCCACGCGACCGTGGTGAGGTGCCACACGAAGCGCAGCGTGCCGATCGTGAAGGCCGTGCTGCCCAATACCTTCGGCAAGTTGTCGCGCTTGGACAGTCGGATCAGGATGTAGCGTTCGCCGAGGTATGAGTGGGCGATGCCGGTGAGCAGGAGCAGGGTTGAGGCCAGAAGCAGCATGTGGTGCATCTCCTTTGGGCATGAGCGAAGGGCCTGGTCACTCGGATCAGGCTGACCACGCATACGCAATGAACGATAGCCCAATACTCTGCGTCATCGACCGACGCAGAGAGCGGGCCAGGCTTTTTCTTATCGGTTCGGGTCCGGTCTTCAAGCGGGCATCCGGACCAGACCTCGAATGTGTTTGTGCCTTATGGGAAGGAGTGAGCGCGGACAGTGAGTCGCTTCAGTCATCGCTCCGCCAATGCGACGGAGGCATCTCGTAGACATTGACCAGCGACACCTCATGTGTCCCCACCGTTGCGAAATGACTCCCTCCTGAGGGAAGCACCAGGCTTGCACCTGACTGCAGGATGAAGGTCTTGTCGCCGGTCTCGAAGGAACAGCTGCCTGCGAGCACGTAGACACGCCGTTGCTTGCCGTGCAACGGAAACGAGGTGTTCGGCGGATAGCGATTGAAGAAGAATCTGAATCGACCCGCGGGCTGGTGCCGGGCGCGCACTTCTTCCAAAGTCTGAGGGCCGCCGTCAGGCTCGTACGTTGGCAGTTCAGGCATCGAGGTTGCGCGGGCTGGGGGACAGTGGCTCCTTGCGGATTCGCATCGCGGGTCTGGCTGTCTTGCCGTCCGCATCCCGGAAGTGAACCTGCCCGTCGTCGTCGACTCGCACCTGCACCTTGGGTGGTGAGCCGGGTGTCTTGCGATGGGAACGGGTGCGGCGCTGACCGACAGCCACGGACGCCCCACGTGGACCGAGAGTCCAACTGCTGCCTGAGCTGCTGAAGTTCCATCGGACGCCGGGGGCAAGCTTGACGGAACGTCGGAATCGCAGTGGCATGGTCGTCGCGTTGGTGGTCCGGGTTGGCAGAGCGCGCGGCGAACTACGCCATCACTCTGGCGGGTACTTCTCTTGTGAGTCTAGGGCGGCACCGGGCCGTTGCTCAGAGAAGGAACCCCAGGTGATCGGGATCCAGAAACGCAAACGGGGCGTCTGCTTTCACAGACGCCCCGGCGTATATCGGTGGTGGAGAGGAGGAGGATCGAACTCCCGACCTTCGCATTGCGAACGCGACGCTCTCCCAGCTGAGCTACCCCCCCGCGTCGCGAAGTTTAACCCAATTTCAGGTCGGGATCAGGCGCCACCATTCCGAGCGGGCTTCGGTGCCTTCCACGGCGCCTTCCTCGACCCAGCCGACGAGCAGGCCGGCGGGGCCCGTGTCGTGGCGGGCGAGGTCGAGGAGGTGTTGGGGATCCTCGGTGATGAGGAAGCGGGCGTCGCCTTGCCAGGCGAGGTGCTGGCTCAGGGCGGCGAGCATCTGGCTGGGCTGGCTCTGCAGGAAGGTGAAGGGCATGGGCTGCCCGGTGCGGCACTGGTCGAGGGCGGCGAAGGTGGCGCTGTCGGCGCCGCGCCAGCTGGCGACCAGCAGCAGGGCGTCCTTCGGCATGGTCTGCTCGCCGGCGGCGTCGAGGCATTGGCGGGCGCCGTGCAGCGCGAGTTCGGCCCAGGGGCCGAGGCGGCGGGGGCGGTGGCCCAGGCGTCGGGCGAGGGTGTCGCGCCAGTCGGGTGGGGGTGGGGTGAGCTGGATGTGGGCGGTGCAGTGCCAGCCGGGGACGGGCTCGTGCGGGGTGGGGCGGTGGGTCCCGGCGTTCGCCGGGATGACGCTGTTCTTGGCGCCCATGTCTTCCAGAACGACCGCCGCATGCCCGCCGCCGAAACCCAGGATCGTGGCCAGCACATGGCGCACGGACGCGGGCGGTGCCTTGGCCAACGCAACGCCCAGCGCGGGGTCCGCTTGACCGTTCGCCACGGGCCACGCCGCATCCTCCAGGCACGCCGTCAGCAACGCGATCTCGGCCGCGCCCGACGCGCCCAGCGTGTGCCCCAGCATCGCCTTCAGCGACACCAGCGGCGGCATCTCGGTGAACACGTCGTGCAGCGCGGCGGCTTCGGTGGTGTCGTTGCCGGTGCTGCCGGCGGCCTGCAGCTTGACGAGGTCGATCGCGCTCAGGGGGATGCCGCTCCGGGCCGCGGCCTGGTGGCACATGGACACGACCGAGGCCCGAACGGCCCCGGCGGGATCGCTGCCGTCGACCACGTTGGCGCCACCGGCCACGCGCCAGCGCGAGGGTGTCGACGACAGGTGCAGCGCGGCGACGGCTTCGCCGAGCACGAGGCCGTCGCGGCCCAGGCCCAGCGGTTTCGCGCCGTGCGGAGACAGCAGATGCATCGCGCCGAACCCGGCGACGGTCAGGCGGTTCTCGAGTTCGATGCCGACCACCAGCGCGTCGGTGCGGCCACCGGAGGCGATCTCCGCGGAAGCGGACAGCACGGCGTTCGACGACGACGTGCATGCGGTGGACACGGTGAAGACGGGGCCCGACCAGTCGAGCCACTCCGCCACCCGCTGCGCGAGGTGGTGGAAGCCCGGCACGAAGTTGCCGTCACGCTCCCGCCCGCCGATGTCGACGGACGACGACGCCACGAACAGCGGTCCGCACCGGTCGGTCGCGAGCGCGCCGCTCTCGGTCACGGCTCGAACGACGAGCCGCCGCGCACGCGACCACCAATCCCCATCGGCATCGTCGATCGCCTGGAAGGGCCACGCGATCTCCGGCGCCACCTCTCGCCGCACGGCGGGCACCCCGCCGGCACGCAGGGCCGACACCGCGCTCGCGACATTCGCCCCGAGCGTCGACACCAGCCCCCGCCCCGCGAGGTACACCGCGTTCATTTGGCGAGGTGCGGCCGCAGGAAGTCCGCGAGGTGCGCGATGCTGGTGAGCGCCCGGCGCGTGTCCTTGCTGTCGGGCATGCGCACGCCGTAGCGTTCCTGGATGGCCATGGAGACCTGCAGTGCGTCGAGCGAGTCGAGGCCCAGGCGGGCCTCGGGGCCGAACAGCACTTCGTCGTCGGCGAGGCCGCCGGGCGGGTTGTCCTTTTCGGCGGCGTCGAGGATCAGGGCCTTGAGGTCGGCGACGAGGGTGTCGGGGGTCATCGGGAAGACTTTCGGAAAAGGACGACGGCCAGCAGCCACATCAGCGCCGCGAACGCGACGAGCCGGCCCACGTGGGGCAGGGTGGCGGCCACGTCGCCGCCGCGCAGCAGCACGGTGAGCAGGGCCTCGAGCGCCCAGTTCATGGGCGACCAGGCGGCGAGCTTCTGCATCACCGCGGGCATCACGAAGGTGGGCACCATGATGCCGCCCACGGCGGCCATCAGCACGTTGAGGATGGGGCCCACGGCGAAGGCCTGCGCGTGGCTGCGCACGGCGCACGCGAGCACGAGCGCGAGACCCACGGCGGCGAGGCTCACGGCGCCCACGGCCACGAGCAGCGCGCCCCAGTGGATGCCGCGCAGCGACAGCGCGTCGCCACCCAGCAGCGGCATGGCCCACACGCCCACGGCGAGCATCAGCGCGGCCTGCACGAGGTTGACGCCGATGTACGGCAGCGCCTTCGACGCGAGCAGGGTGGACCGCGGCACGCCCAGGCTCCGCAGCCGCGCGAGCGTGCCGCCCTGGCGTTCCTGCACGAAGAGCCCGCCGACCGAGGCGATCACGAAGAACATGCCGAACACGAGCCAGGCCGGCACGTTGTGCTGCACGGCCGTGGGCCGCGGGCCGCTGCCGGCGTGGCGTTCGGCGGTGACGAGGTCGGCCATCGACGCGCCGGCCTTCGGCGGCGTGGCATCGGTCTCCGACAGCGCGGCGCGCGCCTTGAGTTCACCCGCGGCGCCCGCCAGTTCGGCCTTCAGCGTGTTGAAGAGGTTGCCGTCGAGCCCCGGCTCGGTCAGCAGCCGCACGCGCGAGGACGTGGGGAACGACGGCAGCGCGAGTTCGTCGGACAGCCCCGCCTCGAGCACCAGCACGTACTTGAGCGAGCCGGCGCGCAGGCGCTCCTGCCAGTCGGCGGGCAGCGGCACGGGGGCGCCGTGCGAGCGCGCCCACGTGGTGGCGTAGGCCTTGGCCTGCTCGCCGGTGTCGCGTGCGTCGACGGCGTAGGTGAGCGACGCGGGGCGGGGGGCGTCGTACACGTTCTTCAACGCGAGCGACATCACCACGATGAAGATGACGGGCATGATGAACAGCGCGCCCATGCCGTGGATGTCGCGGCCGAGGGCGAGCAGTTCTTTCCTGATCAGGGCGAGCAGCATCGTCAGTCGTCCCGCAGCGATCGTTTCGTGAGCGACATGAACAGGTGCTCGAGGGTGTGCCGGCCCACTTCGGCGTGTTCGATGGGCACGCCCTGCGCCTCCACCGCGGCGAGCACGGCGGCAGCGGATTGTCCGGGAACGAGGCGCACGCGCAGCACGGCGCCGTCGGCCTCGACCTCGCCGAACGGCCGCAACGTCGCGGCGTCCACGCCCTCGGCCCGCACCGTCACCACCACGGGCCCGTCGGACAGCAACTCGGCGAGCGACCCGTCGCGCAGCACCTGGCCGTGGTCGATGATCACGACGCGGTCGGCGATGGCCTCGATCTCCTCCATGTAGTGCGAGGTGTAGATCACGGCGGCGCCGGCCGTGGCCAGCGAGCGGATGGCGTCGAGCAGGAACGCGCGCGACTGCGGGTCGACGCCCACGGTGGGTTCGTCGAACAGCACCAGTTCGGGTTCGGGCAGCAGCGCGATGGCGAGGTTGAGCCGGCGCTTCAGGCCGCCCGAGAGGTTCTCGGCGCGCACCTTCGAGAAGCGTTCGAGCTGCGCGAAGGCCGTGCACGCGGCGATGCGATCGCGCTTGCGGTCACCGGACAGGCGCCCCGCCGCCGCGAAACACGCGAGGTTCTCGGCCACCGTGAGCATCGGGTAGAAGGCGTACTCCTGCGGCGCCACGGCGATGCGCGTGGGGTTCGCGCGGCGGCTGTCGGCGAGCGGCACGCCGTCCACCGTCACCGACCCGCGCTGCACCGGCAGCAGGCCGGCGAGGTGCGAGATCAGCGTGGTCTTGCCGGCGCCGTTGGGCCCGAGCAGGCCCAGCACGCCGCCGCGGCGCGCCTGCAGCGACACGCCGTCGAGCGCGGCCTGCGGCGCGCCGGGGTAGCGGAACCCGAGCCCGTCGATGGCGAGCATCAGGGCAGGGCGGCCTTGAGGTCGCGGAAGAAGGCTTCCTCGAGCGCGGCCAGGTCGCGCAGCTTCGACGCGATGGCCGCGGGGTCGACCGCTTCACGGCCCTTGACCATGCGCGCGGCCTTCAGCGCGAACGCACGCCAGGTGTCGCCGATGGCGGTGAGGCGGTCGGAGAAGGCCGTGAGCTGCGGCATCCGCGCGAGCGTGGCGGCTTCCTGCAGGAACGCGGCGTAGATGAAGCGGAAGCCCGCGCCCCCCGTGCCGATCTCTTCCTGCATGCGCACGATGTGGCCGATGAAGGCGGTGGTGTGCGCGTCGGCCGGCGGCAGCTTCGCGACCTTGTTCGCCAGCATGCGCATGCCGCGCACGCCCGCGATGGGCACGGGCGCGAGCATGGTGCGGCAGGTCTTGAGGATGGCCTTGCGCACGGCGGCCGGCGTCACGTCCTGGCGGCCGATGGCCTCGGGGAAGTACAGCAGGCCCTTGGGCGCGAGCACACCCTTGGCGAAACGCGCGCGGGCGAGGTCGGCGCTGGCGCAGCGCACGGGTTCCTCGAACACCGGGTCGCTGATGAGGTAGTCGTCGCCCGACTTGCCGTAGACGAGCAGGTTGTGCGCGTTGAAGTGGAAGCGCATGTCGGGCGGGAAGTACGGCAGCCAGTACACCGACGTCTGCAGCCCCACCACCTTGCCGGCGGCCAGCAGGCCGTCGAGGCGCTGCTGCCCGGCCGCGGCCGAGCGGAAGGTCTCGAAGCGGAAGCGCGCGGCGAGCGGCGCCATCAGCCCCTTGATGATGGACTTCGGCGGCATGCGGTATGCGATGAGCGGCAGCCCCGAGATCTTGACGAACGGGATGTACGCGAACGACAGCGCCGACGACAGCCCGAACGCGAGGCTCTCGGTCATGGGCACGCCGTGGTGGCGCAGCAGGTTGGAGATGACGCCGCTCTCGCAGTGCGCCGCGTGCTGGTGCTGGAAGCTCATGTCGTGGGCACCTGGCGGATCTGGTCGACGGTCTTGCCGAGTGCGTCGGCATACCGGGCGAGCTGCGTGGCCGACAGCCGCGCGAAATGCGCGGGCTGCAGGTGGCGACGCACGCGCCACTGCCAGAAGCCGCTGGTCTGCGACAGCAGCGCCACGTCCATGCGGCACGTGTACATCCAGTACAGCAGCGGCGAGGCCGTGCCGGCACGCACCTGGGCGAGGGCCTCGGCGGCCTGGGCCTGCAGCGTGTCGACCGCGTGGCTGGTGACGATCTCCTCGGCCTCCCAGCCGCGCGAAGGCGCGATCACGATGCGGCCCGCCGCGTCGCGCGCGTACATGGCCTTGCGGTGGCCACCGAGCGTGGCGTTGCCTTCCTGCGGGACGGCGTCGATGTCCATCGTGTCTTCTCCTCCTGAGGCGCGGTTCAGCCGACCGCTTCCATGTAGACGAAACCGCTCGAGAACCGGCCGCTCTCGGGCACGAACATCAGCAGCTTCTGGCCGGGTTGGATGCGGCCCGAGCGGAACAGCTCGTCGAGCATGATGTACGGCGAGGCCGAGCCGGTGTTGCCCTTCGTGGTGAGGTTCGTGAACCAGCGCTCGCGCGGGATGGGCAGGCCCACCTCGGCCAGGCTGTCCAGCATGGGCTGCACGAAGTACGAGGACGACAGGTGCGGCAGGAACCAGTCGATGTCGTCGGCGCGCAGCTCGCGCTTGGCCACCAGGGCCTTCAGCGGTTCGGCGAGCGTGGCGCGCGCGATGTTCTCGTTGAGCAGGCGAACGTCCTGCTTGACCGAGAAGATCGACTGCGCCTGCCATTCGGCCTGCGGCACGGTCAGCCAACCGCGCAGCGATTCGTCGGGGTTCTTGTCGGCGCCTGCGTACATGCACGTGGGCAACTCGTGGGCGGCCGAGGACAGGTCGATCCAGTCGATGCGCAGCGACAGCGGGCCGCGCGGCGCGCGTTCGAGCAGCACGGCGCCCGCGCCGTCGGACAGCATCCAACGGAGGAAGTCCTTCTCGAACGCGATTTCCGGGCGGGTCTCGAGGGCCTGCACCTTGAGGTCGTGTTCGGCGTCGAAGTTGCGGGCCAGCAGGATGGGCGACGCGAGTTCGGAGCCGGTGGCGATGGCGCGGTGGGCGTCGCCCGCGCGCACCGACAGCCACGCGTGCTTGAGCGCCGCGGTGCCGGCGAGGCAGATGCCCGCGCAGGTGACGGCCTCGAGCCGCGGCCAGCCGAGCTCGCCGTGCACCATCACCGCGTGGCCGGGCATCAGCTGGTCGGGCAGGGACGTGCCGGTGACGAGGCAGTCGACGCGGCCGATGTCGTCGCCCAGCGCCCGGATGGCGCGGCTGGTGAGCTGCGCGTTGGTCATGGCCGGCTCGCCGGTGGCGCGGTCGATGGCGTAGTGGCGCGACTCGATGCCGTTGCTGCGCAACACGATGCGCCGCGCGCGCGACGGCTTGCCGCCCACGCGGCCCAGCACGTCCTCGATCTGGTCGTTGCCGACGGGGTCGAAGGGGAGGTACGCGCCGGTGCGCGTCAGGAATACATCAGTCCTCATACAGGGGCAAGCGGTGTGTGGCGGACCCCGAGGGCAGCTCGAAGCGGTCGCGGATTTTAGTCATCCAGGGGCGCATGAACGGGCGCAGCAGGGCCTGGATGGCGAGGCTGGCGGGCACGAGCGAGACGATCAGCGTGACCAGGAAGGCCACGTAGACGGCCAGCAGCGGCATGCGCGCGGGACGGCCGGGGCCGCCGGCGAGACGGATCAGCTTGCCCCACACGAAGAAGCTGCGGGTGCCGGTGCGTTCGCTGAAATAGAGCTTGGGGTCGACCTCGCTCGCGCCCAGGCCGTGCAGCAGCGGGCCGGGGCCCCGTTCCTCGTCGGCGTGCAGCGCGTCGCGCAGCGCGAGGCCGAAGCGGCGCGTGCGGCGGATCTGCGTGTCGTCGAGGCCCGCGTCGGGCATGCCCCAGAAGCCGGCCTTGCGGCCGCTCAGCAGCCACACCGGGGTGGTGATGAACGTGGCGAGCGTGGGGCCCGGGTCGATCAGCGTGACGTTGTCGATCAGGCGCGCGCCGGCGTCCGCCAGCATCGCCTTCATCTTCTCCTGCGCCGACAGCCACATGTTGCGGCACGCGATCACGGTGACGACGGGTTTGCCGGCCAGCAGCCTGCGGCCCACCGGGTGCTTGAGGAACGCGGTGACGGGCAGCGACGGGGCCAGGAACCACACCTGGTACGGGAGGATGACGAGGTCGAAGTGTTCGTCGCCCGTGAGGCCGAGCGGCGCGAGCGGCGGCGGCACGAGGTGCGCCGACTCGGGGAAGGCGTCCAGGAACTCGAAGAACGACCACGGGTACGGGTACGGCGTGAGCGGCACCAGCGTCTCGACGTGGAGGTCGATGGCGGGATCGGCGCGCAGAGGGGCGGCGATCTGCTCCGCCACGGCGCTCAGCTGGCCGGTCTGGGAGTAGTGGATCAGCAGCACGCGCTTGGGGCGCGGACCGGGAGAAGCGGGGTTCACGAGGACGGACTGCGGGACGTGGACGAAGGGTCTATTGTCGTTGGGCAGACGCCCCGTCGTGGACCCGCCTTCGGGGGGGACTGGAAACAAGCGGTGAAAGGTCGCGGATTCGGTCAGGTCGGGCAGGATGGGGCGTCGGGGCTCACCCGAGGTCGCCGTCGAGGTAGTGCCAGCGGCCGTCCAGCCGCACGAAGCGGCTGGTTTCGTGGAGCCGGTGCGCCCGGCCGTCCAGCTTGCTGCGGGCGACGAATTCCACGGTGGCGTGGTCGGCGTCCTGGTCGGCGTGGCGGCGCACCTCGAGCCCCAGCCAGCGCAGGCCGGGCGGGTCGGGGTCGAGCGTGGCCGGGCGGGTATCGGGGTGCCAGGTGGCCAGCAGGTAAGGGCGGTCGCCCCGCACGAAGGCGCTGTAACGTGAGCGCATCAGCGCCTCGGCGGTGGGGGCCTGCAGGTGGAGGGGGCCGGCGTGGTAGCGGCCGCAGCAGGTGTCGTACGCCAGGGGGCGGGGCTCGGTGGCGCGGCAGGGGCAGGTGTCTGGGGGCATCGGGGGCGGATTTCACGGAGACCCCGGAACCGGGTCGGGGGGGGCATTGCAAGCGGGGCGGGGGCGTGTCACTATACTGTTCATCCATACAGTGTTTTGCCGCCACCATGCCTCCCGCCATTGTCCCCCTTGCCGAGCCCTCGCGCGTAGCCGCGGGCGCCGTCTCGCAGGCGGGCGTGGACGAAGCGCCCGCGGTGCCGGTGCCCCCCGTCGTGTCGCCCCCTCGGGTGGAACGTGTCGACCGGGTCGACCGGCTCGATCCCGAACGCCTCCACCCCGCGCTGTGGCGAGGCCACCAACTGGGCCGCCATGCCGACCAGGGCTGTCCCACCGGCTACGGTTCGCTCGACGCCCAGCTGCCGGGCGGCGGCTGGCCGCGCCGGGCGCTGTCGGAACTGCTGCTGGCCCACCCGGGCATCGGCGAGATCCGCCTGCTCGCGCCCGCGCTGGCCGCGGTGCAGCAGGCCGGCCGCCTCGTGATGCTGTTCGATCCGCCCGCGGCGCTGTCGGGCTGGGCGCTGGCCGGCATGGGCCTCGACGTGGAGCAGTTGCTGCTGATCCAGGCCGCCTCGCAGGTGCCGGTGGATCCGGGCGGCCCGCCCGCCGGGCCGTTGCGCCAGGTGGGCGTGCAGGCGCGGCTGTGGGCGCTGGAACAGGCCTTGAAGAGCGGCCACGTGGGCGCGGTGCTGGCCTGGCTGCCACCGCGGCTCGCGCCCGACCGGGTGCGTCGGTTGCAGCTCGCGGCGCAGGCCCACGACGGCCCGGCCTTCGTGCTCCGCGAGGCGGCGGCGCAGTCGTCGCCCAGCGCGTCGCCGCTGCGGCTCGGGCTGCGGGCGGCCGGGGTGGACCAGCTCGCGGTGAACGTGCTCAAGCGGCGTGGGCCGCCGCTGCTGCAACCCGTGTACCTGCGGCTGCCGGCCATGCTGTCGCCGGTGGCGGCGCGGCGGGCGCGGTCGGCGGGGGACGTCGACACGCGGCCCGTGGCGGCGCCGGTCGAGGTCGACCGTGGCGTGGAGGCGGTGTCCGAGCCCGTGGCGCCGCGCCTGCCGTCGGCCACCTTCGTCAACCTGGCCTGAGCCCCGGCTTGCGCTGTCCTTCCGTCGTGGACTGGAACCCCTTCGGTGCGGACTGGAACCCCTTCGGCGTTGTGGCTCGGCCTTCACCTGCCCTGGCTGTCGCTGGAAGCCTTCGCGGCCACCTTGTCGCCGGAGGCCCGCGACACGCCCATCGCGCTGATGTTCCAGCACCAGGTGGTGTCGATCAACCGCGCGGCCCACGGGCTCGGCGTGCAGCGGGGCATGAAACGCGCCACGGCGCTGGCGCTGGCGCCCCACCTGCTGTTCGGCGAAGCGCACGAAGGGCGTGACGCGCTCGCGCTGCAGGCCGTGGCGCATGCGGCGCTCGCGTTTTCGCCGGCGGTGTGCCTGTCGACCCCGGCCGGGGTGCTGCTGGAGGTGTCCACCACGCTGCGCTACTTCGGCGGCATCGACCGGCTGATGCAGCGGCTCGACGACACGCTGGCCCCGCTGGGCCACCGCGTGTTCCGCGCGCGGGCGCCCACGGCGCAGGGGGCGGCGCTGCTGTCGCAGTGGCGCGACGGGGTCGATTGCCCCGACCTCGCCACGCTGAACGCCGCGCTCGACGAGGCGCCGCTGCCGGTGCTCGCGTCCGCCCAGCCCCACCTCGCCACCTTCGAGGGCATGGGGTTGCGCTGCCTGGGGGACCTGCGGCGGCTGCCGCGGGCCGGGCTCGCGCGGCGCTTCGGCGAGGGGCTGCTGGACGAACTCGACAGCGCCTCGGGCGACCGGCCCGACCCGCGCGACCCGCTGGTGCTGCCGCCCACCTTCGACAGCGAGGTGGAACTGTTCGCCCGCGCCGACACCACCGACCAACTGCTGCACGGCGCCGAGGTGCTGCTGGCGCGGCTCGTGGTGTGGCTGTCCGCCCGCCATGCCTTCGTGCGGCGCTTCCAGCTGCTGCTGCGCCACGAAGGCCGGCTGCGCCGGGCCGAGGGGCCGGCCGTCACCACCGTCGACGTGGCGCTCGCCGAACCCTCGCGCGATTCCGCGCACCTGCACACGCTGCTGCGCGAACGCCTCGCCGCGTTCGTGCTGCCCGCGCCCACGCTCGAACTGGCGCTGCACGCCCACGACATCGCGAAGCAGCCCCCGCCCAACACCGAACTGTTCCCCACGCCACGCAACGAACGCGAGGGCCTCGTGCGCCTGATCGAACGCCTGCAGGCGCGGCTGGGGCCCACCCGCGTGCAGCGCCTCGTGCGGGTGCCCGACCACCGGCCCGACCGGTGCGCGCGCACCGTACCCTACGAGCCCGGTGCGATGCCGCGGGCGCCCGAACCCGTCGTCACGTCACGCCGGCCGGTGCGCCGGCAGGCGAGGGGCGCGGCCGAGCGGGCGGCCGCGGCGCCGCCGCCCACGAAACCACCCGTGGTGCTGGCCAACCCGATGGAGCCGGAACGTCCCGCGCCGTCGATGCGGCCGGTGTGGCTGATGCCCGAGCCGGTGCCGCTGGCCGAACGCCAGTCGCGCCCGCTGCTGGACGGGCAGGTGCTGCAGCTGCTGTGCGGCCCCGAGCGCATCGAGGCGGGGTGGTGGGACGAAGGGCTCGCCGAACGCGACTACTTCATCGCGAGCCTGGCGGACGGGGCGCTGGTGTGGGTGTACCGGGCGCGGTTGCCGTTGTCAGGGGGGGAGGGGTGGTTCCTGCAGGGGCGGTTCGGGTAGGCGCCGAGCGGTGACCGTCGGCGCCCATGTCCCCTCGGCGCGCTTCGACGCCGGTGGATCCCGGCGTTCGCCGGGATGACGGAACACGGTAGCTGTCACCCCGGCGAACGCCGGGGCCCACCACCCCTCTTCACCGCCGAAGACCGATCACCGATTCGGCGTGATCAGGAACTTCTCCCCCGTCGCCCGCTGCCCGTACGCCTGGATCACGTCCGGCTGCAGGGTTTCGGCGAGGGTGATCTCGCGGGAGTAGTGGCTCTTGAACGTGGTCTTGAGTTCCGCCGCCACCCGCGCGCGCAGCGCCTGCGCGCCTTCGCTGCCCAGCTTCTGCAGGAACGGGGTCAGCAGCCAGCCGCCCATGCCCCAGGCCATGCCGAAGCTGCGGTTGAACTCGGTGGGCGAGGTGTCGAGGCCGCCGTACAGGTAGACCTGCTTGTGCACCGCCGAGCCGTAGCGGCTGTATTCCTTGGCGTTGCGGTTGATGGCCGCTTCCATCGCCGTGAGGATCTGCCCGGCGAGCTTGCCGCCGCCCAGCGCGTCGAACGCGAGGGTGGCGCCCGTGGCGGCCAGCGCGTCCGTCAGTTCTTCCATGAACCGGGGCGACGACGAGTCGACGACGTACGTCGCGCCCTGGTCCTTCAGCAGCTTCGCCTGCTCGGGCTTGCGCACGATGTTGACGAGCTGCACGCCGTCCTTCTGGCAGATGCGGTTGAGCATCTGGCCGAGGTTGGACGCGGCGGCGGTGTGCACGAGGGCCGTGTGGCCTTCGCGGCGCATCGTCTCGACCATGCCCAGCGACGTGAGCGGGTTGACGAAACACGAGGCGGCTTCGGCGAACGTGGTGCCGTCCGGCACCGCCATCACCTGCGACAGGTGCAGGCAGCGGTACTGCGAGTACATCGATCCACCCAGCACGCCCACGGTCTTGCCGAGCAGCGCCTTCGCGGCGGGAGAGTCGCCGGTGGCCACCACCACGCCGGAGCCCTCGTTGCCCACCGGCATCGATTCGTCGACGCGCGAGGCCAGGGCCCGCATCAGCTTCTCGGGCATCTTCGCCGTGGTGACGGGCTGCTTCGCCGTGCCGGACGTCTTCAGCGTCGACAGGTCGGCCATGCCGATCAGCAGGGCCAGGTCGGACGGGTTGATGGGGCTGGCCTCGATGCGCACCAGCACCTCGTTTTCCTTCGGTGCGGGCACGGGCACGTCGGCGAGCGAGAGCTCGAGCTCTCCGCTCGCCTTCAGCAGCGAGCGGAGTTGCAGGGCCGTGGTGGGGATGGACTGGCTCATGGGGGTCTCCAGAGGTGAATCCGGCCAGTCTAGTCCCCGTCGCACGGTCGTGCTGTCGCCAAGGTTCAACGAATGACGTTGTAGCCCCGGCCCGTCAGGCAACGCTTCAGCACCGTGCCGCGGTCGGCGTCCTTGGCGTGCCGCTGGCCGATGATGCCCAGCGAGGCGCGGTCCGCGGCGGCGCCGGCGGCCCGGCTGGCGAAGCGGGTCACGTCGTCGAGGTTCTGGTTGGCGATGGCCACGCACTGCTTGTAGTCGGCCTGGTACTTGGCCGGGTCCACCTTCGACAGGTCGACGAGGTCGTAGCCGGCGAGCGGCTCCACCGGCAGTTCGGGTTCGAGCGTGGTGCAGGCGGCCAGGGACAGCAGGCCGAGGGACAGCGTGAGCACGGACAGGTTGCGCGGGAAGGACATGGTTCGGTTCGTGATGACAGTGAAAGGGCGCCCATTGTGCGGTCTGCGCGCGAGGAGCCTTAACGTTCGCTTCACCTTCGTCTAACCGACCGTTAACTCCGCCCTCCTATCGTCGACCCCGACACGGACGCACCTCGTCCGCTCTTCTCGAAGGGGTACACGACATGACACTGAAAACCTTGAACGCCTCGCTGATCGCCGTGGGCGTGCTCGCCGTCGGCACCGCCGGCGCCTTCGGCCTCAAGCCCGAGTTCACGAAGACCCAGGGCACCGCCGCCGCGGTGACGACCGCTGCCGCCACCGCACCCGCCAACGCCGTGGCGCCGGTGCCCGCGCAGACCGTGGTGCCGAACTACCGCGCCATCGTGGCCCAGGCCGGCCCGGCCGTGGTCGGCGTGACCGTCGAGGGCGTGCACAAGCCGAGCCGCGAGGAGGTGCAGCAGCAACAGCAGCAGCTGCCCCCGGGCCTCGAGAACGACCCGTTCTTCCAGTTCTTCCGCGGCCTGCCCGGCATGCAGGGCGGGCGTGGCGGCCGCCAGCAGGTGCCCTCGCAACCGTTCAAGGGCCAGGGCTCCGGCTTCATCATCAGCAGCGACGGCCTGATCCTGACCAACGCGCACGTGGTGCGCGAGGCGAAGGAAGTGACCGTCAAGCTCAACGACCGCCGCGAGTTCGCCGCGAAGGTGCTGGGCACCGACACCACGACCGACGTGGCCGTGCTGCGTATCGACGCGAAGAACCTGCCCACCGTGCGCCTGGGCGACCCGCAGAGCCTCGAGGTGGGCGACCCGGTGCTCGCCATCGGCGCGCCGTACGGCTTCGAGCAGACCGCCACGAGCGGCATCGTGAGCGCCAAGGGCCGTTCGCTGCCGGGTGACGCGATGGTGCCGTTCATCCAGACCGACGCCGCGGTGAACCCCGGCAACTCCGGCGGCCCGCTGTTCGACGGCAGCGGCGCCGTGGTGGGCATCAACGCGCAGATCTACTCGCAGACCGGCGGCTTCCAGGGCCTGAGCTTCTCGATCCCGATCAACGTCGCGCTGAAGGTGAAGGACCAGATCGTCGCCACCGGCAAGGCCTCGCACGGCCGCCTCGGCGTGGTGATCCAGGACCTGAACCAGGGCCTGGCCGAATCGTTCGGCCTCGACCGGCCGGACGGCGCGCTCGTCTCGAAGGTCGCGCCCGACAGCGCCGCCGCCGCCGCGGGCCTGAAGCCGGGCGACGTGATCCTCGAGGTCAACGGCGAGGCCATCCAGCGCTCGGGGTCGCTCTCGAGCCGCGTGGGCCTCTCCGCTCCCGGCGACAAGGTCAAGCTGAAGGTGTGGCGCGACAAGTCGGCCAAGGAGATCGAGGCGAAGCTCGGCGGCCTGCCGAACGAGGACGAGAAGGTGGCCAGCGCCGGTGACGGCCAGGGTGGCAAGCTGGGCCTGTCGCTGCGCCCGTTGTCGCCGGAAGAACGCCGCGCCACGCACCTGGCCCAGGGCCTGGTGGTGGAGGGCGCCGACGGCCCGGCCGCACGCGCCGGCATCAACGAGGGCGACGTGGTGCTGGCCATCAACGGCAAGCCGGTCACCTCGGTGGAGCAGGTGGTCAGCGTGATCAAGGCCAAGCCGAAGAGTGTCGCGCTGCTGATCCAGCGCGACGGCGAACAGATTTTTGTCCCTGTGAACCTGGGTTGACTGGGTTGACCCACCCCGCGAGGGGTGTTCCACACGCCATCCCGGCAACCGCCGGGGTGGCGTTTTTTCATGTATGGCTCAGAGGCTGAGCTGCCGCTGGATCTCCTGCCCGATGGCGCCGAGCGGCATCACCTTCTCGGCCGCGTTGCGCTTGATGGCTTCCTTCGGCATGCCGAAGACCACGCAGCTCTCCTCGTCCTGCGCCGCGGTGCGGGCGCCGGCGTTGCGCATCTCGAGCAGACCGGCCGCGCCGTCGTCGCCCATGCCGGTCATGATGACGCCGAGCGCGTTCGCGCCCGCGCACTTGGCCACGGAGCGGAACAGCACGTCCACGGACGGGCGGTGGCGGTTCACGAGCGGGCCGTCGACCACCTCGACGAAGTACTGCGCGCCGCTGCGCTTGAGCACCATGTGGCGGCCGCCGGGGGCGATCAGCGCGCGGCCCGGGACCACGCGGTCGTTGTTCTCGGCTTCCTTCACCGTGATCTGGCACAGCGTGTTCAGGCGCGCGGCGAATGCGGCGGTGAATTTCTCGGGCATGTGCTGCACGATCACGATGCCGGGGCACACGCGCGGCAGCGTCGTCAGCACCTCTTCCAGGGCCTGCGTGCCGCCGGTGGACGTGCCGAGCGCCACCACGCGTTCCGTGGTCTGCGTCATCGCGCGGGCGGTGGAGGGCGGCAGGATCACGTCGGCGGTGTTCTTCGCCACAGGCGTCAGCGGGGCCGGACGGCCCGCGGCGAGTCGGCGCACGTTGGCCTTGGCCGCGGCCTTCACGGTGTGGATGAGTTCGTCGCCGGCCTCGCTCAGGAACTGCTTCAGCCCCACCTTGGGTTTGGTGACGATGGCGACGGCGCCCGCGGCCATGGCCTCGAGCGTGGTCTTCGCGCCCTTGTCGGTCAGCGTCGAGCAGATCACCACGGGGGTGGGCTTCTGCTGCATCACCATGCGCAGGAAGGTGATGCCGTCCATGCGCGGCATCTCCACGTCGAGCACGATCACGTCGGGCCAGTCGAGCTTCAGGCGTTCGATGGCGAGCACGGGGTCGGCCACCGCGGCCATCACCTCGATGCCGGGGGCCTGCGACAGCAGGCCGGTCAGCACCTGGCGAACCACGGCGGAATCGTCGATCACCATCACGCGGACGGGACTGTTCATGTCGTTCCTCAATTCAGCGGCGTGAAGCCGGAGGTGGGGTGCACCAGGCGGACCCAGACGTGGCCGGTCGCGACGTCGAACGCGATCTGGCGGTGGCCCACGCCGAAGAGGCTTTCCGAGACGACCTGGATGCCCTGGTCCTGCAGCAACCGGCGTGCCGCCTCCCCGTTGTCGCGGCCCACGTGGATGGTGCCGCCCGGGTTGTGGTCCGGGAACATGTTGCCGCCGCCGAAGATCTTGGCCTCGCACTGGGACGGGAACACGTGTTCCTTCGCCAGCGCGTCCAGCATCAGCTCGAGCGACTCCTCGCCGTAGCGGGCGTCGAGCGGGCCCTGCACCCGCGAGCCCCGCCGGGCCAGCAGGAAGTGCGACATCGCGCCCACGCGCAGCTTCGGATGCCACAGCGTGATGGACACGCACGAGCCGAGCAGCGTGCGCAGCATGCAGTCGGCGCCGGCCACGGCGTATTCGCCGGGACGCAGGATCACGTCGCGGTGTTCTGTGACGGTCGCCATGGGTCCCTCTGGAGCTCTTACGGTTTTCTGTAGATGCTGGGAGCGACTTGCTCCAGCGAATCGGTGATGTCGTTCAGCGTCTCGGAATGCCCGATGCAGAAATGCCCGCCGCGCTTGAGCGTCGCGAGGATGCGGGCCACCACCTGGCGCTTGGTGTCGCCATTGAAGTAGATCATCACGTTGCGCAGGAAGATCATGTCGAACGTGCCGAGGTTGTTCGGCAGCGCGGCATTGAGGTTGACCTGCGTGAACGACACCTTCTGGCGCAGCGAACGCTCGACCAGCAGCGTGCCGGTCTGGCTCTCGATGCCCTTGAGGCAGAAGCGCTTCAGGTAGTGCTGCGGGATGTGGCGCGTGCGCTCGAGCGGGTAGTGCCCGGTGCGCGCGCGCTGCAGCACCCGCGTGCTGATGTCCGAACCGATCACCTCCCAGGGTTGCTGGGGCAGGGCGTCGGCGAGCACCATCGCCATGCTGTACGCCTCTTCACCGGTCGAGCTGGCGGCGCTCCAGATGCGGAACGGCTGGCCGCGCACCGCGGTGTCGCGGGCCACGTCGCGCAGCAGCTCGAAGTGCTTCGGCTCGCGGAAGAAGTAGGTCTCGTTGGTGGTCAGCAGGTCGACGGCGGTCTGCACCTCCTCCGCGTCGTCCCCGCTGCTCAGCAGCTTGAAGTACTCGGTGAAGCTGCCGAGCCGGCGCGCCTGCAGCCGCTTGGCCAGCCGGCCGGACACCAGCGCCTTCTTCGCGGACGACAGCGTGATGCCCGCCGCGTCGAAGATGAAGCGCTGGAAGTTCCCGAACTCGGCGTCGGTGATGGTGTGCATGATCGATCGGACGGGCGCGGGATCAGAAGCGGGCGAACTGGCTTTCGTCGAGCGCGGCGCCGACGTTCAGCGCGAAGCCGTTCGTCCCGTTGTTGCCCGACGAAGAGGCCTTCTTCGCGTGCACCTTCGACGGCGGCGCGATCACGCTGCGCTGGCTGGCGCGCGGCGAGGACGCGCGCGGCGCGACCATCGGCGCCGCGCCGTGGCCCAGCTTGAAGAAGGCCATCGTCTGCTGCAGCTGCTCGGCCTGGCTGCTCATCTCCTCCGAGGTGGCGGCCAGCTCTTCGGAGCTGGAGGCGTTCTGCTGCGTGGTCTGGCTCAGCTGGTTGACGGCGGCGTTGATCTGGCTGACGCCCGAGCTCTGCTCTTCCGAGGCGGCGGTGATCTCCTGCACCAGGTCCGACGTCTTCTTGATGTTCGGCACGATCTGGTCGAGCAGGCGGCCGGCGCGTTCGGCCAGTTCCACGCTGGAGCCGGCGACGGTGCCGATCTCCTGCGCGGCCACTTGGCTGCGTTCGGCGAGCTTGCGCACCTCGGCGGCGACCACCGCGAAGCCCTTGCCGTGTTCACCGGCACGGGCCGCTTCGATCGCGGCATTCAGGGCCAGCAGGTTGGTCTGGTAGGCGATGTCGTCGATGATGCCGATCTTCTGGGCGATCTGCTTCATCGCGGCGACCGTGGCCTTCACGGCCTCGCCGCCTTCCGTGGCTTCCGACGCGGCCTTCGTGGCCATGCCGTCGGTGACCTTGGCGTTTTCGGTGTTCTGCGAGATCGACGCGGTCATCTGCTCGATGGACGCGCTGGTCTCCTCGACGCCGGCGGCCTGCTCGCTCGCGGCCTGCGACAGCGACTGCGCCGTGGCGCTCACTTCCTCCGACGCGCCGGCCAGGGCCTCGGCGCCCGAGTTCACTTCCGTCACCACCTGCGACAGCTTGGCCACGGTGTTGTTGACGAACTCCTTCATCTGGCCGAAGGCGCCTTCGTAGTCGTTGTCGATCGTGCGGGTCAGGTCGCCCTCGGAGACGGCGCCCATCACGCGGACCACGTCGTCGACGCTCGCGCCGGTGGTGGACACCAGCGTGTTCAGGCCGTCGCCCATTTCCTTCTGGAAGCCCTGCAGGCCCGTGACGTCCATGCGCGCCTCGAAGTTGCCGCGGTTGGCGGCGGCCACCACTTCGCGCTGGCCGGCGATCACCTGCTGCAGGCGGCCCACCATCTGCTTGACGGCGTACAGCATGCTGCTCGTGTCGCCGTTGCGGATCACCACGTCGGCGGACAGGTCGCCATCGGCCACCTTGTGCAGCAGCGCGGCGGCGTAGTCGGGTTCACCGCCGAGCTGGCGGCCGATGATGCGGGTGACGACCAGGCCCAGGGCCACGGCCAGCAGCACCGAGGCGGCGATCACGGCGGCCATCAGCCAGCGCGCTTCGGCGACGGCCTTCGCGCCGTTCTCGTTCGTGAGCTTCGCCTGCGCCGACAGTTCGTCGATGATGCCGTTCATCGTCTTCTCGAGGCCGTTGATGGCCTTGCGGGTGTCGCCGTTGCTGAGGTCGGCGGCGGCGTCGAACTTGCCGTCGATGGCGAGTTGCGCGACCTTGTCGTTCAGCGCCAGGTAGGCCGGCAGCTGCGTGTCGATCTCCTTCACCAGGGCCTGCTCGGTCTCGCTCAGCGACGTCGAGCGGTAGCTCTTCATCGCGGCGTGGAACTTCTCCATGTGGACGGCGGCGCGCTTGACGGCGTCCTTCGCGTCGTCGGCGTCCTTCGTCGCCGGCAGGCGGACGTAGGCGCGCGAGTGCGCGGTCAGCCGGGCCGCGGCCTCGGACACGTCCTGCATCGGCAGGATGTTGTTCGCGTACGTGTCCTGGAGCATGTCGCCGAGGTGGGACATCTTCAGCATCGCATAGCCGCCGACGGCGGCGGTGATCGCCGAGCAGGTGAGGAACGTCAGCAGCAGCTTGTGCGCCAGCTTCAATCGCAGGAACCAGTTCATGGGGAGCCTATCTTTCGTCGTGTTGCCTTGTTATCGGCCTGCGGCTGGCGGTCCGCAGGTCAGAACTTTGTAAAGAGCGCGTCATCCGGGGCGGAGATGCCGCCGCTGTACGCCATGGCCGGGTTCAGCGCGAAGCCGTTGCCCGAGGCGCGTTTGGAGGCCGCGGCGGCCTTGCGGGCCGGGCGGGCGGAAGGGGTCGACGGCGCGCGGGGCGCCGGAGCCGGGGCGATCGTGTGCGCGGCGCCGTGGCCGAGCTTGAAGAACGACATCGCCTGCTGCAGCTGCTCGGCCTGGCTGCTCATCTCTTCCGAGGTGGCGGCCAGTTCTTCCGAGCTGGAAGCGTTCTGCTGCGTGGTCTGGCTGAGCTGGCTCACGGCGGCGTTGATCTGGCCGACGCCCGAGGTCTGTTCCTCGGAGGCGGCGGTGATCTCCTGCACGAGGTCGGACGTCTTCTTGATGTTCGGCACGATCTCGTCGAGCAGCTTGCCCGCGCGTTCGGCCAGCTCGACGCTGGAGCCGGCGACGGTGCCGATCTCCTGCGCGGCCACCTGGCTGCGCTCGGCGAGCTTGCGCACCTCGGCGGCGACCACCGCGAAGCCCTTGCCGTGTTCACCGGCGCGGGCCGCTTCGATCGCGGCGTTCAGGGCCAGCAGGTTGGTCTGGTAGGCGATGTCGTCGATGATGCTGATCTTCTGGGCGATCTGCTTCATCGCCGCGACGGTGGCCTTCACGGCCTCGCCACCTTCGCTCGCCTCGGCGGCGGACTTCGTGGCCATGCCGTCGGTGATGCGGGCGTTCTCGGTGTTCTGCGAGATCGACGCGGTCATCTGCTCGATGGACGCGCTGGTCTCCTCGACACCCGCGGCCTGCTCGCTCGAGGCCTGCGACAGCGACTGCGCCGTGGCGCTCACCTCTTCGGACGCACCGGCCAGCGCCTCGGCGCCGGCGTTCACCTCGGTGACCACCTGCGACAGCTTGGCCACGGTGTTGTTGACGTAGGACTTCATCTCGGCGAACGAGCCCTGGTAGTCCTTGTCGATGGTCTGGGTCAGGTCGCCCTCGGCCATCGCGCCCATCACGCGCACCACGTCGTTGATGCTGCTGCCGGCCGATTCCACCATCTGGCGCACGGTGTAGAGCATGCTCGTGGTGTCGCCGGGGGCGGTGCGCACGTCGACGGTGAAGTCGCCCACGGCCACTTGTTCCAGCACCTCGGCCGCGTACGACGGCTCGCCGCCCAGCAGCTTGAGCAGGCCGCGCGTGATCACGAGGGCGATGACGGCGCCCACCAGGATCGCGAACACCGACAGGCCGATCACGAGGTTGCGGGTGTGCACGTAGGTCTCGACGGCCTGGTCGCCGGCTTCCTTCATCTGTTCGGTGACGTAGTCGCCGAGGCTGTCGGCGGCGGCCATGTAGGCGTCGTTCACCGGGGCGTAGTCGCTCTTCATGAACTCGATGGCGCGGGCGCGGTCCGTCTTCGCCAGTTCATAGAGGCGCTCGTACTTCGGGGCGAGCTGCTGGCGCTTGTCCTGCAGGTCCTTGAACAGCTGGCGGGCGCGTTCGGCCACCAGCACCTCGTCGAGCTTCTTGACCAGCTCGCCGTTGCGGGCGCGGCGCTCTTCCACCTGCTGGCGGATCGACTCGGCCTCGCTCTCGCTCGAGGCGATCAGCATGCCGCGCAGCAGGCGGCCGTTGTGGATGGCGTTCTTGATGATGTCGTCGGCCATCTGCACCTTGGGGTACCGGTCCTCCATGATCAAGGTCGTTGCGCTGCTGACGGTCGACAGGCGCAGCACGCTCAGGACGGAGATGACGATCAGGAGGAACAGCACGACGCCGAAGCCGAGGCTCAGGCGGGTGGCGACTTTGAGGTTGGAGAACATTTTTGTGGCTTCCCTGGGGTTTGGTTCGCGGTCAGAGGTGCTGACCGGTTTCCTTGGTGGCCGCGGTGGCGGCCTGGAGGTCGTCGATGGACAACACCTGGTGGACGTTCAGCAGGATCACGAACTTGCCCTTGACCTTGCCCATGCCCTGGATGAAATCGGTGCGGATGTTCGCGCCGAAGGACGGCGGCGGTTCGATGTCGGCGGCGTCGATGTCGAGCACCTCGTTGACCGCGTCCACCACGACGCCGATCACCTGGCGCTCCTCGTCGGCCTCGATCTCCACGATGACGATGCAGGTGCGCTTGGTGACCTCGCTCGACGGCCGGCCGAAGCGGGCCAGCAGGTCCATCACGGGCACCACGGCGCCGCGCAGGTTGATCACGCCGCGCACGCTCGCGGGCATCATCGGCACCTCGGTCAGCGTGTCGTACTCGATGATCTCCTTGATCGACAGGATGCCGATCGCGAAGGATTCACCGGCGAGCTGGAAGGTCAGGTACTGGGTGGGTTCCTCGCGCACGGCGACGGTGTTCGTCGCGGCGACGGCGGGGAGGTGGGGTCGGGTCTGGACCAGGGCGTTCATGAACAACTCCTGAAGCTTAGAACTTGGAGAACTGGGATTCGTCGATGGCGTCGGCGCCCGCCACGGCCAGGCCGCGGCTGAGGTCGAAGCCGCCGGAGCGGCCGGCGCGGGCCGGCGAGGCGGAACGAACGGGTTTCGGTGCGACGCGGCGGCTCACGGCCTGCGGCGCGGCGCCGTGGCCGAGCTTGAAGAACGACATCGTCTGCTGCAGCTGCTCGGCCTGGCTGCTCATCTCTTCCGAGGTGGCGGCCAGCTCTTCCGAGCTGGAGGCGTTCTGCTGCGTGGTCTGGCTGAGCTGGCTCACGGCGGCGTTGATCTGGCCGACGCCCGAGGTCTGTTCCTCGGAGGCGGCGGTGATCTCCTGCACGAGGTCGGAGGTCTTGCGGATGTTCGGCACGATCTGGTCGAGCAGCTTGCCGGCGCGTTCGGCCAGTTCCACGCTGGAGCCGGCGACGGTGCCGATCTCCTGCGCGGCCACCTGGCTGCGTTCGGCGAGCTTGCGCACCTCGGCGGCGACCACCGCGAAGCCCTTGCCGTGTTCACCGGCACGGGCCGCCTCGATCGCGGCGTTCAGGGCCAGCAGGTTGGTCTGGTAGGCGATGTCGTCGATGATGCCGATCTTCTGGGCGATCTGCTTCATCGCGGCGACCGTGGCCTTCACGGCCTCGCCCCCCTCGGCGGCTTCCGTGGCGGCCTTCGTGGCCATGCCGTCGGTGACCTTGGCGTTCTCGGTGTTCTGCGAAATGGAGGCGGTCATCTCCTCGAGCGACGCACTCGTTTCCTCGACGCCCGCGGCCTGTTCGCTGGCGGCCTGCGACAGCGCCTGCGCCGTGGCGCTCACTTCCTCGGAGGCGCCGGCCAGCGCCTCGGCGCCGGCGTTCACCTCGGTGACCACCTGCGACAGGCGGCTCACCATGTTTTGCATCGACGACAGCAACTGGGCCGTCTCGTCCTTGCCGCGGGCCTCGACGCGCACCGTCAGATCGCCCTGGGCGAGCTGGTCGGCCACGTGCACGGCCTGCTGCAGCGGGCGGGTCACGCTCAGCGTGACGAGCAGGGCGATGCCGATCGACAGCGCCACGGCCACGCCACCCAGCAGCAGCATCGTGCGGCGGGCGTCGACGTAGGATGCGGCGGCGTCGCGTGCGAGCGCCTGGCTGGCCTTGCTCTCGTGGTCGAGCAGGTCGTCGGCGGCCTTGCGCCACTGCGACACGAGCGGGGAGAGGTCACCGTACAGCAGCGCGGTCGCCTCGGCGTTCTTGTTCATCTCGCCGAACTCGGCCACCTTCGCCATCATCGGCACGGCGATGCGCGAGGTGTCGCGGATCTTCTGGAAGAGCGCCTTCTCCTCGTCGCTGGCGCCATGGTCGGCCAGGAGCTTCTCGACGTGGGCTTCGGCGGCGTGGTACTCGGCCGTGAGTTCCTTGAAGCGGGCCTGCTGCGCGCGCAGTTCGGCGGGTTCGTTTCGGATGATCAGCGTGCGCAGCGTGGAGCCCATGGCGAACGGCACCAGCTTGATGTCGTCGACGGCCTCGACCTTGGCGTTCTGCACGTCGGTGATGAGCGTGGTCTTTTCCGAGATGTCGGCCAGGCGCGTGACGCCGAGCCACACGATGGCCGCGATGACCAGGGCGACGAGCGCGAAGCCGAGGCCGAGGCGGGTGCCGATCTTGAGATTTCCGAACATGGATGGATCCTTGCCGATGTGTCGAGCCGGGTATCGGCGAATAACAGGGGTGAAAACGGGAAAGCGCGGGGTCAGGCCGCCACGGGGCGGTCGGACGCGTTCGGGAACTGGGCCTGCTCCATCAGCACGGGCACGTCGAGGATCAGGGCGACGTCGCCGCTGCCGAGGATGCTCGAGCCGCTGATGCCCTTGACCTGGGCGAACATCTTGGAGAGCGGCTTGATGACGGTCTGGGCCTCGCCCAGCAGCGCGTCGACCACGAGGCCGAACTTCTGGTTGCCGTGCTTGACCACGACGATGTTCTGGCGCGCGCCCGGCGTGCCGGGCACCTCGAACAGGTCGCGCAGGCGGATGAACGGGAGCACCTGGCCGCGCAGGTCGGTGTAGTCGTGGCCGTCCTCGGCGTTGAACTCGACGCACTCGTCGACCATGTCGAGCGGCACGACGAACACCGACTTGCCGACCCCGACCTGGAAGCCGTTGATGATGGCCAGCGTGAGCGGCAGGCGCACGGTGACCGTGGTGCCGAGGCCGGGCTGGCTCGCGATGTCGACGCTGCCGCGCAGCGCCGTGATGTTGCGCTTGACCACGTCCATGCCGACGCCGCGGCCCGACAGGTTCGTCACCTTGTCGGCGGTGGAGAAGCCGGGTTCGAAGATGAGGCCGTAGGTCTCGGAATCGGTGAGCACGCGACCGGGTTCGATCAGGCCGCGCTCGAGGGCCTTCGCGAGGATCTTCTCGCGGTTCAGGCCACCGCCGTCGTCGCCCACCTCGATCACGATGCTGCCCGAGTCGTGGTACGCGTTGAGGAACACGGTGCCCTGCGCCGGCTTGCCGCGCTGCGCGCGCAGTTCCGGCGAGTCGATGCCGTGGTCCATCGCGTTGCGCACCAGGTGCGTCAGCGGGTCGCCGATCTTCTCGACGACGGTCTTGTCGAGTTCGGTGTCCTCGCCGTTCACGACGAGGGCGATGTCCTTGCCGATCTCGCGCGAGACGTCGTGCACCACGCGCTGGAAGCGGTTGAACGTGGCGCCGATCTTGACCATGCGCAGCTGCAGCGCGCTGTCGCGCACCTGCTCCACGAGGCCCGACAGCGTCGAGTGGCATTCCTGCAGCTCGACGTTGCGCGTGCGGCGCGACAGCAGGCTCGCGCCGGCCGACGCGATGATGAGTTCACCGACGAGGTTGATCAGCTGGTCGAGCTTCTCGGCGTCGACGCGGATGGACTGGCTCTCGGCGGTCTTGGCGTCCTTGACGCGCTTCTGCTTCTCGAGCGCGGCGGCCACGACGGGCGCGGCCACGGCGCCCTGCTCGACGAGGATCGAGCCGATGGGCGCGGCCTCCGGCTGGCGCTGCTCCTGCACGTCGAGGGCGGCGGCCAGTTCGTTGGCGGTGATGGTGCCGCAGCGCACGAGCATCTCGCCCAGGCGCGCCGATTCCTCGGGCTGGCGGCGGATCAGGTCGATGTAGTCGGCCGAACGGCTGTTCGGCGGCAGGATGTTCAGCGTGCAGTCGTCGAGCACGAAGTCGAACACGTTCTCGATGGCGGCCTTGTCGGCCTGGCTGCGGAACGCGATCTCGAAGCCGAGGTAGTTGGACTCGGGGTCCATCGCGTCGGCGTCGGGCAGCTTGTCGGTGAGCGTCACGATGCCCGTGACGGTGCCCAGCGTGCCGAGGAAGCGGATGAACGACACGGGGTCCATGCCGTTGCGCAGCACGTCGGCGCCGAAACGCACCGAGATGTGCCACAGGTCGTTGCCGGAACCTTCCGTCGCGGCGACACGTTCGAACGAGGCGTCGGGTTCGGTCACGGCGACCGGGCCGGCGCCGAGGTAGACGCGCAGGCGTTCGGTGAGCGGCGCGCCGCGGGCGAGCAGCTCGTCGTCGGCGCCCTGGCCGGGGTTGCCCTCGACGGCGTCGACCAGCGCGCCGATGTGGTCGCCGCAGGACAGCAGCAGCGCCACCATCGCCTCGTCGACCTGCAGCTTGCCGTCGCGCACGTCGTCCAGCACGCTCTCGACCACGTGGGTGAAGCTCACCACGTCGTCGAGGCCGAACAGGCCGGCCGAGCCCTTGATGGTGTGGGCGGCGCGGAAGATGGCGCCGATGGTTTCGGTGGTGTCGCTCTCCTGGCCGATGCCGAGCAGCGAGGACTCCATCTGTTCGAGCAGCTCCCGGCTTTCGGCGAAGAAAGTCGACAGGGCGTCGTCCATGTTCATGGTGCGGGTCTTTCGGGAACGGGCCGGGTCAGGCCGGAAGGACGATCGGGTCGCCGAAGTGCTGGGACAGGTCGAGCAGCTCGAACACGTCGAGCACCGGGGCGCTGTGGCCGGCGAGGCGCAGCGTGTGGCCGGCGGCCGTGGCGGCGCGCTTGGCGAGCATCAGCAGCTGCACGCCGGCGGTGTCGAATTCCTCGACGGCGGACAGGTCGATCTCGAGGGTGTCGTTCGCGGCGACGGCCGCGAGCAGCGTGTCCTTGAGTTCGGCGGCGCGGTAGATCGTCAGCTCGCCTTCGATGCGCAGGGGAGAGGAGGTGGACATGCCGGGCTTCCGATCAGGGCAGCACGAGCTTCTGCACCACGCCCAGCAGCTGGTCGGGCTTGAAGGGCTTGACGATCCACGCCTTCGCGCCGGCTTCCTGGCCTTCCTTCTTCTTCGATTCCTGAGACTCGGTGGTCAGCATCACGATGGGGGTGAACTTGTACGCGGCCATCTGCTTGACGGCCTTCACGAACGAGATGCCGTCCATGTTGGGCATGTTCACGTCGCTGATGATCAGGTGAACCTTCTGGCCCTTCAGCTTCGACAGCGCATCCTTGCCGTCGCAGCCTTCCGTGACTTCGTAGCCCGCGTTGCGGAGGGAAATGCTGACGACCTGGCGCACGGATGCGGAGTCGTCGACGATCAGGATGCTCTTGGCCATGGGGTTCCTCTCTGCAGGTTCTGTTCAGCAAACATCAAAAGAAGGTGATCTCTTCGTCGGCGGGCGCCTTGACGCTGCCGCCGCCGTGGGTCGTGTGTTCCTCGGCCATCGCGTACGTCTTCTTCAGCGCCTCGAGCAGCGCCGTCGCGTCGACGGGGCGCAGCTCGCCGGTGCGCTCGAAGGCCTCGCGGCCGGCGGTCAGCTCGGGGGGCAGCTGCTCCATGTTCTGGCGCACGTGCGACATCACCTGGCTCACGCGGTCCTGGAACTGCAGCTGCACGAGGGCTTCGCAGATCTCGGCCTGGATGCCCACGCTCTCGCGCTTGAGCACGTCGGCCGACTCGACCAGCGCGTCGGTGACGCCGTGGAAGCCGGACAGCACGGTGTTGATCGAGTTCTCGCAGTCGGTGATCGACGCGGCCTCGCGCGCGGCCGAGTGCTCGGCGCTGCGGCGGGCGTTGGCGATGGCTTCGCCCACGAGGTTGACCTTGTCGGTCATGCGACGGCCGGTTTCGCCGGACATCGCGGAGAGCTTGCGCACTTCCTGCGCGAGCACCGAGAAGCCGCGGCCGGTCTCGCCCGCGTGCGCGGCCTCGATGGCGGCGTTGATCGCGAGCAGGTTGGTCTGGGACGCGATGTTCGCCACCTCGGCGGCCATCGCCTGGAGTTCGGCGACGAAGCGGCCGAGGTTCTGCACCTCCTGGTGCATCGCGCCGTTGCTTTCCATCGCGGCGCGCAGGGATTCGAGCACCGCGTTGAGTTCGCGCGTGCTGCGGTCGAACACGGCGACGAGGCCCTGGTCGGCGCCGTCGTTGGCTTCGGTCGCGACGGCCGAGGCCTTCATCGCCTGGTCGAGGCGGTCGACGATGCCGCCGAAACGCGCGCTCAGTTCGGAGATCGCGGTTTCCATCTGCTGGCGCGAACTCTCGATGTGGCCGCCCCACACGGGGAGCAGCTCACGGCCGAGGTCCTCGTTGCCCCGCACGAAGCTGGCGGTGGCGTCGCGCTGGCGTCGCTCGTGCGCGGCGCGCTGGCGGTCGAACACGGCGCCGGCCGCGACGAGCACGCCGCCACCGAGCAGCGCCCAGCCGTTCCAGCCGCTCGCGGCCCACGTGGACACGCCACCGGCGGCGCCGAGCAGGGTGCAGGAGAGCCCGCGCAACGACGTCGCACCGAGCCGGAAGCGGCCCGCGGGGGCCGGCGTCGACCCGGAGGCCGAGGGGAGGGTGATGGAGGACATGCCGGACTTATCGACCGGACGGTCCGAAAGATGAGTACGAAGTACCGGGTAAACCCAGCCCATCTGTGAAATGGCTCAGCATTTCACGTAAGAGAATGTGTGTGCCGGCCGTAGGAATGGGCCGTGATCCGCCGCGTGTCATGGAACAGCCCCCGTCGTTGGTCGCCTAATGGCATCTGGCGACCGGAAAGGAGTCCACATGAACCGACATTCAGTGAAATGCGCCGCGCTGGCGGTGTTCCTGGCGTGCGCGTCCCTCTCGGCGCGGGCGGACGACGTGCCGCTGCCCCCGGCGAAGCAGTCGGGCGACGTGAGCTACACGAGCGGCGGCATCCCCGACGAGCAGCTGCCCGCGGTGAAGCAGGCGCGGGCGAGCTATCCCCTCGTCATCGAACTCTTCCAGAAGAACGGTCAGAAGAACCAGTACACCTCCGACGTGCAGGTGCGCCTCACCAACGCGAAGGGCGAGGTCGTGCTGGACGACAAGTCCGAGGGGCCGTTTTTCCTCGTGAAGCCGGCGCCGGGCACCTACAAGGTGGAAGCCACGTTCAACGGCAAGACCCTGGAGCAGCGCGGCGTGGCCGTGGGCGCGACCGGGTCGAAGCGCGTGGTGTTCGTGTTCCCCGCGTCCTGACGGGGCGTCAGGGTTCGCCGCCCGCGTTCATCAGCGCGGTGTAGCGGCGTTGCATCTCCTCCGGGGTCACGTCCTCGATCGAGTGGCCGATGAGCCAGGTGTGCCCGAAGGGGTCGCGCAGGCGGGCCGAGCGTTCGCCGTAGAAGTGGTCGGTGGGTGGCATCAGCACGGTGGCGCCCGCGGCCACGGCCTTCGCCACCAGGGCGTCGCAGTCGTCGACGTGCAGGTGCACGGAGGCGGCGGTCTCGCCCGTCGCGGGCGGTGCGTTCAGCCCGTACTCGGGGTACGCGTCGGACAGCATCAGCACCGACGGGCCCAGCTGCACCTCGGCGTGGCCGATGCGCCCCGACGGCTCGACGAGGCGGAAGCGCTCCACGCCGCCGAAGGCGCGGACGCAGAAGTCGATGGCGGCGGCGGTGTCGGACACGCGCAGGTACGAGAAGACCTCGTGGATGGGGGAGGGGGTGCTCATCGGGTGGACTCCTGTCGTGTGGATGCGGTCCGGTCCATCATGGGCCTGCGCGGTCCGTGCGTCTTGGACGTTTTTCAAGGGCCACGTGTTCCGGCTGGTCGGGGCTCACGGGCCGGTACGCCGACGGCGTGATGCCGGCCAGGCGGCCGAAATCGCGGATCAGGTGGGGCTGGTCGCTGTAGCCGGCGTCGAGCGCGGCCTGGGCCCAGTCGGGCGCGGGCGATGCGGCGACGCGCCGCAGCAGCGCGTGGAAGCGCCGCACGCGCAGGAAACGCTTCGGCGTGAGGCCGGTGGCCGCCTCGAAGCGTGCGATGAACGTGGGCGCGGACAGGCCGCTCGCCTGCTGCAGCGGCGTCACGGCCCGCGCGCCCTGGCGGAAGGCCCGCAGCACGGCGCCGACGAGCGGGTCCGGGGTGGCGCCGGCCAGGCGCGCGAGCAGGTGGTGTTCGAGGCGGCGCAGGCGTTCCGCCGCGGTGGGGGCGTGTCGCAGCCAGTCGCGCAGCCGGTCGGCCTCCGTGCCCCACAGGTCGTCGAGGGCGATGGTGCGGTTGTGCAGTTCGGGCAACGCACCGCCGAGCAGCGCGGCCGCGCCGCCGGGGCGGAAATGCACGCCGACCACGCTGGACGCGCCGCCGGTGCCGCGGAACACGGGGCGATCGCGCGCACCCTGGACGACGGCGGCGTGGAAGGTGTGGCCGGTGGCGGCGTCGGCGTGGTCGAACCGCGTGATCTCGGCGTGTTCGTGCAGCGGGATCACGATGTCCACGCAGCCGGTGGGCAGGTTGCGCTCCCGCGCGTGGGGGAGGGCGCCGCGTTCGCTGGCCCACAGCCGGGCCACGAACGCGTCGAGGGGCGGGGCGGGCACACGCTGGATCAGCATGCCGCGCCCCTCTCGCCGTCTCAGCCGATGCGGCCGAGCAGCAGGTACTCCATCAGCGCCTTCTGGGCGTGCATGCGGTTCTCCGCCTCGTCCCAGACGACCGACTGCGGGCCGTCGATGACCTCGGCCTCGACCTCCTCGCCGCGGTGCGCGGGCAGGCAGTGCATGAAGAGGGCGTCGGGCTGGGCCACGGCCATCATCTCGCGGTCGACGCACCAGTCGGCGAAGGCCTTCTTGCGCGCCTCGTTCTCGGCCTCGTAGCCCATGCTGGTCCACACGTCGGTGGTGACGAGGTGGGCGCCGCGGCAGGCATCGAGCGGGTTCTTGAAGAACTTCACGCACTGCTGGTTGGTGACGCCGGCGACCTTGGTGTCGATCTCGTAGCCGCTGGGCGTGCTCACGTGCAGCGTGAAGCCGAGGATGTCGGCCGCCTGCAGCCACGTGTTGGCCATGTTGTTGCCGTCGCCCACCCACGCGACCACCTTGCCCTGGATGGAGCCGCGGTGCTCGATGTACGTGAAGACGTCGGCGAGGATCTGGCAGGGGTGGTACTCGTTCGTGAGGCCGTTGATGACCGGCACGCGCGAATTGGCCGCGAAGGCCTCGAGCTTGGTCTGCTCGTAGGTGCGGATCATCACCAGGTCGACCATGCGGCTGATGACCTTGGCGCTGTCCTCGATGGGCTCGGCGCGGCCGAGCTGGCTGTCACCGGTGGTGAGGTTCACCACCGAGCCGCCCATCTGGTACATGCCCGCCTCGAAGCTCACGCGGGTGCGCGTGCTCGCCTTCTCGAAGATCATCGCGAGGGTGCGGTCGACGAGGGGCGTGTACTTCTCGTAGTTCTTGAACCGCTGCTTGATGGTGGCGGCCCGCGCGAAGAGGTAGGCGTACTCCTCCGCGCGGAGGTTGTTGAACTGCAGGTAGTGCTTGATGAGGCTCATGCCGGGCTTCATGGGGTGGTCTTCGCGAGGAACGCCTTGACCAGCGGCACGAGGATGGCCACGATCTGGTCCGCTTCGGCGGCGGTCAGGATGAGCGGCGGCACGAGGCGGATCACCTTGTCGGCCGTGACGCTCAGCAGCAGGCCCGCCTCGGCGGCCTGGCCCAGCAGCTCGTTGCAGGGGCGGGCGAGTTCGATGCCGATCATCATGCCGTGGCCGCGCACCTCGACGAAACCCTCGACGTTCCTGAGCTCGCGCTTGAGGGCCGTGGACAGCTGGGCGCCGACGTTGGCGGCGTTGGCGAGGAGGTTGTCCTCCTCCATGATGCGGATGGTCTCGACGCCGGCGCGCATGGCGAGCGGGTTGCCGCCGAAGGTGGTGCCGTGGTTGCCGGGGCCGAACACGTTCGCGGCCTTCGGGCCGCACACGATGGCGCCCACGGGAACCCCGGAGCCGAGGCCCTTGGCGAGCGGCATGACATCGGGCTTGATGCCGGCCCACTGGTGTGCGAACCACTTGCCGGTGCGGCCCATGCCGCACTGCACCTCGTCGAGCATCAGCAGCCAGCCCTTCTCGTCGCAGACGCGGCGCACGCCCTGCAGGTATTCCACCGTGGCGGGGTTGATGCCGCCTTCGCCCTGGATGACCTCGAGGAACACTGCCACCACGTTCGGGTTGTCGCGCGCCTGGGCCTCGATGGCCGAGATGTCGTTCAGCGGCACGCGCACGAAACCTTCCACCAGCGGGCCGAAGCCGGCCTGCACCTTCGGGTTGCCTGTGGCCGACAGCGTGGCGATGGAGCGGCCGTGGAAGGCCTTCTCGTAGACGATGATCTCGGGGCGGTCGATGCCCTTGTCGTGGCCGTACTTGCGGGCGATCTTGAGCGCGGCTTCGTTCGCCTCGAGGCCGGTGCTGCAGAAGAAGGCGTTCGTGAGGCCCGACAGCTCGCACAGCTTCGCGGCAAGCTGTTCCTGCAGCGGCACCTGGTAGTAGTTGCAGCTGTGGATCAGCTTGTTGACCTGGTCGTGCAGCGCGGGCACGAGCTTCGGGTGGGCGTGGCCCAGCGTGTTGACGGCGATGCCGGCCAGGCCGTCGAGGTACTTCTTGCCGTCGGTGTCCCAGACCCACGCGCCCTGGCCGTGCGACAGCGCGAACGGCAGTCGGCCGTAGGTGTTCATCACGTGGGGCGAGGCGTTGGCGGTCTTGGCGGGGGCGGTCATGGCGGAAGGCTCCAGAAAAAGCGGCCGGGGCCCATCGACGGGCCCCGGAAGATTTTTCATTCTAAGGGCCAGTCACGCGCGTGCACGAGATGCACCGCGATGGGGGGCGGAGATGCCCGGTTGTCATCGCTGATAAAAAATGTGCGTGTGAATCAGCAGGGTACCCGCGACTGGGTGCTGCGATGCAGCACAAACCCGGCGACAATGCGCGCTGGAACACAATTCCTCCAACTGCCATTGCATGAGCTCTGCCAAACCCCGCGAAGTCTTCATTCAAGGCGTGACCCTGGACGGCCGTGTCTTTCGCCCCAGTGACTGGGCGGAGCGGCTCGCCGGCGCCATGTCGTGCTTTCGTCCCGAAGGGACGGGGGGCGGCATCGGCGCCTTCATCGGTTATTCGCCTTACTGCGTTCCCCGTGTGATCAACGGGGTGAAGTGCGTCATCGTCAACGAGGCGCTGCGCGACGTCGAACTGATGGCGTGGGACTTCGTCATGAACTTCGCCCGCGACAACAACCTGCAGGTGGCCGAGGCGTGCCTGCTGCCCGAGGCCCCCGGAGCGCGCAAGCCCGAGTGAGCCGGCGCGTGGCGTCACCCCGGCGAACGCCGGGGCCCAGCGTCACGCGGGTGCGCCTTCGTGGCAGTGGATCCCGGCGTTCGCCGGGATGACGAAGCGACAATGCAAAAGGCCCGCGCGAGCGGGCCTTCCTTTTTGCTGCGCCGAGGCGCAAACAACACGCTCGCCGAAGCGGGAGCACAAACAACAAAGCCCGCCTAGGCGGGCTTTGGAGCTTCTTCCACCTGGTATTCGATCAGGCCGCGAGAGCCTTGACCTTGGCGGACAGGCGGCTCTTGTGGCGAGCTGCCTTGTTCTTGTGGAACAGACCCTTGTCGGCGACCGAGTCGATCACGCTCTGGGCGGATTGGAAGAGTTCCGTCGCCTTGGCTTTGTCGCCGGCGGCCACGGCCTTCTGGACATTCTTGATGACGGTGCGGAACTTCGAACGCAGGGCCGTGTTGGCGGCGTTCAGTTTCACATCTTGCCGAACGCGCTTGAGGCCAGACGCGATGCGGACAGTCTTTTTCTTAGCTTTGGAAGCGGTTGCCATGCTTTAGCTGTACCCAGGTGGTATGAAGTCCGCCAGTATAGCATTCGCTTCGGGCATAAGACAAACTGCAATATCACGCGGGCTTCGGCTCCCTATAATTCCGCCTCTTTTCGGGCCCCAAGAACGCCACATGAACCTGCTCCGGGCCGCTTCCACCGTCTCCCTGCTCACGCTCTGCTCCCGGGTCACGGGCCTCGCCAGCCAGCTGATGATCGCGTCGATGTTCGGCGCGGGCGCCTGGACGGACGCGTACAACGCCGCCTTCCGCATCCCCAACATGCTGCGCCGCCTCTTCGGCGAAGGGGCTTTCGCGCAGGCCTTCGTGCCCATCCTGGGGCAGACGCGGGTCACCGAGGGCGACGAGACCACCCGGCGCCTGATCGACGCGGTGGCCACCATCCTCGCGTGGGCGCTGTTCCTGACCTGCGTGGTCGGGATCCTCGCGGCGCCGGCCGTGGTGTGGCTGCTGGCCTCGGGCCTCGAGAAGTTCGACGACGCGGTGCTGATGACGCGCCTGATGTTCCCGTACATCGGCTTCATCTCCCTCGTGGCGCTGGCCGCGGGCGTGCTCAACACCTGGAAGCACTTCGCCGTGCCCGCCGCGGCGCCCGTGCTGCTCAACCTTTCGCTGATCGCCTGCGCCTGGGGCCTCGCGCCGGTGTTCGCGCGCTGGGGCATCCAGCCCATCTACTCGCTGGCCGTGGGCGTGATGCTCGGCGGCGTGCTGCAGCTGGCGGTGCAGGTGCCGGCCCTCGTGGCCATCGGGCAGCTGCCCCGCATCGGGCTCGGCCCGGCGGCGATCAAGGCGGCCTGGAACCACCCGGGCGTGCACAAGGTGCTGCGCCAGATGGCGCCGGCGCTGATCGGCGTGTCGGTCGCGCAGCTGTCCCTCTTCATCAACACCCAGCTGGCGTCGCACCTGGGCGTGGGCGCCATCTCGTGGCTCGGCTATGCCGACCGGCTGATGGAGTTCCCCACGGCGCTGCTGGGCGTGGCCCTCGGCGTGGTGCTGATCCCGCAGCTGTCCAGCGCGCAGGGGCGGGGCGACACGGCGTCGTACTCGAACCTGCTCGACTGGGGCCTGCGCCTGGTGCTGATGCTGGCGCTGCCCTGCGCGGTGGCGCTGGTGGTGTTTCCCGAGCCCCTGGTCGCGGTGCTGTTCCACCGGGGCGCCTTCACCGCGGCCGACGTGGCCCAGACCGTGCGGGCGCTGCAGGGCTACGGCGTGGGGCTGATGGGGCTCATCGCGATCAAGATCCTCGCGCCCGGCTTCTACGCCCGCCAGGACATCCGCACCCCGGTGCGCATCGCGGTGGCCGTGCTCGTGCTGACCCAGGTGCTCAACGCGGTCTTCTGGTTCTTCGTGCCGTCGCTGCAGCACGCGGGGCTGGCGCTGTCGATCGGCCTCGGCGCGCTGGTGAACGCCGCGTGGCTGTTCATCGGCCTGCGCCGCAGCGGCGCCTACGTGCCTTCGCCGGGCTGGGGTGGCTTCGGCCTGAAGGTGGTGGTGGCCACCGGCCTGCTGACGGGGCTGCTGGCCTGGGGCGCGCACCACGTCGACTGGGTGGGCCTGCCGGGCTGGCACCGCGTGGGCTGGCTCGTGCTGCTGCTGGGCGGCTCGGCCGTGCTGTACTTCGGCAGCCTGCTCGCGATGGGCCTGAACCTGAAGCAGTTCGTCCGCCGAGGCTGAGCGTTCCGCAGGGGTTCGGCGAGTCGATTTAGACTCGGAGCATGTCCCATCGCCTGAGCCTCGAGCCGCCCACCGCCCTGGAGTATTTTTCCGCGCTGGTGGCCGACGACGCCTCGCTGTCGCTGCTGGAGGCCGCCGCCAGCCTCTGCCAGGACGAACACCCCGACATCGACCTGCAGGGCCTGCTCGGCGAGGTCGACAGCCTGGCCGACCAGCTCCGCCGCCGCGTGCCGGCCGACGCCGTGCCGCTGCAGCGCCTGCGCCGCCTGAACCGGTTCTTCTTCCAGGAGCTGGGGTTTGCCGGCAACGTCAACGACTACTACGACCCGGGCAACAGCCTGCTGAGCACGGTGCTGCGCACGCGCCGGGGCATCCCGATCACGCTCGCGGTGCTCTACATCGAGCTCGCCAACGAGATCGGGCTGAGCGCCTGCGGCGTCTCCTTCCCCGGGCACTTCCTCGTGAAGCTGCACATGCCGGAGGGCGAGGTGGTGATCGACCCGTTCAGCGGCCAGTCGCTCTCGCGCGAGCAGCTCGACGAACTGCTGGTGCCGTACCGTCGCAGCCACGGCCTCGAGGGCGATTTCGAGATGCCGCTCGGCCTCTTCCTGCAGGCGGCCGAGCCGCGCGACGTGCTGGCCCGCATGCTGCGCAACCTGAAGGAGATCCACCGCAGCGCCGGCGACTGGACGCGCCTGGTGGCCGTGCTCGACCGCCTCGTGGTGTTGCTGCCCCAGACCTGGGAGGAGCGCCGAGACCGCGGCCTGGCCCATGCCGAGCTGGGAAACCGCGACGCCGCCCGCAAGGACCTGGGCGCCTACCTGCTGCACGCCCGCGAGGCCGTGGACCGCGCCGCGATCAGCATCCGGCTGAACGAACTGGGTCCGGAGGGCCCCGAACGGCTGCATTGAGGGGTCTCCCCGGGCGCTCCCCTTAGAATTTGGGCCGGACCCGCCCGACAATGGGTCCCCCGGGACGGCGCGCACGCGGTCGCCCGCGGAGAACAACCGAACCCCTTTTCACCCCGGATGCGCCAACTTCCGCTCGACATCGCCACCGAGCCCGCACGGTCCTTCGACAGTTTCGTGGCGGGGGCGAACGCCCACGCCGTGGCCCACCTGCGCCACATCACCCAGCAGTCCGCACCGGTGTTCCTGTGGGGGCCGTCCGGCGTCGGCAAGACCCACCTGCTGCACGCCACGGCCAACCTCGTGCAGCAGCAGGGCGGCCGGGTGGTCTGGTTCGACGCGCACCAGCCGGTGCCCTGGCACGTCGAGGACGCCGGCCAGCTCGTGGTGCTCGACAACTGCGACCAGTTCGACGAGGCCCACCAGCACGCCGCCTTCGCGCTGTTCATCGAGGCCACCACCCACGGCGTGCCCGTGCTGGGCGCCGCGCCCGTGCCCCCGGTGGACCTGCCGGTGCGCGACGACCTGCGCACCCGTCTCGGCTGGGGCCACGTGTTCGCCGTCCAGCCGCTGTCGGAGCCCGAGGCCCGTGCCGCGCTGCGCCGCGAGGCCGACCGCCGCGGCCTGTTCCTGTCCGACGACGTGATGGACTACCTGCTGACCCATTTCGCCCGCGACCTCAAGCACCTGATGACCTTGCTCGACCGGCTCGACGAATTCGCGCTGGTGCACAAGCGGGCCATCACCGTTCCACTGCTCAAGCAAATGCTGACCGAAGAGGGTCCATGACGAAGAATCTCTGCCTGTTCGACCTCGACCACACGCTGCTGCCGCTCGACTCCGACCACACCTGGGGCGAGTTCGTGATCCGGCAGGGCTGGGTGGACGCCGAGTCGTACCGGGCCGGCAACAATGCCTTCTACGCGAAGTACCAGGCCGGCACCCTCGACATCCACGAGTACATCGCGTACTGCACCGCGCCGTGGCGCGACCGGTCGGCCGCCGAGCTGGCCGCCGCCCACGACCGCTTCATGAACGAGGACATCCTGCCGGCCATCCACCCGGTGGCGGTCAACCTCGTGCGCAAGCACCAGGCCCAGGGCGACCTCGTCGCGCTCGTCACGGCCACCAACGAGTTCGTCACCCGCCCGATCGCGAAGGCCTTCGGCATCGACCACCTGCTGGCCGTGAACCTCGAGCGCGACGCGTCGGGCAAGGTCACCGGCCGCATCGCCGGCACGCCGTCGTTCCGCGAGGGCAAGGTCACCCGCACCGCCGAGTGGCTGGCCACGATGGGGCTGACGTACGAGAGTTTCGGCCGCGTCCACATGTACAGCGACTCGGCCAACGACCTGCCCCTGATGGAGCAGGCCACCGACCCGGTCGCCACCAACCCCGCGCCCTCGCTCGAGACCATCGCGCGCGAACGCGGCTGGCCCATCCTCAAGTTGTTCCCATGATCAAGAAACTCATCGACAAGCTGCTCGGCAAGCCCGCCGCGACGGCCCGCAAATCGGCCCAGGGCAAGCGGGTCGAGGTGGAGGCCGCCGAACACGCCATCGACCTCTCGCTCGTGGACGACAACGCGATCCGCGTCGTCAAGACGCTGGCGGACGCGGGCTACGAGGCCTACATCGTGGGTGGCGCGGTGCGCGACCTGCTGGTGGGCCTGCGACCGAAGGACTTCGACGTGGCGACGAACGCCACGCCCGAGCAGGTCAAGGGCCTGTTCCGGCGCGCGTTCATCATCGGGCGGCGCTTCCGCATCGTGCACGTGGTGTACGGCCGGGGCCGCGAGCACGAGGTGATCGAGGTCTCGACTTTCCGCGCCGTGATGGACGCGTCCGCGGCCGAGCAGGTCACGGGCAACGAGAAGACGTCGAAGAGCGAACTCGCGGGCAAGACCCACGTGGTGGACGCCGCCGGCCGCGTGTTGCGCGACAACGTGTGGGGCCCGCAGATCGAGGACGCCGCGCGCCGCGACTTCACCGTCAACGCGATGTACTACGACCCGCAACGCCAGATCGTCGTCGACTACCACGGCGGCATCAAGGACGCGAAGAAGAAGGTGCTGCGCATGATCGGCGACCCGGCCACGCGCTACCGCGAGGACCCGGTGCGCATCATCCGCGTGGTGCGTTTCGCCGCGAAGCTCGGCTTCACCATCGAGGCGAAGACGAAGGCGCCCATCCGCGAGATGGCCTCGCTGCTGCACAGCGTGCCCGCGTCGCGCACCTTCGACGAGATGATCAAGCTGCTGCAGACGGGCCACGCGCTCGCCAGCATCGAGGAGCTGAAGAAGCAGGGCCTGGCCGGTGGCGGGCAGGGCTTCTTCCCGATCCTCGACCTCGTGATCGAGAACGGCGCGAAACACCCGGAGCGCGCGAAGTTCGTGAACGCCGCGCTCGCCGACACCGACCGCCGCGTGGGCGAGGGCAAGCCCGTCGCGCCGAGCTTCATGCTCGCGTGCATGCTGTGGCACGACGTGCTCGATGGCTGGCAGCGCCTGAAGAAGAAGGGCGAGGCCCCGTTCCCGGCGCTGACGCAGGCCGTGGACGCGGTGTTCGACGCCCGCATCGGCGACATCTCGGGCCGCGGCAAGCTCGGCGCCGACATGCGCGAGATCTGGCTGATGCAGCCGCGCTTCGAGCGCCGCACCGGCAACGGCCCGCTGACCCTCGTCGAGCAGACGCGCTTCCGCGCGGGCTTCGACTTCCTGCGGCTGCGCGCCGACGCCGGTGAGATCGACCCGGCCCTCGCCACGTGGTGGGAGGAGTTCTCGATGGCCGACCCCGAGGACCGGCCGCACATGATCCAGGACGTGCGCAAGACCGAACGCCGCGCGCCCGCGCCGCGCCAGCAGGCCGCCGCGCCGGCCGCCGCGTCGTCGGACGACGACGAGGACGACCTGCCGCCCACCGAGGCCGGCGACGCCCCGCGCAAGCGCCGCCGCCGTCGCCGCAAGCCGGCCGGCTCGGGTTCCTCGTCTTCCGACGCGGCCTGATTTCCAATCACGACGACCATCCCGGGGACCCGAAGCACATGACCGCCATCCTTGCCGCAGCACCCCCGGAGTCTCTGGGGATGAGCCCGGAGCGGCTCGCCCGCCTCGACGCCGCGCTCGACGCCGAGATCGAACGGCAGAAGCTCCCCGGGGCGGTCGCGATGATCGCCCGCCGCGGCAAGGTCGCCCACTTCAAGGCCTACGGCCGGCTCGACCCGCGCCACGACGCGCCGATGACGAAGGACGCCATCTTCCGCATCTACTCGATGACGAAGCCGGTGGTCTCGGTGGCGGTGATGATGCTGGTGGAGGAGGGGCGCCTGCTGCTGTCGCAGCCGCTCGCGATGCACCTGCCCGAGTTCGCGTCGCCGCAGGTGCTGGTCGAGAACGACGGCCAGCTCGAGACGGCCCCCGCGGGCCGCGCCATCACGGTGCACGACCTGCTGCGCCACACGGCCGGCTTCACGTACCAGTTCATGGGCGCCTCGCCACTGCACCAGCGGTACGCGGCCGCCGGCCTGTTCGCCCGCGGCAAGACCAACGCCGACTTCACGCAGGCCCTGGCCGCCTTGCCGCTGCTGCGCCAGCCGGGCACCGCCTGGGCCTACAGCCACGCCACCGACGTGCTGGGGCGCCTCGTCGAGGTGGTCACGGGCCGCCCGCTCGGCGAGCACCTGCGCCAGACCATCTTCCAGCCGCTCGGCATGTTCGAGACGGCCTTCCACGTCGATGCGTCGAACCACCACCGCATCGCCGAACCCTTCGCGAAGGACCCCGACTCGGGCGCGCCGGTCAGCGTGTTCGACGTGCGCTCGCCCAGCGCGCAGGAGATGGGCGGCGCGGGCCTCACGTCCACCGCGGCCGACTACGCCCGGTTCATGGAGATGATGCTGTCGGGCGGCGCGCTCGGCGGCGAACGCCTGCTGAGCCCGAAGACGGTGCGCCTGATGACGTCCGACCACCTGGGCGACCTGCCGGTGAGCGGCGACCTGCTGCCCACGGGCCACGGCTTCGGCCTCGGCTTCGCGGTGCGCCTGCAGGACGGCGTGGCGGCCGGCGCCGGCACGGCCGGCCAGTACTTCTGGGGCGGCCTCGCCGGCACCTCCTTCTTCATCGACCCGAAGGAGCAGCTGCACGCGCAGCTGATGATCCAGCAGCCGGGCCGGCGCGACCACTACCGCCAGCTGTTCCGCGAGCTCGTCTACGCAGCCCTGATCGACTGAGGCCGGGCGATGACGGTGACCGCGTACGTCGGGCTCGGAGCCAACCTGGGGGATGCCGCGGGCGCGCTCGACGCGGCCCTGGCGGCGCTCGCCGCGCTGCCGGGCACACGCCTCGTCGCCTGTTCCCCGCTCTACCGCACCGCGCCGGTGGACGCCACCGGCCCCGACTACCTGAACGCCGTCGCGGCGCTCGACACCGACCTGCCCGCCGACGCGCTGCTCGCCGCGCTGCACGAGATCGAACTGCGGCACGGCCGCGAGCGCCCGTACCGCAACGCCCCGCGCACGCTGGACCTCGACCTGCTGCTGCACGGCGACGCCCGCATCGATTCCCCGCGCCTCGTCGTGCCCCATCCCCGGCTGCACGAACGCGCGTTCGTGCTGGTGCCGCTGGCCGACCTCGCGCCGGACCTTCTCGTGCCCGGCGTCGGCCGGGTCCGCGACTTGCTGGACACCGTGGCCGACCAACGCATCGAAAGGCTGCTCCCGTGAACCGTGCGACCCTCGACGGGATGGGGCCGGGTCGATGATGCCGATGTTCGGTCGGGTGTTGCGCGGCCTGCGGGACGACACGTTCTTCAAGATCCTGCTGCTCGGGCTGGTCCTGCTCAGCGTGCTGTCGCCCGCGCGCATCGCGAGCTACGGCGCCCTGGTGGACTGGTCGACCATCGCCGCGCTGACCGGCCTGCTGCTGCTGACCAAGGGGCTCGAGCTCAGTGGCGTCCTCAACCGCCTCGGCCACGCGCTGGTCCGTTCGATGGCCACCGAACGCCGGGCGGCACTGAGCCTGGTCCTGGCCGCCGCGTTGCTGTCCACCGTGCTGACGAACGACGTCGCCTTGTTCGTCGTCGTGCCGCTGACGCTCGGGGTCTGCCGCATCACCCGGATGCCGGCGACGAAGGTCATCGTGTTCGAGGCGTTGGCCGTGAACGCCGGTTCGACGCTGACCCCGATCGGCAATCCCCAGAACCTGTTCATCTGGCAACTCGCGGATGTCTCGTTCGGCCAGTTCGTGTGGCACCAGCTGCCCCTGGTCGCGGGCCTGATGCTCGCGCTCCTGGCATGGACGGCGTTCGCCTTTCGCGACCGGCCGATCGACGTCCACGATGACGAGGCGTCGCCGCTCGATCCGGTGCTGCTCGGCGTCTCGCTGGCGCTGTACATCCCGTTCCTGATCGCCACCGACATGCGCCATGCGGGGTGGGCGGTGGCAGCCGTCCTGCTGGTGTTCCTCGCGATGCGCCCGGGCGTGGTCGCGCAGCTGGACTGGGGGTTGCTGCTGGTGTTCGTCCTGATGTTCATCGACCTGAGGCTGCTGGCCGGGCTGGAGGTGGTGCAGGCGGCGATGCGGCACCTCGCGCTCGACCAGCCGGTGAACCTGTACTTCGCGGGCATCGGCGCGAGCCAGCTCGTCAGCAACGTGCCGGCGGCCATCGCGCTGGCGGAGTACTCGAAGGATTGGCGCGTGCTCGCCTACGGCGTGAACATCGGTGGCTTCGGGCTGATGGTGGGTTCGCTGGCGAACCTCATCGCACTGCGGCTGAGTGGTGACCCCCACGCCTGGCGGCGTTTCCACGCGTACGCCATCCCGGCGCTGCTCTTCGCCGCGTTGCTCGGCTATGCGCTGCTGTTCCTGCCATGACCCGCTTCCGCCACATCGCGATCGAGGGGGCCATCGGCGTCGGCAAGACCACGCTCGCGCGCCGGCTCGCCGCGCACCTGGGCGCCGAGCCGCTGCTGGAGCAGGCCGACGAGAACCCGTACCTCGACCGCTACTACCAGGACCCGGCCGGGTACGCGTTCCAGACGCAGGTGTTCTTCCTCTTCCAGCGCCTGCGCCAGGTCACCGCGCTCGCGCAGCCCGGCATCTTCACGCCGGTCGTGGTCAGCGACTTCCTGTTCGAGAAGGACGCACTGTTCGCGCGCCTGACCCTCGGCGACGAGGAGTTCCGGCTCTACCGCCAGATGTACGCCGAGGTGGAGCCGCGCGTGCCGCAGCCCGACCTCGTGATCTGGCTGCAGGCGCCCGTGGCCACGCTGATGGAGCGCATCCGCCGTCGGGGCATCCTGATGGAGCAGCGCATCGACGAGGCCTACCTCGTGCGCCTGATGGACGCCTACGCGGCCCGCTTCGAGACGTACGACCGGGCCCCGGTGCTCGCCGTGCAGACGGAACACTTCCACCCGGGTGGCGTGGACGCCGACTTCGCGGCCCTCGTGGACAAACTCGCGACGATGACCGCGCCGCGCGATTTTTTGGGCCCCCCAGCCTCGCCGCGGCTGACCTGAGCCGCCGCGCGCCCTTACACTCCACGCCTCGTCACATTGGATGACGGTTTCGTGAATCGTCGCGAAACGTGCAGCGAATTTCTTCGCTTCCCAGGCATTTTTGGAGACCACCCATGTTGTTCGGCAAGTTGCTGCCACGCGAAGGCAATTTCTTCGAGCTTTTCAACCAGCACGCCGCGTTCATCACCGAGGGCGCCCGCGCGTTCATGCTGATGATCGAGAACTACGGGAACCTGGAACTGCGGGAGAAGTACGCCGTCGACGTGGTGAACGCCGAGCGCGCGGCCGACAAGGTCACCGCCGAGGTGAACCGCCTGCTGCACAAGACCTTCATCACCCCCATTGACCGCGAGCAGATCCACGGCCTGATCAACGCCATGGACGACATCGTCGACCTGCTGCAGGACGCCACCGAGACCATGCAGCTGTACGACGTGCGCAGCATGACCGAGGAGGTGATCCGCCTGGGCGAGCTGAGCGCCAAGTGCTGCGAGCGCGTGCAGCACGCCGTGTCGCTGCTGGCCCAGCTGAGCCGCACCGACGTGGCCGAGGCCGCCGTCAAGACCTGCGAGGAGATCGACAAGCTCGAATCCGACGCGGACCGCGTGATGCGCTCGGCGATGTCGAAGCTCTTCCGCGAGGAGACCGACGTGCGCGAGCTGATCAAGCTCAAGGCGATCTACGAGCAGCTCGAATCCATCTCCGACCGTTGCGAGGACGTGGCGAACCTGATCGAGGGCGTCGTCCTCGAGAATTCCTGATCCGCGGCCGGAGTTTCGACGAATGGAATCGGTCCCGGTTCATTTCTGGGTGGTCGTGCTGCTTGTCGCGCTGGCCGTCGTCTTCGACTTCATGAACGGTTTCCACGACGCGGCGAACTCCATCGCCACCGTCGTGTCCACCGGGGTGCTCAAGCCCCAGCAGGCCGTGGCGTTCGCGGCGTTCTTCAACGTCGTGGCCATCCTGGTGTTCCACCTCAACGTGGCGGCCACGGTGGGCAAGGGCATCGTGCAGCCTGGCGTGGTGGACCACCATGTGGTGTTCGGCGCGCTGATCGGGGCCATCACGTGGAACGTGATCACCTGGCTCTACGGCATCCCGTCGAGCTCGTCGCACGCGCTGATCGGCGGCATCTGCGGCGCCGTGATCGCCAAGTCGGGCATCGGCGCGCTCGAGGGCGCCGGCGTGCTGAAGGTCGTGGCCTTCATCTTCGTCTCGCCCGTGCTGGGCTTCGTGCTCGGGTCGCTGCTGATGGTGGCCGTGGCCTGGATCTGCCGGCGCACGTCGCCGCTGCGGGTCGACAACTGGTTCCGCCGGCTGCAGCTGATCTCGGCCGGCATGTACAGCCTGGGCCACGGCGGCAACGATGCGCAGAAGACCATCGGCATCATCTGGATGCTGCTGATCGCGACCGGCTATTCGTCGGCCGGCGAGTCGCTGCCGCCCACCTGGGTGATCTGGATCTGCTACCTGGCCATCGGCCTCGGCACGCTGTTCGGCGGCTGGCGCATCGTCAAGACCATGGGCCAGAAGATCACGAAGCTCAAGCCCGTGGGCGGCTTCTGCGCCGAGGCGGGCGGGGCGCTCACGCTCTTCTTCGCCACCGCGCTGGGCGTGCCCGTGTCCACCACGCACACCATCACCGGCGCCATCGTGGGCGTTGGCTCGGTGCGCCGCGCCTCGGCGGTGCGCTGGGGCGTGGCCGGCAACATCGTGTGGGCCTGGATCTTCACGATCCCGGCCTCCGCGTTCGTCGCCGGGATCTTCTACTGGTTCAGCCTGTCGCTGTTCCCCTGAGCGGTCGACGGCTGCTCGGCGTCGTACTCGAAGTACCGCTGGGCGCTGAAGGCGATGGCCGACATCAGGATGCCGGCCCCGACCAGCAGCGACAGCACGATCCCGAACACCGTGAGCCAGCCGGCGTGGTGTTCGGGGCCGCGCGGGTTGAAGCGGGCGTTCCACTTCTCGTCGGGCATCAGGCCGTAGACCAGCGCGGCCAGCGCCCCGGCCGACAGCGAGAAGCCCAGCACCGGCAGCAGCAGCCAGGCGCCGTGGTTGTCCTGCCCCTGCGTGAGGTGCAGGCGCAGGCCCTGCAGGCCCACGAGCGTGACGGCGGCCCACAGCCAGCCCCACGCGTCCTTGAAGCCATGCAGGTAGAAGCGGTGCAGGCCGAACCCGCCGCCCAGGAAGGCGAGCCAGGTGGCGAGGGTCTTCGACTTGTAGCCGTTCATGCCGGGGCCTTGTCGCGGGCGGGGGTGCGGTCGCCCTCGCCGAGGGCGAGCTGCATGATCACCACGTCGCGCCAGGCGTCGAACTTCCAGCCGGCTGCCTTCATCACGCCGGTGTGCTCGAAGCCCAGGCGGCGGTGCACGCCGATCGAGCCGGCGTTGGCCGAATCGCCGATCACCGCGAGCATCTGGCGGGCGCCGAGCGCCGTGCACTGGTCGATCAGCTCGCGCAGCAACCGGGTGCCGAGGCCCTGGCCGGCGGCCTCGGGGGCGAGGTAGATCGAGTCTTCCAGGCAGAAGCGGTAGGCGCCGCGGGGGCGGAAGTGGTTCGCGTAGGCGAACCCCAGCACCTCGCCGTCGCGTTCGGCCACGAGCCAGGGCAGGCCCTTGGCGACGATGGCCTCGCGGCGGCTGGCCATCTCGGTCGCATCGGGGGCGTCGGTCTCGAAAGTGCCCGTGCCGTTGAGCACGTGCCACCCGTAGATTCGGGCGAGGGAAGGGGCGTCGGCGGCCGTGCTGGCCCGGATCGATGCAATTTCGGAGGTCATGAGGATGCTCTTGGGGAAACCATGAGTTTATAATCGTGGGTTTCGGTGCTGGTCGGGCGGAAGCCCGGCGTATCTACGGACCCGAATCCACCGGTGAAGGTCGGACCTTCGCCAATTTTTGATCTGCTCGCCCTGAGTGTCTCCTGGTGCGGTGGATGATTTCAGAACCTTAGGAAACCATCATGGTCGTGATCCGACTCGCACGTGGCGGCGCCAAGAAGCGTCCTTTCTTCAACATCGTCGTTGCCGACTCGCGCACCCGTCGTGACGGCCGCTTCATCGAACGCGTGGGCTTCTACAACCCCGTGGCGTCCGGTGCCGAGCAGCCCCTGCGCGTGGCCTTCGACCGCATCGAGTACTGGACCGGCACCGGCGCCCAGCTGTCGCCCACGGTCGCCCGCCTCGTGGCGCAAGCCAAGGCCGCGGCCTGAAGTCGAACGTGGCCGTGCCTGACCAGTCCTCGGCCGCGGGGTCGCCCGACCCCGCCTGGCCCGAAGATGCGGTCGAGGTCGGCCGTGTGCTCGACGCCTGGGGCATCAAGGGCTGGATCAAGGTCCAGTGTTTCGCCGACGATCCCCAGGCGCTGCTGGATGCCACCCGCTGGCACGTCCAGCCGCCCGATGACGGCCCGCTCAAGCGCCCCGTCACGGCAACGACATCTCCTCGCCACCTGGCCGTCGTCTCGTCCCGCAAGCACGGTGACGTGATCGTGGCGCAGGTGCGTGGCGTCGACGACCGCAACGGCGCCGAAGCGCTGCGCGGCCTCCGCCTCTTCCTCGCCCGTGGCGCCTTCCCGAAGCCGCGCGCCGGCGAGTACTACTGGGTCGACCTGATCGGCCTCGACGTCGTGAACCGCGAAGGCGTGCCCATGGGGCGCGTGGTCGGCCTGATCGACACCGGCCCGCACAGCGTGCTGCGCCTGGCCAAGCCCGAGTCCGAAGCCAACCCCGACGGCGACGAACGCCTGATCCCGTTCGTGGCGGCCTACGTCGACGACGTGAACATGGCCGACCGTCGCATCACGGTGGACTGGGGTCTGGACTTCTGAGTCCCCGACGATGCGTTTCGACATCGTCACGCTGTTTCCCGACCTCTTCACCCCGCACCTGACGCTGGGCGTGACGCGCCGCGCGTACGAATCGAAGCAGGTCGACGTGCACCTGTGGCCGCTGCGCGAGTTCGCCGACGACAACTACCGCCGCGTGGACGACCGCCCCTACGGCGGTGGCCCCGGCATGGTGATGCTCGTCGAGCCGCTCGAGCGTTGCCTCGCCGCCGTGCGCGCCGCCCGCGAGGGTGGGGCGCCCGTGGTGCACTTCACCCCCACCGGCCGGCGCATCGACCAGGCCGTGGTGCGCGAGTTCGCGGCCGGCCCCGGCGCCGTGCTGCTGTGCGGCCGCTACGAGGGCATCGACCAGCGCTTCGTCGACCGCCACGTCGACCTCGAGCTGAGCCTGGGCGACTTCGTGCTCTCCGGTGGCGAACTGCCCGCGATGGCGCTGCTCGACGGCGTGGCCCGGCTGCAGCCCGGGGTGCTGGGTGACGCCCAGTCCCACGAGCAGGACAGCTTCGAGGACGGCCTGCTCGACTGCCCCCACTACAGCCGCCCCGAAGTGCTGGAAACGCCCGAGGGCCCGGCCCCCGTGCCGCCGGTGCTGATGTCGGGCCACCACGCCGAGATCGCGAAGTGGCGCCGCGAGCGTTCCCTCGAGCTCACGGCCCGCCGCCGGCCCGATCTGATCGAATCCGCACGCCGGGAAGGACGCCTGTCGAAAGCAGACGAGCGGTTCCTGGCGAAACTCGGGCTATAATCCGCGGCTTTTCGATCCTCTGCCAGGTCGCGGCCGGTCGCCTTCGTGCACCACCGCACCCTTTTCAACCGACGCTGGCACGATCATTAGGAGAAAAGATGGACCTGATCCAAACCCTCGAGCAAGAAGAAATCGCTCGCCTGAACAAGACCATTCCCGCGTTCGCCCCCGGCGACACGGTGATCGTCAGCGTCAACGTGGTCGAAGGCACGCGCAAGCGCGTCCAGGCCTACGAAGGCGTCGTCATCGCCAAGCGCAACCGTGGTCTGAACTCCAGCTTCATCGTCCGCAAGATCTCGAGCGGCGAAGGCGTGGAACGTACGTTCCAGCTGTACAGCCCCCTGATCTCGAGCATCGAGATCAAGCGCCGCGGCGATGTCCGTCGCGCCAAGCTGTACTACCTCCGCCAGCGTTCGGGCAAGTCGGCGCGCATCAAGGAAAAGCTGGCCTGAGGCCGGCGGATCCGGGTGCAAGGCCTTCGGGCCTGCCCGTCCCAGAGGAAAGCCGCCCCCGGGCGGCTTTTCCTTTTTTCGCGTCCAATACACCATGGCCCTCAGCTTCGATCCCCAGGAACTGCCCCCCGTCAGCGTCGATGACCACCTTCCCGCGGTGACCCTCGCGGAGCTCCAGGAAGCCACGCTGCGCCGCCGGTTCCAGTCGCCGCCGGCCTGGGCGCCCGAAGCCATGGTGGAGCCGCGGTTCAACGACCGCGCGCCGGCCCACGCGTCGGTGCTCGTGCCGCTCGTGCAGCGCGACGAGCTCACCGTGCTGCTCACGCAGCGCACCGCCCACCTCACCGACCACCCGGGCCAGATCAGCTTCCCCGGCGGCCGCGTGGAGCCGGAGGACGCCAACGCCGTGGCCACCGCGCTGCGCGAGGCGCAGGAGGAGATCGGCCTCGCGCCCGAGTTCGTCGACGTGCTGGGGCAGCTGCCCACGTACACCACGGGCACGGGTTTCATCGTGACACCCGTGGTGGCCCTCGTGCGGCCCGGCTTCCACGTGCACCCCGATCCGTTCGAGGTGGCCGAGGTGTTCGAGGTGCCGCTGTCGTTCCTGATGGACCCGGCCAACCACCGCTGGCACGCCGCCGATTTCGGTGGCGGACGCCGCCAGTTCCTGTCGATGCCGTGGAGCGGGAAGGGCGCCGACGGCGCGGAGCGGCGCTACTTCGTGTGGGGCGCGACGGCCGCGATGCTGCGCAACCTCTACCGCTTCCTGGCCGCTTGAGTCGATGTGGGCGCGGAGGCCGCTATCATCGGTCTCCATGAGTTTTTTCGCCGTCCTGTTCGCACTGCTCATCGAGCAGATCAAGCCGCTGCCGCGCCGCAACTTCGTCCACGATGCCCTGACGTCCTGGATGCGCTGGACCGGCCGCAACTTCGACGCGGGTCGTGACCACCACGCGTGGGTCGTCTGGGGCGTGACGGTGCTCGTGCCCGCGCTGCTCGCCTGCGGCATCCACATCGGGCTCGCGCAGGTCAACGTCATGCTGGCGCTGGTGTGGGACGTGGTGGTGCTCTACCTCACGATGGGCTTCCGCCAGTTCAGCCACTACTTCACCGACATCCGCGACGCGCTCGAGCGTGGCGATGAAAACACCGCGCGCGCGCTGCTCGCCGAGTGGCGCCACCTCGACGCGAGCGAACTGCCGCGCCGCGAACTGCTGCGCCACGTGATCGAACATTCGCTGCTCGCCGCGCACCGCCACGTGTTCGGCGTGTTCTTCTGGTTCGTCGTGCTGTCCACCTTCGGGCTCGGCCCGGCCGGCGCGGTGCTGTACCGCATGGCCGAGTTCGCCAGCCGCTACTGGGGTTTCAAGAGCCGCGTGGTGGGCGCGCCCGTCAACGAGCGGCTGCTCGCGCTGTCGCAGCGCCTCTTCAGCCTCGTGGACCATCTGCCGGCCCGGCTCACCGCCTTCGGCTTCGCCGTGGTGGGCAACTTCGAGGAAGCCGTGTCGTGCTGGCGCCGCGACGCGGGCCTCTGGAAACACGCGAACGAAGGCATCCTGCTGGCCGCCGCGGCCGGCGCCGTGGGCGTGCAGCTGGGCGGCCACGCCGCGCCGGGCGTGACCCCCGACCGTTCCAAGACCTTCGACGCGGGCGCCCCCGACGAGCTCGCCGTGGCCGAAGGTTCCACCCCGGGGTCGCCCCCCGAGATGGGCCACCTGCGCAGCGTGGTGGCGCTCGTGTGGCGGTCGGTGGTGCTGTGGATGCTGCTGCTGGCGCTGCTGTCGCTGGCGAACCTCATCGGCTGATCCGGCGGCGCAGGCCCGTCACCAGCGCCACGCCCAACCCCAGCATCAGCGCCGTCCCGGGCTCGGGCACCGGCGTGGCCAGTCGGTCCAGCAGCACCGCGCGCGTGGACCCTTCGAAACGGCCGATGCCCACGATCTGTCCGGCGTTGTTGATGCTGCTCGCGTACTCCACCGTCCATCCCGCGGCCCGGGCGGCCGGGTCGAGCAGGTCGTTGAGGTCCCGCAGGCCGTACGCCGGGTCGTACAGGAACCCCGTGGACGCCCAGTCGCCGCTCTGCTGGCGGAAGCTGCCCACCACCTGGCCGACGTCGTTCAGGGCCACGGCCGCGCCGTGCGGCAGCTCGGGTCGGCTCGCGAGCCCGCCGAGGTTCGTGAGGCCGCCGCCGGGCCGGTACAGGAAGGGGTGCACCAGCGCATTGCCGACGTCGTCGACCCCGGACCGCTGGGACTCGCCCACGACCCAGCCCGCTTCGTTGATGTCGTTCGCGTAGGCCACCCGGCCGCCGAGCGTGCCCAGGTCGGTGACGCCCCCGGCGCGGTCGTACAGCGCGGCATGGACCGCATCGATGTCCGTCCGGTACAGCAGCCCGGTCAGCTGGCCGGCCTCGTTGAGCCCCGGCGTGCCGTGGACCTCGAAACCGACGGGTGCGACGCTGCTCGCGCCCGTCGACAGGTCGTGCAGCACCACCCGTGAATCGGTCGACTCACGGACCTGGGCGGCCACCAGGCCGGCGTTGTTGATGGCGACACCGCCACCCGAGCCGAGCCGTGGTGTCAGGTTGTCCATCCCCGCGGCCTCGCCGAACACGAACACCTGCGGCGGGACCATGCCGGGGCCCAGCCGGGTGGTGTACCACTGGCCGGTCACCTGTCCGCGATCGTTCAGGCCGGCGCCCGTGAGCGAGAGCCACGGATCGTCCGGTGCGGCGGGCGGGATGCGCGTGCCGAGGTCGATCGCGCCCTGCCCGGGCGTGTAGAGCCACGCACCCAGGGTGTTGCCCGACTCGTGGATGAGGATCTGGCCGCGGTCGTTGATGGCCGTGCCGCTGGTGTAGAAGTCGCTGCGGCCCGTCAGCGCGCTCAGGTCGGTGAGGCCGTAGCGCACCTGGGCGTGGACCGCGGCGGTGGTGCACAGGAGCGCCAGCAGCAGGGCGGGGCGCGGGAACCGGGATGAGGTCATGGTTCGCTCCAGCGACAAACGGGGCGGACACGCTACACCCGTTGCGCGCGGCGCGCCATCCCCACGTCAGTAGCGTGTCTGGGACAGCTCCTGGAAGATCTCGCCGTAGATGCGGTAGCGGCTCTCGGTGATCTCGCCGCGCGCCAGCGCCGCGCGCACGCCACAGCCCGGTTCGTGCAGGTGGGTGCAGTTGTAGAACTTGCACGCCTTCGCGGGCTCGGCCAGGTCGGGCATCAGCCCCGGCAGCACCTGCGGCGACACCTGCCGCAGCCCGAATTCCTGGAAGCCCGGCGAGTCGATCAGCCCGGTGCGGCGGTCGGCGTCGAGCCAGTACCACTGCGTGGTGGTGGTGGTGTGGCGGCCCGAATTCAGCGCCTGCGAGATCTCGCCCACCTGCGCGCGCGCGTCGGGCGCCAGCAGGTTGATCAGCGTGCTCTTGCCCGTGCCGCTCGGGCCCAGCACGAGGCTGGACCGGCCGGCCAGCAGCGGGTCGAGTTCGGCGCGCGCTTCGTCGGGCTTCGCCTTCAGCGCCACCTCGTGCACCGCGTAGCCCATCGCGGCGTACGGGCGCAGCCGCTCGCGGGCGGCGGCGATCTGCGGCAGGTCGGCCTTGTTCAGCAGGATGTGGGCCTCGATGCCGGCGTCCTCCGCGGCGATCAGCGCGCGCGTGAGCTGCGATTCGCTGAACACCGGCTCGCTCGCCACCATCACGAGGATCAGGTCGAGGTTGGCCGCGAACGACTTGGTCTTCCACTCGTCCTGCCGGAACAGCAGGTTGCGCCGCGGCTCCACGTGTTCGATCACGCCTTCGTCGCCGGACACCTGCCAGCGCACGCGGTCGCCGACCACGCAGTCGCTCTTCTTGCCGCGGGGGTGGCAGGTGACGCGCCGGCCCTCCGGCGTTTCGACGATGTAGTGGCGGCCATGTCCGGCGACCACGAGTCCCAGGTCGAGCGCCTCGGCCCGGCTCATCGGCGTTTCCCCATCGGCAGCTCAGGCGACAAAGGACACCAGGGCGTCGGCCTTGGCCGCGCAGATGAAATCGTTGATGGAGATGCCGCCCACCGAGTGCGTGGAGAAGCGCACCGTGCAGCGGTCGTAGCCCACCTGCAGGTCGGGGTGGTGGTCTTCCGTGTGGGCGATCCAGGCGAGGGCGTTCACGAACGCCATGGTCTCGTGGAAGTTCTTGAACGTGAACGCCTTCTCGATGGCGCCGCCGGCGGACTTCCAGCTGCTCAGCTGGGCGAGATGGTCGTGCACCTGGGTGTCGCTCATCGCGGCCCCCGACTGGTGCTGGCAATGCTGCTGCAACAAGGTCTTCATGGGTCAGCCTGTCTGCAGCCGGAGGGCTGCGATGCGTTCCGATGCCGGCGGGTGGGAATACCAGAAACGCACGTACAGCGGATCGGGGGTGAGGGTGGCGGCATTGTCCTCGTGCAACTTGAGCAGGGCGGCGGCAAGGTCATTGCCGCTCGCCTGCGCGCAGGCATAGGCATCGGCCTCGAACTCGTGGCGGCGCGACAGCTGGCTCATCAGCGGCGACACGAAGAACGAGAACACCGGCACCACGAGCAGGAACAGCAGCAGCGCCAGCGCGTCGTTCGGCGCGTCGAGCGCGACACCCGCGCCGAGGCCGTTGAAGAACCACACCTTCGTCGACAGCCACCCGAGCAGCGCGAAGCCGGCGAGGCTCAGCGCGAACATCAGCACGATGCGCTTGACCACGTGGCGATGCTTGAAGTGGCCCAGTTCGTGCGCGAGCACGGCCTCCACCTCGCCGCCTGTGAGCTTGGCGAGCAGCGTGTCGAAGAACACCACGCGCTTGGCCGCGCCCATGCCGGTGAAGTACGCGTTGGCGTGGGCCGAGCGGCGGCTGCCGTCCATCACGAACAGGCCCTTGGCCTGGAAGCCGCAGCGGGCCATCAGGGCCTGCACGCGCGACTGCAGCGATTCGTCCGCGAGCGGTTCGAACTTGTTGAAGAGCGGGGCGATCACGGTGGGGTACAGCACGAGGGCGAGCAGGTTGAAGCCCATCCACGTGCCCCACGCCCACAGCCACCACAGCGGGCCGTTGGCGCCCATGATCCAGAGGATGAGCGCGGCGATGGGCAGGCCGATGGCGAGGCTCACGAGCAGGCCCTTGGCCGCGTCGGCGAACCACAGGCGCCAGGTCATGCGGTTGAAGCCGAAGCGCTGCTCGAGGCGGAAGGTGGCGTACAGGTCGAAGGGCAGGTCGAGCAGGCCGGAGACCACCGAGAACGCGGCGAGCAGGGCGAGCTGGTAGGCGAGGCCGCCGAAGCGCGGGAACACCGCGTCGTGCACCAGCGTGTTGAGCGCGTCGAGCCCGCCGAGCAGCGTCCAGCCGAGCAGCACGGCCGCGCCGAACGAGGTGGTGAGCAGGCCGAGCCGGCCCTTCGCGATGGTGTAATCGGCCGCCTTCTGGTGGGCCGCGAGCGACACCGTCCCGGCGAACGTCGCGGGCACGGCGCCGCGGTGCCGCGCCACGTGCCGCATCTGGCGCGTGGCCAGCCAGAACTTCACCAGCAGCGACGCGAGCAGCGCCACCACGAACAACCCCGACAACACGATCGATTCCATGCCTCCGAGTGTAGGCGCTGGGCCTGCGAGAATGCTGCCCACTGCTCCAAGAACCCACGAAGGCTTTCCCATGACCGACACCAACACCGCGACCCCGACGCTGGCCAGCAGCGACCAGAACCTCGTCTGGATCGACCTCGAGATGACGGGCCTGTACCCGAACACCGACCGCATCATCGAGATCGCGGTCGTGGTGACCGACGCCACGCTCACGCAGCGCGTCGAGGGCCCGGTGTTCGCCGTGCACCAGTCCGACGCCACGCTCGACGCGATGGACGCCTGGAACAAGGGCACCCACGGCAAGAGCGGCCTGATCGACCGGGTCAAGGCGTCGACGGTCGACGAAGCCTCGGCCGAAGCCCAGGTGATCGAGTTCCTGAAGCAGTACGTGCCGAAGAACACCTCGCCCATGTGCGGCAACAGCATCTGCCAGGACCGCCGCTTCCTCGCGAACTACATGCCCAAGCTGGAAGCCTTCTTCCACTACCGCAACCTCGATGTCAGCACGCTCAAGGAACTGGCCAAGCGCTGGAAGCCGGGCATCCTCGGCGGCTTCAGGAAGGCCCAGGCGCACACGGCGCTGGCGGACATCCACGAGTCCATCGACGAACTCGCCTACTACCGCACCCATTTCCTCTCGCTGTGACGAGATGAGCGGACATTCCGGGTTTTCAAATAAAACACTCCCGTGAAAACCCGAATGTCGGATAGAATCACGGACTGCGCTGCCAACGGGGTCCGAAGACCCGGCAGCGTTTTCGCTCATCCCCTCTGACCTTGTCGAGTCTTCCCGCGGTGATCCTCACCGTGCGGCCTGTTCGAACCCCGATACGGGAATGGTTGGCGGCGATGCCGTCGCTTTGACTGTTCCAGATCAACCCCGCCTCCGGTGGCCATCACCGGTGAGGGTTCGGACCTTCTTCCCAGCGACCCATGAAGTCAGGCTTCGCGCATTGCATTGCATCGCGACGCCTGCTGGTGCTGACGAACACGCCCCGGGCGTGAGCAGCGCCATGTTTGAAAGAAAAACGATGACGTTCGAAACCCTGGGCCTCCAACAAGCCCTGCTGCAAGCCATCGCCGACTCCGGCTACACCTCGCCCACCGAAGTGCAGGCGAAGGCCATCCCCGTCGCGCTCGAAGGCAAGGACCTGATGGTCTCGTCCAGCACCGGCAGCGGCAAGACCGCTTCCTTCGTGCTGCCGGCGCTGCAGCGCATCCTCGCCGCCCGCGGCGACAACACCAAGCGCCGCGAGAAGGGCGTTGTCTACGGCCCGCGCATCCTCGTGCTGGCCCCCACCCGTGAACTCGCGATGCAGGTCGACAAAGCCGCGACGGTCTACGGCCGCCACGTGCAGGGCCTGAAGGTCACCACCGTCGTCGGTGGCGTGCCGTACCCGGCGCAGCTCAAGGCGCTGCGCGGTCCCCTCGACATCCTGATCGCCACCCCGGGCCGCCTGATCGACCACCTCCAGACCGGCAAGGCCGTGCTGGACAACGTCGAGATGCTGGTGCTCGACGAAGCCGACCGCATGCTCGACATGGGCTTCATCGACGACATCACCCACATCGCCGAGAAGCTGCCCCCGAGCCGCCAGACCGTGATGTTCAGCGCGACGTTCGCCGGCCACGTGGGCCGCCTCGCGCAGGACCTGCTGCGCGACCCGCAGCGCATCGACGTGGCGTCGCACACCGACACGCACGAGAACATCGAGCAGCGCCTGCACTGGGCCGACAACAAGACCCACAAGGACGCGATGCTCGACCACATCCTGACCACCAAGGAGATGGAGCAGGCCGTGGTGTTCACGAGCACCCAGCGCGATGCCGACTGGCTCGCCGACCGCCTGGCCGACATGGGCCACGCCGTCGCCTCGCTGCACGGCGGCATGCCGCAAGGTCGCCGCACCCGCGTGCTGCAGGGCCTGCGCAACAAGCAGCTGCGCGTGCTGGTCGCCACCGACGTGGCCGCCCGCGGCATCGACGTGCCCACCATCAGCCACGTGATCAACTACGGCCTGCCGATGAAGGCCGAGGACTACGTGCACCGCATCGGCCGCACGGGCCGCGCCGGCCGCAACGGCCTGGCCGTGACGCTCGCCGAGCGCATGGACACCGGCATGATCCGCCGCATCCAGCAGTTCACCACGCAGAACATCCCGGTGGGCATCATCGAAGGCCTCGAGCCGAAGAACCCGGAACCGCGCATGTTCGGCGGCCCGCGCCCCGAAGGCAAGTTCGGTGGCAAGCCCTTCGGCCACGGTCGTCCGGGTGGCAAGTCCTTCGGCGGCAAGCCGTTCGGCGGTCCGAAGCCGTTCCACCGCGAAGGCGGCTCGCGTGAAGGGTTCGCGCCGCGCCACGAGGGGGGCTTCGCTCCGCGCAACGAGGGCTTCGGTCATCGCAACGAAGGTGGTTTCGCACCCCGCAACGAAGGCTTCGCCCCGCGTCACGAAGGCCACGGCCATCGCAACGAAGGGTTCGCTCCGCGTGACCGCGCCCCGTTCGAGCGCAACCACGGCGACGATCGTCGCGACAACGGCTTCCAGCAACGCGGCAACGCGTTCGACCGCGCCCCGGCCGACCGCGACCGTGGCAACGCCTTCGCCCCGCGCAAGCCGGGCTTCGGCCCGAAGCCGGCCTTCGGCGGCAAGCCGCGTCCTCGCACCGGTGGCTTCGGCCGCTGATCCCCGGATCGCTGCAACGCGAAAGGCACCCCTCGGGGTGCCTTTTTTCATGGTGCGGGCTCCTGGAAGTAGGTCTGTTCCGGGCCGCTTTTCGGGCGATGGCGGGCCACCTGCTTTTCTATCCTCTTTCGGTCACCACAAAGCCGTGCACGCGGGAGCGCGCGGGCGGATGTGGTCTTTCGTTCGACCCTCAAGGAGGACTGCGGGAATGCGGTTTCAACGGATTCTGGGCGCCACGCTCGGTATGGTGGCGCTCGCCACGCTGGTGGCGTGCGACAACAACGATGGTGCGGACGGGGAAAACGGCGTCAGCGCGCTGCTGAAGGTCACGGCCGAGGCGTCGGGCACGTACTGCGCCAGCGGAGGCTCCCGCATCGAGTCCGGTCCGGACTCGAACGGCAACGGCACGCTGGAAGCCGGCGAGGTGACCGGCACGCAGTACGTCTGCAACGGCGCCACCCCGGTCCGGGCGCTGACCGCGACGGCCGTCGAGCCGTCGGGTGCGAACTGCGCGACCGGCGGCACACGCTTCACGGCGGGTGCGGATGCCAACGGCAACGGCACGCTGGATGCGGCCGAGGTCAGTTCGACGGCGTATGTCTGCCATGGCGCGACGGGCGCAACCGGCGCGACGGGTGCGGCAGGCACCAACGGCCTCCCCCTGCTGATGGCGATGGCCGTGGAACCGCTCGGCAGCGCGAATTGCCTCTACGGTGGCTCGCGCCTCACCAGCGGCCTCGACACCAACCGCGACGGCACGCTGGCCGCGGGCGAGGTCACCGCGACCAGCTACGTCTGCAACGGTGCTGGCGTCAGCTGGAGCAACGTGGTCAGCGACACCACGGTGCAGATGGCCTCGCACATGGGCTACATCGCCAGCAACACGTCGTCCGACGTGACGTTCTCGCTGCCGGCCACACCGGCCATCGGGGACATCGTGCGGCTGAAGGGCGGCCTGGGCGCCGGCTGGAAGATCACGCAGGCGGCGGGCGAGTTCATCGACCTGGCGGACCTGCGCACGTGGGCGTCCCTGTCGGGACGGAGCTGGTCCGAACTGCCGGCCCAGGTCGGGTCGAACTGGGAAACCTGGGTGGCCAGCTCGACCGATGGCCGCACGGTCGTGGCGCTGTCCACCTGGACGACGTCCATGGCCCTGAGCAAGGACGGCGGCGCCACCTGGGCCCCGATCTCGATGCCGGGTCCGGACCTGGGCCGGGTCGGGATCTCGCCGGATGGCCAGGTGATCTACGCCAGCCGCGTCGGCGCCTACGGGTTCGACGTTTCCAGCGATGACGGGGCCACCTGGGTCCAGCGCGGCGCCATGACGGACGTGCAGAACTTCTCCGTCGGCGACAACGACGTGGTGGTGGCCGTGGGCTCGGTGGGTGGCGTGGTCGCGCCGTACCGCTCCACCGACGGGGGTGTCACCTGGACGTCCCTGGTTCCGCCGGGCGCCCCGGTCGGCGCCTGCTGGGTCAGCGTCGCGGCGTCCCTCGACGGTCGGACGATCGCCATCGGCGGTGACGGCAACGGTTCGTGCTCGGCGATTCCCACGTACGTGTCCCAGGACGCGGGCGTTTCGTGGGTCGAAAGCGATCCGCTGAACGGCCCGCCGCAGAACCGCCACCAGCTCGTGTCGGTCTCGGGCAGTGGCAACACGGTGGTGGTCGGTTCGTCCAACGGCGGCATCGGCCTGCGGATCTCCACCGATGGTGGCCGCAGCTACCGCCGGGGCACCGTGGCCACCGGCGCGTACCCGGAACTCACCAGCCGGGTCGTTCTCTCGGCCGACGGTCGCCGCATGATGGCGTCGGGCCAGGGGCGGGTCTACGTGTCCGACAACGGCGGCTACAACTGGTCCTTCACCAGCCCCGCGAAGGGCGTCAACGCGCTGGCGGGTTCCAGCACGCTGGAGTCGGTCTACCTGAGCACGCCCCGCGGCACGAACGCCGGACTCGTGTTCAAGAGCACGTCCGAGCGGTCTTCGTCCTTCGGCACCACCCCGGGCGTGACGGGGCAGGTGAGCGGCGGCAGCGGTGATGCGCTCGAGCTGCAGTACCTGGGCGCCGGCGTGTGGAGCGTTCTCAGCGGCGTGGCCAGCACGCTGGTGGTGCGCTGACCTTCGGTCCGTCCCGCGGCGGGGGGCGACCCCTCGCCGCGGCTTTTTCATGCGGGGCGGCTCAGCCCTGCATCAGCTTCGCCACCCGGTGTGCCGTGCGCGAGTTCTGCGCGATCACCTTGATCACGACGATCAGCGCCGGCCCCAGGAACAGACCCCAGACCCCCCACAGCGCACCCCAGAAGACCAGGCCCACGAACACCGCGGCCGGGTTCATCTTCGCGGCGCGGCTCTGCAGCCAGGCCGTCATCGCGGTGCCCACGAGGGTCGACAGCAGCACGAGGAAACCCGCCATCGCGAAGGCCGCGGTGAAGGTGCCGTGGGCGAGGAAGGCCTCGGCGGCCCCGAACACCACCAGGATCGCCATGCCGAGGTACGGCACCACGTGCAGCACGGCGGCCGTCACGCCCCACATCGCGGCGTCGGGCAGGCCGGCGCTCCAGAACGCGAGCCACACACCCAGGCCGATCACCGCGTTGGTCACGAGCAGCGTGCCCGCGTAGAGCCGCACCTGCCGCGCGGTCTCGCGCAGCGCCCGTTCGGCGCGGCAACGCCCGCGCGGGCTGTGCCCCCACAGGTTGATGAACCGCGAGGTGAGGCGGTCTCCCCCGGCGAGGACGAAAAACGCGACGAACAGCACCACGCTGATGTCGGCGGTGAACTTCAGGAGCACGTGCGAGCCGGTCATCGCCGTGTCGCGCACCAGCACGGTGGCGCCTTCGGTGATGGTGGGCGCGCTGGCTGGCGCCGGGGTGCGCAACGTGCGCTGGGTGCGGGGCGACGTGCCGGTCGCGATGCTCTGCGCGGCGCGGTCGAGTTGGGTGAGGGCGTCGCGTGCCCGCTTGAGCACGGAGTCGGTGTCGGGACGGGTTTTCGCGAGCCGGTCGGCCATCAGCTGGATCATCTCGGGGCTGCGGTCGGCCATGCGAGCGATCTGCCCGCCGAACGCCCAGAACGCGAGTCCCGCGATGCCGACCACGACGCTCAGCGCCAGCAGGGCCGAGATGCCGCGGCTGCGCAGCACGCGCTCGAGGCAGAACACGCCGGGCGCCACCAGCATCGCGAGCATGAGCCCGGCCACCACGGGCACGAGGAAGCGCTGCCCCCACCACAACGCGGCGATGACGCCGAGGATCGCGAGCACCGTCGACGCCATCGGCGAACGTGGCATCGGGCCGAGCGGTACCGTGGAGGCGGGGGACGCGCGGTTCACGCCGCGGTGCGGCACCGCAGCCACCGCGACGGGGCGGGACGCGGACAGGGCATCGTGGCGTTCGAGCGTGGCGGGTTCGAGGGGCATGGGGGCGGGTCGGAAAAAAGGCGCGCCCTCGGTTCGAGTGGCGCGCCTCGGCGGATGACCGGAACCGGTCGATCAGGGACGAAGATCAGGGACGAACGAGGATGTCGTTCTTGACCGTCTTCACGCCCTTGACGTCCCGCGCGAGCGACGCGGCCTGCTCACGCTCCGCCTCGCTCTTGGCGAAGCCCGACAGCTGCACGGTGCCGTTCAGCGTTTCGACCTGGATCGACGACGCGGCCACGGCCTTGTCCTCGATGAACTTCGACTTCACCTTCGCGGTGATGGTCGTGTCGTCGACGTAGGCGCCAGCCGAGGACTGGTCGCGGGTCACGGCGCAGCCGGTGGTGGCCAGCAGGGCGACGGCAGTGACTGCGGCGGCGAGGGTGTTGCGAATGATCATGGTGAATCTCCTTTTGCTTTGCGAAGGTCCCGGTGCTACCGGGACGGGGACGGGTGGTTGTTCTCAGAGAAACACGGCCCCACCCAGAGGCCGGGAACGCGTTGTGCGCTATTTGCGCGTGACGGCACGTGCGCCAAGCAGGCCGATGAGCAGCACCGCCACGAACAGCACGAGGAAGACGACGAAGAGGAACTTGGCGATGCCGGCGGCGCCTGCCGCGACGCCGGTGAAGCCGAGGACACCGGCGACCAGCGAGATCACCGCAAAGATCAGGGCCCACTTCAACATGACGTTCTCTCCAGGTTGGGCGCCTCTTTCAGGCGCGGATCAATCGATGGAGGGACTTTAAAAGTGGGGCCTTTCGCGGGCCATCGGACGCGTCCGTGACGCACTGTAGGACGGCGCGCCCGGGGGCGGCGGGCTTCACTGAGTCTGCGACATCGACGGTTCGGCGGCGCCGGCCGCGGGCTCGACAGCGACATCCGCGGCGTCGTGTTCGGGAACCGAGGCCACGCTGCCGAACATCGCGGTGATGGAGGTCATGATCGATGCGAAGCTGATCGGCGGCAGCAGACTCGCGAGAACGGCGTTGCGCGAAACGAACCGCCATGGCCGCATGCGGCCGATCACGACACCAGCCACCACCGCGCCGCCGAGCAGCATCCAGGGATGTCGTTTCGCGATGGGTCGCAGCAGTTCGCGGCCCGCTTCGTCGGCCAGCTGCGCCGTGGCGCGCCACGGGTGGCGCGCCCACCAGCGGCGCATGTAACGCACGGCGACGGCCGCGACGGGCACGTCGTTCACGGCATCGAGCAGCGCGCCGAGCCACGGGGGATCGGATGCATCGGCCGGTGGCACCGCGGATTGCCCGGGCGGGAGGGGCGGCAGGCGTTCGGGGTGATACGTGCGCAGGATCCAGTACGCCAATTCGGCGCGCGACGCGTCCACGCGGGCCTGAGGTGACAGCGGCGTCGCGTCGGGCACCGTGGCTTCGCCCTGCATCAACGGATCCAGGTCGGTGGACTCGATGTGGGTGGTCATGCGGCCCCCGCGTCGCGGATCATCTGCATGTCGGCGCTGATCTGCGCACGGATGGACGCGAAGGCGCGTTCGGCCGAGGGGCGTCGTGCCACCAGGCCAGCCACGATGGCGGCGATGGTCGGCACCGCCGGTGCCGCGCCGAGCGCCCATTGCGCCTGGGTCGACAACGCGGGGGTCACCGCCCACAGCATCAGCGCGACGCCGGTGAGCACCGCGGCCACGGCCAGGCAGGCCAGCGCGAAAACACTCAGCGCCAATCGCACCACGTACCGTCGCTGCACCTCGCGGGCCTCGCTTTCGATGAGTTCCGCATAGGCGCCGACGTGTTCGACGACGAGCTGCGGTTCGGTGGCGAGCAGGCGGATCAGTGGATGGATCATGGCGCGGCCAAGGTGCGGCGGAACTCAGGGACCCGCCGAGGACAAGGTGGCACCCCGCGGGAAGAGGCACCCGCCGGATGCCGCAAGGACCGAGGGCCCGATGCCGCGACAGGCGCGGCGGCGGGCCCCCGCGCAGGCTCAACGGTCGTTGTTGCGGCGAGCGCTGTTGACGAGGCTCAGCAGCGCCATCAGGGCGGCGCCGGTGGCGGCGGCGATCAGCACCGCCTTCACCGGTTCGTCCTTCACGTAGCGCACGGTGACGTCGCCGATGTTGTGCGCGCGGTCGCGCACGTTGTACGCGCCGTCCTTGACCGCATCGAGGCTCTTGCGGGCGAGCGACTCGGCTTGGCTCGCGATGCGGGCGATGGCCGGCTGCACATTGGCGCGTGCGGTGTGGATGGCCGACTCGACGTGGTCGAGCGCGTCGTTGGCGACACGGCGGGAGGTGCTGACAGCTTGGTCCGCGGCTTCGGCAGCACGGTCGGCGGCTGCGCCGACCTGGTCTTCCGCGGAGGAGAGTTGTGGCTTGTTGACACTCATGATGGTTGTTCCTGTTGGGTTGCGGACGAGGTCGTGTCGCGGCAGAACTTCAGGCGGGCGCCACTAGCCTTTCTTGATCAGGCTGACCAGGAAACTCGCCACAGCCAGGACAGCGAAGATGATAAAGAGAATCTTGGCGATGCCTGCGGCGCTGGCGGCAATGCCACCAAAACCGAACAGCGCCGCGATCAGCGCGATGACGAAGAAAACGACAGCGTAGTGCAGCATGGTGGCTCCTCTGGGGTCCGGGTCCGTCCGAAGGGTTTTCAGACAGTGGAACCGAGCTTATGGCCGCGGCCCGCTCCGGGCCATGAGACTGCTGCGCGCGAGGAAGTCGGCGGTCGCTCGCTGACCTTGTAGGAGTCGGCCTACGCGGTCGGCGGTGATGGCTGCGTGGTGGTGTCGGGCTCCGACACCGGCAGCAGCGCGCGGATGTGCGTGCCCGCGCCCGGCGTGGCCTGCAGTTGCATGCTGCCGCCCTCGGCCTCGACACGATAGCGCATGCCCACGAGGCCGTGGCTCGACGGGCGTTTCACGCGCGGATCGAAGCCGATGCCGTCGTCCTTCACCGACACCTCGACGCGCTTGTGCGCTTCGCGCAGCGTGATGGTGACCTGTCGCGCCTGGGCATACTTGGCGACGTTGGTCAGCGCCTCCTGCACCATCCGGTACACGGTCAGTTCGCTCGAGGGTTTCAGGCGCACCTTCTCCAGCTCGGCCTCCACCTTCAGCCCCGAGCGTTCCGCGAACTCCCGGCTCAGGATCTCGAGCGCGGCGACGAGGCCGAGGTTGTTGAGGGAGGAGGGCCGCAGGTCCTCGATGATGCGCCGCTTGAGGGCGATGCCGTCGTTCAGCGTGTCGTTGAGGTGGTTGATGCGCTCCTGCGCCTCGGGCGTGATGGTGCCGATGCGCGACTTGAGCCGGGCCACGTCGAGCTTCGCCGCCGTCAGCAGCGCGCCCAGTTCGTCGTGCAGGTCGCGGGCGAGGCGGCTTCGCTCGTCCTCCCGCGCCGTCTGCAGGTGGTGGGCCAGCTCGGTCAGCTGTGCGGTGCGGCCCTTCACCTGGTTCTCGAGCACGTCGCGCTCGACCTGCAGCGAGGCCTGCTGCCGGTGGCGTTCGCCGTCGAGCGCGGCCGTCTGCCGCAGGTACATGAAGAACGCGAGCACGCTCAGCGCCGTCATAGCGGCCACGCCGAGCCGGCTCAGCTGGAGGGTCTGGTACACCGAGGCCCGCCCGGCGGTGATCTGGTCGGACTCCCGCTTGAGCAGCCGCTCCGAGGCAAGGCGGATCGCCTCCATCTGCTCGCGGCCGATGTCGGTCTCGATCACCGCGCGCCACGCCTCCTCGCGGCCGTCGGTGCGGAGCTTGATGGTGGTGTCCATCTCGGAGAGCTTGCGGTTCACGAGTCCCGCGAGGTTGGACCAGTCGTCCACCTGTCGCGGCTCGGTGGCGTAGAAGTCGCCGAGGATCTTCATCGTCTGCCCGATGTTGGCCATCGTGGCGCGGTACGGGGCGAGGTATTCGGGGCGGCCGGTGATCAGGTAGCCGCGCTGCCCATTCTCGGCGTCGAGCACCTGGCGGATCAGCACGAGGTTGTTGATGCGGGCCACGGCGAGCTCGCCGAGGCGGTCGAGCGAGGCCACCGACGCGCGGTACGAGGATTCGCTGATGGCCATCAGGGCCAGGGCGGTGATCACGGCCAGCGGGAAGGTGAAGGCACTGCGCCTGAAGCGCCGGATGAAGTTCTTCATGCGCCGATCCGATCGAAGCAACTAGAATGATTTGAGCAGCAACTCACGAATGGGCCGAAACCGTCATGATCAAAATTGCCATCGTCGACGATCACGCCCTCGTTCGCGCGGGCCTGCGCCAGTACCTCTCGGAACAGGTCGACCTGCAGGTGGTGGCCGAGGCCGCCAACGGCCGCGAGGCACTCGACATCGTCCGCAAGGGGCTGGTGGACGTGCTCGTGATGGACCTGTCGATGCCCGAGCAGAGCGGTGTCGACGCGCTGGCGGCCATCCGCGCCCGGGCGCCGGAACTGCCGGTGCTGATCCTGAGCGGCTTCCCCGAGGCCCACTACGCCACCACACTGCTGCGCCAGGGGGCCAGCGGGTACCTGAACAAGGAATGCGAGCCCGACGAGATCGTCACCGCCATCCGTACCGTGGCGCGGGGCCGCAAGTACATCACCCCGGCCGTGGCCGAACTGCTGGCCGATAACCTGGGCGGCAACGCCGACAAGCCGCTTCACGAGCAACTCTCCGAACGCGAATTCCAGGTGTTCCTGCGGCTCGCCAAGGGCGAGACCATCGGCCACATGGCCGACAGCCTGTCGCTCAGCGTGAAGACCGTCAGCACGTACCGCACGCGCGTGATGGAGAAGATGAAGCTCGAGTCCAACAGCGACCTCACGTACTACGCCCTCAAGAACGGCCTGATCCAGTGACGGGGGAGGCCCGCGCCGGGACGGCGCGGGCTGCCAGTGTGTGATCGCGAGCCGCCGCGAACCCGCCCGGGGCCGGCTCAAAGTCCACCCATCACGGAGGACGTGGTGTCCCCCGCGGCCAGCTTCTGGCAGTACGCGATCAGTGCGTCGATCTCGTTGGATTTGTCGAAGACCTTGTTCGCGCCCAGTTCGAGGCACTTGCGGCGCATGTCGGGCGTGGCGTAGTTGCTCAGCACCACCAGCTTCGCGTGGCTGAGCGCGCGGGCGCTGGCGGACAGCACGCCGAGGCCGGAGCCGCTCTTCAGGAAGATGTCGATGATGACGAGGTCGCAGGTATTGCGCGACTGGGTCAGCCAATACACCGCGGCGGACTCGTTGTCCGCCGTCCCCACCACCTCCACCGCAACCAGTTCCTCGAGCGTCGCGATGAGGTTCTCGCGGATCACGGGACTGTCTTCGACGATGTAGGTTTTCAACATGGCAGCGAGCTTTGCATCGTGCCTGCGCACTCTTGTTGTCTTCGTTGGATCAGCACGCCCGGGTCCGCTCCGACACACTCACGCGCGGCCCGTCGTTGCCGGACGGTTGCGGTGGGATGCCGCGGGTACTGCTGCAGTCATGACGGAATTCTAATGACCGGGAACTTTTCCAAACGTCGGGGGAGTCCCGGAAGAATTGTAGGACTTTGCCTACAGGGCCCGCCTTCGCGAGAGGGTGGCCAGCGCGGTTTGGATGCGTAGGACGGGGCCGACAAGGGGTCGGTCTGCCGTCCTGCTGTGCCCTCTGGAGCGGGCTCCTAGACTGGCCCCTCGAAATCCATCGAACCGGACCAAGGGGAGCACGATGAAGAAATTGCTGATGTGGGCTGTGGGCGTGCCTTTCCTCGTGCTGGGCATGGTGGCCGTGACCTTCAGCGACGGGGGACGAGGCCTGATGGCCCCGCAGACCGTGTCGCGCACGACCTGATCGTTCCGGGCGCGGGCGACGCCCGCGCCGCGGCCTGTTCGAGGCTCCCGCAACGCGCTGGCTGTCATCCGCGGCGACGGGCCCTACCCATGGAGCGCCGCACCGAATGCACGCCAGCTCACCGTTGAACGCGTACGAAGGCTTCGACTTCGCCCCCTCCGCAACCCTCGAGGAATTCTCGAACGCGTTCGCCCAGTGGGAGGCGCCGACCCGGTCCCTGCGCCGCGCCGGTCTCCGGCGTGAACTCAACCAGTCGATCGACCGCTTGCGCGAATGCGTGCGCCGCATCGAGGATTTCACCGACGAACAGCGTTCCCTGTCCGAAGCGGCGCAGTGGCTCGTCGACAACTTCTACCTGATCGAGCGCACCCGCACCGAGCTGTCCCTGCAGCTCGCCGAGCCCGTGCTGCGCGGGCTGCCGGCGTACCAGCGTGGCCTGACGGGCCGTCGCCGCGCGCGCATCGAACTGCTGGCCCAGTTCTACCTCCAGGCCTGCGACTTCGATTTCGAGGCGGACGAACTGGTCCAGGTGCTCGCCGACTACCAACGCGCGCATGCGCTCACCCTGCAAGAACTGGCGCTGCTCGGGCCGGTGCTCAACTTCCTGCTGATCCGCCAGCTCACCGAGTCGGCGTCCCAGATCATCGAGGTGCATCACGCGGCGCACTGGGCCGACGAGGTGGCCGACGCCCAGCTCAAGCGCGTGGACCCCGACGCACCCCGGGCGCGCCGGGCCGAGCCCGACCTGGCCGGCGAGTCGCCCACGTTCCGCCAGGCCTACCTCGGCCAACTGGGCCAGCGCCACCGCTACGACGATCCCGACGGCATCTCGCCGCGCGTGCCCGACCAGAACGGCTCGTCCGCCGCGCAGCACGCCGCGGCGATCGAGCAAGACCTGCTCGCGCGCACGCTGCTCGACGTGCGGGTGCGCAACATCTTCCGCAGCGTCAAGGCGATCGAGCTCAGCGACTGGGTCGACATCTTCTCGAAGGCGTCCCTGGTCGACCGCACGCTGATGCACAACAGCGTCTATGCGCACATGGACCCGGCCTCGCGCCAGCTGTACCGCCGCGAGATCGAACGGTTGAGCCGGCGCGCGGGCCTGCCCGAGCCCTACCTGGCCGAGCTGGTGATCGAGCGTTTCGGCCGCCAGCGCCTCGCTGACGGCGAGTTCCAGGACGTCGACGTGGGCGCCGCGCTGCTGGGCGAGCAGCGGGTCGAGCTCGAGCGTTCGCTGGGCGTGGGCCGCAACCCGTGGCGGCGTCTCAGCGACGCGGCGCCGCAGGCCACGCTGGTGGTGTACGGGATCGTGGCCGCGCTGTTGACCATCGCGATCGCCTCCATCGCCCATGGCGCGGGCTACGCGGCCGGACCGCTGACGCTGTCGGGCGCCGTGCTGGCGCTGCTCGCGCTGTGGCCGGCATCGGAGCTGGCGCTGCAGCTGGTCAACCGCATGGCGTCCCAGCTCTACCCGCCCACGCACCTGCCGCGGCTGAACTTCATCGACGGCCTGCCACCGGATTGCCGTACGCTGGTCGTCGTGCCCACGCTGCTGACCCAACCCGAGCAGGTCGAGCACCAGGTGGCCGAACTCGAGCGTCACTACCTGTCCAATCGGGACGACCAGCTGCGCTTTGCGCTGCTCACCGACTGGGTGGATGCCCCGGTGGAGAGCCAGCCGGGCGACGACGTGCTGCTGGCCCGCGCCCGCCAGGCCGTCGCGGTGCTGAATGCACGCTATCCCTGGTCCGACGCCTTGGGCGAACGGCGTTTCCACGTCGTGCACCGCCGCCGCCGCTGGAACCCGGAGGAGGGCGCCTGGATGGGCTGGGAGCGCAAGCGCGGCAAGCTCGAGGAGCTCAACCGCCTGCTGCTGGGCGAGGGCGACACGTCGCACGACCTCGCGCCCGGTGACGCCGAGGCGCTGCCGAAGAACGTGCGCTACGTGATCACGCTCGACGCCGACACCCGCATGCCGGTGGGCGCCGTGTGCCGCCTCGTGGGCACCGCCGCGCACCCGATGAACCGCCCGGTGATCGACCCGCGCAGCGGGCGCGTGATCCGGGGCTACGCGCTGTTCCAGCCGCGCGTGTCCTTCCTGCTGCCTCAGGCCGAGGAACGGTCGCTGTTCCGCTGGATCTTCACCACCGGCGAAGGCGTGGACCCGTACGCGGGCGCGGTGTCCGACACCTACCAGGACGTCTTCGGCGAGGGGTCGTACACCGGCAAGGGCCTGTACGACCTGAAAGCGTTCCAGTCGAGCCTGGCCGGGCGCGTGCCCGAGAACATGCTGTTGAGCCACGACCTCTTCGAGAGCGCGTTCGCCCGCTGCGCGCTGGTGAGCGACATCGCGTTCTTCGAGGATTCGCCCTCGCACTCCGAGGTGGCGGCCGCCCGCTCGCACCGCTGGGTGCGGGGCGATTGGCAGCTGCTGCCGTGGCTGCTGTCCCTGCGTGCGGAGCCGCTCACCGCGCTGAACCGCTGGAAGATGCTCGACAACCTGCGGCGGTCCACGCTGCCGGTCGCGTCGTTCCTGCTGATCGTCTGGTCCTGGGCCGACGAACGCGCGATGCCGTTCGCATGGATCCTCCTCGTGCTCGCCGCGCTGTCCTTCCCCGGTGTGATGGCGTGGTTCGCCGCGTTGACCAAGCCGGTTCCGAAGGGGGGACGCACGAACCGCCCGATGCAGCTCACGCGCGACCTCGGCCACTTGGCGGGCCACGTGCTGACCGAGCTGGTCCTGCTGGCCCAGCACGCGTGCGTGATGGCCGATGCGATCGCGCGTGCGGTGTGGCGCACCTTCGTGTCGCACCGCAAGCGCCTCGAATGGCGCACGGCCGCACAGGCCAAGGCCGCCGCGGGCGGACAGCTGCGTCAGTTCACGTGGGCCATCCACAGCGCCACGCTGCCGGTGATCGGCTCCGTGGCGGTCATCCTCGCCCTCAACCCGCCAGAGATCCTGGGCGCGTCGCCGCTGCTGCTCGCGTGGTGGCTGTCGCCGATCATCGCCGTGGGCCTGAGCGCGCCGGGTTTCCTGCGCCGCCACGAGGCGAGCCCGGCCGACCTGCGGGAGTTTCGCCGCGTCGCGCGGCGCACTTGGCGCTTCTTCGAGCGTTACGTGGGAGAGGTCGACCAGCACCTGCCACCCGACAACGTGCAGTTCGACCCCGAGGAGGTGGTGGCCCACCGCACCTCGCCCACCAACATCGGCCTCTACCTGCTGGCCGTGTGCCGGGCCCACGACCTCGGCTGGCTGGCAGGCCAGGCATGCCTGCGGCGGCTGTCGGCCACGCTCGAGAGCGTCGAGCGGCTCGACAAGCATGAAGGCCATCTGCTGAACTGGTACGAGACACGCTCGCTGCGGCCGCTCGAACCCAAGTACGTGTCGTCGGTGGACAGCGGCAACCTCGCCGCGCACCTCGTGGTGCTGTCGCGCGCGTGCCGCGACCTGCGTCGCCGGCCGGTCATCGGGCCCCAGGCCGTGGCCGGGCCGCGCGACGCCTGGCGCGAGATCGATGCGCTGTGGCGCAACGTGCGCGGTCCGGCCGTGCGTGGCAACGTCAACCCGGCCGAGATCGACCGGGCGCTCGCCGCCATCGGCGACCTGCTCCAGGAAACACCGGGCACCCCCGCCCAGTATGCGAAGTGCCTCACCGCCGCGCTGGGCCATGCGCTGCACCTGAAGGAGCTGCTGGACGCCTACGCCTTCGAGGACATCGCGCGCGTGGGCGGCCTCCTCGAGGACAGCGAGCGCCTGTGCGCCGAGCTCGGCGACCAGGTCGACGAACTGCAGCGCTGCTGCCCGTGGGCCATCGATCCGGCGTTCGAGACGCTGCGCCGCGAGGCCCCGGCGCTGTTCGAGCCGTCGGTGGACGCGCTGCTCGACGACATCCCGCTGGCGGCCGACGTGCCGGCGCGCATCGACGAGGTGGTGCGCCGCCTGCAGACCGGTGTCGCCCGCCACGGACCGTCGCCCGCGTTCGCCCCGGCGCTCAACGCGGTGCTCGAGATCTGCGCCGACGCGAAGGCGGAGAGCCAGCAGTGGCTCGAGCAGCTGGCCGATTGCGCCTCGCGCGCCGAGTCGCTGTGGCGCGGCATGAACTTCGGCTTCCTGTTCGACCCGAAGCGCAAGCTCTTCTCGATTGGTTACCGCGTGGCCGAGCACCAGCTCGACGAAGGGCGTTACGACTTGCTGGCCTCGGAGTCCCGGCTGGGGAGCTACCTCGCCGCGGCGAAGGGCGACGTGCCGGTGGACCACTGGTTCCGGCTCGGCCGCCACATGGGCCTCGTGGAGGCGGGCCCTGTGCTGATCTCCTGGTCCGGCTCGATGTTCGAGTACTTGATGCCTGCGCTCGTGATGAAGACGCCGGTGGGCAGCCTGCTTGACCAGACCTGCCTGAACGCCATCGCCGAGCAGGTGCGCTACGGCCAGGAGCACAACGTGCCGTGGGGGGTGTCCGAGTCGGGCATCAACGTGCGCGACGTGGAACTCACGTACCAGTACGGGCCGTCCGGCGTGCCCGCGCTGAGCTTGAAGCGCGGCATGGACCGCCAGCTCGTGATCGCCCCGTACGCGAGCGCGATGGCCGCGCCGTTCGCCCCCACCGAGGTGCGCCGCAACTTCGACGCGCTCGCGGCCATCGGCGCGCTGGGTCCGCACGGCTTCTACGAGGCCATCGACTTCACCGCCGAACGCCTGGGCGAGGGCATGCGCCACGCCGTCGTGCGCAGCCACATGGCCCACCACCAGGCGATGGCGCTGCTGGCGCTCACGAGCCTGCTGTCGGAGCGCAGCCTCGTCGACCTGTTCCACGCCGAGCCGGAGGTGAACGCGTTCGACCTGCTGCTGCAGGAGCAGGTGGCCGGCGCCGTGATCATCGCGCGCGACACCACCACCGTCACCGACCGCACCGAGCGGGTGGCCCGCCACACCGCGCAGCGCGTGCGCCGCTTCAGCGGCGCCGACCTGCGCCGCCCGGCCGTGCACCTGCTGTCGAACCGGCGCTACGCCACGGCGCTCACGATCACCGGGTCGGGCTACAGCGAGTGCAACGACGTCGACATCACCCGCTGGCGCGAGGACCGGGTCATCGACGAATCGGGCCTGTTCGTCTACTTCCGCGACGTGACGTCGCAGGTGCTGTGGGGGGCCACGCTCGCGCCCACCTTCGTCGAGCCGGATGCCTACGACGTCGAGTTCGCCGAGGCGCGGGCCCAGTACGACCTGCGCCGCCACGGCATCCGCTCGAGCCTCGAGGTGGTGGTCGCGCAGCAGGAGGACGCGGAGATCCGCACCGTGAAGCTGTCGAACGAAAGCCATTCGGTGCGCCGCATCGAGGTCTTCGCGCTGACCGAGGTGGTGCTGAACCACCGCAACGCCGACCTCGCGCACCCGGCCTTCTCGAACCTCTTCATCACCACCGAGTACGACGCCGCGAAGGGCGCGCTGCTCGCCACGCGGCGCCCGCGCGCCGACCACGAGGCGGCCACCACCGTCGTGCTCGGCTCGGTGCTCGAAGGCGGGGTGCTGGGCGAACCGCTGTACGACACCGACCGCCGCGTGGTGGTGGGCCGCGGCCGCACCAAACGCGACCCGCTGGCGCTGAGCGAGGGTGGGGCGCTCGCGTCCACCGTGGGCGCCGTGCTCGACCCGGTGCTGTGCCTGGGCCACACCGTGGAGTTGCCGCCGGGCGGCTCGGTGCGGCTCTCGTTCGTGATGGCCTACGGGGCCGACCGCGACACGGCGCTGCGCACCTACCAGCACCTCGCGAGCTTCACGGCGCTGCAGCGCGAGATCTCGCGGTCGTGGGTGTACGCCCAGGCCAAGCTGCACCAGCTCGGCATCACGAGCGATGACGCCGCCACGTTCCAGACCCTGGGCGGCTACCTGATGTTCTCCGACCCGTCGTTCCGCCCGGGCCGCGAGTTCATGCGCGGCAACCAGCTGTCGAAGCGGGCGATGTGGCGCTACGGCATCTCGGGCGACCGGCCCATCCTGCTGGTCGCCGTGGACGCCCACGAGGACCTGCCGCTCGTGCAGCAACTGACGCAAGCCCACCAGTTCTGGCGCGCCCGCTCGTTCGCGGCCGACATCGTGATCATCAACGACCGGGCCACGTCGTACTCGGGCGACATGCAGCACGCCATCGAGGGCCTGATCCGCCAGGCCGGGGCCGGTCCCGACCAGGGGGGCTCGCAGGGTTTCGTCTACGTGCTGCAGGGCGACCGCTTGCCCGACGACGAGCGCCGCCTGCTGATGACCGTGTGCCGCGTGTTCCTGCGCGGGGGCCAGGGCCTGCTCGCCGATCAGCTGCGCCGGCGCGCGCCTCGCGAGCCGCACGGTCCGCCGGCGCCGGTCATGCGCGCCGTGCCGGAGGTGACCGGCGCGGCCCATACGCGGGCCACCGCCGAGGCCACGCTGGAGTTCTTCAACGGGCTGGGGGGGTTCGCCGACCACGGCCGCGAGTACCGCATCGTGCTGCCGCCGGGTCGCGCCACGCCGTCGCCCTGGTCGAACGTGATCGCGAGCCCGCACATGGGCACGCTGGTCACCGAAAGCGGGTCCGCGTTCACCTGGCGCATGAATGCCCGCGAGAACCAGCTCTCGCCGTGGTCGAACGACGCGCTGAGCGATCCGTCGTCCGAGATCGTGTACGTGAGCGACCGCCAGTCCGGGGCCTACTGGACGCCCACCGCGCTGCCGCGCCGGGTGCCCGAGGCCGTCTACGAATGCGCGCACGGCGCCGGCTACACCCGCTTCACGACGCAGGTGGACGGCATCGACTCGGAGCTCATCCACTTCGTCGCGTGGGACAAGCCGGTGAAGTTCCTGCGCCTGCGCCTGACGAACCAGAGCAGCCGTCGGCGTCTGCTCGCGGTCACCGGGGTCGTGAACCTCGTGCTGGGCGACAGCCGCAGCGGGCGGGTCGACCTGGTGTCCACCTGGGCGGGTTCACCGGACGTGGACGGCCTCTCGCTCTACGCCCGCAACCCGGCCAACGCCGACTTCGGGCGCGACATCGCGTGGATGAGTTGCTCATCCCAGGTGAGCGGCTGGACCTGCGACCGCGCGGAGTTCTTCGGCGTCGGGGGCAGCCTCGCCGCACCGCAGGCCCTCGAAGGCGCGCAGCCGCTGCGCCAGGCCGTGGGCGTGGGCCCTGATCCGTGCTGGGCGATGCAGACCGAGGTGCGGCTCGCCCCGGGCGAGACGCGCGAGATCGTCTTCGCGTTCGGCCAGGCCGCGAGCATCGCCGGCGCCGACGAGCTGGCGCGCATGTGCACGAAGGGCGCGGATGCCGCGCTCGAACAGGTCATCGCCCAATGGGACGGGCTGCTCGGCGCCGTGCAGGTCGAGACACCCGACCGCGCCCGCGACCTGCTGATCAACCGCTGGCTCCCGTACCAGACGCTCAGCAGCCGCGTGCTCGGCCGCTGCGGCTTCTACCAGGCCGGCGGCGCGTACGGCTTCCGCGACCAGCTGCAGGACGTGATGTCGCTCGTGCTCGCCTGGCCGGGCCATGCGCGGGAGCACATCCTTCGCGCCGCCGCGCAACAGTTCGTCGAAGGCGACGTGCAGCATTGGTGGCACCCGCCGAGCGGCAAGGGCGTGCGCACCACGTTCTCGGACGACCGCCTGTGGCTGCCGCTCGCGGTGGCGCACTACGTGTCCGTCACCGGTGACGACCGCGTGCTCGACCGGCAGGTGTCGTTCCTCGAGGGGCCCACGCTGCCGCCGCACGAGGAGAGCATCTACTTCGAGCCCACGGTGTCGGCCGAAAGCGCCTCGCTGTTCGAACACTGCGTGCGCACCATCGAGGTCAGCCGCGCGCGGGGCCGTCACGGCCTGCCGCTGATGGGCTGCGGCGACTGGAACGACGGCATGAACCGCGTGGGCTGGAAGGGCGAGGGCGAAAGCGTCTGGATGGCCTGGTTCCTGAAGGGCGTGCTCGACGCGTTCATCCCGTGCGCGCAGCGCCGTGGGCGCGAGGACCTCGTGGCCGACTGGACGAAACAGTCGCAGGACCTGGTGACCGCCATCGACGCCGAGGCGTGGGACGGCGCGTGGTACCGCCGCGCGTACTTCGACGACGGGGCGCCGCTCGGGTCGGCGTCCAACGACGAATGCCGCATCGACTCGCTGGGGCAGAGCTGGGCGATCATCGCCGGCGGTGGGGATCCGGCGCGCGCGAAGGAGGGCATGGAAAACCTCGACCGCATGCTGGTCGACAGGCAGGCCGGCATCATCCGCCTCTTCACGCCGAGCTTCGACAAGACGGTGCACGACCCGGGCTACATCAAGGGCTACGTGCCGGGCATCCGTGAGAACGGCGGGCAGTACACGCACGCGGCCGTCTGGACCGTGATGGCCTTCGCCCGCATGGGCGACGCCGAGCGGGCCGACGAACTCTTCCGGATGATCAACCCGGTGGCGCGCAGCGACTCCCGCGTGGAGGTGCAGCGCTACCGCGTCGAGCCGTACGTGATGGCCGCCGACATCTACGGCGAGGCGCCGCACACCGGCAAGGGCGGCTGGACGTGGTACACGGGCGCGGCCGGCTGGTACTACCGCGTGGGCCTGGAGGAGATCCTCGGGCTCGACCTGCGCGCGGGCGTGCTGCGGCTGAAGCCGTGCATCCCGGCCGCCTGGCCGTCGTACCGCATCACGCTGCGGCACGGCGGCTCGTGGTACGACATCGAGGTGCGCAACCCGCACCGGGCCACGGGCGGACCGCTGACCTACGAACACGACGGCGTGCCGGCCACCGGTCTGGACGGGGTCACCCTCCAGGACGACGGCGGGCGCCACCGCATCGTCGCCACGCTGGCGGCGCCGGCCGCCTGATGGCACCATGCCCGCCGTCCCCGTTTCAACCACCCGCCCCGGAGCGTCCCATGACCATCCACGTGACCCCCACCCCGGCCGACGTCATCGGCGTGCTGCAGCAGAACCGGTCGTCGGTGGGCCAGCTGCTCGACGCGTACGCGGCGCTGTGCGACCGCACGGGCGAGCCCACCGAGGCCGAGAAGCTGGCCATCGTCGAGCGCATCAGCCTCGAGGTCACGCTGAACACGCAGGTGGAGGAGGAACTGCTGTTCCCCGCGCTGCACGTCGCGGGCATCGACCTCGCGCCGTTCCAGGCCTTCCACGACACCGCGTGGGCCCTGATCGCCCAGCTGTCGATGGGCGACCCCGGCGACCTGCGCTTCGACACCAAGGTGCTGGCCCTCGGCCGCGACCTGGTCAACCGCATGCAGCAGGTGCACGACACCACGCTGCCGCAGCTGCCGGCGTCGGGCCTCGACCTCGGCGAACTGGGCGCGCGGCTGCTGGCGCGCAAGGCGCACCTGATGGAGGCGTTCGACCGGCCGGCGGAGGATGACGAGGACGAGGATGACGATCCGGTGGGGCGGCCGGTGTCGGGGACGCTGCACTGACGACCCCAGGCGGGCGAAGCGAAGCCGCCGATCAAGCCACACGCGAGCCCGGGTTTCCCGGGCGACCCGTGGCGCCCCATGGGGCAGGAGCGAAGCGACTGGGGGGCCTACTTTTTCGCCTCGGCCATCGCTTCGTCGATGGCCTTCTGCATGCGCGGCAGGAACGACTGCATCTGCCCCTGCACCAGCGCCATCGACTTCTGCATCACCACCGGCATCTTGCCGATGAGCGCCTGCCCGGCCGGGCTGCGGTAGAAGACGAGGAGGGCGTCGATCTCCTCCTGGTCGAACGACTCGGCGTACACCTGCACGTACAGCGGCTTGAGCTTCTCCCAGGCCATCTCCTCGCGCATCAGCGCGGCGAACTTCCCCGGCAGGGCGTCGAGCAGGCGCTGCTCTTCCGCGGTGACCTTGCGGCCGCCGACCGACTGCTGCATGGCCTGCCGCATCATCGGCTCGAGGTTGGCGTACATCGTGTTCAGCATGGCCTCCACGCGGGTGACCTCGAGCACGGCCTCGACGGACTGCGGGCTGGCGGGGGCGGCGTGGAGGGCGCCCGAGAGCAGGAGGGCGGCAGCGGCAACGGCGAGTTTCTTCATGGTGAGGTGTGTGGAGACTGTTCGGTCCACATCATGTCACGGGCGTCGTGACAGCCCCATCCCTAGCCGTTCAGATCAGATGCGGCACACCCGCACGTCGACTTCCATGCCCACGTACGCGTCGGGCTCGCCGAACCAGCACCCCGAGATGGGCGCGGCGAGCCGCGGGTCGCGCGCCACGCCCACGCGGATGAGCTGCGAGCCGCCGGTGAGGTTGTTCGTGGGGTCGAAGGGCACCCAGCCGGCGCCCGGCAGGTAGGCCTGGAGCCACGCGTGGGTGGAGCCGGCGCCCACGGTGTCCGAGGGCACGTCGTTCTCGCCCTCGACGGCGGCGCGGTCGAGGGACGGGTCGTACAGGTAGCCCGACACGAACCGCGTGGCCACGCCGAGGCGGCGCGCGGCCTCCATCATCAGCAGCGCGAAGTCGCGGCAGCTGCCGCTCTGGCGTTCGAGGGTCTCGAGCGGGGTCTGCGTGCCTTCCTCGTCGCGGCCGGCGTAGGTGAACTCGTTCTTGATGAACTGGTTCATCTTGAGCAGCAGGTCGCGGGTGCCGGTGGGGCCGTCGGTGCGGATGAACTGTCGCGCCCAGGTGGACAGTCGTCCGAACGGGTCGTCGTGGTGCGGGCGCAGGTACTGCTCGAGGTCGAAACGTTCCTCGACCGAGTACGAGAACGGGAAGAACTCGGCGCCGGGCGACAGCGGCAGCTCGAGGTTGTTGGTCACCGCGTGTTCGATGCGGAAGCTGCAGACGATGCGCAGCTCCTTCGCCTCGCCGAGCGGCGTGACGAGCGCGACCGAATTGGAGTGGGGGTCCTGGATCAGGCGGACCACCGCCTCGGGGCTCACGACCAGGTCGGTCGCGAGCACCCGCAGGTCGTGGCTGTCGCGCGGGCGGAACATCACCCGGTGTTCGCCGAACGTCACCGGCTTGCGGTAACGGTACGTCGTGGTGTGGGTGATGTCGTACTGGATCGTCATCGGGACGCCCCGCGCGGTGCCGGGGACGCTCAGACGCCCAGCAGTTCCACCTCGAACATCAGCGTGGCGTTCGGGGGGATCACGCCGCCGGCGCCGCGGGCGCCGTAGCCCAGTTCGGGCGGGATCACCAGCACGCGGGTGCCCCCGACCTTCATGCCCTGCACGCCTTCGTCCCAGCCGCGGATCACCATGCCGGCGCCCAGGCCGAACTCGAACGGGTCGTTGCGGTCCTTGCTGCTGTCGAACTTGGCGCCCTTGACGCCGTTGTTGTAGAGCCAGCCGGTGTAGTGCACGGTCACGTGCTGGCCGGCCTTCGCTTCGTCGCCGGTGCCCGGGACGGTGTCTTCGTATTGCAGGCCGGAGGCGGTGGTTTGCATGGCGTTTCCTGTCGGAGAGGGAAAACCGCAATGCTAACCGCCTCCCGCGTCACAACGCCGCCGCCAGGGCCGATGCGCCCGGGCCGAAGGCGTAGACGTCCATCCCGAGGCAGCCGTACGTGACCCCCTCGTGCAGCCGCAGCGGCGCCGTGGCCTCGCCGCCGGCGCCCGCCGCCACGAACCAGGGCAGCAGGTGTTCGTCGGTGGGGTGCATGTCGGCGGCCGACGGGGCTTGCCGTTGGTAGTCCTGCAGCGCGGCCCAGTCGCGGGCCTGGCTGCGCTCGGCGAACCAGTCGCGGAAGCCGCGGCTTTCGGGGATCTCCGGGGCGCCCAGGTCGGCGCGGCCCTGCGCGAACACGCGCCGCAGGTTGTGCGTGATGCTGCCGCTGCCCATGATGAGGACCCCTTCATCCGACAGCGCGGCCAGCGCCCGGCCGAAGGCGAGCTGCTCGGCCGGCGGCCGGTCCGGCATCCAGGCGAGGGGCAGCACGGGGAGGTCGGCGCCGGGGTACATGAAGCGCAACATGCTCCAGATGCCGTGGTCGAGCCCGCCCTGGTCGAGCACGTGGGCGCGTTCGCCGGCCTCGCCCAGCAGCGCGGCGACGCGCGGGGCGAGTTCGGGCGCGCCCGGGGCGTCGTACCGGAGCTGGTAGAGGGCGTCGGGGAAACCGCCGAAGTCGTGCACGGCGTGCTGGCGCGCCGAGGCGAGCAGCACGGGTTCGCGGGCGGTGCTGTGGGCGGACACGGCCAGCACCGCCTTCGGGCGACCGAAGGTGCGGTCGATGGCGGGGCCGAGGCGCGCGACGAATTCGCCGGTGGCGCCCGGTTCCAGCGCCAGCATCGGCGAGCCGTGGGACAGGAAGAGCGGGGGCAGGGTGGTCATGGGGAAATTACAGCACCGGGGGCCGGGGCGACCATTCGGTGGATTTGCACGCGGCATTCGATCGGGTTGTGCCGGATCGGTTAACGTCGCCGGCATCGCCGTCGTTCCCGCTTCACGTCATGACCACCCCCACGCCACCCGCCGTTTCCGTCTGGACCCTCGCCTGGCGGCAGCTCTGGCGCGACTTCCGCGCCGGCGAGCTGCGCCTGCTGGTGGTGGCCGTGATGCTCGCCGTGGCCGCGCTGGCCGCCGTGGGCTTTTTCGCCGACCGCCTGAACCAGGGCCTGGCGCGCGACGCCCGGCAGCTGCTGGGCGGCGACGCCATCGTCGCGAGCGACCAGCCCACGCCGGTGGCCTTCGCCGAGCAGGCCCGCACCCGCGGGCTGCAGGTCGCCCGCACCACCGGTTTCCCGAGCATGGGACGGGCCCCCGACGACAAGGGCGGGGCGTCGCGCCTCGTGTCGGTCAAGGCGGTGACGGCGGGCTACCCGCTGCGCGGGCAGCTGATGCTGGGCCAGGCGGCCACGGACGCCGGTACGGCCGCCACCACCGCGCCCGCGCCGGGCACCGTCTGGGTCGACCCGGGCCTGCTCGATTCGCTGCAGCTGAAGATCGGCGACGCGCTGCTGCTGGGCGACGCGTCCCTCACCATCGCCTCGGTGATCCTGCAGGAGCCCGACCGGGGCGCCGGGTTCCTGAGCTTCTCGCCGCGCGTGATGCTCAACGAGGCCGACCTCGCCGCCACCGCGCTGATCCAGCCGGCCAGCCGGGTGACGTACCGCATGGCGGTGGCCGGCACCGATCCGGCCGTGGCCGGGTTCGTGGCCTGGGCGGACGGGCAGATCAAGACCGAGTCGCTGCGCGGCGTGCGCGTGGAATCGCTCGAGAACGGCCGCCCGGAGATGCGCCAGACGCTCGACCGCGCGTCCAAGTTCCTGAACCTCGTCGCGCTGCTGGCCGCGCTGCTGGCGGCCGTGGCCGTGGGCATCGCCGCGCGCGATTTCGCGAACCGCCACCTCGACGACTGCGCGATGTTGCGCGTGCTGGGCCTGTCGCAGCGCACCATCGCGCTGCAGTACCTCGTCGAATTCGTGTTCGTGGGCGCCATCGCCAGCATCGGGGGCGTGTTGCTGGGCTATGCGGTGCACCACGTGTTCGTCGTGCTGCTGGCCGGCCTCGTGAAGGCCACGCTGCCGGCGGCGAGCCTCTGGCCCGCGCTGTTCGGAGTGGGCGTGGGCTTCACGCTGCTGATGGGCTTCGGGCTGCCGCCGGTGCTGCAGCTGGCCCAGGTGCCGCCGCTGCGCGTGATCCGGCGCGACGTGGGGGCGCTCAAGCCCGCGTCCATCGCGGTGCTGGCCGCCGGCGCGGTGGGCTTCGCGGCGCTGCTGCTGGCCGTGTCGTCCGACCTGAAGCTGGGGCTGATCGCCGTGGGCGGGTTCGCGGGCGCCGTGGTGGTGTTCGCCGCGTTGTCGTGGGTGGCGGTGCAGGTGCTGCGCCGCGCCGTGCCCGATTCGCGCGCGCCGCGCTGGCTCGTGCTGGCCACGCGCCAGATCGCCGCGCGGCCGGCCTTCGCCGTGCTGCAGGTGTCCGCGCTCAGCGTGGGCCTGCTCGCGCTGTGCCTGCTGGTGCTGCTGCGCACCGACCTGATCTCCAGCTGGCGCCAGGCCACGCCGCCCGACGCGCCGAACCGCTTCGTGATCAACGTGATGCCCGAACAGGGCGCCGGTTTCCAGGCGCTGCTGAAGGAGGCGGGTGTGCCGAAGTACGACTGGTACCCGATGATCCGCGGTCGCCTCGTGGCCGTGAACGGCAAGCCGGTGGACCCGGAGTCGATGACCGACGACCGGGCGAAACGCCTGCTCGACCGCGAGTTCAACCTGAGCCACGCGGCCGCGATGCCCGAGCACAACACCCTCGTGCAGGGACGCTGGACGCCGGAGGAGGACGGGGCGGTCAGCGTGGAGGAGGGCCTGGCCGAGACGCTCCAGCTCAAGATGGGCGACACGCTGCGCTTCGACATCGCGGGGCAGATGTCCGAGGGCCGCATCACCAGCCTGCGCAAGCTCGACTGGGGCTCGATGCGCGCGAACTTCTTCGTGATGTACCCGAAGGCCGAGATGCCCGACCTGCCGTCCACCTACATCGCGGCCTTCCGCGCGCCCGACGTGCCGGGTTTCGACAACCGCCTGAGCCACGACTTCCCGAACATCACGAACGTCGACGTGTCGCAGTCCATCGGCCAGCTGCAGCGGGTGCTCGACCAGGTGGTGCGGGCGGTGGAGTTCCTGTTCGGCTTCACGCTGGCCGCCGGCCTCGTGGTGCTGTTCGCGGCCGTCACGGCCACCCGCGAGGCGCGCTCGCGCGAGTTCGCGGTGATGCGCGCGCTCGGCGCCAGCGCGAAGCTGCTGGGCCAGGTGCAGCGCGCCGAGCTGCTGGGCGTGGGCGCGCTCGCCGGGTTCCTGGCCTCGGGCGCGGCGATGGCCGTGGGCTGGGCGCTCGCGAAGTTCGTCTTCCAGTTCACGTGGACGCCGTCGCCGTGGGTGCCGCTGGCCGGGGCCTTCGCCGGCGCCGTGCTGGCGCTGGCCGCCGGCTGGTGGGGCCTGCGCGAGGTGCTGCGCAAGCCGGTGGTGGAGACGCTCAAGGCCGCGGCCCTCTGAACACCAGCACGGCCGCGGCCAGGTCCTCGAGCGCCGTGCCCACCGACTTGAAGACGGTGCGCCGCGTGGCGTCCGTGCGGCCGAACACTTCGCCGCGGCACAGCGCCTCGAGCGTGCCCGTCACGTCGTGGGCGGCGAACACGCCGCGCGACATCGGGCCCAGCAGCTCGCCGCTCTTGACCAGCGCCTCGGGCGTGTCGACGTAGAGCGACGCGCCGCGGAAGCAGTCGTCGTCGGCCTCGCGCATCTGCGGCGTGAAGCTGCCGATCAGGTCGAGGTGGCTGCCGGGCGCGAGCCATTCGCCCTTCACGACCGGTTCGGTGGCGAGGGTGGCGCAGCACACGATGTCGGCCTCGCGCACCGCCGCCTCGAGGTCGATGCCGCAGCCGCGGAACCACACCGTCACGTGCTCGATGGGCAGCACGGCACGGTAGGCGTCGGGCAGCAGGCTGCCCACGCGGCCCCGGCCCACGACGAGCAGGCGCTTCGCGTCGGGCCGGGCGAGCATCGAGGCCGCCAGCGCGGACGCGCCGGCGGTGCGCCGCGCGGTGATCTCGTTGCCGTCGATCTGCGCGAGCGGCTCACCGGTGGTGGCGTCGTACAGCACGTACGTGGCGAACAGGCCGGGCAGGCCGCGCGTGGTGTTGCCGGGGAAGATGTTGATCGTCTTGATGCCGAGGTAGTCGCCCTGCCAGGCCGGCATGATCAGCACGGTGCCGCCGGGCGGCGTGTGCACGTGGCGGGGTGGCACCTGGGCGCCTTCGGCGAAGGCGTGCTGCAGGGCCGGGATCAGGGCGTCGAAGGGCAGCGCGGCCCGGGTGGTGTCGGCGTCGAAGATCTTCATGTCGGGGCAGGATACACGTGCGAATGGCGGAGGGCGAGGGGGCACGGGTCCTCAAGTCGACGCGTACGGTTGCCGAAGATGTCTCGGTACAAACCCGAATATCGCCATGAACCTCCATTCCAACCTCACCTTGCGGAAGAAGCTCATCGGGTTGATCTTCTTCTTCGTCCTCACCCTGCTCGCCGTGGGCGCCATCGGCATGCAGCAACTGCAGCGCCTGAGCCACCAGCAGCGCGCGATGTACACCGACACGGTGCAGCCGCTGCGCGTCGTGGTCGACGCCGCCCGCCAGGGCGCCACCCACTTCCGCCGGATGTACGTGTACATCTGGAACACCGACGCGAAGGCCCGCGCGGGGGAACTGAAGTTCAACGAGGACTCCGAGAAGTCGGTGCTCGACGCCATGAATCTCCTGAAGAAGGAGTCCGACGACCCCGCGCTGCGCGAGCTGGGCGGCAAGCTCGAGACCACGTGGGCCGAGTACAAGGCGGCCGTCGCGAACATCCAGGCGATGGCCGACCGGAACGACCCGAACGCGATGACCGAGCTGCACAAGGACAGCGCGCGCCTGCACATCGCCGTGCGCACCGTGCTGCTCGACGCCGCCAAGCGCCAGGAAGAGCTGGCCCGCCTCGACACCGAGGCCGCCGCGGCGTCGGTGGACCGCACGTTCTGGACGCTGTCGGTGCTGATCCTGCTGGCCGCCGTGGGCGGCGGCCTGCTCGGCGCGTGGCTCGTGCGCTCGATCATGCGGCAGCTGGGCGGCGAGCCGTCCTATGCGGCCGAGATCGCGCAGGAGGTCGCCAAGGGCAACCTGGCCGTGTCGGTGCAGCTGAAGGCCGGCGACGACGCCAGCGTGCTCGCCGCGATGGACACCATGCGCGCCCGCCTCGCCGACCTCGTGAGCCAGGTGCGCCAGTCGAGCGAATCCATCGCCACCGGCGCGAGCCAGATCGCCTCCGGCAACGCCGACCTGAGCCAGCGCACCGAGGAGCAGGCCTCGAACCTCGAGGAGACCGCGGCGTCGATGGAGCAGATGAACTCCACCATCAAGCAGAGCGTGGACACGATGGGCGCCGCGTCGCAGCTGGCGCAGTCGGCCAGCGTCACCGCCACGCGCGGCGGCGAGGTGGTGCGCGACGTGGTGCAGACCATGGAGGAGATCACCGGCAGCTCGCGCAAGATCGGCGACATCATCGGCGTGATCGACGGCATCGCGTTCCAGACCAACATCCTGGCCCTGAACGCCGCGGTGGAAGCCGCCCGCGCGGGCGAGCAGGGCCGCGGCTTCGCGGTGGTGGCCGGCGAGGTGCGTTCGCTCGCGCAGCGCAGCGCCGAGGCGGCCAAGGAGATCAAGTCGCTGATCGGCGAGAGCGTGACGAAGGTCGAGGCCGGCTCGCAGCTGGTGAACGAGGCCGGCAGCACGATGGACGACCTCGTGGGCCAGGTGCGCCGCGTGGCCGACCTGATCGGCGAGATGGGCACGGCCACGCAGGAGCAGGGCCAGGGCATCTCGCAGGTCAACGAGGCGGTCAACCAGCTCGACCAGATGACGCAGCAGAACGCCGCGCTGGTCGAGGAATCGGCCGCCGCCGCCAGCAGCCTGAGCGTTCAGGCCGACAAGCTGGTGCAGCTCGTGAGCGTGTTCCAGCTGGCCCGCGGCGAGGCGCGTCCGGCGCCCGCACCGGTGCCGGTGCGTGCCGCGCCGGTCGTGCCCCGTGCGGCGCTGGCGCCGGTCCGCAAGGAGCCCGTCGTGGCGCCGGCTCCCGCTCCCGCGGCACCGGCACCGGCATCGGCACCGGTGGTCACCTCGTCGTCGAAGGACGACTGGGAAACGTTCTGACCTAACGCGCCGCCGCGGCGAGGGCCTCCGCGATCCACCCGTCGAACACCGCCTGGTGGGCGCGGATCCAGCCGTCGGTCTGGCGCTCGAGGTCGCGCTGCGTGTTGGCGCCCTGGCTCATGCGCAGGTTCTGCGCGTTGATGTCCGCGGTGGGCAGGCGCATGACCTCGAACAGGCGCGCGGCGGCCGGGTTCTTCTCGATGAAGGCGCGGTTGGCGACGATCTGCTGCTGGTCGGACGGGAAGCCGTAGTCCTTGCCGTTCGGCTGCCGGGTGTCCGACGCGGCGCCGGCCGGCATCTGCAGCCACACCACGTCGGCCCCCGGGCGCAGCACCGCGCTGACCCAGTACGGCGTCCACGTGTAGTAGAGGATGGGCTGGCCCTGCTTGTAGCGGGCCATCGTGTCGGCCATCAGCGCGGCGTAGCTGCCCTGGCGGTGCGTGATGCTGTCGCGCAGGCCGTACGCGCCGAGGTGCTTCTCGATCGCCTGTTCGCAGCCCCAGCCGGGGTTGCAGCCGGTGAGGTCGGCGCGGCCATCGCCGTCGGTGTCGAAGAGCTTCGCGATGGCGGGGTCCTTCAGCTGGTCGATGTGGGTGATGCCGTACCGCTCGGCCGTGGCGCGGTCGATCAGGTAGCCCTGCACCGCGCCGTCCGCGTAGACGCCGGCGCGCACCAGCTTCGTGTCGCCGCCGCTCTTCTCGTAGAACGCCGCGTGCAGGTTGTGCCAGTGGCTGGCCATGAACGTGGCGTCGCCGTTCGCGATGGCCAGGTGGCCGGTGGCGTACTCCAGGTCCTTCATCGGCAGCACCGTGTAGCCGAGCTTCTCCAGCGCGCGGTTCACCAGCAGCGTCTGGAACGCCTCCTCGGCGAGCGAACTCTTGAGCGGCTGGACGGTGATACCCTGGCCGGGCAGGGCACCGGCCGCCGCGTGGGCCGCGAGGCCGAAGGCGAGCAGGGCGCCGGCCAGCAGGCGGCGGGCGAGGGATCGGGTTCGTTGCATGGTCAGGACTCCTTCAGGGCGGGCGCCGGTTCGGCATCGGGGCGGGCGGGGCGCAGCAGGCGCTGCAGCCCGCGCAACGCGAAGCCCGCGGGGCCCGCGTGCCACCAGCGGTGGCCGCCGCGGCGCGGCCGGCCCATCGCCTGCGTCAGGCGGTCGAGCGTGATGGCGAGCAGCACGATGCCCACGCCGCCGACCGTCGCGAGGCCCATGTCGAGCCGTCCGATGCCGCGCAGCACCATCTGGCCGAGGCCGCCCACGGCGATCATCGACGCGATCACCACCATCGACAGCGACAGCATCAGCGCCTGGTTGATGCCGGCCATGATGGACGGCATCGCGAGCGGCAGCCGCACCTTCACGAGCATCTGCCACGGCGAGGCGCCGAACGCGCGGGCCGCCTCGATCAGGTCGGGGCGCACCTGGCGCAGGCCCAGGTTCGTGAGGCGCGCGAGCGGCGCGAGCGCGAACACGATCGTCACGATGACGCCGGGCACGTTGCCGATGCCGAACAGCATCACCACGGGCACGAGGTAGACGAAGGCGGGCGTCGTCTGCATCGCGTCGAGCACGGGCCGCATGATTCGCTGCGCCCGGTCGCTGCTGGCCAGCAGCACGCCGAGCGGCAGGCCGACGACCAGGCAGAACAGCAGCGAGGTCAGCACGAGCGACAGCGTGACCATCGCCTCGCCCCAGATGCCCAGCGCCGAGACGACGAGCAGCGACAGGCCCGTGCCGATCGCGATCTTGCGGCCGGCGAACTGCCAGGCCAGCAGCGCGATCACCGCGATCATCGGCAGCGCGGGCAGGCCGTTCAACACGCCCTGCACCGAGGTCAGCGTGCCGTCGATGGGCGCGCGCACGGTCTGGAAGAACGGGCGCAGGTGCTCCACGGCCCAGCCGAGGCCCTGGTTGATCCAGGCCTCGAGCGGCAACGAGCCGTCGAGCAGCTGCTGCAGCGGGTGGGTGGGCGTGGTGACGAGGGACGCCGGGTCGGCGGGCGCGTCGAGCCACGCGGTGGAGGTCGTGGTGTCGGGCGCGGCGGACAGCGCCTCCCACGGATCGAGCGCGGGCGGCTGCGGCGTCGGGACGAAGAACTGGGTGGACGGGGTCGCCAGGTCGACCGTCTGGGGCATGTCGTTCATGTTCGGGATCCTTCGTCGGGTCAGTGGGCGGCGGCCAGCGCGGGCTGGGTGGCGGTGTCGAGCGGCGGTGTGTCGCGGTCGAGGAACTTGAGCAGCGTCGTCTTGCTGATCACCCCGCGGAAGCGGCCGTCGCCGTCCACCACCGGCACCGCGCAGAGCGCCTGGGCCACCTGGCCCACGAGGCCGGCCACGGCGGCGTCCGACGCGATCGGCTCCAGGCCGCCGAGGAACGCGTGCTGCAGGCCCAGCGGGCCCACGTGGCCGTCGAGGGCCGAACGCAGCGTGTCGGCCGACACCGTGCCCAGGTAACGTTTCGTCGGGCTCAGCACGTAGGCGAAGTCGCGGTCCTGGTCTTCCAGCTGCTTGAGCGCCGCGCGGGCGCCGCGGTCGTGGTGTTCCGAGACCACGGTGAACGGCTGGCGCGCGATGTCGGACGCCTTGAACACCGCGGCGGCGTCGACCCCGCGCACGAAGGTGCGCACGAAGTCGTCGGCCGGGTGGCGCAGGATCTCGTCGGGCGTGCCCACCTGCACCACCTCGCCGTCCTTCATGATCGCGATGCGGTCGCCGATGCGCATGGCCTCGTCGAGGTCGTGCGAGATGAAGACGATGGTGCGGCGGCGCACCTGCTGCAGCCGCAGCAGCTCCGACTGCATCTCGGCGCGGATGATCGGGTCGAGCGCGGAGAAGGCCTCGTCCATCAGCAGGATCGCGGGGTCGGACGCGAGCGCGCGGGCCAGGCCCACGCGCTGCTGCATGCCGCCCGACAGTTCGTCGGGGTAGCTGTCGCCCCAGCCCGCGAGGCCCACCTGCGCGAGCGCGAGGTCGGCCTGGACCAGCCGCTCCTGTCGGCCCGTGCCGGCCAGTTCGAGGCCGAAGGCGGTGTTGTCGCGCACGGTCATGTGCGGCATCAGCGCGAAGGACTGGAACACCATGCCGATGTCCTTGCGGCGCAGCGCGCGCAACCGGGCATCGGTGTGGCCGTTGATGTCCTCGCCGTTGATCACGATGCGGCCGGCGGTGGGTTCGATCAACCGGTTGAGCAGCCGCACGAGGGTCGACTTGCCCGAGCCCGACAGGCCCATGATCACGAAGACCTCGCCGGCCTGGATCTCGAACGACGCGTCGAACACGCCGATCGACTGGCCGGTGCGCGCGAGGATCTCCTGCTTGGAGAGGCCTTGCCGCACGAGGGCGAGGGCGTCTTCCGGGCGGTCTCCGAAGACCTTGAAGACGTGATCGATGAGGATGGACTTGGCCATGTGCCGGGGCTCCTTTCGTGAAGGGTGGACAGGGCGCCGTCCCGGGGGGACGGCGGCGGTCACGCCATCAGCCGCGAGGGCTGCCGACGGGCACTGAACACGAACGGGCGAAGCCAGTGCCCGCGGGAGACTTCATTCGCGGACGGCGGGCCTGGTCAAAGGGTCGCCGCCCGGACGAGCCTGGCGTGGCAGTGGGGCTGGAAAGATCCGGCCGGACGCCGGGCAACGGCCCGGCGGGGAGAAAAAGAGACCTGCACCGCGACGGGATTCGAAGATCCGCGAGTAGTGCGAGGGCGATTCAACATAACCGTTGGATCGACTTGCGAGTGTTAATGATAACTTGTAGATCTGGATCGGTCAAACCGGGAACCGGGCGACGCCGGGTTCCAGCGGCAGCTGCAGCCCGTTGGCGAAGAGGCTGACGGTGCGGTAGAACCCGGCAAGCGCCATCACTTCCAGCACCTGCGCGTCGTCGAAGTGGGTGGTCAGGCGGTCCCAGGTGCTGTCATCGAGGCGGGTGCCGGCGTGCAGGCGATCGCAGGCGGCCAGGAGCGCCGCTTCCGCATCGGTCCAGCCCGCCGGGCCGCCCAGGAACGTGGCGGCGAGCTGTTCCTCGGAGAATTCCGCCTTCGGGCCGAAGAAGGTGACGTGCACCCCCCATTCGTACTCGCAGCGGTTCAGTGCGCAGGTGCGCAGGATCACGATCTCGCGGTGGCGGAGCGACAGCGGCCCCGGGTCGAGCAGGGCGCCCGCGCGGAACTTGCCGAAGACCCGCGGCGAGCGGGCGAGGGTGCGGAAGAGCACCAGGGATTCGAAGCCGGGCGGTGTGAGCCGGTCGAGCGTGGCCTGGATCTCGGGCGCATGGGGTTCGGTGGCGGGCGCGATGCGGGGCATGGTGGACTCCGTTTGCTATGGAATTCGTAGCATGCCACGCTTGCCCGCGATTTGCTACTGTTTTGGTAGCATGCGGTGATGAGCACCGCGTCCCCCGAAGACATCCAGTTCGCCAAGTCGGCCATCAACGAGGCGATGGACATCCTGCAGCGCCGATGGACGCTGCGACTGCTGTGGGAACTGAAGGCCGCGCCGCTCACGTTCCGCGCGCTGCAGGCGCAGTGCGGCGAGGTGTCGCCGAGCGTGCTGAACCAGCGCCTCGCGGAGTTGCGCGACGCCGGGCTGGTGGAACGCGGCGAGGGCGGCTACGCGCTGACGCCGATGGGCGTCGAACTCACCGCGGCCTTTTCGCCGCTGACGGCGTGGGCGGTGCGCTGGAAGAAGTCGCGCCCGGACCCGGCGCCCTGAAGCTCAGCCTCTCAGGCGGAGCCAGTAGGGTGGGTAGCTCAGCACGAAGCCGTCGGCGTCGACGTCCAGTTCGGCGGTGAAACCGTCGTCGACGCCGTGGTAGCCCGGCGCGTCGGACGGCGCCGCGTACGAGGCGCCCGGCACCAGCTCGTAGCGGAAGCGGCCCGGGGACAGCGCGGTGTAGCGCTGCTTCACCGGCACGACCACCAGGTCGGGCAGGCGGATGTACGCCATCGTGAAGTCGCGGACCTGGCCGGGGGACCAGTCCGCGCGGCGGATGGGCAGGGTGTTGGTGAATGGCGTGGCCATGATGTCGATGTCGACCGCGTCGGCCAGGTCCGGGCGGGGCGCGCCGTCGGCCGACCAGCCCGCGTCGTCGTGGCGCAGCGTCAGGTGGCGAGTGTCCCCCGCGAGGTCGATCTGCAGCGTGACCTCGCGGAACACCCAGTCGCCGTCGACGGCGAGGCGGTAGCGCAGGTCGAGCAGTTCGCCGTCCCACGAGACGACGACGTGGCCGTCGACGACCGTGTCCTCGCCGGGCGCGCGCGACACCGCGGCCACGTCGAGGCCGGGGCGTTCGAGCCATTCCCACACGAGCAGGGTCATGCGTCGACTGTAGGCGGCTTGTGGTGCACACGATGGCATCAGGGTCGTGGGCGCCATGGCTTGGGGCGCGACGCCCATCGCGCGAGCGCCGGCACCAGCATGGCGCGCACCGTGACGGGGCGTTAACGTGCGCATGGTTCTTGCAGAAGGTCGTCTCCAACAATTCTTCCCACCCTCGTTGGAGTTCTCCCGCAATGGCCCTGACCAAACGCAGCCTGCTCGCCACTGTCGCTGCCTCGCTGTTCGCCTTCGCCGCCCCCGTCGTCCACGCCCAGGAAACTCCCGTCAAGTTCCAGCTCGACTGGCGCTTCGAAGGTCCCGCCGCGCTGTTCCTCGTGCCGGTGGCCAAGGGCCACTTCAAGGCCGAGAAGCTCGACGTCACGGTGGACGCCGGCAACGGCTCGGGCGGCACGGTCACGCGCGTGGCCTCGGGCACGTACGACATGGGCTTCGCCGACCTGGCCGCGCTGATGGAGTTCCACGCGAACAACCCCACGGCGCCGAACAAGCCGGTGGCCGTGATGATGGTCTACAACAACACGCCGGCGGCCGTGCTCGCGTTGAAGAAGTCGGGCATCAAGACCCCCGCCGACCTGAGCGGCAAGAAGCTCGGCGCGCCGGTGTTCGACGCCGGCCGCAAGGCCTGGCCCATCTTCGCGAAGGCGAACGGCGTCACCAACGTGGCCTGGACCGCCATGGACCCGCCGCTGCGCGAGACGATGCTCGTGCGTGGCGACATCGACGCCATCACCGGCTTCTCGTTCACGTCGCTGCTGAACCTCGAGGCGCGCGGCGTGAAGGCGTCCGACGTCGTGATCCTTCCGTACCCGCAGTACGGCGTGAAGCTGTACGGCAACGTCGTGATCGCCTCCGAGAGCTTCCTGAAGAAGAATCCCGAGGCCGTGAAAGCGTTCCTGCGCGCGTTCACGAAGGGCGTGAAGGACACCATCGCCGACCCGAAGGCCGGCATCGCGACCGTCAAGGCGCGCGACGGCATCATCAACGAGGCCCTGGAACTGCGCCGCCTCAACCTGGCCCTGGATGCCACGGTGATCACGCCGGACGCACGCGCCGAGGGCTTCGGCGCCGTGAACCCCGGTCGCCTGAGCCTGATGGCGAGCCAGGTGTCGGACGCCTTCGGCACGAAGGAGCGGGTCAATGCCGCCGCTGTGTGGACCGACGCGTTCCTGCCGCCGGCCGCCGAGCGCGACATCTTCAAGAAGAAGTGAGGGCGCGCCCGTCGCCATGGCATTCGTAGATTTCAGCAACGTCTGGCTCGCGTACAACGACGAGCTGCTGGCGAAGTCCCAGTTCGCGGTCGAGGACATCTCGATGAAGGTCGAGCAGGGCGAGTTCATCGCCATCGTCGGCCCGTCGGGGTGTGGCAAGTCGACCTTCATGAAACTCGCGACGGGGCTGAAGATGCCGTCGCGCGGCAACATCCTGATCGACGGGCAGCACGTCACCGGCCCGCTCAAGATCACCGGCATGGCCTTCCAGTCGTCGTCGCTGCTGCCGTGGCGCACCACGCTGCAGAACGTGCTGCTGCCGCTCGAGATCGTGGAGCCGCACCGCTCGCGCTTCCGCGCCCACCGCGCGGAATACGAGGAGAAGGCGCGCCGGCTGCTGCAGAGCGTGGGCCTCGGCGGCTACGAGGACAAGTTCCCGTGGCAGCTGTCGGGCGGCATGCAGCAGCGGGCGTCGATCTGCCGCGCGCTGATCCACGAGCCCAAGATGCTGCTGCTCGACGAGCCGTTCGGCGCGCTCGACGCGTTCACGCGCGAGGAGCTGTGGTGCATCCTGCGCGACCTGTGGACGGTGCAGAAGTTCAACGTCATCCTCGTCACGCATGACCTGCGCGAGGCCGTGTTCCTCGCCGACACCGTCTACGTGATGAGCCGCAGCCCGGGCCGCCTGCTGGTGCGCCGCGAGATCGAGCTGCCGCGCCCGCGCGAGCTCGAGGTCACGTACTCGAAGGAGTTCACCGACATCGTGCTCGAGCTGCGCGAGCACATCGGCGCCATCCGCAAGCCGCTCGGCAACGCCTCGGTGGAGGTGGCGCAATGACCCGCCGCCAGCGCGAACAATGGGCGCCGTGGGTGCTGCTCGTGGCGGTGATCGTGCTGTGGGAGCTGCTGTGCCGCGGCTTCGACATCTCCGACTTCGTCTTCCCGACCCCCAGCAGCATCGCCACCCAGATGTGGGAGCACCACTCGGTGATCGCCGCGCACGCGTGGCGCACCTTCTGGGTCACGATGGTGGGCTTCGGCCTGTCGATCGTGGTGGGGGTGCTGCTCGGGTTCCTGATCGGCAGCTCGCGCCTCGCGTATGCCGCGATGTACCCGCTGATGACGGCCTTCAACGCGCTGCCGAAGGCGGCCTTCGTGCCCATCCTCGTGGTCTGGTTCGGCATCGGCGTGGGCCCGGCGGTGCTGACGGCCTTCCTGATCTCGTTCTTCCCCATCACCGTCAACATCGCCACCGGCCTCGCCACGCTCGAACCCGAGCTGGAGGACGTGCTGCGCGTGCTGGGGGCCAAGCGCTGGGACGTGCTGGTGAAGGTGGGCCTGCCGCGTTCGATGCCGTACTTCTACGGCTCGCTCAAGGTGGCCATCACGCTGGCCTTCGTGGGCACGACCGTCTCGGAGATGACGGCCGCCAACGAGGGCATCGGCTACCTGCTGATCTCGGCGGGCTCGTCGATGCAGATGGGGCTGGCGTTCGCGGGGCTCGTGGTGGTGGGGGCCATGGCCATGGTGATGTACGAACTCTTCGCGGTGGTGGAGAAGCGCACGACCGCGTGGGCGCATCGGGGAAGCGCCGGGCACTGATCGACGGGCCCGGGGCGGGGAGGGTGGTGAATGAGCAAGGTCTGGCGCAGGGGTGTGCCGTTCGACCCCGTCGTGGCCCCGCTGGTGGCGCGCATGGGCCTCGTGGACGAGTACCGCGAGGCGCTGCAGCGCCTGCACGGCTCGTGGGACACGCTCGCGCTGCTGGGCCGCATGAGCGGCTCGATGGCCGAGATCGCGCAGACGCGCGAGCAGTTCCAGTCGCTCAGCCACGTGCTGCTCGACAGCCTCGCGCGCCAGCAGCTGCGTGACGCGCTGCAGTCGCTGCGAGGCACGGCCCAGGTGGCCATCGACGTGCTGGTGCGCAACCTGTTCGAGCGCACGGCCGACGTGGGTTTCCTGTCGACCGACGCGGCGGTGCGCGACCTCGTCGCGGGCCGCCTCGACCGGTCCGCGCTCGAGGCCCGGTTCGCGGCCTACGCGGCGAAGTATTCGGTGTACGACGACGTGGTGGTGCTCGACGGCGCGGGCGCCGTGCTCGCCCGCCTCGACCGCGCGGCCGCGGCCACGCGCTGCGACGAGCCGTGGGTGGCCGAGGCGTCGCGCCCGGGCGTGCCGTACGTGGAACGATTCGGCCCGAGCACCCTGCTCGACGGCCGCCGCGGCCTGCTGTACGCCGCGGCGATCCCCGGCGGCGGCGTGCTGTGCCTGTCGTTCCGCTTCGATGACGAGATGGCGCGGCTCTTCGCGCGGCTGGCCGACGGCCGCGGGGGTGTCGTGGCGCTGCTCGACGGGCAGGGCCGGGTCACCGCGAGCTCGGACGGTTGGCATCTGCCCGTCGGGGTCGTCGTGCCCGCGGCGGTGGACGGCCGGCACGTCGTGCGCCTCGCCGGACGCGACCACCTGGGCGTGCGCGCGTCGGCCACCGGCTTCCAGGAGTACGCCGGCCCCGGCTGGACGGGCGTCGCGCTCGTGCCGGTCGACCTCGCGTTCCCGGACGTGGGGGAGGAGGCCGGTGTGCCGCTGGCCCGGGGGCTCGACACCCGCGACATCTTCGACGAGGAGTTGCGCGGCATCCCGCTGCAGGCCCGGGGCATCCAGCGGGCGCTCGCGCAGTCGGTGTGGAACGGCAAGCTGCAGCTCGGCCGAGGCGCCGCCGGCCCTGCGGCGAACGGGCTCGCCGCCGCGCTGCTGGAGGAGGTGGGTGTCACCGGCGAGCGCATCCGCACCGTGTTCCGCGACGCGATCGCGCGGCTGCAGGCCACGGCGCTGTCGTCCATCCTGTCGCAGGCCCGCTTCCAGGCGGGCCTCGCGATCGAGATCGTCGACCGCAACCTCTACGAACGCGCGAACGACGTCCGCTGGTGGGCGCTCGACGGCGACCTCGCCCGCGCGCTGGACGACCCCGCCGCCGCCGGCCGGGCCGCGGAGGTGCTCGCGCGCATCAACGGGCTCTACACCGTCTACTCGCTGCTGGTGCTGTTCGACGCGCGCGGCACGGTCGTGGCCGTGTCCGATCCCGGCCGGGCCGACCTCGTCGGGCAGCCGCTGGACCCGGCCCTGGTGCGCGCGACGCTCGCGCTGCGCGACCCGCAGGCGTACCACGTGACCGCGCACGAGCCCACGCAGCTCGCCGGGGGCGCCGCGACGCTCGTCTACGGCGCGGCCATCGGCACCTCGGGCGGCGTGGCGATCGTCTTCGACGGCGCGGCGCAGTTCACGGCGATGCTGAGGGACGCGCTGCCGGACGTTCCTGGCGCGGCCGGCTTGCTGGTCGACCGGGATGGTCGGGTCGTCGCGTCCACGGACGCGCGTTTCGCGGTCGGTGCGATCGCGCCGGTGCCGCCCGCCCTGCTGTCGGCCGAACGCGGCACCGCGGTGCACGAGGTGGTCGAGATCGATGGCGTGATGATGGCGATGGGTGTCGGCCACTCGGCCGGCTACCGCGAGTACCGCAGCGGCGGCGAGCGCCGGCCGGACGACCTGATGGCGGTGGTGCTGATGCGCCTGGGCCCCCGGCTGGCCGGCGCGCCGGGCGAGACGGGCAGGTTCGTGGCGCGGGGCGCCGTCGCCGGGGCGAACCCGCGCGACATCGCGACCTTCGTCGTGGCGGGGGCGTGGCACGGGCTGGCGGCCGAGGCGGTGGAGCAGGCGCTGTCCGCCCGCCACGTCACGCCGCTGCCGAACACCCGCCCGCACGTGCTGGGCCTCGTGCCGTGGCAGGACGAGATGGTCGCGGTGGTGGACCTCGCCGCGTGGCTGACCGGCCGCCCGGGGCCGCAGGGCGACGGCCCGCTGATCGTCTGCCGCGCGTCGCCCGGCCGCCGCATCGCGCTGCGCGTGGAGGCGCTGGGCGACGTGCTTCAGGTCGCTCCGGGGGCGCTGCAGGCGTGGCAGTCGCCCATGGACGGATCGCCGTTGCAGCTGCTGGCGGGAGATGTGGGTGGGCAGGCGGGGATGTTGACGGTGCTGAGCCTCGACGCGTTGCTCGCGGCGGTGGGGGAGGCGGCCGTCGTGGCGGCCTGAGGCGCGTCCGGGCAGGGTGGGCCCCGGCGTTCGCCGGGGTGACAACCCTTCGTCATCCCGGCGAACGCCGGGATCCACCGCGCCCGAAGCGCACCGCCCATGAAAAAGCCCCGGCATGCCGGGGCTTTCGTCATCGAGCGGTCGACGGGTTCAGAGCTTGAACACCGCCACCACTTCCGCCAGCCGTTGCGCCTGGTCCTTCAGGCTCTCGGCGGCCGCGGCCGACTCTTCGACGAGCGCCGCGTTCTGCTGCGTCATCTGGTCGAGCTGGGTGACGGCCGTGTTGACCTGGCCGATGCCTTCGGACTGCTCCGACGACGCGGCGGTGATCTCGCCGATGATGTCGGTCACGCGCTGCACGCTGCCCACGATCTCGCTCATCGTCTGGCCGGCGTCGGCCACGAGGCGCGAACCCGACTCGACCTTCTCGACCGAGGCGTTGATCAGGCCCTTGATCTCCTTGGCCGCGTTGGCCGAGCGCTGGGCCAGGCTGCGCACCTCGGAGGCCACGACCGCGAAGCCGCGGCCCTGTTCACCTGCACGGGCGGCTTCCACCGCGGCGTTCAGGGCGAGGATGTTCGTCTGGAAGGCGATGCCGTCGATCACGCCGATGATGTCGGAGATCTTCTTCGAGCTGGCGTTGATCTCGTCCATGGTGCTGACCACCTCGGACACCTTGGCGCCACCGCGGGCGGCCACTTCGGCGGCCGACGAGGCGAGCTGGTTGGCCTGGCGGGCGGCGTCGGCCGACTGGCGCACGGTGCCCGTGAGCTGTTCCATCGACGAGGCGGTCTGCTGCAGGTTCGACGCCGTCTGCTCGGTGCGGCTCGACAGGTCGGTGTTGCCGCTGGCGATCTCGCTGGAGGCGGTGCTGATGCTGTCGGTCGACGAGCGCACGTTGCCCACCACGCGGCCGAGCGATTCGTTCATGTGCTGCAGCGACTTCATCAGCGCGCCGAACTCGTCGGTGCGGTCGGTGACGATGCGGCGGGTCAGGTCGCCCTCGGCGATGGCGCCGGCCACCTCGATGGAACGCTGCAGCGGCACGCGGATCGAGCGCACCAGCGTGGCGGCGGTGAACATGCCGAGGCAGACGATCAGCACGGAACCGCCGGCGCCGAGCGTCAGCACCTGCTGGCGCGCCGCGATGGCGTCGGCCTGGGCCTTGTCGGCCTTGGCCTGCTGCGCTTCGCCGAACTTGGCGATGGCGCCGGTGTAGGCGTTCGCGGAGGCGGTGTAGTCGCCACGCACGATGGCGGCGGCGCCGGCGAAGTCACCGGCGGCCTTCAGGTCGCTGGCCTTCTTGCTGGTGGCCACGAGGGCGGCGCCCAGGCCCTGGATCTCCTTCAGGGCGGCCTGGTCGTCGGCGTCGACGGCCTGCTCGGTCAGGTCCTTGCGCAGCTTGGCGATGCGCGGGGTGTCCTTCGCGAAGTTGTCCTTGAAGAGCTCGCCCACGGCGCTGTCGGCGCTGATGGCGTTGGCCATGCCGCGCGCGACGGCGGTGTCGGTCAGGCCCTGCCAGACGAGCGCCTTGGTCAGGGTGTCCTGGCGCTGGTCGATCTCGGCGGCGCTGCGCTCCTGGATCTTGTTGGCGCGCCAGATGGTGCCGCCGGCGATCACGATCATCGCGGCGAGCAGGATCAGGATGGCGCTCCAGAGGCGGCGCGCGATGGGAAGGTTGTTCAGGTTCATCGTGTGGTTCTGTGGCAGGAAGGTGCCACCGATGAACGACACAGGGGCGCGAGCCACCCGTGTCGACGGTGGCTTGCGCCCCGGACTGGAAGGAGGGGGAATCGGGTCGGGATCAGTTCGCGTCGAACAGGCCCATGTCGGCGCTGGCCATCAGCGCTTCGATGTCCATGAGGATCAGCATGCGTTCGTTGACGTTGCTGATGCCGGTGATGAACGAGGTGTCGACGGCCGAGGCCATTTCCGGGGCCGGGCGGATCGAGTCCTGGTTCAGTTCGAGCACGTCGGACACCGAGTCCACCACGGCGCCCACCACGCGGCCGCGCACGTTCAGCACGATCACGACGGTGAAGTCGTTGTATTCGGCGGTGTCGCATCCGAGCTTCAGGCGCAGGTCGACGATCGGGACGATCACGCCGCGCAGGTTGACCACGCCCTTGACGAACGACGGGGCGTTCGCGATGCGGGTGGGGGCTTCGTACGAACGGATTTCCTGGACCTTCAGGATGTCGATGCCGTACTCTTCCGCGCCGAGGCGGAAGGTCAGGAACTCGCTGCCCGACTGGGAGGCCAGCGCGGCGCGAGCGGCTTCGCTGCGGGCGACGTGGGCGGCTTCGTGAATCATGTCCATGTGAAATCCTCTGGGATGGGTAGGGTGCCGGTGGGGCGTATGGCCTTGACTATCGGCGCCGTTGTGTGCAACTGAAGGGGAAGGAACGGGTGACGGGCGGGTTCAGGCGCCCAACTGGAATTTGTTCACGATCTGGCGCAGCCGGACCACCTGGTCCTTCAGGCTCTCGGCGGCGGCGGCGGACTCCTCGACGAGGGCGGCGTTCTGCTGCGTCATCTGGTCGAGCTGGGTCACGGACGAGCTGACCTGGCCGATGCCGTCGCTCTGCTCGGCCGACGTGGCGGTGATCTCGCCGATGATGTCGGACACCCGCTGCACGCTGCCCACGATCTCGTTCATGGTCTCGCCGGCGTCGGCCACGAGGCGCGAGCCCGATTCGACCTTCTCCACCGAGGCGTTGATCAGGCCCTTGATCTCCTTGGCCGCGTTGGCCGAGCGCTGGGCGAGGCTGCGCACCTCGGAGGCCACCACGGCGAAGCCGCGGCCCTGTTCGCCCGCCCGGGCAGCTTCCACGGCCGCGTTCAGGGCCAGGATGTTGGTCTGGAAAGCGATGCCGTCGATCACGCCGATGATGTCGGCGATCTTCTTCGAGCTGGTGTTGATCTCGTCCATGGTGCTGACCACCTCGGATACCTTGGCGCCACCGCGCGCGGCCACCTCGGCGGCCGACGACGCGAGCTGGTTGGCCTGGGCCGCGGAGTCCGCGCTCTGGCGCACGGTGCCCGTGAGCTGTTCCATCGACGAGGCGGTCTGCTGCAGGTTCGACGCGGTCTGCTCGGTGCGGGCGCTCAGGTCCTGGTTGCCGGTGGCGATCTCGGCGCTGGCGGTGCCGATGGATTCGGACGCCTGCTGCACCGTCTGGAGCGACGAGCGCAGCTGCGTGACCATGCGGCCGAGCGCACGGATCAGGTCGCCCACCTCGTCGCCGTCGCGGCTGTCGGGGGTGATGTCGAGGCGGCCCTCGGCCACCTGGCCGGCGGCGTCGACGGCCGAGTGGATGTTCCGGGTGATGCGGCGCTGCGTGACCCAGGCGAAGCCGAGCGTGCCGGCGATGGCCAGCGCGCCGAGGGCGAGCAGGCCGCCCGCGGCCACGAGCGCCGCGCGTTCGAGCTGTTCGTTGACCTCGACCGTGCGCTCCTCGACGCGGGCGATCACGCCCTCGATGGTGCGGCTCAGGTTTCGGAAGTGTTCCTCCGCGGTCTCGAGCGCGGCGATGCCGGTGTTCGGGTCGACGGTGGACATGTCGATGGCCGCGTCGGAGGCCTTGCGGTACTTGAGCATCTCGGCGCCGAACGCCGTCAGCTGTTCCTTCACCACGGGGTCGACCGATTCCTCGGCCGTCTTGGCGACGGCCTCGCCGATGACTTCCAGCCTGCGGCCGAGCTGCTTGCGCGTGGAGTTGACGATCATCTCGTCGAGCGAGCCGACGATGGCCACGGTGCGGAACACCTGGGCCCGCACGTCGCTCAGCTCGGACTGCACGCCGGACGCCTTCGCGTGGCTCTGCAGCACGATGGCGTGCGCCATCGAACTCTTGCTCTTGTAGGTCTGCAGGACCAGCAGCGACGCGCCGAGGACCAGCATCAGCATCACCCCGCTCACCGCGGGCGCCACCATCAGTTTCGCGCTCAGTTTCATCGTGTTCCTTGGGGTCTCGGGGCCGGGGAGGACGGGTGGATCACTTGTAGATGCCGCCGCAGACGACCGCGTCGTCCAGCTTCTCGCAGTACATGCGCTTCGGTTCGATCTTCTTGCTGACCGGGTTGGTGAACTTGTAGTCCTGCCAGAAGGTGCCCTTGGACTGGGCGAGGTCGACGCGTTCCTTGACGAACGCCTTGCCGTCCACGTCCTTCAGGTCGATGAGGTTCTTGCCCACCATCTTCTCGTTGGCGCCGTGGGCGCGCACCACGCCGTCGAGGCCGTAGACGACGAGGTAGAGGTCGCGGTCGGTGAACTGGCCACCCTTGGTCGAAACCTCGGTGTAGCCCTTGTCCTTGCCGTTCGCCTTGATGAACGCGACGCCCTTCTTCACCATCGCGGTGGCTTGCTCGGCGGTGGCGTTGCCCGTCTGGGCCTGGGCGGCCCCGGCGGCCAGGAGGGCCACGGCGAGGCTCGTGCGGAGCAGGGTGTGCAGGGACATGGTGGATCCTTTGTTCGATGGAGGCGTCGGCAGCCCGACATCGGGCGACCGGCCTGATCGGCTATCGACCGCTTCCGCGCGGCCTGTAGGGGCGACGCGGGGGCGGTGTGCGAATTTTCCGCACACTGCCGGCGCGCGGTCAGCGCAAAACGGCGGGAGAACCGGCCCAGTTCGCAGGGGGCTGCCCGAAATGCCGACGGCCCGCGGTGCCGGAGCAGCGCGGGCCGTCGGGGGCCGGGAGCGGGAAGGGCTCAGTGACGCGACTTGCGCACCAGGCTGCCCACGTCCAGGATCAGCGCGACGCGGCCGTCACCCATGATCGTGGCGCCCGAGACGTCGTTGACCTTGCGGTAGTTCGCCTCGAGGTTCTTGACGACGACCTGCTGCTGGCCGAGGAGTTCGTCGACGAGCAGCGCGACGCGCCCGCCTTCGGCTTCCACCACCACCATGATGCCGCTGACGTGCTCGAAGTCGAAGCGGGGCACGTCGAACACGCGCTCCAGTTCGAGGACGGGCATGTACTCGTCACGCACTTCCACCACGCGGCCGGAGCCGCCGATGGTCTTGACCATGTCGCCCTGCACCTGGAAGGACTCGACCACCGACGACAGCGGGAGGATGTAGACCTCTTCGCCGACGCCGACGGACATGCCGTCCATGATGGCCAGCGTCAGGGGCAGGCGCACCGAGACGCGCATGCCGTAGCCTTCGGCCGAATCGATGTCGACCGTGCCGCCGAGCGCCGTGATGTTCTTCTTGACCACGTCCATGCCCACGCCGCGGCCCGACACGTCGGTGACCACGTCGGCGGTGGAGAAGCCGGGGGCGAAGATCAGGCTCCAGACTTCCGAATCGCTCATCGTGTCCGGCGCCGGGATGCCGCGCTCGCGGGCCTTCTTCAGCAGCTTCTCGCGGGACAGGCCACGGCCGTCGTCGCGCACTTCGATGACGATGGAGCCGCCCTGGTGCGAGGCCGACAGCGTGATGGTGCCGGTCTCGGGCTTGCCCTTGGCGAGGCGTTCCTGCGGCGACTCGATGCCGTGGTCGCAGCTGTTGCGCACGAGGTGGGTCAGCGGGTCGGTGATCTTCTCGACCAGGCCCTTGTCGAGTTCGGTGGCTTCACCGAGCGTGACGAAGTCGACCTTCTTGCCGAGCTTGGCCGCCAGGTCGCGCAGCATGCGCGGGAAGCGGCTGAACACCATCGACATCGGGATCATGCGGATCGACATGACCGATTCCTGCAGATCGCGGGTGTTGCGGTCCAGGTCGGCCAGGCCGGCGGCCAGCTGCTGGTACAGCGCCGGGTCGAGGCCCTGGCTGTTCTGGGCCAGCATGGCCTGCGTGATGACGAGTTCGCCGACGAGGTTGATCAGCTGGTCGACCTTCTCGACGGACACGCGCAGCGTGGACGCCTCGGCGGCGGCCGCCGGCTTCTCGGCGCGGGCGGCCTTCGGGGCCGACGGCGCGGCGACCGGCACCAGTTCGGCGGCCGGGGCGGCGGCCTCGGCGGCGCCGACGGGCACGCCCGGGGCGTTGTCGAAGAAGCCGTAGCCGGGGTCCGGTGCCTCTTCCGGCGGGGCGCCCGGGGCGTCCTTGTGGAAGCCGAAGCCGGGGCCGAGCGGCAGCAGGGCCACCTGCTCACGCGTCACGTGGAACGTGAACAGGTCCAGCAGGTCGCTGTCGGAGCTGGTGGTGCACACCTTGAAACGGCGCATGCCGTCGGCGGGCATGCCGTTGTCCAGGGGCTCGATGGTGCCGAGGTCGGCGATTTCCTTGAACAGCTCGACGAGTTCGTCGGCCTGTTCCGGCTTCTGGAGCGGGCCGACACGCAGTTCGATCACGCGGGCGGCGGATTCGTCGACCGGGGCGGCCAGCACCGACGGGGCGGCGATGGGCACGTTGACGACCGGCGGCGCCTTGACGGCCGGCGTTTCGCCCGACGACATGGCGCGGATGTTGAACAGCAGCTCCGTGGTGTCGAGCTCGTCGCCGTCGTTGCCCTGGTGGCGGGCCAGCTGGGCGCGCAGCGCGTCGCCGGACTGCAGCAGCACGTCGACCATGGCCGAGGTGGGGGCCAGTTCGTGGCGGCGGAGCTTGTCGAGCAGCGTCTCCATCTGGTGGGTCAGCTCGGCGACGTCCTTGAAGCCGAACGTGGCCGCGCCGCCCTTGATCGAGTGGGCGCAACGGAAGATCGCGTTGAGCTCCTCGTCGTCGGCGGACTCGATGTTCAGCTCGAGGAGCAGCTGTTCCATGCGGTCGAGGTTTTCGCCCGCTTCTTCAAAAAAGACCTGGTAGAACTGACTCAGGTCGATGCCGGCGCTCGACGACGAGCTCTCGGAGGACATCTCGCCCATGGTGGCGTGCTCCTGGATGGATTCGATTTCGTGGGGTGACGTTGGGCGCCGGGGGCGCTCAGCGCACGACCTTCTTGATGACTTCGATCAGCTTGGCCGGGTCGAACGGCTTGACCAGCCAGCCCGTGGCGCCCGCGGAGCGGCCGGCCTGCTTCATCTGGTCGCTGGACTCGGTGGTCAGGATCAGGATCGGGGTCGTCTTGAACTTCGGGTTGTCCCGGAGCTTCTTGGTCAGGCTGATGCCGTCCATGCGGGGCATGTTCTGGTCCGTCAGCACGAGGTCGAAGTCGCGGCCGTTGGACTTTTCGTAGGCGTCTTGGCCGTCGACGGCCTCGACCACGTTGTAGCCTGCGCTCTTCAGCGTGAACGAGACCATTTGGCGCATGGAAGCAGAATCGTCCACCGCGAGGATTGAATGCATGGCTTTCTCCGGAATGCTCGGTTGATTTCGGTTGAAACGAGGCTGTCTTTAGAACAACTCGATGGAACCCACGTCCATCTCGGCCTGGGTGACCGGATTGGGGCGGAGCGGGGGCTCCTCGGCGGCGGCTTCGCCGTCTTCGTCGTCGGCGAATGCTTCGCGCGCCAACCGGTCGACGCAACTGCGCAAGCGCTTGTAGGTGTGGTGGATCAGCTGGGACGCCATGTCCTGGAACTGGAGCGCGGTGACCGCGCCGCCCAGGTCCTGCATGACGCCGGAGATGACTTCTTCGCTTTCCTCGGCGCCGTGCGGATGGGATCGCAGCAGCCGGATCTGTTCGGAAGCGCCGTAGAAGCGCTGCATGAGTGTGTCGCAGGCATCCGAGAGCAGGGTCTGCAGGCGGTCCAGGTCATTGCTGGCCGTCATCAGGTGATCCTGCAGGTCGGCCGCGGCTTCGAGGGGCAGGGCCCCACCTTGGCTGGCCGGGCACTCGGGCGTGCCGTTCGCGTCGATCGCGTCGTTCATAAAACTCCACTCGGGTTGGAGACGGGCCGTCGCCGGGGAAAGATCACCACGGCGCACGGGAAGCATCTGCTGGGATTTTTCGGCAGTTCGGGGTGGGACATAAGGGCGATGACGCGCCGAAACGCCGCCCAAATCGCATGAATCGGCGGCGGGTCGTGAAAAACGGCCGCTGCGACGCCCGAGCCGCGCGATGCGGGCATACTTCCGGCATGTCCTCCCAGCCTTCCGAGCCCAAGACGCTTCGCCTGCTTCACCTCGAGGATTCCGAGGCGGACCACGTCCTCACCATGGCCCACCTGCGCCGGGGCGGCCTGAAGATCGACGCAGTGCGCATCGATTCCGAGGCGGAGTTCCTGGCCGCGCTCGACCCCGCGGAAGACTGGGACGTCATCGTCTCCGACTACAACCTGCCCGGGTTCTCCGGCCTGATCGCCCTCGACCTGCTCAAGGCGAGCAGCCGGCCCATCCCGTTCATCATCGTCTCGGGCGAGATCGGCGAGGACACCGCGGTGGAGGCCATGCGCAACGGGGCCAGCGACTACCTGCTCAAGAACAACCTCTCCCGCCTGGTGCCGGCCGTGATGCACGCGGTGGAGGTGCACGAGGTGCACCTGGCGCGGCTGCGGGCCGACCAGGAGCTCGGCGCGTCCAAGCAGCGGGTGCACGAGCTGGTGCAGCACCTTCAGACCAGCGTCGAGGGCGAACGGGCGGCCATCGCCCGGGAGATCCACGACGACGTGGGCGGCTCGCTCACGGCGCTCAAGTTCGACCTGGCCTGGATCGCCCGGCACACCGACTCGCCCGAGGTGCTGTCCCGGGTGAACTCGGCCCTCGAGACCGTCACCCACGCGATCGAGGCCAGCCAGCGCATCATGCACAACCTGCGGCCGGCCATCCTGGAGCAGGGGCTGGTGGCGGCGCTGCAGTGGATGACGAGCCGCTTCGAGCGCCGCACGGGCATCGCGTGCCAGTTCCGCTCCCGCCACGCCCACCTGTCGCTGCCGGCCGGCGTGCCGCTCGTGGCCTACCGCACGGCCCAGGAGGCGCTCACCAACGTCAGCAAACACGCCAACGCGTCCGAGGTCCACATCGACCTGTCGCTGGCCGGCGGGGTGCTGTCCCTGGAGGTCAGCGACAACGGCCGCGGCCTGAACCCCGAAGACCTCGCGAAGGCCCGCTCGTTCGGCATCCGCGGCCTGCACGAACGTGCCGGCACCGTGGGCGGCTGGGTGGACCTGAGCAGCAGCCCCGGCGGCACCACGCTGATCCTCTCCGTCCCGCTCGACATCGTCGACGAGACCGAGGACGCGGCCCACCTGGAACTTCCCGAGCCGTCGTCGCCCGAGACCCTCGCCGACGACTACGACCCCACCTCGTGGGGTGAACTGTGACCCGAGGAATGCCCACCCCATGATCAAAGTCATTCTCTGCGACGACCACGCACTGATCCGACGCGGCATCCGCGACACCCTGTCCGACGCGCCCGACATCCAGGTCGTGGGCGAGGCCGGCGACTACGGCGAGCTGCGGGCGCTGCTGCGCACGGCCGGCGAGGTCGACGTGCTGGTGCTCGACATCAACATGCCGGGCCGCAGCGGCCTCGACGTGCTCCACGTGCTGAAGGACGAGGGCACCACGATGCGGGTGCTGGTGGTGTCGATGTACCCCGAGGACCAGTACGCCATCCGGGCGCTGCGGGCCGGCGCCTACGGCTACGTCAACAAGGGCGGCGACCCGGGCCTGATCGTCACCGCGGTGCGCACGGTGGGGCAGGGGCGCAAGTACGTGACCCCCGAGATCGCCCAGATGCTGGTCGAGAGCCTGACCACGCCCACCAGCGAGGCGGCGCACGAGAAGCTGTCCGACCGTGAGCTGCAGACCCTGGTGATGATCGCCTCGGGCAAGCGGCTGTCCGACATCGCCGACGAACTCACGCTGAGCCCGAAGACGGTGAGCGTGTACCGGGCGCGGGTGCTGGAGAAGCTGGGGTTGTCGAACAACTCCGAGCTGACGGTGTACGCCATCCGCAACGGCCTCGTGGGCGAATAGCACGAACGACCGTCCGCGAACCCTTGCGGGGGCGAAGCAGGCCTGACACCTCCCCCACCAAGGAAAAAGGCGACCCGAAGGTCGCCTTTCGCGAGGAGCGGAGCCGGGTTCAGAAACCGAGCGAGGCGAGCAGGTCGTCCACTTCACCCTGGTTCGAGACCACGTCGGTGCGGCCTTCGGGGTTCACGACCGGGCCGTTCAGCACCGAGGCGTGTTCCACGACCTTCTGGGCTTCCGGCGGGGCGGCCTGCACCAGCAGCTTGACGAGGCTGTCTTCCAGGTCGGCGGCCAGGGCCACCACCTTCGCGACCACCTGGCCGGTCAGGTCGTGGAAGTCCTGCGCCATCATGATGTCGGTCAGGTGCTGGTCGATGCGCTCGGTGGCGGCTTCGACGTCGCCCACGAAGTTCATCACGGCGCCCGTCGCCACGGCCTTCACCGGGTCGGCGACGATGGCGGCGGCCATGCGGCGGGTGTCTTCCGAGATCGAGGCGTGTTCGGCCTTGGCCTGGTCGACCGAGTTCAGCACCTTGTTGGCGGCCGCGCCGGTCTTCTCGGCGATGTAGTTCAGGCGGCTGCGCGCGTCGGGCAGGCCTTCGGCCGTCTTCGCGAGCTTGGGCATGACACCCAGCTGGGTGAGGGCGTCGTGCAGCTGGCGGGTGATGGCACCCAGTTGCTGGAAGACTTCGGGTGACGCAGCGGCAGGAGGCGTCAGGGTCGCCGCGGATTCCATTTTCATGTGGCGATTCCTCAGGCGGCCGTGGCCAGCTTCTGCATGATCTTCTGGACCTTCTCTTCCAAGGTGGCCTTGGTGAAGGGCTTGACGATGTAGCCGGCGGCGCCATCCTGCGCGGCGCGCACGATGTCTTCCTTGCGGGCCTCGGCCGTGACCATCAGCACCGGCAGGTGCTTCAGGCTCGCATCGGCCTTGACGGCGGCGAGGAGCTCGAAGCCGTTCATGTTGGGCATGTTGATGTCGGAGACGACGAAGTCGAACTTCGCGTTCTTCAACATGTTCAGTGCGACGGCGCCGTCTTCGGCTTCCTCGGCGTTGTTGTAGCCGATCTCCTTGAGCAGGCCGCGCACGATGCGCCGCATGGTCGAGAAGTCGTCGACGATCAGAAATTTCATATCGGTGCTCATGGCGTACCTCGCTGGTGTCCGCTGGGTTTATCGGGAAACGGCGCCGGAGGTTGAGGCCTCCGCACGCTGGTTGTCGCTGGAATCGTCTGATTTCGGGTCGGGCGTGACGGTTTCCACATCCGCGAGCTGTTCGGCGTGGAACAGGCGGTCCTCGGCGTCGCGGTTCATCACGATGATGCTGATGCGCCGGTTCGAGGGACTGGAAGGGTCTTTCTTGTCGAAGGGTGTACTGGAGGCGAGGCCCTGCACGCGCAGCACGCGGGCGTCGGGCAGGCCGCCGGCCAGCAGCTCGCGCCGGGACGCGTTCGCGCGGTCGGCCGAGAGCTCCCAGTTGCTGTAGCCGGTCACGCCGGAGCCGAACGGGGTGGCGTCGGTGTGGCCTTCGAGCGTGAGCCGGTTCGGCACCTCGTCGAGCACGCCGCCGATCTCCCGCAGGAGCTCGCGCATGTAGGGTTTCACGACCGCGCTGCCGCTGTCGAACATCGGGCGGTTCTGGTCGTCCACGATCTGGATGCGCAGCCCGTCCTTGGTCATGTCGAGCAGGATCTGCGACTTCATGCCCGAGAGCTTCGGGTGGTTGTCGATCACCTTCTGCACGCGCTGGCGCACGGCCTCGAGCTTGGCGGCCTCGGCCGCGGCCTGCTCGGCCTTCATGGCCGCGAGGTTGACCGTGCTGCGGGTGGCGTCGATGTCGCCGCGCTTGACCTGGCCGCCGGAGCGGCTGAGGTCGGTGCCGCCGCCCTTGATGACGTGGGAGGAGTCGCCGGAGCCGCTGCCGCCGTTGAGCAGCGCGACCTTCAGCGGGTTCTGGAAGTAGTCGGCGATGCCCTTCTTGTCGCCCTCGGTGGTGGAGCCGAGCAGCCACATGAGCAGGAAGAACGCCATCATCGCGGTCACGAAGTCGGCGTACGCGATCTTCCACGCGCCGCCGTGCGCCGCGTGGCCGCCCTTCTTCACCCGCTTGATGATGATGGGCTGGAGCTTCTTGGAATCACCGGCCACGGCTCATCTCCGGATGGGCAGCGAGGGAGGTCACTTCTTGCCCTTCACGTGGCTCTCGAGTTCGGAGAACGTGGGGCGTTCGGTCGAGTACAGCACCTTGCGGCCGAATTCCACGGCCACCTGCGGCGCGTAACCCTGCATGCTCGCGAGCAGCGTGGTCTTGATGCACTGCAGTTCCTTGTGCGATTCGTCGTTCTTCTGCTCGAGCAGGCCGCCGAGCGGTTCGACGACGCCATAGGCCATCAGAATGCCGAGGAACGTGCCGACGAGGGCCGAGCCGATCATGCCGCCTAGGATCGCGGGGGGCTGGCCCACCGAACCCATGGTGTTCACCACGCCGAGCACGGCGGCCACGATGCCGAAGGCGGGCAGGGCGCCGGCGAGGCGGGCGATGGCGGAGACCACCGAGTGGGCCTCGTGGTGGTGGGTGTCGATCTCGTTGTCCATCAGGCTCTCGATCTCGTGGGCGTTCAGGTTGCCCGAGACCATCATGCGCAGGTAGTCGGTGATGAACTCGACGACGTGGTGGTCGGAGCCCACCGTCTCGTATTTCTTGAAGACCGCGCTTTCGTGCGGCGCGTCGACGTCCTTTTCGATGGACATCAGGCCTTCCTTGCGGGCCTTCTGCAGGATGTCGTACATGAGCGCGAGCAGCTCCATGTACCGGGCCTTCGAGTACTTCGAACCCTTGAGCAGCGTGGGGAGGGCGGCGATGGTGGCCTTGAGCGTCTTCGGCTGGTTGTTCACCACGAAGGCGCCGAGGGCGCCGCCCAGGATGGCCATGAGTTCCGTCGGCAAGGCGTGGATGATCACGGACATGTTGCCGCCGTGCATGATGTACGCGCCGAAGATGCACCCGAGGGCGACTGCGTAGCCGATGAGAACAAACATGGTGTTGGGGAGTCCGTGTTCCTGACGCCATATCGGCGTCGCTCCAAGTGTCTTGAGTGTCCCCCGCCCCGATCACGGCCGATCGCTGCAACAACGGGGCGATCACGGCGTAGAAAAAGGAACGGGGATCTTCGATCCCCGTAAAAAGGAACGGGGATCGAAGATCCCCGAAAACCTTGCCACAAAAAGAAACGGGTCCCGCAGGGGACCCGTCAAAGCACTTTTCAGGGTGCCAGGAGGAGACAAGCAAGAAACCGTTGCCGGTCCCCCTGTGTATCGGCAGGGGGACGAAGAACTTGAGGAAACTCGAGGGGTGGCCCTCGATCAGTGCATCTGGATGCCGCCGGCGGCCTTGCCCTTGCCGGCGCGGGCGGGCGGGTTGCACAGGCCGCAGGTGTAGTGTTTCGCGATCTCGTGGGGGTGGGTGACGAAGCGGCCACCGCACTTGTTGCATTCGGTCAGGGTGAGCATGCCGTTGTCGACGAACTTGACCAGGCGCCAGGCGCGGGTCACGGACAGCAGCGCTTCCAGGCCCTGGGCCTGGGTCTGTTCCTGGTACAGCTGGTAGGCCTTGATGACGGTGTCGATCTCGTCCATCTCGGCGACCTTGTTCAGGTACTCGTGGATGTTCATGAACAGCGACGCATGGATGTTCGGCTGCCAGGTCATGAACCAGTCGGTGGAGAAGGGCAGCTGGCCCTTGCTCGGGGACTTGCCCGAGACTTCCTTGTAGAGACGCAGCAGGCGCTCGTAGCTCAGGTCCGTCTCCGATTCCAGAACCTGCAGGCGGGCGCCCAGGTTGATCAGCGTGACAGCGCGCTCGATCTGCTTGGCTTCGGTGAGGATGCTCTTGGTGCGCGTCATGGTGCTTGCTCCTGGTCTCGGGTCGAACGGGTGGATCGGGGTCGGGATGTCAGGCGGCTTCTTGATGGCGGCCGGCCATCAGGATGCTGGCGTGCAGGCGGCTGGTCGTGTCGTTCGACGCGGTCTTGCCGTGGTTGGTCAGCAGGCCCCAGACCAGATCGTCGTCCATGCGGAAGCGGCACAGTAGCGTGTTGCCCGAAGCGATCTTCATCATCTGGGCCGGGCTCAGCAGGGCGATCATCGATGCGCTTTCCTCGCTGATGCCGAGGCGGTAGAGGGCCTGTTCGCGGTCCGTGCGGATGAGGCTCTGGGCCAGCATCAGGTAGGACAGGTTGGCTTCACGGATTTCGGAGAGGATCTGGTCGGCGTTCATGTTGGGTTCCTAAGGCGGCAGGTGTTTCGGACTTGTCTGTCGTTGGATTTGTGTCTCAACGTGGAATGAATTGTGAAGTTCAAAGAAGCGGGACAACATCAGGCCAACTCTGTGGCTTGAGTCCAGCTTCTTCCGTAGGTCGTGTCAGAGAAACACCTACACGCCGTCATCCGGATCCGCCCTTTTGGAAGGAGGGATCCAGATACGGCGTGTCGTGGTTCACGAATGGCGCCCCATCGGGGCCCGCGGACCCGGGTAAACCCGGGTCAGGCGGATGACATGCCCTACAGGGCCCCGGTCAGGCTGACAGGGCGGCCGGCAGGTGGTCGGGGGCCAGGCCGGCCTCCCGGCGTTCGTGCATGCGCACGAACAGGTCTTCCAGGGCGCGGGTGGTGGCCTGGCTGTCGAAGAGCGGCAGTTCCAGGCGTTGCGCCTGGAGGGTCTGCTGGAGGGCCTGCAGGGCGGGGCCGTCACCGGCCAGCTCGAGGGCCTTGGCCACGTAGGCGTCCACGCTGTCGCACACCAGTTCGCCGGTGTGGGTGGCGCGGGCGAGGCTCGCGGCCACGCGGGACGCGAAGGTGGCCCCGGGGAAGGTCAGCACCGGCACGCCGGCCCAGAGGGCCTCGCTGGCCGTGGTGTGGGCGTTGCAGGGCCAGGTGTCGAGGAACAGGTCCGCGCAGCGCAGGCGCGCCACGTGGTCGTGCATCGCCAGCTTTGGCGCGAAGTGCAGGCGCGACGGGTCGATGCCGCGGGCCTGCAGCTCGTGGCGCAGGTTGCGTTCGGCCTGGTCGTTCCAGGCGAGCAGCCACAGCACCGCGTGCGGGGCGCCGTGGAGGATGCGCGCCCACGCGTCGAGCGTCTCGGGCAGGATCTTGTAGGCCTGGTTGAAGCAGCACAGCACCAGCGCGTCCTCCGGCAGGCCGCAAGCCTCGCGCCCCGGGGAGGGCGGCAGCGCGCGCTGGCGGTCGTTCGGCTGGTACGACCACGGCATCTGGGCGATCTTCTCGCTGAAGTCGGCTTCGGCGTCCAGCGGCGTGACGACGGGGTCGCCTACGACGTAGTCGATGTAGTCGGCGCCGGTGGTGCCCGGGTAGCCGAGGTAGCTGACCTGCACGGGGGCCGGGCGCGCGGCCAGGATCTCGAAGCGGCTGTCGCGCGTGTGGCCCTTCAGGTCCACGGCGATGTCGATGCCGTCGGCGCGGATGCGTTCGGCGACGGCGGCGTTGCCGAGCGACGAGACGTCGACGAAATGGTCGCACGCGGCCATCACGCGCTGCTGCAGCGCGGAGCCGTCGTGGCGGCTGTGGGAGTAGAGCGTGACCTCGAAACGGTCCATGTCGCGCTGCTCGAGCAGCTCGGCCATCAGCAGGGCCGTGGCGTGGTTGTGGAAGTCGCTCGAGAGGTAGCCCACGCGGATGCGGCCGGGCTTGCGGGCCTTCGGCAGCGCGGGCAGCTTCGGCAGCGTGGCGCCGAGCGCCTGGGCGCGCAGCATGCCCACCTGGCGCTGCTCGGCGGGCGTGCAGTCGATGGCGATGAAGGCGAACGGCGAGAGCAGGTTGCCCTCGGAGCGGTGCAGGTGGTGCATGGCCTCGCGCAGCGCGAGGGTCTCCTCGGCGAGGTGTTCCCACTGGCAGGCCTGGGCGCTCTCGTGCACGAGCAGCGCGAGGGCCATCGCGCGCACGCTGCCCTGGTCGAGCAGCACCGCGGTGCGGAAGCACTCGGAGGCCTCCTCCTTCATCAGCAGGTCCTTGAAGGCGAGGCCCAGGCGGTAGTGCACGAGGGGGGCGTCGATCTTCTGCGCGAGCGAGAGAAAAAACACGTCGATCGATTCGCGGAGGCGTCCGGCACTGAAGAGAGCGATGCCATGTGCCGACAAGAACTCATGGTCGCGCGGCGCGTCCGGCGACAGCCGGCCGTAGCAGTCGGCGGCCTCGACGTGGCGATGCTGCTGCGTCAGGCAATCCGCCAGCAGGCGGCACGCCAGCGGCGATGCCGGATCGAGTTCGAAGGCCCGCGTGGCCGAGGCGATGGCCTCGTCGAGCTTGCCGATGCGGCTCTGCGCGCGGGCGAGGTTCAGCCACACCAGCGCATCGTTCGGCGACAGCGCCGTGGCGCGCTCGAAGGCCTCCGCGGCCGCGGGCCAGCGACGGGCCTGGGCGTGGGCCATGCCGGCTTGCCAGTGCTTGTGAGCGCGGTGGGGGCTGCGTTGTGCGTCCATGCGGGGCGTCGTCGAGAGATCTTCGGATGACGGAAGTCTAGGCAGCCCGGCACGGCGTCAAGGCCGGAGAAGGCGCACGAATGCCAAGCAGTTCCTCAAGTGGCGTTCTGGATCAAGCGGCGAGAAATGTGATCGATTGAAAAGCAGTGAAAAAAGCACTCAAGAAAAGGGATCGATCTCCGAAATTCACACCACGGCCCTCGCAAACATGTGTATGGGGCGATGGTCCGGTCAGGCAGATGCCGCCGGGGTCTCTACCGAATTGAAGGATTTTCAACATGGCACAAGTCATCAACACCAACACCGCTTCGCTCAACGCTCAGCGCAACCTGGTGCAATCGCAATCCTCCCTGGCTCAATCCATGACCCGCCTGTCGTCGGGCCTGCGGATCAACTCCGCCAAGGACGACGCCGCCGGCCTGGCGATCGCCGAACGCATGAACGCGCAAGTCCGCGGCATGAACGTGGCCATCCGCAACAGCAACGACGGCATCTCGCTGGCCCAGACGGCCGAAGGCGCGCTCTCGAAGGTGGGCGATTCGCTGCAACGCATGCGTGAACTGGCTGTCCAGGCCCGCAACTCCACCAACAGCGACGACGACAAGGACTCGCTGAACAAGGAATTCGTCGAGCTCCAGTCCGAAATCAAGCGCGTGCTGGGTGGCACGGCCTTCAACGGCAAGAAGATCCTGGGCTCGGACGCCACGTCGCTGACCTTCCAGGTGGGCGCCAACACGACGGACGACGACGTCATCAAGGTCGAGACGACCGACATGACCAAGGACACGACGATCACCGCCGTGACCGTGAACACCGCGAAGATCGACAACACCGCCACGGCCGGCGCCATCGCCACCGTGATCGACGACATCGACACCGCGATCGACACGATCAACAACAAGCGCGCCACCTTCGGTGCCACGCAATCGCGCTTCGACGCGGTGATCGCCAACCTGCAGCAGTCGGTGGAGAACCAGTCGGCCGCCCGCAGCCGGATCATGGACGCGGACTTCGCGGCGGAAACCGCGAACATGTCCCGAGCGCAGATCCTGCAGCAGGCCGGCAACGCGATGATCGCCCAGGCCAACCAGGCTCCCCAGCAAGTCCTCTCGCTGCTGCGCTGATCGACGACGCTTCCCCTCCGGCGGACACGCCGGAGGCCCCCCCGCGCCAGGCCCCTCCCGGGTGTCCTGGCGTCGTGGTCCGCGGAACAGCCCGTCGCTCGGCGGGCATTTCGATGGATTTAGGGTGACTTTTCCGGATCCGGTTTCTTCTGCCGAATCCTTCACGACTTTGCCGGAAGACCCCCTTGACAGGGCTCTGCCGCGGCATGTCGGCCTCAAGTTCCCCCAGGGTCCCCCGATAACTGCATCAACGCACTTGCAAACATTTTTTCTCGCAGGTACGTGGTCCGGTTAGCCGGCCGATGAAGGGAACCTCAGGGACCTTGATTCAGCGGTTGACTAGCGTCGGGCAAACAGTCGCAGTCTGTCCACCGAAAGGCGGCGACTGACCCGTCCGGCGCTGTTGCCGGGAGTTATCGGAAACCCATTGGAGATACATCATGGCTCAAGTCATCAACACCAACATCGCCTCGCTGAACGCACAACGCAACATGGTGCAGTCGCAGTCGTCGCTGTCGCAATCCATGCAACGCCTTTCGTCGGGCCTGCGGATCAACTCCGCCAAGGACGACGCCGCCGGCCTGGCGATCGCCGAACGCATGAACGCGCAAGTCCGCGGCATGAACGTGGCCATCCGCAACAGCAACGACGGCATCTCGCTGGCCCAGACGGCCGAAGGCGCGCTCTCGAAGGTGGGCGATTCGCTGCAACGCATGCGTGAACTGGCTGTCCAGGCCCGCAACTCCACCAACAGCGACGACGACAAGGACTCGCTGAACAAGGAATTCGTCGAGCTCCAGTCCGAAATCAAGCGCGTGCTGGGTGGCACGGCCTTCAACGGCAAGAAGATCCTGGGCTCGGACGCCACGTCGCTGACCTTCCAGGTGGGCGCCAACACGACGGACGACGACGTCATCAAGGTCGAGACGACCGACATGACCAAGGACACGACGATCACCGCCGTGACCGTGAACACCGCGAAGATCGACAACACCGCCACGGCCGGCGCCATCGCCACCGTGATCGACGACATCGACACCGCGATCGACACGATCAACAACAAGCGCGCCACCTTCGGTGCCACGCAATCGCGCTTCGACGCGGTGATCGCCAACCTGCAGCAGTCGGTGGAGAACCAGTCGGCCGCCCGCAGCCGGATCATGGATGCGGACTTCGCGTCGGAAACGGCGAACATGTCCCGAGCGCAGATCCTGCAGCAGGCCGGCAACGCGATGATCGCGCAGGCCAACCAGGCTCCGCAGCAAGTCCTCTCGCTGCTGCGCTGATCGACGGGCAAGGCCCGGCCAGCCGGCCGGGCCCGGGTCACCGAAGGCGGAAATGAACGGGGCTTTCCCGTCATTTCCGCCTTTTGCTTTGGGGCGCTGCTTTCAGAATCATGTCTACGGGTCTGCGGTGCGAATTGCCGGCCTTGTGCGCCGTCACACGGGAGACCTCCCGAGCGGCGGTACGCAATGCCGGTCATCGAACCGGGAGTCATTCGATTCTTGAAGGAGTGCTTTCATGCCACAGACGATCAATACCAACATCGCATCGCTGAACGCGCAGCGGAACCTCAATGCGTCCCAGAGCTCGCTGTCCACGTCGATGCAGCGTCTGTCGTCCGGTCTCCGGGTGAACTCGGCCAAGGACGACGCCGCCGGCCTCGCCATCGCCGAACGCATGAACGCGCAGGTGCGCGGCATGAACGTCGCGATCCGCAACGCCAACGACGGCATCTCGCTGTCGCAGACGGCCGAAGGCGCGCTGTCCAAGGTGGGAGACTCGCTCCAGCGGATGCGCGAACTGGCCGTGCAGGCCCGCAACTCGACCAACAGCGACGACGACAAGGACTCGCTGAACAAGGAATTCGCCGAGCTGCAGAAGGAAATCCAGCGCGTGCTGGGTGGCACGACCTTCAACGGCCAGCGCATCCTGGGCGCCGACGCCACGTCGCTCACGTTCCAGATCGGCGCGAACACGACGGCCGACGACACGATCACGGTCTCGACGAACAACATGGCGTCGAACACCTCGATCTCGATCGTCACCGGCACCGGCTCCTCGATCGACCACCTGGCCACGGCCGGCGCGATCGCCACCGTGATCGGCAGCATCGACGACGCGCTGGACACCATCAACAACACGCGGGCCACCTTCGGCGCCACGCAGTCGCGTTTCGACGCGGTGATCTCGAACCTGCAGCAGGCGGTGGAAAACCAGGCCGCCGCCCGCAGCCGGATCATGGACGCGGACTTCGCGGCGGAAACGGCGGCCATGTCGCGCGCCCAGATCCTGCAGCAGGCCGGCAACGCGATGGTCGCCCAGGCGAACCAGCTTCCGCAGCAGGTGCTCTCGCTCCTGCGCGGCGGCTGATCGAAAAAATTTGCAACGGGGGGCTAAAGTTCCTCCAGACCCCGTCGAAAACGGATCATCTGGGAAACCCCTGGGTGATTCGTTTTTGTTTTTTGGGTCTGAGTAACCGGAGTACGCCATGGCAATCTCCTCGACTGGTATCGGCAGCAACCTGCCCGTGGATTCGATCGTCTCGCAGCTGATGGCTGTCGAGCGGAAACCCGCGTCCCTTCTCGAAGCCGCCACGACGACGATGAAGTCGCAGCTGTCCACCTATGGACAGTTGCAGAGCTACGTCTCGGCGCTCCAGGACAAGTCGCGGGCGATGGCGGACACCACCCTCTGGAGCCAGACGGTGGCGACGTCGAGCGATGCCACCGTGGCCTCGGTCACCACCGGGACGAACACCGCGGCGGGCAGCTACAGCCTGACGGTGTCCCAGCTCGCCGTGGCCCAGACGGTCAGCAGCACCGCGGTGCCGGGGAAGACCCACAACGTCGGCCAGGGCAAGCTCACGATCGAACTCGGCAGCTGGACCGGTGACCCGGCCACCTTCGGCCTGAAGGCCGGGAGCAGCTCGGTCACGATCGACATCAACGAAGGCGAGTCGAGCCTGGCCGCCGTGCGCGACAAGATCAACGCGGCCGGCGCCGGCGTGGTGGCCACCGTCATCTACGACGCGACCGGCGCCCGCCTGTCCATCCGCTCCACCGAAACCGGCGTGGCCAACGGCTTCCGCATCTCGGCCGAGGAGACCGTGGCCGGCGACGACGGCGCGAGCCTGTCGATGTTCGCGTACGACGGGCCGACCGCCGGCACCGGCATGACGGAGAACATGAAGGCGCAGGATGCGAAGGCCAAGCTCAACGGCCTCGACATCGTCTCGCCGTCGAACACGCTGAGCGACGTGGCCGACGGCCTGACCATCAAGCTGCTGAAGAAATCCGAGACGCCCATCGACCTGTCGGTGGCGCAGGACACCGAGTCGATGAAGACCGCGGTGAACGACTTCGTGAAGGCCTACAACGACCTCTCGTCGTTCATCCAGACGCAGACCAAGTACAACGCCGACAGCAAGGTGGCCGGCAAGCTGCAGGGCGACCGCACCGTCATCGGCCTGCAGTCGCAGATGCGCGAGATCCTCCGCGGGGTCAACACCTCGCCGAAGACGCTGCGCACGCTGTCGGACGCCGGCATCGAGGTGCAGAAGGACGGTTTTTCCATCGCCGTGAACTCGAAGAAGCTCAACGCCGCGCTGGCCGACCCGGCCGAGATGAAGAAGCTCTTCATGAGCGGCGACAGCTCGAACGAGGGGACGTGGGGCATCATGTCGCGCTTCAATACGATGGCCAAGAACGCGCTGTCCGTCGAAGGGCCGCTGACCACCCGCCAGGAAGGCATCCAGGCGAGCATCAAGCGCAACAACGACCGCGTGGCCGACATGGAAGTGCGCCTGGCCTCCACCGAGGAGCGCCTGCGCAAGCAGTACCAGACGCTCGACACGAACATGGCCAAGCTCAACGCGCTGAGCAGCTACGTCAGCACGCAGCTCAGCTCCCTGGGCTGACGGCCGAACTGCACGGGCTTCCGCCCGTTCTTCGGCCTTTTGATCCGGGCGCCGAACCTTAGACTTTTCGTGAAGCGGTCCACGCCGGGCCGCGATCGAACGAGTTCCAGGAGCGCCCCGTGATCAACGCCTACACCCCCCAGATCTCGTCGTTCGACGACGATGCCTTCCTGGTGCCCCAGGGTGCGCCGGCGCTCTTCCAGGCCCCTGTTCCCGAGGCCCCCGAGGCGCCCGAGCCGCAGCCCGACCTGCCCGAACCGGGCTCCGTCGAGGCCCGCCTCCAGCAGATCGAGGGGTTCAACGAACACCTGAGCGGCATGGTCGAGTCCCTCGTGGACACGATCCTGCACGTGCGCAACCACGACGTGCACAAGCTGCAGGCGCGGGTCGAGGACCTGGAGCAGCAGCTGCACCTCGAGCGCTGCAACCGCGACCTGGCCGAAGTCTCCCGCGTGCACCCGAAGGAGCGTGTCGTCGTCTTCGTCGGCGGCACCTACTTCGGCGACAACGTGAAGTACGCGTGGCTCGCCGCGCAGGCGCAGGCCAAGGCGCTCGACGCGCAGGTCTGGTTCCTGCCGTTCAACGCCGAGCAGGAGCAGCAGGTCAAGGCCATCGGCGGCCAGTGCCTGCCGCACACGCACAACGACTGGAGCGCCGAGCACCTGCACGTCGCGCTGTCCGCCGCGGTGGCCGTCATCAGCGACCACCTGCTGGGCGCGAACCCGTACGCCGCCGCGCTGCTCGCCGGCGCGCGCCAGGTGCAGATGTGGCACGGCGTGTCGATCAAGGAGATCGGATACCGCAACCTCGGGCCGCTGAAGAACATGTCGCCGCAGTTCGCGCGCGTGCTGCGCACGTGCGGTCCGTTCAGCCGCTTCGTGGGCACCGCCGCGCACCAGGAAGCCGAGTGGCGCCGCTGGTTCGCGTTCGACGGCTACGCGCCGATCGGGTACGCCCGCAACGACGTGCTGCACCGCGAGCCGAAGGGCCACGACCTCGTCAACGTCGACCTCGACGCCTTCCGCCGCGCGCAGGACTTCCAGAAGCGCGGCAAGCGCGTCTACCTGTACGCCCCGACCTTCCGCGACGCGAACCGCGGGCAGTGGATCCTCAAGGCCGGCCTCGAGCGCATCGCGCGGGCGATCGCCGACGCGGGCGACTGCCTGATCGTCAACATGCACCCGGTGGAGCAGCCGCAGGTGCCCGAGATCGCGAAGGTGCTGCCGAACGTCACGTTCGTCAAGCCGCGCACGGACGTCTACCCGCTGCTGACGCAGACCTCGGCGCTGATCACCGACTACTCGTCGATCATGTTCGACTACCTGCACCTCGACCGCCCGGTGATGCTCTTCCGCCCGGACCACGAGGCGTACACCACCCGGTCGCGCAAGCTGTTCGACGCGAAGCTCGCGACCCCGCCGGGCCCCGTGGTGACGAGCGCCCAGGCGCTGGTCGACCTGCTGGGCAAGCCCGAGAACGGCGCCAGCACGCGCGCCCGCAAGGAACTGCTCGAGCACCTGTTCGAACGTCGCGACGGCCAGTCGGCCGACCGCCTCGTCTCGGTGGTGGCCGAGGAACTCGCCCTGGCCGTCCCGACGGCGAAGAAGGAGATCCGATGAGAACCAGCCCCCTGACCACGGCCGCCGCCGAGCTCCGCGCGCGCGCGATGCCCTCGGCCCTGGCCGACGCCCCCGGCCTGTCGCTGGCCCCGAGCGTCGCGATCACCTACGGCACGTACGACCTGTTCCACATCGGCCACGTCAACCTGTTCCGGCGCATCAAGGAGCGTTTCGACATCCTGGTGGTGGCCGTGTCCACCGACGAGTTCAACGCGATCAAGGGCAAGCGTTCCGCGGTGCCCTATGCCGATCGCGTCGAGCTGGTGCGGTCCTGCCGCTACGTCGACCTCGCGATTCCCGAGGCCGGCTGGGGGCAGAAGGAGACCGACATCGTGCGCTACGGCGCCGATGCGATGGTGATGGGCAGCGACTGGACGGGTCACTTCGATTCGCTCAAGTCCCTGTGCGACGTGGTGTACCTGCCGCGCACCGAGGGGGTCTCCAGCAGCGACCTCAAGCGCCACATCCAGTCCGACGCCCGCTGAACCCCGCCTTTCTTCCTGTTTCGATTTCCGTGCCACCGGCGGAGCGCAAGCACTTCCCGCCGGCCGGCGCCTGCACGACACTGCGTTCGCGTGTCGGCGGGCCTCTGTGCGCGCCCACCCAAGAGGAGCCCCAGCCATGACCACCCCCACCGCCCAGCCGTCCGCCGCCGACCGTGCGCAGCGTTCGCTGTCCCAGCTCGAGGAACAGCGCCTGTCCACCGAGTTCGAATCGATCTCGATGCACACGCGCAAGCGCCGCGTGGTGCTGTACTTCGGCCGGGCCACGTTCGCCGACAACACCAAGTACCTGTACCTGCGCGACGCCGCCCGCGAGCGGAACCACGAGGTGTACTGGTGCAGCTTCGACGCGCCGCTGGTCGATTCGCTGCGCGCCGCCGGGCTGCCGTGCGTGAACCTCGCCGACGACATCGACCACAGCATCGACCTGCTGCTGCACGCGGCCGTGGCCGTCTTCTGCGTGAACCCCGCGGAAAGCCTGAAGGGCTCGTTCAGCCTGAACGGCTGCCTGGCCGGGGCGAAGAAGCTGCAGCTGTGGCACGGGGTGTCGGTCAAGCACCTGCTGCTGCGCCTGATCCCCCACCTGGGCCTGCGCGACCTGTCGATCCGCCGCCCGTTCTACATGGCCTCGCAGGCCGACCTGGTGCTGAGCACCGCGGCCACCTTCGACAGCTTCTGGCGCGACTGCTTCGGCTGCCGCCGGCTCGTGCGCGCGGGTTTCCCGCGCAACGAGGTGCTGCTGCGCGATCCGCTGCCGCACGAGACGATCGGCAGCGAGGTCGACCCCGAGGTGGAGGCCGCGTTGTCGTCCGGCCGCAGGAACGTGCTGGTGGTGCCCACATGGCAGCGCGGGCAGAACACCTACCTGAACGATCCCGCGTTCTACACGAAGCTGATGGAGATCGCGAAGCGCGACAAGATCAACTTCTTCTTCAAGCTGCACCCCACCTACTTCGTCCACAACGTGGACACGAAGCGCAAGACCGAGGGGTTCTTCCTGCTGAGCCCCGGCGTGGACGTGTACCCGCTGATGCGCCGCTTCGACCTGCTGCTGACCGACTACTCGTCGATCATGTTCGACTTCCTGCTCACCGGCAAACCGGTTCTGAGCCTGGAGCTCGACGACCACCAGCGCTTCGAGCCCGACTTCTCGCTGGTGCCCGACGTGGCGTTCCGCCACACCTTCACCAAGGCCGACTTCGATGCCAAGCTGCGCAAGGCGCTGAACGACGACGACCTGGCCCCGAAACGGGCCGAGATGGCCGCGAAGATCTTCGAAACCGACCCGTCGAAGGCCAGTGAACAGCTGCTCACGCTGATCGACCGCCTCGTGGACGAGGCCGTTGCGGACGATTTCAGGGTCGAGCTGCCGGGCACGGGCGCCTGACGCGGGCGGGGGAGGGGGCTCGGCATCCGTCCGGTCGGGCATGGCCCGAAAAGACGCTGAAACCGGGTTCAGTCGCTGTCTCAAGTTCGCTCTGCGCACGTCGATAACTTCAGCAGACGCACACATCACTCCACACCATGTACGCATCCCTGTCCACGCCCTTCGGCCGCCCCCACAACCCCGCCAACGCCTACCGCACGGTCGGCGTCGAGACGGGCGTGACGACCGGCTCGCCGCACCAACTGGTCGGCATGCTGTTCCAGGGTTTCATGGATTCGGTGGCACAGGCCCGCGGCGCCCTGGCGCAAGGCAACGTCGAAGCGAAGGGCAAGGCCATCGGCCGCGCCGTCCGCATCATCGAGGAAGGCCTCAAGGCCGGCCTCGACGTCAAGGACGGTGGCCAGCTGGCCTCCGACCTGCGCGACCTGTACGACTACGTGACGCTGCGCCTCACCCAGGCCAACCTCCGCAACGACGCCAAGCTGCTCGAGGAATGCCGTTCGCTCATCGAGCCGTTGCACACCGCCTGGGTGGCCATCGGCCCACAGATTGCCGAGGCTGGCAAATGAACCAGAAACACCGCAACGTCCGTCATTCCCTCTACACGCCGGGAGCCGCCATGAACTCCGCCTTGCTGAACTACTACGAAGCCATCGAGCGCGCGAGCGCCGACATGCTCTCGGCGGCCCGCAACGGCGACTGGGACCAGGTCGTCAAGCTCGAAGGCGCCTGTGCCGTGCTGATTTCACAGCTCAAGCACGCCGCCTCGGCGCAGAATCTGGGCTCGGAAGAGTCCCAGCTGAAGTCGCGCATCATGCAGCGCATCCTGATCAACGACGCCGAGATCCGCCAACTGGCGGAACCCTGGCTCGAAGACCTGGACGGCCTGCTCGCGGGCAAGCCGAAGTCGGTCCACTGAGACCCGGGGCACCGTACGCAGGATTCACCCAACGGAGGTTCCTTGGATCAGCCCCTCGATACGCAGCCGATGTCGCTCGACGCCGTCGCCGCGTCGCACGGTGGTCTCGAAGATTTCCGCATCACCTCCCCGGCGGAGGTGCTCGCGATGCTCAAGCAGTTGTCCGATGGCAACGTGCTCGTCAACCTCAACGGCAGCTCGGGGGTCTACACCACCACGGTATGGGCCATCGACGCCGGCCGCGGCACGCTGAGCTTGTCGGCCGACGCCGACGACAACCAGCTGCAGGCGCTCGTCGAGGACGAGGACGCCATCGCGGTGGCCTACCTCGACAGCATCAAGGTGCAGTTCGACGTGACCGGCCTCGTGCTCGTGCGCGGTGGCCGCGCCAGCGCGCTGAACTGCGCCATCCCGCGCGAACTGTTCCGCTTCCAGCGCCGCAACGGTTTCCGCGTGCGACCGCTGCTGCGCGCCACGCCCACCGCCCGCGTGCGCCATCCCATGATCCCCGACATGTCGCTCGCGCTGCGCGTGCTCGACGTGAGCATCGGCGGCTGCGCGCTGTTCCTCCCGAACGACGTGCCGCCCCTGCAGCCGGGCGTGACCATCAACAACGTGCAGATCGACCTCGACGTCGACACCCGCATCACCACGGCGCTGCGCCTGCAGCACGTGACTTCGATCCATCCGGATTCGAAGGGGGTGAGGCTGGGGTGCGAGATGGTGAATCCGGCGAGCGATGTGCTGCGCGGGTTGCAGCGCTACATCGATCAGACGCAGAAGCGGCAGCGGATGCTCAGTCTGTGACGGGGGCGAAGCGCGCTCCGTCGCCCTTCGCCCTTCGCCCTTCGCCCTTCGCCCTTCGCCCAGACACAGTGCTGTCGCGGCAAACGGGATCAACTCCAAACACTTGTCATCCCGGCGAATGCCGGGACCCTGAGCCTCGTTCGCCGCTGCGGCGGTCGATGCCTCGTAGGCCATGCCGGCTGCGCGCGCCACCGTTCCCCTCTTGAGCGAAACCGCGCCGGGAGTTCGCCCCGGCGGGCGAGTAACTTCTTTGTCCGGTGACAAAGAAGTCCCCAAGAAAACACCTGAACACCAGCTTCGGCTTATACGGCTCTGCTGCTCCGGCTGAGCGGGACTCGCCCGGCGCGCGCCGAGGACGCGATCACGCCAGGACTTCTCGCCAGGCTCGGACGCGCGGGGTCTGCCTTCGAGCGCGCTCCATTCAATCGAGCCATTCGCGTCGTTCCGCGGAAGGCGGAACATCCGGCTGGGCGCAGGCGTGGGCGCCTGCACGCGATGAGCGTGGCTGCGTGATGGGGACGGTCTCGCGCAGGAGACCGTGGATCCCGGGCTGCGCGGGGATGACGGAGATGGAGGAGCGCGACGGAACGAGGTGCAGCTGGCCAGAGGTGCAGGGAGAGGGGGGCGAGACGCTGTCGACCAGAGCCTCGGGCCAAGGGCGAGCGAGCGAAGCGAGCAATGCCCCGAATCGAGCACGCGAACGCGGAGAGGCGAGCGAAGCGACGCCGACCGATCAAGCCACACGCGAGCCCGGGTTTCCCGGGCGACCCGGGGCACCCCATGGGCGCAGGAGGCGCCAGCCGACTGGGGGACCTTATTCAGGCCGTGTAGTTGGTCCGCGAGCCGCGATCGTTCATGCCGGCACCATAGACGGAGGCCGGCGCGTTGCGCGGCATCAGCACGTCGATGGCGCGGTCGAGGGCCGCGGTGGCGCGGGCGAGCGATTCGCGCTGGGAGGCGACCAGGCCGCTCGCGCGCATCAGGCGGTCGCGCAGGGCGGGGGGCACCGGGCCGGAACGGGCGGCGTGGGTGAAGTGGTCGACGGCGCGGGCCAGGGCGCGGTGCAGTTCGGTCGCGTGGTGGTCGACCGCCGACATGTCGTTGGCGCGCAGTGAATCCCCCAGCGAGTTCAGCTGGTTCTCGACCGCGGACAGCGTGGTTTCGAGCTCGAGCCCGGCGCCAGTGGTCGTTTGGACGGAAGTCGGGTTCACCGGGTTCGGCATGAGGGGCCTGGCGTAAAGCGGTAGAGGGACGCGATAAAGGACGGTTCAGGGCAGGGCGGTCACGACGACACCGCCGGCGCGGGGCGCCGGATCAGTGCGACGGGCCTCCCAGCACTTCGCGGGCGTTCGCCAGCAGCTTGTCGGCGATGGCGCCGGCATTGACTTCGAACTTGCCGTCGGCGATGGCCTGGGCGATGCGCGCCACCTTTTCGGTGTCGAAATCGCCGGAAACGCCTTCGGTGCCCGACATCAGTTGCGTGGCGGCGCTGGACAGCGCGACTTGCGTGCTGGCCTCGGCGGCTGCTTCCTGCTTGGCGGCGGTCTGCGTCTTCCCGGCCGCCGTGGCGGCGGTCTGGCCGGACGTGACCGGCGCCGGGGCGGCGACGGGTTTGTCGTTGGGGTTGCCAATCTTCATGGTGTGCTCCTTGGGAGGGGTTCTGACCCCCATCCTTTCAACATGAACGGTATTTCGACCCGTCCCGCGGCAACTTTAGGATTTTTTGCCAGAAGCTTCTCGAATGGCGCGAATTTCATAATGTGATCTCCACCAAGCGGTCTCCGACGGGCATTCCGCTCACGATCTTGCCATTTTCCGTCTTGATGCGGACGGGTTGGCCTTCCATGCCGGCCATCATGGCCTCGCCGGTGCCTTCGATCGCGAAACCGCCACCGATGGCCCGCACCTGCACCGTTTCACCCGGACCGAACCATTGCCGGCTCTTCAGGCCCACCTCGCGGAGGCCCTGGCCGGCCGCCAGCGGGGCGGTCAGCGTGCGACCCACCACGGCGGCGGCGTCGGTGACGGCCGGACTGCGGTTTTCGCTCAGGTTGATTTCGGCCGGACGGAGATCGGCTTGAGCCAGGACGTGGCCCGCCGGCAACGGACCGGCGGCCACCAGGCCGGGACCATACACATGGACCGTCACCGGGAGGTAAACGTTCCATGGCGTGGGCCCTTCGACACACCGGAGGCCGGCGCGGCTGGCGCCCCACACCCGCGTGCCGGTGGGGATGTAGGCCTCGACCTTCTGGCAGGCCGCGAGGCGCAGCCGGGGGTCGAGCTTGCCCAGCACCACCTCGGCCCGGGGGCTGGCGGGGCCGACCACGCGGTCGAGGAACAGCTGGCGCACCTGGGTGGCCAGCGGCTCGGCGAGGGACGGCGCCTCGGCCGCGGCCTGCGCCCGCACGCCCGGCGCGGAGAGGCAGGCGAGCATCGCCAGCGCGGCGCTCGCGAGCACGCGACGGGGGAACGGACGGACGAAGGGCAGGGAGGAGTTCACGCCACGACTGTAAGGCGGGAGACCGCGCGGACGGGCTTCGAAAAGGGCAGGAAAGGGCCTGTTATTCGCGCTAATGTTTCTGCGCCTGCTGCCCACAATTCGTCCCATCGCCCATTCCGGGTGCCCGCCAGGGACGCAGCATGCTGAACCGACTCACCGACTCGCTCGATTTCCACGGACAGGCCCTCAGCCTGCGGTCCGAGCGCCAGCGCCTGATCGCCAGCAACATCGCCAACGCCGACACGCCGGGCTACGTGGCCCGCGACATGAACTTCTCGCAGGCGTTGAAGGAAGCCACCGGCATGGTCTCCACCACCGCCATGGCCGCCTCCCGCCCCGGTCACATCGCCACGCCGGGCGGCGCCCGCGCCGAGGCCAACCTCGAATACGCCGTCGCCAGCCAGACCAACCTCGACCGCAACTCGGTCGACATGGACCGCGAGCGCGCCAACTTCGCCGACAACTCGGTCCGGTTCGAAGCCACGCTGCGCTTCATCAACAGCAACGTGCGCACCACGCTCGACGCCATCAAGGGTCAATGACCATGAGCATGTTCCAGGTCTTCAACGTCACCGGCAGCGCCATCAGCGCGCAGTCGCAGCGCCTGAACGTCGTCGCGTCCAATCTCGCGAACGCCGACACGGTCGCCGGCCCCGACGGCTCCGCCTACAAGGCCCGCCAGGTCACCTTCCAGGCCGAACTCATGGGCCAGATGGGCGACGCGGCCAGCACGGGCGTCAAGGTCAGCAACATCACCGAAGACCAGACCCCCGGCCGCCGTGTGCACGACCCGAAGCACCCGTCCGCCGACGCCGACGGCTACGTCACGTACAGCAACGTCAACCCGGTGGAGGAGATGGTCAACATGATCTCCGCCTCCCGGTCGTACCAGAACAACATCGAAGTCATGAACACGGCCAAGAGCCTGCTGCTCAAGACGCTCCAGATGGGCCAGGGCTGACGCGCCGCGCTCGCCCCCCGATCACCCGAACCCGAGGAGCCGCCATGGCCGCCGTCAGCAACATCAATTCGCAAACGCTCGCCGACATCAACGGCACCACGAAGACGCAGACCGCCAACGAGGCGGGCAGCTCCGACCGGTTCCTCAAGCTGCTGGTCGCGCAGATGCAGAACCAGGACCCGCTCAGTCCCATGGACAACGCGCAGGTCACGAGCCAGATCGCCCAGATCAACACCGTGAGCGGCATCGAGAAGCTCAACACCACCGTGGGCGGCCTGTCCGGCCAGTTCACGCAGATGCAGGCGCTGCAGGGCGCCGCGCTCGTGGGCCGCGAGGTCGTGGTGCCCGGCAACGCGCTCACCGTCACGGACGGCGTGGGCACCGGCACGTTCGAGCTCAGCTCGGCCGCCGACGACGTCCAGGTCGAGATCCTCGACAAGCAGAACAACGTCATCGAGAAGTTCAAGCTGGGCGCCCGCGCGGCCGGTGTCAACGACTTCGACTGGAAACCGAATTCCACCGCTGGCGCCGTGTCCTTCCGCGTCTCGGCCAAGGCCGACGGCGCCACGCTGACCCCCACCGAACTCGTGCGCGACACGGTGCGGTCCATCAGCACGGCCAACAACCAGCTCACCCTCACCCTGAAGAACGGCGGCAACGTGGCGTACAGCGACGTGCGTTCGTTCACCTGACCCCCGGCACTCCGCCGCGCCGCCCTTCCTTCCCGAACACCCCAGGCAATCCACCGCCTACAGCCCCAGGAACCCCGCCATGAGCTTCCAACAAGGTCTTTCCGGTCTCAACGCATCGAGCAAGAACCTCGACGTCATCGGCAACAACATCGCCAACGCCGGCACCTACGGCGCCAAGGCGTCGCGCGCCGAGTTCGCCGACATGTACGCCACGGCCATGACGGGCGGCGGCGGCAGCAACATCGGCATCGGCGTGAACCTGGCGGCGGTCACGCAGCAGTTCACCCAGGGCAACATCACCACCACCGCGAACTCGCTCGACCTCGCCATCAACGGCCAGGGCTTCTTCGAGGTGCAATCGCCCGACGGCCAGACGCTGTATTCCCGCAATGGCCAGTTCCAGGTCAACAAGGAAGGTTTCCTGCAGACCAACGGCGGCATGAAGCTGCTCGGCTACCCGGCCGACGGCCAGGGCAACATCCAGCCGGGCCAGGCCCGTCCGCTGCAGCTGCCCACGGCGGGCATCGACCCGAACGCCACCACCGAGATGAACATCGAGATGAACCTCGATTCGCGGGTGGGCTCCACGCTGCCGGCCACCACGCCGATGATCAATTTCAACGACGCCAAGACGTACAACAACGCGACGTCGGTCACGGTGTTCGACGACAAGGGCCAGGACGTCGCGCTCACGTACTACTTCCAGAAGGCGTCCACCGACACCTGGAACGTGTACGTCACCGCCAACGGCGCGCCGGTCAACGTGGACGGCGCCGGCGAACCGCAGCCGCTGACCACCATGACCTTCCCGTCGAACGGCGGCGCGCCCACGGCGCCCACCGGCCCCATCACGCTCGACATCCCCGCGGGTGTCAACGCCACCGGCGCCGAGACGCTGGCCATCCCCGGCATCCAGCTCGACCTGTCGAACGCCACCCAGTACGGCGCCACCTTCGGTGTCACCGACATGGCCCAGAACGGCTACGCGCCGGGCCAGCTGTCGGGCCTGTCCATCGAGAAGAACGGCATCGTGATGGCCACCTACTCGAACGGTCAGTCGAAGCCGGCCGGCCAGATCGAACTCGCCACCTTCCGCAACACGCAGGGCCTGAAGCCGCTGGGCGGCAACAACTGGGCGCGCACCTTCGAGTCGGGCGACCCGATCGTGGGCACGCCGGGCCAGGGCAACCTGGGGGTGCTGCAGTCGGGCGCCCTCGAGGAATCGAACGTCGACCTGACCGCCGAGCTGGTGAACATGATCACCGCCCAGCGCTTCTACCAGGCCAACTCGCAGACCATCAAGACGCAGGACCAGGTCATGCAGACCCTGGTGAACCTGCGCTGATGACCTCGGTCCGCTGAACTGACGTCACCCGCCCCTTGAACGCCCCCACCCGGAGCCCCTCATGGACCGCATGATCTACCTGTCGATGTCCGGCGCGAAGGCCAGCATGCAGCGCCAGGACACGCTCGCCAACAACCTGGCGAACGCGTCCACGCCCGGCTTCCGGGCCGAGCTGCAGGCGTTCCGGGCGGTGCCGGTGCAGGGCAGCGGCGCCAGCACGCGGGTGTACGCGCTCGAATCCACGCCAGGCTACAACGACGCGGCCGGCCCCATCACCAGCACCGGCCGCAACCTCGACGTGGCGGTGCAGGGCAACAGCTGGCTGTCGGTGCAGGCGCTCGACGGCAGCGAGGCCTACACGCGGGGCGGGGCGCTCGACGTCACGTCCGACGGCACGCTGGTCACGCGCAGCGGCCTCCCGGTGCTCGGCGACGGCGGCCCCATCCAGGTGCCGCAGAACACCGAGGTGAGCATCGGCGGCGACGGCACCATCAGCGCCAAGGACCGCAACGGCCGCAGCACCGCGCTCGGCAAGCTCAAGCTCGTCACGCCCGAAACCAAGCTGGAACGGGGCGAGGACGGCCTGTTCCGCGGCGAGGGCGGCGACCCGCTCGACGCCGACCCCAACGCCCGCATCCAGGACGGCGCCCTGGAAGGCTCCAACGTGAGCGCCATCGAGACCATGGTCTCCATGATCGCCGCCGCGCGCCAGTTCGAGGCGCAGATGAAGATGGTCCAGACGGCCGAACAGGACGAGCGCGCGGCATCGCAGCTGCTGTCCAACGCGCCGCGCTGATCCTTCCTCCTGAAGACACCGACCGAACCGCACCGCCCCCAGGCACTGCCCGAAGCAACACCGAGGTACCCGAACCATGATGCGTTCCCTGTTCATCGCCAAGACCGGCATGGAAGCCCAGCAGATCCAGCTGGACCACATCTCGCACAACCTGGCCAACTCGGCCACCAACGGCTACAAGAAGTCGCACGCGGTGTTCGAGGACCTGATGTACCAGAACTTGCGGCAGACCGGCGCCAACAGCACCGAGCAGACCCAGTTGCCCACCGGGCTGCAGGTGGGCCTGGGCACCCGCGCCGTGGCCACCTCGCGCAGCTTCACGCAGGGCAACCTGCAGACCACCGAACGTTCGCTCGACGTCGCCATCCGCGGCAACGGCTTCTTCGAGATCCAGATGCCCGACGGCACCACCGGCTACACCCGCGACGGGTCGTTCCAGGTGAACTCGCAGGGCCAGATGGTCACGAACAATGGCTTCCCCGTGCAGCCGGGCATCACCATCCCCGCCAACGCCACCAGCATCACCGTGAGCCAGGAAGGCCTCGTGAGCGTGGTGGTGCCGGGCAATGCCCAGCCGCAGCAGGTGGGCCAGCTGCAGCTCACCAACTTCATCAACCCGGCCGGCCTCGAGCCGAAGGGCCAGAACCTGTATACCGAAACCGCTGCCTCGGGAACGCCCAACACGGGCACGCCGGGCCAGGACAGTTTCGGCCAGCTGCAGCAGGGCGCCCTCGAAACCTCGAACGTGAACGTCGTCGAGGAGCTGGTGGGCATGATCCAGACCCAGCGCGCCTACGAACTCAACTCGAAGGCCATCCAGACCTCCGACCAGATGCTGCAGCGCCTGACGCAGCTGTGATGAATTCCCCGGGCGGCCCCGAAGCGCGTCGCCCGCACCCTCCCCAGGCCCCCTCAGTCGTTATTTTTGAGTGACCCCCGATGAAAACCTCCGCCTACACCTGCCTCGCCGTCGCCGCCCTCGCGGTGCTCACCGGTTGCGCCACGCCGTACCCGGTGCCCGAGGTTTCGGTGGCCCCCGGCGCCGACACCCGCCCGCTGCCCGTGCAGCAGCAGGTGGCGTCCAATGGCTCGATCTACCAGGCCAGCCAGTACCGGCCCCTGTTCGAGGACCACCGCGCCCGCCTCGTGGGCGACGTGGTGAACGTCCAGATCGTCGAGAAGGTGAGCGCCAGCCAGAAAAGCACCAGTTCCATCAACAAGTCGGGGTCGGTGGAGGCGGGCGTGACCGCGCTGCCGATGCTCAAGGCCACGGCGCTGACCCGCGCCAGCGCCTCCGGCTCGTCCACGAACGACTTCCAGGGCAAGGGCAGCACCGAGAACACCAACGATTTCTCGGGCGTGATCACCGCCGTGGTCACCGAGGTGCTGCCGAACGGCCACCTGGTGATCGTGGGCGAGAAACAGATCGGCGTGAACCAGAACGTGGACGTGCTGCGGTTCTCGGGCCAGGTGGACCCGCGGTCCATCCAGCCGGGCAACAGCGTGGCCTCCGCGCAGATCGCCAACGTGCGCGTCGAGCACAAGGGCCGGGGCGCCCAGGCCGACGCGCAGGGAATTGGCTGGATTGGACGCTTCTTTTTGAACGTTCTCCCGTTCTAAAGTTTTCCAGAATACGGTGCATGGGGGTGTTTGGCTGCCCCCGAGGTGCACCACATGGAAACGACGTCCGACAACCTGCGCAAGACCCTCCTGCAAGGCCTCATCGGCCTGATCTTCGTGATCCTGAGCGGCGTGTTCTGGTGGCCGCTCGATGCGAACGCCATGCGCATCAAGGAAGTGGCCTCGGTCCAGGGCGTGCGCACCAACCAGTTGGTGGGTTACGGCCTCGTCGTGGGCCTCGACGGCACCGGTGACCAGACCACCTCCACCCCGTTCACCGCCCAGAGCCTGACGGCGCTGCTGCAGCAGATGGGCGTCACGGTGCCCCCGGGCACCAACATGCAGGTCAAGAACGTGGCCGCCGTGATGGTGACCGCGCAGCTGCCCGCCTTCGCCCAGCCCGGCCAGAACATCGACATCAACGTCTCGTCGATGGGCAACGCCAAGTCGCTGCGTGGCGGCACGCTGATCGCCACCCCGCTGAAGGGCGCCGACGGCCAGGTCTACGCCCTCGCGCAAGGCAACATCATCATCGGCGGCGCCGGCGCGGCGGCCGGTGGCTCCAAGGTCCAGATCAACCAGCTGTCGAGCGGTCGCATCCCCGAGGGCGCCACCGTGGAACGCGCCGTGCCCACGCCGCTGCTGCAGGGCGAGTTCCTCCAGTTCGACCTGAACGCCAACGACTACAACACCGCCCGCGAGGTCGCCCGCGCCATCAACAAGAAGATGGGCGAGGGCACCGCCCAGCCGCTGAGCGGCCGCACCGTGCGCGTGCGCATGCCGTCGTCGATCGACGCCCGCGTGGGCTTCCTCGCCGACGTCGAGAACCTCGCCGTCGAGATGGCCCCGGCCGCGGCCAAGGTCGTCATCAACTCCCGCACCGGTTCCGTCGTGATGAACCAGGCCGTCACGCTCAACGCCTGCGCCGTGGCGCACGGCAACCTGTCGGTGACCATCAACTCCACGCCGGTGATCAGCCAGCCGGCCCCGTTCTCGAACGGCCAGACCGTGTCGCGCGAGAAGGCCGACATCACCATCAAGCAGGAACCGGGTCCGCTGATCCAGATGCCCGCGAGCACGAAGCTCGCCGACGTGGTCAAGGCGCTGAGCGCGCTGGGTGCCACCCCGCAGGACCTGATCGGCATCCTCCAGGCGATGAAGAGCGCCGGGGCGCTCAACGCCGAGATCGAGGTGATCTGACATGAGCATCAACAGCACCGGCAACACCACCAACGCGCTGGCCGGCGACCTGGGCCAGATCGCCCGGTTGCGCACCAGCGCGACGAACGACCCGCGCGCCGCGGTGAAGGAGGCCTCGAAGCAGTTCGAGGCGATCTTCATGCAGCAGATGCTCAAGGGCATGCGCGACGCGAACGCCACGATGTCCCCCGGCATGCTGGACAACTCCGGCACGAAGATGGGCACCGAGATGCTCGACCAGCAGTTCGCGAAGGAGATGACCGGCCGCGCGGGTGGCCTCGCCGAACTGATCGAGAAGCAGCTGGCCCGCCAGATGGGCGACCCGGTGTCCAAGATGGCGAGCGACGCCGCGGCGAACCCGGCCAAGCCCGAGCCGAAGGCCACGTCCTTCCTCGGCCGCATGTTCTCGTCCGACAAGGCGACCGCGAAGGCCACCGAGAAGCCCATCTCGCTCGAAGGCCGCGAGAAGCAGGTCGACTTCCTGAAGCGCCACGAGGACGCCGCGAAGGCCGCTGAGGCCAGCACCGGCATTCCCGCCACCTTCATGATGGCCCAGGCCGCCCACGAATCCGGCTGGGGCCGACGCGAGATCAAGAACGCCGACGGCAGCAGCGCCCACAACGTGTTCGGCATTAAGGCCGGCCCGGGCTGGAAGGGCGCCACCACCGACATCGTCACCACCGAGGTGATCGGCGGCCAGGCCCGCAAGGTGGTCGCGAAGTTCCGCGCCTACGCGAGCTACGAGGAGTCCTTCAAGGACTACGCGAACATGATGAAGAACAACCCGCGGTACGCGAAGGTCGTCGAGAACAGCGAGTCGGTCCACGGCTTCGCGAAGGGCCTGCAGCGCGCGGGCTACGCCACCGACCCGCAGTACGCCGACAAGCTCACGCGGATGATCAACACCACGCTGCGCCTGCAGCGCGCCACGGCCTGATCGGGGAAACGCCATGTCCAGCTTGATGGGTCTCGGCACGCGCGCCATGTTCGCCAACATGGCGAACCTGCAGAGCATCGGCAACAACATCGCCAACGCGAACACCAAGGGGTATTCGCGCCAGGAGACCCAGCTCGAGACCGCCGGCGGCCAGTTCACCGGCGCCGGCTTCTTCGGGCAGGGCGTCAACATCACGACCATCACCCGGTCGTACGACCGCTTCCTGACGACGCAGGCCGCGGCCGCCCAGTCGGTCGCGTCGTACGACGCCAGCCGCCTGAGCCAGCTCAAGCAGCTGGAGAACGTCTTCACGCTCGGCGAGAAGGGCCTCGGCCAGGCCGCCAGCCAGCTGCTCAACGCCTTCGTCGACGTCGCGAACAACCCGGGCGACTCGTCGGCCCGCCAGGTGGTGCTGACCCGCGCCCAGGAACTGTCTTCGCGGTTCAAGGCCGCGGGCGAACAGCTCGATGCGCTGCAGGGCGGCGTCTCGCTGGACATGAAGACGTCCGTCAGCACCGTCAACGGCCTCGCCCAGCAGGTGGCGGGCCTCAACAAGCAGATCTCGGCGCTGAACGGCACGGCCCACCAGCCGAACGACCTGCTGGACCAGCGCGACAAGCTCATCTCCCAGATCAGCAGCTACATCAACATCACCACGATCCCCGCCAGCGACGGTTCGGTGGGCCTGTTCGTGGGTGGCGGCATGTCGCTCGTGCTGGGCGCGAACGCCAACACGCTGAAGGCGGCCAACGACCCGTACGACCCGTCGAAGCAGCAGCTCGCGTTGCAGGAGGGCGGCGTGGACCGCCTCATTCCGGGCGAGGCCATCTCCGGCGGTTCCATCGCGGGGCTGATGAAGTTCCAGAACGAGGACCTGACCGACGCGCGCAACCTGCTCGGCCAGATGGCCGTGGCCATCGGTGGGGCGCTCAACCAGCAGCAGGCGCTGGGCCTCGACCTCGGCCAGCCCGCGTCGATGGGGTCCCCGATCTTCTCGGTGGGCGCCCCGAAGACGCTGCCGGCGAACTCGAACGGCGGCAACGCGTCCATCGGCGTCACCATCAGCGACTTCACGCAGGCCCAGGCCAGCGACTACGAGATCCGCTACGACGGCAGCGACTACTCGGTGGTGCGCCTGTCCGACAACAAGGCCGTGGTCGGCAGCCCGTTCTCGGGCGCCGACCTCGCGGCGGGCGTGAACGTCGAAGGTCTGACCATCCAGCTCAACGCCGGCACGCCGGCCCCGGGCGATCGTTTCAAGCTGCAGACCGTCACCAACGCCGCGCAGGACATGCGCACCGTGCTGACCGACCCGAAGGGCCTCGCCGCGGCGTCGCCCGTGGGCGCGAGCTTCGGCGCCACCAACACCGGCACGGCCAGCGTGGCCTCGCTCGGCGCGGTGGACCCCTCGATCGACCGCACGCTCACCGCCAACTTCACGTTCACGTCCGACACCGGCGACTACAATTGGGAGACGGTAGACGCGAGCGGCACCGTCACCGCGTCGGGCACCGGCACCTGGACCGCCGGTCAACCCATCGCGCTCAACGGCTTCGAACTCAAGCTGAACGGCGTGCCGAAGTCCGGCGACACCATCGACGTCAAGCCCACCACGTCGGCCGGCGCCAACAACGGCAACGCCCTGGCGTTCGCCAACCTCGACAAGGTGGCCTTCGTCGGCGCGGAGACGCTCGCCGACGGCACGCTGGTGCCGGGCCGCACCATCACCGACGCCTACGCCAGCGCCGTCGCGAACGTCGGCGTGCGCGTGCAGAGCGCGGGTTCGGCCGCGAACATCTCCGGCTCGTTCGCCGCCGCCGCCGAATCGGCGCGGGCCAACAAGGCAGGGGTCAACCTCGACGAGGAAGCCGCCCGCCTGATCCAGTTCCAGCAGGCCTACCAGGCGTCCGCCAAGGTGCTGCAGGTGGCCCAGACCCTGTTCGACACGCTGCTGCAGACCGCCGGCCGCTGAACCCGACTGACTTTCCTTCCGGGACCCTCCCATGCGCATCAGTACCGCCAACGCCTACGACCTGTCGATCGACAACCTCAGCCGGGGGATGCAGGACCTGGCCTCGGTCCAGGAGCAGATGTCGACCAAGAAGCGCATCAACCGCGCGAGCGACGACCCCGCGGGCGCGGCCCGGGCCGAGCGGGCGCTCGCGAACGAGAAGCGCACGGACGCCAACCAGCGCGCGGTGGACGCGAGCCAGAACGCCATGACGCTGACCGAAAGCGCCATGGGCGACGCGAACGACCTGCTCCAGCAGGCGCGGGAACTCATGGTGAAGGCGGGCAACGCGAGCTACAGCGACGCCGAGCGCAAGAGCCTCGCCGACGAACTCGCCGGCGTGCGCAAGCAGCTCCTCGCCGTCGCCAACCGCACGGACGGCGCCGGCACGTACCTCTTCGGCGGGCAGGGCACCGCCCAGCCCCCGTTCCTCGACGCGGCCGGCGGCGTGCAGTACCGCGGCGCGAGCGGCGAGGCCGAGTCCGTCTCGGGCGAATCCCTGCCGCTCACCATCGACGGCCAGAACGCCTGGATGCGTGCGCGCAGCGGCAACGGTGTCTTCGAGACCGCCGGCCTGGCCACCAACGCCGGCACGGGCTGGATCGACAGCGGCCGCGTCACCGACCCGTCGCAGGTCACCGGCAGCACGTACACCATCAGCTTCGACGTCACCGGCGGCGTCACCACGTACTCCGTGCTGAAGGACGGCAACCCCACCCCCCTGACCGGCGCGCCGTTCAAGGCCGGCCAGGCGATCGAGATCGAGGGCTTGTCGGCCAACGTCACCGGCAACCCGGCCCACGGCGACAGCTTCACGATGGCCCCGTCCCAGCCGGACCAGAGCATGTTCGACGTGCTGGACCGCGCCATCGCCGACCTGAACACCGGCGGCCGCAACGCCGGCCAGATCGCCCAGTCGAACTCCTCCAACATCGCGGCGCTGGACGCCTCGATGGGCCAGTTGACCTCCGCCCGCAGCAAGGTGGGCGAGACGCTCAACCGCATCGAGGCCGTGACCGGCCGCCTGGACGACTCCCGGCTCGCGGCCCAGACGGAGCGCCAGAACGCGGAAGGACTTGACATGGTCAAGGCGATCTCCGACTTCCAGAACAAGCAAACCGGCTACGATGCAGCGCTGAAGAGCTACGCGATGGTCCAGAAGATTTCGCTTTTCAATTACGTCAGTTGAGTCGCCTTGTATTCCGTCGGCTCGTTTTTCTCGACACTTCCCGGACCGACAGCGTGATTCTTCTTTCCTCGAATACCGGAGCGCCCGCGTGAACGACACCAACATCCTCGGCCAGGTGGCCCTGGGTTACTCGCCCTTCATCGACAAGAGCCGCGCCGTCTCCGCCACGCGCCTGACGGTGTTCCCGCTCCGCCCCGAATCGCCGCCGAACGTGGCGGAACTGCTGGGCGCGGTGGGCAACGTCTGGCCCGCCGATGGCGGCCGTGCCTCGCTCAACGTGCTCAACGAGGGCCTGCTCGGCGACCTGATGAAGGCCGAACCGTCGCCCAACCTGATGGTCGAGGTGCCGTCGTTCATGGCATCCGACCCGACGAACGTGGAGGCGCTGCAGGCGCTGCACAAGGCCGGCAACACGCTGCTGATCAAGGGCCGCCCGGTCAAGGAAGTGCCGCGCGAGGTGCTGCACTGCTTCACGTATTCCATCGTCGACCTGTCGGAAGACCGCCGCCTCAACGAGACCGCCGCCACCGCGCCCACCAACATGGGCCGCAACATTCCCCACGTGCAGTCGGGCGTGCGCACGCTGGTCGAGATGGAAGGCGCGTTCAACCGCGGCGCGGCCGCCGTGCTCGGCTGGCCCATCGACGACGCCATCAACGAATCCCAGACCAAGGGCAAGGCCGCGTCGGCCGACCTGCAGGTGATCGTCGAGCTGATCCAGCGCGTCGACGCCCAGGAACCCATCGAACGCCTCGAGGCCACGCTCAAGCGCGACCCGTCGCTCGCCTTCAAGCTGATGCGCTACATCAACTCGCCGGCCTTCGGGCTGCGGGTCGAGATCAGCTCGTTCCGCCACGCCATCATGATGCTCGGCTACCAGCGCCTCAAGCGCTGGCTCGCGCTGCTACTGTCCACCGCGGGCAAGGACAGCAACATGAAGCCGGTGATGTTCGCGGCCGTGCGCCGCGGCCTGCTGATGGAAGAGCTGGTGCGTTCGTCGGGCGACGAGGAGATGCGCAACGAGATGTTCATCTGCGGCGTGTTCTCGCTGCTCGACCGCATGTTCCAGCAGCCGTTCTCGGAACTGCTGAAGACCATCCCCGTCCCCGAGCGCGTCTACCAGGCGCTGGTCGACAACACCGGCCCGTACCAGCCGTACTTCAACGTGGTGCAGGCGGTCGAGAACGAATCGCTGTTCGACTTCCGCGCCGCGGCCGATGCGCTGATGCTCAGCGTGAGCGAGATCAACCGGTCGGTGCTCACCGCGCTGACGTCCGCCTCCCAGATCGAGTGACCCGCGGGGCGCGCCTTCGCGCCCCTGCGTACACTGGCGGGTTCCCCGGTCGGTGACGGCCGGCCGCCCGTTCCCTGTCAGCTCGATGTCCGGACCATGGCCGACCCCAAGGCGTTGCGTCAATTCCTCGATGTGGTGTCCGACGCCGTGGTCGTCCTCGACCGCGGCGCCCTGGTGCATTTCGCCAACGCCGCCGCCGTGCGGCTGCTGGGCTGCGCGCCCGGCACCCCGCTGCGCGAGCTGACCCCGGCCCTCGGCGCCGCGGTGGTGGACGCCGTGGCCCAGACCCTGTCGCGCGGCGTGCCCCGCCTCGGCGCTCCGAAGCCGCCCGTGCCCGAACGCGTCGTGCTGCCCGACGGCCGCGCCTACGACGTGGCCTTCGTGCCTTTCGAGGGCGAGCGCTGGGCGCTGCGCCTGGCCCCGGCGGGTGTGTCGGCCGACCGCCCCGGCGCCGGCGAGCTGCTGGGCCTGTTCTGGGATTCGCCGTTGCCCGTGATCGTGCAGGACCGCGACTTCCTCACCACCCACGTGAACCCGGCCTACGTCGAGTTCACCGGCTACCGCCCCGACCAGCTCATCGGCCGCGACCCGCTCGAGCTGCAGCCCGAGGAGGACCGCGAGGCCAACCGCTCGGTGCGCCAGCGCCTGCTCGACCCGGCGGCCCGCGAGCCGCTGATCGAGCGGCGCATCGTCGACGCCGGCGGGCGCGAGCGCTGGTTCCGCGCCGCGCGGCGCCTGATCACCGACGCCGGCGGTGAACCCCGCCTCGTGAGCGTGCTGCAGGACAGCACCGCCGAACACGTCGCGCGCCACCGCGCCGACCTGTCGGTGCGCGAACTCGACGACTGGTTCGACCTGAGCCCGGTCTCGATGGTGCTGTTCGACGACCACGGTCTCGTGGTGCGCACCAACCCGGCCTTCGAGGCGCTCGCCGGCCAGGTGCCGGTGCTGATGGCCGAGGCCGACCCGCAGGTGCAGCAGTTGCTCGCGTGGACCGACGGCCAGCCGTCGCCCGCGCTGCGCCCCGGCGCGGCGCCGGTCGAGTCGCTCGTGTGGTTCCCGCAGCCCGACGGCGGCATGGTGCGCCTGCGCTCGTTCGTGCGCTGCTACCTGAGCGCGAGCGGCCAGCGCCGCTACATGGCGGTGGTGGAGGACCACAGCGCCGAGGAGGAGCGCGACCTCGCCCAGGTGCAGCTCGGCGCGCTGATGGACACGGCCGGCGTCGGCCTGGCCACGTACGACGAGGCGGCCGGCTGGGTGCAGCACGGCAACGCGTTCGGTGGCGCCATGGCGGAGCAGGGCGGGGCGGCCGCGCCGTCCGCGGCGCTGCAGTCCATCCGCCGCGAGGTGGTGCTGGCCGATTCGCTGCCCGAGTACGACCGGCTGCAGCAGGCGCTGCGCCACGCCGAGCGGGCCGAGGTGCGCTATGCCATCCGGCACCCCGAGCTGGGCCAGCGCTGGCTGCTCACGCGGGTGGCGCCGGCGCGGCTCGCGTCGGGCAAGCAGACGCTGTCGGTCGTCACGCTCGACGTGACCGACCAGCAGCAGTCGCAGCAGCGCAGCGAGCTGCTGCTGCGCGAGATGACCACCATCCTCGAGAGCACCACGGTGGGCATCGCCTACCTGCGCGGCAACCGCCTGGTGCGGTGCAACCGCCGCTTCGAGGCGCTGCTCGGCTTCCGCCCGGGCGAGACGCTGGGCAGCGGGCTGCAGGAACTCTTCGCCGGCCGGCCCGAGTCGGGCCGGTGGATCGACGGCATCGCGCAGGCGGCGGCCGACGGCGAGGCCTTCGAGACCGAGGTGCCGGTGGACCTGCCGGGCCGCCCGGGCCAGTGGTGCGCGCTGACCGTGCGCCGCGTGGGCGGCACCGAGGCGTCGCCCGAGGTGATCGCCGTGCTCAACGACATCACGCGGCTCAAGGCGCAGCAGCTCGAGCTCGAGGCGCTGGCCCGCGACCGCGAGCTGATGTTCAGCGTGTCCGACGTGGGCATCGCCTTCGTGCGCGGCGACCGCATCCAGCGCGCCAACGAGGCGCTGAGCCGCCTGACCGGCTACGAGCCGTCGCAGCTCGGGCTCGCGCCGCTGTCCGAACTCTTCGTCAACGCCCACGAGTACCGGCGGCTCAAGCAGCTCGCGGAACACGGGCTGCACCAGGCGGGCCGCTGGAGCGGCGAACACCCGCTGCGCCGGCGCGACGGCTCGCTCGTGTGGGTGCAGGCGAGCCAGCGCCTCGTGACCGACGGCGACCCGTCGGGTGGTTTCATCGCGTCGTACGTCAACGTCGACGACCGCCACCGCGCGCAGCAGGCCGTGGGCCTGCAGGCCGAACGCACGCGGGCCATCCTCGACTCGGTGCTCGTGGGCATCGTCACCGTCGGGCCGTCGGGCATCGAGTGGATGAACCGCTCGGCCCGCCGCATGTTCGGCGGCGACCTGGCCGACTTCGTCAACCAGTCGATCAGCACGGTGGCCACGCCCGACCCCGACCACCCGTTCCGCCGCGCGCAATACCTCAACGACCTGGTCGAGGGCCAGGCGGAGACCTTCGAGTGCCGCGTCAAGGCGCGCGACGGGCGCGAGTTCTGGGTCGTGGGCAACGCGGTCGCCACCGGGCGCGAGTCCACCGGCCGGCAGCTCACGTACGCGCTGCTCGACATCGAACGCCGCCGCCAGGCCGAGGCCCGCACCGCGCAGGCGCAGTCGTCGCTGCAGCGCATCATCGAGACGGCGCCGCTCGCCATCACGCTGTTCGACGCGCACACGCTGCGCATCCTCGAGGTCAACGAGGTGGCGGCCCGCAGCGCCGAGCTGGTGCCGCACCAGATGGTCGGCCGCTCGCCGGAGGACATCTTCCCCCCGGACGTGGCCGCCGCGCGCCGCGACGACATGGGGCAGGCGCTGGTGTCCCTCAACGTGATGCAGCGGGAGTACCGCGTGTCCACGCTCGGCGAGACCCGCCTGTGGGACGCCCGCTACCTGCCGCTGGCCGCGCCGGGCCAGGCGCCCGACCAGCTGCTGCTGGTGGCCACCGACGTGACCGAGCAGCGCGCCGCGCAGGAGGCCCGCTTCGAGGCGGCCATCGCACAGCGCGAGATGCTGGTCAAGGAAGTGCACCACCGCATCAAGAACAACCTGCAGGGCGTGGCCGGGCTGCTGCAGCAGATCGGCGCCCGCAAGCCCGAGATGGCCGACGCCATGGCCGAGGTGGGTGGCCAGGTGCAGGCCATCGCCCAGGTGTACGGTCTGCAGGTGGGCGTGTCCGGGCCGCTGCGGCTGCGCAGCGTGCTGGAGGCCATCACCGGCTCGGTGCAGCGCACCTTCGGCCGCACCATCACGCTGCGGGTGGACGGGCCGTCGCCCGAGGCGTGGGGGTTGCCGGAGGCCGAGTCGATCCCCATCGCGCTGACCCTGAACGAGCTGCTGACCAACGCGATCAAGCACAGCGCGGCGGTGGACGCCAACTCCGAGGTGGCCTGCCGGTTGACGAGCGGGCAGGGCAGCGTGCAGATCGTGATCTCCAACCTGGGTCGGCTGCCGGAGGGCTTCAACCTGGCGCGTTACCCGGGCGGCGTCTCGGGCCTCGGGCTGATCCGCGCGCTGCTGCCGCGGCGCAGCGCGAGCCTGACGGTGACGCAGGACGGTGACCGGGTCGCGGCCACCGTGACCATCGTGCCGCCGGGCGTGACCCGCCTCGACGACCCGGCCTGATCGTGCTGTCGCACACACCTTGAGATCCCTGGACAGGACTGTTTGGGCCACAATGAAGGGGTATTGCCCTCCTATTCGTACCTCGCCGAAAGTCCCGCTGTGAGCGCCAAAGGCAAGATCCTCGTGGTCGACGACGACCGGCTGGTGCTGGCCACGCTCACGCACGGCCTCTCGCAGGCGGGCTACGAGATCCTCGACGCCGACAACGGCGACGACGCCATCCTGCTGGCCCGCCAGCACCGCCCCGACCTGGCGCTGCTCGACATCCGCATGGAAGGCAAGAGCGGCTTCGACGTCGCCGAGTACCTGCGCGACTACTGCCAGATGCCGTTCATGTTCCTGTCGGCCTTCTCGGACGACGCCACCGTGAACCAGGTCAAGGCGCTCGGCGCCGTGGCCTACCTCGTGAAGCCGCTCGACGTGCGCGAGATCGTGCCCGTGGTCGAGGCCGCCTTCGTGAAGATCGGCGGTCGTGCCGCACCGGCCATCGAGAAGCCGGCCGTGGCCGAGGCGGACGTGCTGGCGCAGGCCGTGCCCATGGCGGTGGGCGTGCTGATGCACCGCTACTCGCTGTCGCGCAAGGTGGCCTACGAACGGCTGCAGCGGCTGGCCGTGGCCGATGGGCGGCCGGTGCAGGAGCAGGCCGAGCGCCTGCTGCAGGCCGTCGAGTTGCTGAGCAGCTGACGCCCCGCGCCGTCATCGCGACGAACGTCGCGATCCACCGCCGTCGCCGCGCGCCACCACCCGGTGGGCCCCGGCGTTCGCCGGGGTGACGCGGTTTTTCAGATCCAGAACTGGAACCGTGCGCCGCGGTCCACTTCGGCTTCCGCCCAGATGTCGCCCCCATGCCGGCGCACGATCCTGCGGACGGACGCCAGCCCGATCCCCGTCCCCTGGAAGTCGTTCGCGCTGTGCAGCCGCTGGAACACGCCGAAGAGGCGATCGGCGAAGCGCATGTCGAATCCCGCCCCGTTGTCGCGCACCGTGATGGCCGGCCGGCCCTCGTGTTCGCTGCGCTCCATCCAGATGCGACCCACCGGGCACTTGCCGGTGTACTTCCAGGCGTTGCCCAGCAGGTTCTCGAGCACCACCCGCAGCAGTGTCGCGTCGCCGTGGCACTGCAGGCCCGGCTCGATGTGCACCTCCACCTCGCGCTCGGGTGACTGGCGGCGCAGGTCGTCGATGATGTAGCCGGCCAGCATCGACATGTTCACCGGCTGGCGCGAGAGCGGGCGCGACGACAGCTGCGACAGCGCGAGCAGCGAGTCGATCATGCTGTTCATGCGCGCGGCGGCGCCCAGCACCCGGTCGAGGTGGTCGTTGCCCACGCGGTCGAGCGCGTGGCCGTAGTCTTCCTTGACGATCTTCGTGAAGCCCTCCACCACGCGGATGGGCGCGCGCAGGTCGTGCGAGACGGTGTAGCTGAACGACTCCGAATCGTCGGTCGGCGCCTCCGCCGGGGCCGGCGCGCCGGAGCGCTGGAAGACGAGCAGCACCTCCTCGGGCGAGCCGGTGTGGGCGCAGGGGATGCGGTGCACGCGCAGGTTCCAGCCGTCGGGTGCGTCGACCGGTACCTCGGACGGCCGCGCGACCGCCTGTTCCAGCACCGGCTTGAGCGCGTGGGGCACGCCCTTGATCAGGTCGTCCCACTCGGCTTCGCGCTCGGCCGGCGGCGTGGCGATCCAGGCGTGGCTCGCCGGGTTGTGCTTCACGAGGCGCGGCGACTGGCCGCGCGCGGGCAACGCGACGCGGAAGACCGGGGAGGGCAGGGCCATCAGGACGTCGGTCAGCAGCGAGGTGACGCCGTCGTGGACCGTGCGCGCGGTGCCCACGTAGCCGGCGAACTGGCCCGACGGATCGAGCAGCGGCTGGGCCTGCAGCAGGTAGGTGGCGGGCTGCGCGGCGGCGCCGGGCGCGAGGTGGACGCGGAACCCCTGCAGCGGGGCGTGCAGGTCGAGGCGGGACTGGAGCGACGAGGCGGTGGGGCCGGTGGCGAACAGGTCGGAGAGGCGGGCGCCGACGCGCAGCGCCGGACCGTTCGCCTGCGGCAGCGACGGCGCGCGCCATTCGACGAGCCGGTGCTGGGCGTCGCTGCGCCACTGCCAGACGTCGAGCACCCCGCGCAGCGCGTGCTGCTCGGCGCGGCTGCGCTGCAGGTCCGCCACGAGGGCGGCGCCGCGCCGGTGGGCGCGCAGGCCCCAGGCCAGCAGGGCCAGCGCCAGCACGATGGCCAGCAGCGCGACCAGTGGCGCGAGGGAGGACGACGGGGTCGGATCGGACTGCGCATGGGCCGAGCCGCAGGCCAGGACCACCGTGGCGCCGGCCAGCCGCAGGGAGCCGGCGCGGAGATCGCGCCGGCGCGGCACCGCAGGAGGCAGCAAGGCGCGAGTCATCGAATCGATTGTAAGGACGGGATGTGCACGTTCGAGGCCCCGGGGCGTGACGTTCAACTCAAGTTTTCGTGCGTACGACCGAATACAGTACGAAGAACGCGTCCCCGGCATGCCCGGGGCGCCCCGGAATCTCCCGTCCAGAGTCGTCGATGCCCGAATCCCCGTCCCGAACCGTCGAGGGCGACGCCAGCCGCTGGCTGACGTTGTTGCATGAGGTGGTGTTCGCCGGCGGCCGCCTGGCGGACCCGGGCGAGCTGCTGTCCGAGGTGGGGCGGCTGCTGGTGGCGCACCTGCCGGCCCGGCACGCGAAGGTGTTTCGCGTGCACCGGTTCGAGGGCGACCGCATCGACTGCGTCGACGTCGAGCCGGCGACCGCCGACGCTCCCGGCGACGTGTCGTTCGACCTTCGCGATCCGACGGGCCGCGCCCTCCGAGACCTCGCCATCGTGTTCGAACCCGGGGTGCACGGCGGCCACACGCTCCACCTGCCGTTCTCCCGCCACGGGAGCGCGGTGGCGGTGCTGGTGGTGTCGGACCTGTCCCCCGACCCCGCCGTTCCCGGCCTCGCCGGCACGCTGGAGGCCGTGCGGCTCCACGTCGGCGCACTGGCCGACCGCCACCTGGGCGCCTGGTCCATCCCGTCGGGGAGCGACCCCGAGCGGGAGTACCTCGACACGCTGGTCCGCGACACCTCGCCGGAGCGCGATGCCTACCGCGCCCTGCAGGAGTCCGAGCGCCGCTTCCGCGAGTTCGCCGAATCGATGGACGACGTGCTGTTCGTGACGAACACGCAGCGCACGAAGTTCCACTTCCTCTCCACCCGCGGCCGCGACGACGGCTGGGACGCCACGCGCGAGGGCCTCGTCGCCGGCACGCGCACGTTCCACCAGAACATGCACCCGGACGACCTGGTGCTGATGCGCCAGCGGTTCGTCGCCGAGGAACAACTGCAGCCCACCGACATCAGCTACCGCGCCGAGCACCCGACCAAGGGCCAGCGTTGGCTGCGCGCGCGCACGCGCTCGCGCCGCATGCCCGACGGCGAGATCCGCGTGTACGGCCTCATCTCCGACGTGACGGAGGAGCGCCAGCGCCAACTCGAGCTGCAGAGCGCGCGCGACGCCGCCGAGTCGGCGAGCCAGGCCAAGAGCCAGTTCATGGCGAACATGAGCCACGAGATCCGCACGCCCATGAACGGCATCCTCGGGATGACCGAGCTGCTGCTGGGCACCGCGCTGTCGGACAAGCAGCGGCGCTTCGTGCAGGCGGTGTACCGCTCGGGCGAGTCGCTGCTCGAGATCATCAACGACATCCTCGATTTCTCGAAGATCGAGGCGGGCCGGCTCGACGTGGCCCACATCGACTTCGAGATGCGCGGCGTGGTCGAGGACACGCTCGAACTGCTCGCGCCCCGCGCCCACGAGAAGGGCCTCGAGCTGAGCTTCCGCGAGGCCGACGGCCTGCCGTCGGTGCTGAACGGCGACCCGCTGCGGCTGCGCCAGGTGCTGACCAACCTCGTCGCGAACGCCATCAAGTTCACCGAGCAGGGCGAGGTGGCCGTGGAGGTGCGCCGCCGGCCGGGCGACGTGGACAACCTGTTCGAGTTCGTCGTGCGCGACACCGGCATCGGCATCGAGGCCGACATGCTGCCGCGCCTGTTCAGCGCCTTCATGCAGGGCAGCATGGGCATGTCCCGCCGCTACGGCGGCACCGGTCTCGGGCTCACCATCAGCAAGCAGCTCGTCGAGCTGATGGGCGGCCACATCGAGGTGCAGAGCCGCCCGGGGCAGGGCTCGCAGTTCATCTTCGTGCTGCCGTTCGGCGTCGTCGAGGGCGAGGCGGCGTCGCACCATGCCGACCTGGTGACCATGCCGGCGCTGCGCGTGCTGGTGGTCGACGACCTCGAGACCAACCGCATCGTGCTCGACAACATGCTGCGCGCGTGGGGCATGCAGGTGATCATCGCCACCGATGGCCGCCGGGCGCTCGACATCCTGGCCGGCCAGACGGACGTGGACCCGCGCTTCGACCTGGCCCTGGTCGACATGCACATGCCCCGCGTCGACGGCCTCGCGCTCGCGCGCGCGCTGCGGGCCGACGGGCGGCACCCCGACCTGAAACTGATCCTGCTGTCGTCCACGTCGTCGGCCGACGACGTGCGCGTGGCCTACGAGTGCGGCTACGACCGTTTCCTCTCGAAACCGGTGCGCAAGGCTGAATTGCGGCAAAGTGTGCTGGCCGTGTCGGCCGGCCGGGCCGACGCCCCCCGGTTGACGCCCCGCCTGAACGCCCACATCCTTGTCGTCGAGGACAATGTGGTGAACCAGGAGGTGATCGGGCAGATGCTGCGGGCGCTCGGTTGCCGGGTCCAGGTGTGCGCCAGCGGTCTGGCCGGGCTCCGGGCCCTGTGCGAGACCCGCTTCGACCTCGTGCTGATGGACATCCAGATGCCGGGGATGGACGGGGTCGAGGCGCTGAGCTGGTTCCGCCAGGGCAAGACCCGGAGGTTCTCGTTTGTCACACCGACGGGCACGCCGGTGATCGCGGTCACGGCCAACGCCCTGGAAGGCGACGAAGCGCGCTTCCTGGGGCTGGGGTTCGATGGCTATCTGTCCAAACCGTTTCGTCAAAGTCAACTGCTCGCCATGCTGATCCAACACCTCCGACCCTCGGCGCCCGCCGAATCCGGCCCCTCGGGGGGCGGCGCCGCGCCGGCCCCCGCCGCGGCCGCGGGGACCGACGTGCTCGATGCCCAGGCCCTCGAGCGGCTGCGCGAACTCGACCCCACGGGCGAGAACCGCCTGATGGAGCGTGTGGTCTCCGCCTTCGAGACCTCGGTCGCCCGGCTGATGCCGCAACTGCAGGAAGCCTTGCAATCGGGCGAACTGGCGGGCATTCGCCACGTTTCCCACACCTTAAAATCTTCGTCAGCCAGCATGGGAGCCGTTAAGCTGTCGAAGATGTGCGCCGAAATCGAAACCATGGCCCGACAGGGTCTGTCCGATGGCATGGACGAACGCGTGGCCCAGTTGACGGCCGAGGTCGAGGTCGTCCGCGCCGCACTGAAACGCATGCTGAATGCCTGACATGACCTCCAGCGCCGCGTTGGTGGATGACGATCCGTTGGTCCAGCCGCGCGTGCTGCTGGTCGACGACGACGAAGTCAACCTCCTGCTGACCGCCATCGCGCTGCGCGAGCGAGGGTTTTCCATTACCGAAGCCACCAGTGGCGAGCGGGCCATCCAGCTGCTCGCCGACTGGCTGCCCGACGTGGTGGTGCTCGACGCCCTGATGCCGGGCCTCGACGGCTTCCAGACCTGCCACGAACTGCGCAACCTGCCCGGCTTCGAGTCGCTGCCGGTGCTGATGCTCACGGGCCTCGACGACGACGCCTCCATCACCCGCGCGTACGAGGCCGGCGCCACCGACTTCTTCGTCAAGTCCACCCAGTGGAGCCTGCTGGCCGGCCGCCTGCGCTACCTGCTGCGCTCGTCGCGCACCCGCCTCGAACTCGAACGCAGCAAGAGCAAGCTCGCCCGCGCCCAGGACCTGGCCCGCATGGGCAGCTTCGACTGGCGCCGCGGCCAGGGCAGCCCCGTGTTCTCGCTGGAAGGCCTGCGCGTGTTCGGCATGGGCGCCAACGATTCGCCGAGCATGCGCGAGGTGCTGCGCATGATCCCGCCCGACGACCGCGACGGCTTCATGATGGTGGTGCACGAGGTGCTGCGCCACAGTTCGGTGCTGGCGACGGACATCCCGGTCACGCTGCCCGACGGCCGGCAGCAGCGCATCATCCACGTCGAGGCCGAGCCCGAGTTCAACGAACACGGCAACATGTCGGGCTACACCGGCATCGTGCAGGACGTGACCGACCGGCGCATGGCCGAAGACAAGATCCGGCACCTCGCCAACTTCGACGCGTTGACCGGCCTGCCCAACCGCCGCCAGCTGATCTGGCGCGCCGAGCGGGCCCTCGAACACGCACGCCGCCTGAACCACCCGGTGGCGCTGCTGCTGATCGACCTCGACCGCTTCAAGATCATCAACGACACCCTGGGCCACGGCGCCGGCGACGAGTTGCTGATGGAAGTGTCGCGCCGCCTGCGCTCGTGCGTGCGCCACTCCGACCAGGTGATGGAAAGCTCCATCGAGGCCATGGGCTCGCGGTCGCACCGCACGCTCGAGGCCGTGGGCCGGCTGGGCGGCGACGAGTTCGTGGCGCTGCTGCCCGAGGTCACCGACGAGACCGACGCCGAACGGGTGGCCGACCGCATCCTCGACGTGATGCGCGAACCCATCTTCGTGGGCGGCCAGGAGTGTTTCGTCACGGCCAGCGTGGGCATCGCGATGTTCCCGCGCGACGGCAACTCGGTCGCCGACCTGATGCGCAACTCCGACGTGGCCATGTACTCGGTCAAGGCGCAGGGGCGCAACGCGGCGCTGCTGTACCGCCCGGCGCTGGCCGGCAAGGGCCGCGAGAAGCTCGAACTCGAGAGCGCGCTGCACAAGGCCATCGAACGCAACGAGATGGTGCTGCACTACCAGCCCAAGATCGACGTGCGCGGCGCCCGCATGGTGGGCGTCGAGGCGCTGATGCGCTGGCAGCGCGGCAACACGCTGGTGCCCCCGGGCGACTTCATCCCGCTGGCCGAGGAAACCGGCCTCATCATCCCGCTCAGCGAGTGGGCCATCCGCGAGGCCGCCCGCCAGGCGCGCATCTGGCAGGACAACTTCGGCTTCTCCGACTCCATCGCGGTCAACCTGCCCAACCGGCTGTTCGAGCGCACCGACCTCGTCGAGAACATCCACCAGGCCGTGACCGCCTACGGCGTGCCGCACCGCGTGATCGAACTCGAGATCACCGAAACGGGCCTGATGAAGGACCTGCAGAACGTCATCCCGTCGCTGCACCGCCTCAACGAGATCGGCGTCGAGATCTCCATCGACGACTTCGGCACCGGCTACTCGTCGCTCGCGTACCTCACCACGCTGCCCATCAGCGAGTTGAAGATCGACCGCTCCTTCGTGCGCGACCTCGGCATGACGCCGCAGAGCTCCGCCGTGGTCACCGCCATCATCGCGCTCGCCCGGTCGCTGGGCCTGCGCGTGATCGCCGAGGGGGTCGAGAACATGCGCCAGATGGAAGTGCTGCACCGCCTCGGTTGCGGGGTGATGCAGGGCTTCCTGTTCAGCAAGGCCCAGCCGCCCGACGTGCTCGAGCAGTGGTTGCAGCAGACCGTGCTCCCGCGCAAGGCGCCCTGGATCGTCAACGTCGACGAAGCGGAGGCCGCCGACGCCCTCCGTTCCATCGCGGAGGCCCGCAGCGCCCGCTTCAACAACCCACCCGGCTGATCTCGTCCACGCGACGACGCCACCGTTCCACCCGCGCCTCCGCGCGCTCCTGCGATACCTCCCGCCCTGATGGACTCGACCCGCGCAGCCCCCCCGCGAGCCGCACAATCCGATGCCCTCGCACCGCAACTGGCCAAGGCCGCGTTGCGTCGCCTGGCCCTCGAGAAGCTCGAACCCACGCCCGAGAACTACGCCCGGGCCTACCAGCTGGAAGCCGGGGGCGCCGCCCCGTCGGTGCTGCCCGTCGCGGCCTTGCCCGCGATCGACGCGCTGGTCGCCCGTGCCTTGCCCTCGAGCGAGGCCGAGGCCCGCGGTGAACTCAAGAACGCCCTGCAGCACGGCCTGTGGGACGACGCCGAACGCCTCGTGGGCCAGCAGCCCGGCCTGCCGCAGCAGGGCGCCGCGCTCGCCGACCTGATCGACCGCATCGTGCGCGGCATCCAGCAGGGCGGCCGCCAGTGGACCAGCGCTCGCAAGCGCGACAGCCTCGCCCGCGTGCTCTCCAGCACCCGCAGCGACCCGCGCCGCCTGCAGCAGCGCCTGGGCCAGCTGGTGATCGGCTGGGAGACCGACACACCCGACGAAGCCGTCGAGACCGACGCCGCCCCGCTCGACGACGCACCGCGCACCGTGCCGTCGAAGCTCGACGAGCCCGACTTCGAGCCCATCCACCTCGGCGACGACGACGCCCCCTCGACGGCCGCCCTCGACGACCGCGCGCCCCTCTGGCAGCGCCTCGTCGGCAGCCTGGGCGGCAGCGTGCTGCAGGCCCTGCCGCCGCCGCCGTCGCCCACCACCGAACTGTCCGAGGAGCTGCTGCAGCTCACCGGCCGCATCTTCGAGCAGGGGCCCACGCCGGCGCAGTCCGAGGAGATGGACCAGCTGTGCGCCCGCGCGAACCGGGTCATGCAGCACCGCCATCACCTGATCGACCAGCTGTCGGGCCTGTGCAAGCAGCTGACGACCAGCCTCGCCGACCTCGCCGAGGACGACAGCTGGGCGCAGGGCCAGGTCGAGGCCATGACGAACGAGATCGAGTTCGGCCTCACCGCCCGCAGCATCCGTTCGGTGAGCGAGATGCTCGACAACACCCGCGAGCGCCAGCAGGCGCTGCGCGTGGAACGCGGCCAGGCGCGCGATGCGCTGAAGTCGCTGATCAACCAGATGCTGAGCGAACTCGGCGAGCTGGGCTCGCAGACGGGCCGCTTCCACGAAAGCCTCGGCCAGTACGCCGGCGTGATCGAGAAGGCCGATTCGCTGGAGAGCCTTGCCGGCGTGGTGCGCGAGATGGTCTCCGAGAGCCGCACGGTGCAGACGCTCGTGCAGCAGGCCCAGGGCCGGCTGCAGTACGAACACGCGCGGGCCACCGGCCTGTCCGAACGGGTGGCGGAACTCGAGACCGAGCTGCGCCGCCTGTCCCAGGAAGTCTCCACCGACCAGCTCACGCAGATCGCCAACCGCCGCGGCCTGATGCAGGCCTTCGACGCCGAACGCGCCCGCCTCGAGCGCAGCGGCGCGCCGCTGGCCATCGGCCTGCTCGACGTCGACAACTTCAAGCGACTGAACGACGACCTGGGCCACGCCGCCGGCGACACCGCGCTGAAGTCGCTCGCCGCGGTCGTCAGCAAGGCGCTGCGCCCCACCGACCTCGTGGCCCGCTACGGCGGCGAGGAGTTCGTCGTGCTGCTGCCCGACACCCCGCTCGACGAGGGCGCGCAGATCCTCACGCGCCTGCAGCGTTCGCTGACCGGCAGCCTGTTCATGCACGAGTCGAAGCAGGTGTTCGTCACCTTCTCGGCGGGCGTGACGGCCTACCGTGTGGGCGAGCGCATCGAGGTGGCGCTGGAGCGTGCCGACGAGGCGCTGTACGAGGCCAAGCGCACGGGGAAGAACCGCACCTGCGTGGGCTGAGCCGGTGGCGGTCACCCCGATGACCATCGGGGTCCACCGTCTGCCGGCGCGCTTCGGGCGCAGTGGATCCCGGCGTTCGCCGGGATGACCGGGTTTCAGGCGGTCAGCTCGAACGCCTTCTCGCCCACGGTCACCCCGTTGACCCGCACCTGCACGGCGTGCGCGCCCGGGTACAGCACCCGCGTCGTGCGCGGCACGAAATCGCGGCGGAAGCGCACGGGGCAGGTCTCGCCCGGCGCGATGGTCACCGTGGTGCCCTTGAACACCTTCCAGCGTTCGGCGCCGCGGGCGCTCGCGTAGCGCACGGCGAAGTCCACGCAGGCGGTCACCGGGGCGTCGCCCTCGGCGTGCAGGTCGGCCGTCAGCTCGAGGTCGCCGCCGATGCTCACCGTCTTCGCGCTCAGCCGCAGCCGGCGCAGGCCGACGGTGGCGTGCACGTCGAAGCCCAGCAGCTTCAGCGCTTCCGGGTGGCCCTTCTTCACGAGCGTGCGCACGGCGTGCCGCACCGCGCCGCGTCCCGCGTCGCCATGGCCCTTCGACCAGCGCGTGGCATGGGCCAGCGCGAGGTCGGGGTCGAGGCGGCTCACGTCGTTCAGGTGGTTCGCGGCCGAGCGGCGCACCACCTCCGACGGGTCGGCCGCGAGCGGCTCGATCAGCGCGAGGGCGCGTTCGGGGTGCACCTTCAACGCCGCCACGTGCCGGCCCCACGGCAGCAGCGGGCGGGTGCCCTCGCTCGCGAGCCGGCGCACGCGCGCGTCGTCGTCGTGGACCCAACGGGCCACGTGTTCGAACGTGAGGTCGAGGTGGTCCGCGAGGAACGGGCGGATCGCGAATTCGGCGGTGAAGTGCCGCGTGAGGCTGGCGAGGGCCGGCAGCGCGAGGGCCGGCGTGGCGAGCCCGGCGATCGACACCCATTCGACGAACGGGGCCAGGCGGAAGGCCGAGATGCCTTCGCCCTCGATCCATTCTTCCGGCGGCTCGCCGAGCGCCTGTTCGACGACGGCGTGGGCTTCGGCGAAGTCGGCCGGCAGCGTGGCGGCCAGCGCCTCGGCCACGCGTTTCACGCGCGCCATCAGGCTCAGGTCGTCGAAGCCGTCGAGCACCTGGCGGCGGAAGCGTTTCGTGTCGAAACCGGGGTGGGCCGCGGCGACGGTGCGCGCGGTCCAGTCGACCGTGGCCTGGGCGAAGCCGTCCTTCAGCGCGGGGGCGGGGGTGGAGTCTTCCATCCCCGCATCATGCGGCACGGCGGTGACAGGGGCTGTCAGGGGCGGCCGGGCGCGACGGTCACGCCGAGTACCCGCCGTCGGCCGTGATCGAGGCGCCCGTCACGAACGCCGCCTCGTCGCGGCACAGCCAGGCGACGAGCGCGGCGACCTCGTGGTCGTGGCCGAGGCGGCCGATGGGCATCATCGGGCGGATCACCTCGTGCACGTCGGTCGACACGATCTCCGTGACGGTCGGCCCCGGCTGGACGTTGTTGGCCGTGATGCCGCGCGGCCCCAGGTCGTGGGCGAGGCCCCGGATGAACGACGCGACCGCGCCCTTCGTCAGCGCGTACACCGAGCTGCCGGGGAAGCGCACGAGGTCACCCACCATGCTGCCGATGGTGACGATGCGCCCGCCCGACCCCATGTGCGCGAGCGCGGCCTGCACGGCGACGAACACCGCGCGCACGTTGACGTCGAGCATGCGGTCGAAGTCGTCCTGCGGGTAGGTCGCCACGTCGCCTCCCTTGAGGATCCCGGCGCTGTTGACGAGGATGTCGATGCCGCCGAGCAGTTCGGCCGCGGTGGCCACCGCGGCGCGCAGCTGGGCCGGGTCGCCGCTGTCGGCCTGGACGGCGATGGCCCGGCCGTCGAGCTCGGCGGCCAGCGCCTGCGCCCGGTCCGGGGAGGACGCGTAGGTGAAGACGACCCGGGCGCCGTCGGCGACGAGGCGGCGGACGATGGCGGCGCCGATGCCGCGGGAGCCGCCGGTGACGAAGGCGCGGCGCTGGGTGAGTGCGAGGGACATGGAAAACTCCTAATTGGAACGAACAATCCAGAATGGATGAAAAAAAGGGGCGCGTCCGCCCCCTCAGCGAAAACTCCGCAACGCCATGCGGGCGATGGCGTGCAGCAGGTCGGCCGGCGCGCCCTGGCGGGCGGCGACCTTGATGCCGGTGAGCGTGGCGAGGATGAACGGGCCGGCCGTGGCCACGTCCAGGTCCTTCGCGAAGGCGCCGGCCGTGACCGCTTCGGTCACGCGGCGTTCGACGGCGCGGGTGAGCAGCCGCCCCATGGCTTCGGTGAGCGAGACGATCTCGGGCTGGCTGCGGCCGAACTCGCAGATGGCGGCGATGCCCAGGCAGGCGGGCTCGGGATCGTCCAGCGCCCGCGCGACGGCGTGGTCCAGCAGCGCCGCCACACCGGCCTCGCCGGTGGGGGCGCTTTCCAGCGCCACGAGCTGCGCGCCGATGCTGTCCGACGAATAGCGCTGCAGCGCCTCGAGGTAGAGGCGCCACTTGTCGCCGAAAGTGTCGTACAGGCTCTGGCGGCGGATGTTCATCGCCGACAGCAGGGCTTCCGTGGAGGTGCCTTCGAAGCCGTGCTGCGCGAACGTGGCGATGGCCCGGGCCAGCGCCACGTCCCGATCGAATTCCTTGGTGCGTGCCATGGAGGCAGTGTAGCTTATCTGGAACGATCGATCTGGAATTAAAGGGCTTTGCCCGCTGGGCGCTGGCTGTACCCTCGCGGCGTCAGAACGTGATCTTCACCGACGGTGCGCTTCGTTGCGCGTCGCCGTGGAACACCGCCTCGATGTTGTTCCCGTCCGGGTCCAGCACGAACGCGGCGTAGTAGCCCGGGTGGTAGGGGCGCTCGCCCGGCTTCCCGTTGTCCTGGCCGCCGCTCTTCAGCGCGGCCTCGTAGAAGGCGTCCACCGCGCCGCGGTCCTTCGCCTGGAAGGCGAGGTGCACGCGCCCGGTCAGCTTGCCCTGGGCGGCCTGGCTCGTCGCCGACGACACGAACAGTTCGTCGGCCCAGAAGTAGTCGTCGCCGGTGCCGCCGATCGGCACGTCGAGCGTCTTGAACACGGCCTCGTAGAACGTGCGACTCGCGGAGAGGTCGCGCACGACGAGTTGGAGGTGGTCGATGAGTCGGCCTCGGTGCAGTTCCTGGATTTCCATGCGGGCTCCTTGGGGTGAAGGCGGGGAGGGCGGATCGTCGTCAGCGCGCGGCGGCGACGATCCGGTCGGGGTGATCGCGCATCGCCGACAGCTCGAGGGCGTTCGCGGTGGCGAAGCCGCGGGCGGTGTTGTCGAAGATGCACCAGGGATCGGCTTCGGCCGGCCACGCGGCGAGTTCCTGCGCGCGGGCCTGCAGCCACGGGATCTCGTAGCGCGACCAGTACATCCGGGGCGAGCCGTGCCAGCGGTGGTAGAGCACCGCGCCCCGGCCGTCGCCGTGCGGCCCCAGCCAGCCGCCGGGGCGGGCGGCCTCGGGCGAACGGGCTGGGTCGGCCGCGGCGCGCGACACCCGCAGGCGCTGCAGCACCTTGTCGGCCGACGCCGAGAACCAGCTCGCATGCCGCGGCTCGCACACCACCGCGCCGTCGTGCAGTTCGGCGAGCAGGCCGAAGAACGTGCGGACGGCGCGCGCCTCGAATGCGAACGAGGCCGGCAGCTGCACCAGCAGCACGCCGAGGCGGTCCCCGAGGCCCGCCACCTCCGCGAGGAACCGCCGCAGCGGCTCGCGGGCGCGGCGCAGGCGGCCGTCGTGCGTGATCGCGCGCGGCACCTTCACCGCGAAGCGGAACCCGGGTGGCGTCATCGCCGCCCAGCGCGCGTACACCTCGGTGCGGTGGGGCCGGTAGAAGGACGTGTTGATCTCGGCGCAGCCGAGCACGCGGGCGTAGCGCGCGAGGTGCTGGCCGGAGCCGGGGAAGGCGTGGGCGGTGTCGCGAGGGATCGACCAGCCGGCGGTGCCGATGCGCATGGGGACGTCGGGGCAGTGCAGGTGCACTGCCCGGGCAAGCGGGGTGCCCGACGTCGCGAGACGCTGGTGGAAGGCGTGGGATTCGAACCCACGGAGGGCGTAAACCCTCGGCAGTTTTCAAGACTGCTGCCTTAAACCGCTCGGCCAGCCTTCCGGACCCGGGAGTGTAACGCCAGCGTCTCACGGGGAAACCCTAGCGTATTCGCGCGAACTGTCCACGGCCGCACCGAAGGTCCAAGATGGGGGCTTCGCAACCGAGGAGTTCACCGTGAGCGTCTCCATCGTGGGCTGGGCCCACCTGCCGTTCGGCCGCCTGGACGGCCTCTCGCTCGAAGACCTGATCGTGCGCGCCGCGCGCGAGGCGATGGACCATGCCGGGGTGTCGGCCGACCAGGTCGATGGGATCTGGCTCGGCAACCTCAACGGCGGGTTCACGCCCGACATCTTCGCGTCCTCGCTGGCGCTGCACGCCGGCGAGGCGCTGCGCTGGAAACCGGCGGTGCGGCTCGAGAATGCCTGCGCGTCGGGCTCGGCCGCGGTGTACGGCGCGTGCGACGCGATCGAGGCCGGCCGCGCGCGCGTGGCGCTCGTGGTCGGCGCGGAGAAGATGACGGCGGTGAGCGGGTCGGACGTGACGCGCATCCTCGGCCAGTGCGCCTACTCCGGCGAGGAGGGCAACCCGCCCGGCGGCTTCCCCGGGATCTTCGGCGAGATCGCGAAGGCCTATTTCGCGAAACACGGCGACCACTCGGCCACGCTCGCGCGCATCGCCGCGAAGAACCACGCGAACGGGGTCGCGAACCCATGGGCGCACATGCGGCGCGACCTGGGCTTCGAGTTCTGCAACACGGTGAGCGAGAAGAACCCGATGATCGCGGCGCCGCTGCGCAAGACCGACTGCTCGCTGGTGTCGGACGGCGCCGCCGCGCTCGTGATCGTGGACGACGGCCGCGCGGCCGATTTCCCGCGCGCGGTGGCCGTGCGCGCCCGCGCGCAGGTCAACGACTGGCTGCCGCTCGCCACGCGCGACGCCGCGAGTTTCGAGGGGCCGCGCCGTGCGTGGGCGCAGTCGCTGCAGGCGGCGGGCTGCACGGTGAACGACCTGTCGCTCGCCGAGGTGCACGACTGCTTCACCATCGCCGAACTGCTGAGCTACGAAGCCATGGGCCTGGCCGCACCGGGGCAGGGCCACCGGCTGCTGGAGGAGGGTGTGGTGATGCGCGGCGGGCGCCTGCCCGTCAACGCGTCGGGCGGGTTGAAGGCCAAGGGCCACCCCATCGGCGCCACCGGCGTGTCGATGCACGCGGTGTCGGCGATGCAGCTGTGCGGCGAGGCGGGCGACATGCAGGTGCCGGGCGCCACGCTCGCCGGCGTGTTCAACATGGGGGGCGCCGCGGTGGCCAACTACGTCAGCATCCTCGAGCGCACCCGCTGAGTCCCTTCGGACTCACATCTCGAGCTTCGCCTTCTTCGCCACCTCGCCCCATTTCGCGATCTCGGCGCGCTGGAACGCGCCGAGCTGGGCCTGCGTCATCGGCGCGTACTCGACGCCCATCGCCTGCAGGCGGGCGGCGATGGCGGTCTCGTTGACCATCTTCGTGAACTCCTCGTGGAAGCGCGCGAGGATCGGGGCGGGCGTGGACGACGGCGCGAAGAAGGCCTGCCACGAGCTGACGTCGAAACCCTTCAGGCCCGACTCGGCGAGCGTGGGCACCTCGGGCAGCGCCTTGGCCCGCTTGCCCGACGTGACGGCCAGCGCGCGGATCTTGCCGGAGCGGATGTGCGGCAGCGCCACGAGCGCGGTGTCGAAGCTCATCGGGATCTGGTTCGCGAGCAGGTCCTGCATCGACGGGCCGCTGCCCTTGTAGGGCACGTGGACGATGTCGACGCCGGCCTCGATCTTGAACTTCTCACCCGACAGGTGCTGCGAACTGCCCGCGCCGGCCGTGCCGAACGACAGCGAACCGGGCTTGGCCTTCGCGACGCCGACCAGGTCCTTCACGCTTTTCATCGGCTGGTCGGCGTTGACGAGCAGCACGTTCGGCACGTTGCCGATGAAGAACACCGGCGCGAAGTCCTTCGCCGCGTCGTACGGCACCTTGCGCTGCAGCGCCGGGATGATGGCGTGCGACGAGATGGTGCCGAGCACGATGGTGTAGCCGTCGCCGGGCGACTTGGCCGCGGCGTCCGCGCCGATCATGCCGCCGGCGCCCGCGCGGTTCTCGACGATGACGGTCTGCTTCAGGCCTTCGCTCAGGCGCTGCCCCAGCAGGCGGGCGAGGGCGTCGGATGTACCGCCCGCGGCGAACGGCACGATGATCCGGATGGGCTGCTGCTTGGGCCAGGCCTCGCCTGGCTGGGCGTGGGCCGCGGTGAAGGGCAGGGCGGTGGCGGCGAGCGCCAGGAGCGTGCGACGGTGGAACTTCATGGGAACCTCCTCGGAGCAGTGATGGGATCGGTCAGGGAAGGTCGACGATCTCGACCCAGTTGGGGTTCTTGCCCACGCCCAGCCGCGCCGGGGCGCCCAGGCCGCCGGTGGTGGAGTCGATGAGGTACAGCGACACGCTGTGCGACTCCTGGCCGGCGGCGATCAGGTAGCGGCCGGACGAGTCGATGGCGAAGCCGCGCGGCGAGGTTTCGGTGGGGGTGTTGCCGAGGGGCTGCAGCAGACCCGTGTCGGCGGCGACGCGGAACGCCGCGATCGTGCTGGACGTGCGTTCGGACGCGTAGAGGAACTTCCCGTCGGGCGTCAGGTGCAGGTCGGCGGCCCAGGGCTTGCCGGTGAAGCCCGCGGGCAGCGTGGTGGTGCGCTGCAGCTCCTTGAGCGTGCCCTTCGCGGCGTCCCACGCGAAGACGTACAGCGAGGCGTCCACCTCGTTGACGAGGTAGACGTACCGCTGCGCCTTGTCCCACACGAAGTGGCGCGCGCCCGACTTCGGCGCGGTCGAGACGCGGGCCGGGTCGTTCGCGGTGAGACGGCCGGTGGCCGCGTCGAACTTCCACACGGCGACGTGGTCGCCGCCGAGGCTCGTCGACACCACCAGGCGGTTCGTCGCGTCGGCGTGGATCGCGTGGGCGTTCGGCTCCATCGGGATCAGCTGCTGGATCGCGCCCACCTTGCCGGACGCGTCGATGCTGTTCACCGTGAGCTTGTGGCCCGGGTACGACGCCGCGAACAGCCAGCGGCCCGTCGCGTCCACGTCGATGTTGGCCATGCTGTCGGCCAGCGGGGCTTCGCCGAGCTTGGCGAGCCTGCCCGTGGCCGGGTCGATGGACAGGCTCACCACGCGGAACGGCTGCGAGCGCAGCGCCGCATGGAGCACACGCTTGTCGGGGCCGACGGCGAGCGGCATCACGGTGCCGCCCACGGGCACCGTCTCGACGGGCTTGAGCCGGCCGGCGTTGCGGTCGAGTTCCAGCACCGAGATGTCCTGGCTGTCGGCGTTCGACACGTAGACGAAGGTGGCGGCGGTGGCCGGCAGGGCGGCGCCGACGAGCAGGGCCGCGGCGAGGCGGCGGAGGGATGGAACCATGACCGGACTCCGGTGGAGGGTTGTTGTAGGTTGTCGGACAACGGTCGGCAGAATCTGCCGACTGCCCCGCCGGGTCAACTCGGGTGAATCCCGTGATCGTGGTTTCACGTACGAACGGCGCGGGGTTGCGCTCATTCGCAAGCGTCTGTTTCGAAGCGGGCGAGGCTCGGTGTTTGCCCTAGGTGCATGCGGCGTGGCGGCCGCTAACCTGCGAAAACACATACGTTGTCGTACAACATGAGTCGATGGTCGACCCCTGAGCGACACACCCTGACCCCCCGGAAGGTTCTCCATGACCCGCTTCAACTCCGGCCGCCGCGACACGCTGCGCGCGCTGGCTGCCGCCCCCGTCCTGACCTCGCTCGGCGCCTCCACGGCGTGGGCCGCCGATCCGGCCGTGCCGTCGCTGGCCGGGTCGCCCATCAAGCTCATCGTGCCGTACACGCCGGGCGGTTCGTCGGACATCATCGCCCGCGCGATCTCCAACCCGCTGTCCGAGGCCCTGGGCACGAACGTGATCGTCGAGAACAAGGTGGGCGCCAACGGCAACATCGGCGCCGACTTCGTCGCCAAGTCGCCGGCCGACGGCCACACGCTGCTGCTGTGCGACGTGCGGGCGCTGTCCATCAGCCCGTCGCTCTACAAGCTGCCGTTCGACCTCGCGAAGAACCTGCAGGGCGTGGCGATGCTCGCGTACTCGCCGCACCTGGTCGTGGTGCACCCGTCGGTGACCGCGAACACGCTGCCCGAACTCATCGCGATGTCGAAGAAGAAGCCGCTGAACTTCGCCGTCACGGCGATGGGCAGCACGGCCCACCTGACCGGCAAGCTGCTCGAGGAGAAGACAGGCGGCAAGTGGGACTATGTGCCGTACAAGGGAGGCTCGCAGGCCATCAACGACACCATCGCCGGCCAGACCGACATGCTCGTCAACGGCATGCTGGCCACGCTGCCGTTCGTGCAGGCCAAGCGGCTGAAGGTGATCGCGGTGTCGAAGCCCACGCGCGTGGCGCTGCTGCCCAACGTGCCCACCATCGCCGAGACCGTGCCCGGTTTCGAGTCGGGCACGTGGCAGGGCGTGATGGCGCCGGCCGGCATGCCGCCCGCGGTGCTGCAGCGCATCTCCACCGAGCTGCTGCGCATCATCCGCCTCCCGGCGGTGCGCGAGATGCTGGTGGGCCAGGGCGCCGAGGTGTCGACGATGAACGTGCCGGAGATGGCGAAGTTCATCGACAACGAGCGCAAGACGTGGGATGCGCTGGTGAAGCGCACGGGGCTCAAGATCGAGTGAGCCGCGGCAGGGTCGTCCCGGCGAACGCCGGGACCCACCGTGGCCTGTGCGAGCGGTGGGCCCCGACGTCCGTCGGGGTGACGGCGTGTGGTGTCACGCCGCCTTCAGCACGATCCGCTTGATCTCCGGCACGATGAACAGGTAGGCCACCACCGTCACCAGCGCGTTCAGCCCCACGAAGAGCAGCGCGCCGTTGAACGAGCCGGTGGTCTTCAGGATGTAGCCGATGACGATGGGCGTCACGATGCCCGCGGCGTTGCCGAACATGTTGAAGAGGCTGCCGGACAGGCCGATGATCTCCTTCGGCGCCGTGTCGGCCACCACCGCCCAGCCCAGCGCGCCGATGCCCTTGCCGAAGAAGGCGAGCGCCATCAGGCCGACGACGAGCCACTCGCTGTCGACGTAGTTGCAGAAGATCATCGACACCGAGAGCAGCATGCCCGCCACGATGGGCGTCTTGCGCGCCATCGTGAGGCTGTGGCCGCGACGGATCATCCAGTCGGAGATCACGCCACCCAGCACGCCGCCGAGGAAACCGCACAGCGCCGGCAGCGAGGCCATGAAGCCCGCCTTCAGGATCGACATGTGGCGCTCCTGCACCAGGTACACCGGGAACCAGGTCAGGAAGAAGTACGTCAGCACGTTGATGGAGAACTGGCCGAGGTAGACACCCACCATCATGCGGTCGGTGAGCAGCTGCCGCAGGTGGGCGCGCGTGTCCTGCTTCGGCTTCGCGGTGTCGCGCGCCTCCTCGCCTTCGCCCATGTGCACGAGGCCGCCGCCGTCGGCGATGTGGGCGAGTTCCTCGGCGTTGACCGACGGGTGTTTCGCCGGGCTGCGGATCACCTTCAGCCAGACGGCCGCCAGCACGATGCCGAGCGCGCCCATCCACAGGTACACGTGGTGCCAGCCGAGCCAGTGCGTGAGGCCCGCCATCAGCGGCGTGAACACCACGGCCGCGAAGTACTGGGCCGAGTTAAAGATGGCCGACGCCGTGCCGCGTTCCTTCGTGGGGAACCAGCTGGCCACCACCTTCGCGTTGGCGGGGAAGGCAGGCGACTCGGCCAGGCCCACGCAGAAGCGCAGCACGAACAGCGAGACGACGGCGCTCACCATGCCGGCGTACAGGCCGACCGTGGCCTGCAGCGCGGTGAACACCGACCACAGGCAGATGCTGACGGCGTAGACGCGGCGCGCGCCGTAGCGGTCGAGCAGCCAGCCGCCGGGAATCTGCGCGGCCACGTAGGCCCAGCTGAAGGCCGAGAAGATGTAGCCCATCTGCACGGCGTCGAAGCCGAACTCGCCGCGCAGCGCGGGGCCGGTGATCGACAGCGTGGCGCGGTCGGCGTAGTTGATCGTCGTGATGATGAACAGCAGCGCGAGGATGCCGTAGCGCACCCGGCTCGCTTGCCGGGTCGCGGGCACGGCCTGGGACAGGCTGGCCGCGTGGGAGGTGGACGTCATGGGGAGGGCTCCGCGAACTGAGGTCTGGGTGTCGGACGACTGGTAAGACGTCATACAACGATGGAGCCATGTTCGGCGCCAGGGTGGACCCCGTCAACCGTAAAAACCGAGGGTTTACTCTTAAGGAAACGCTTCTTTACGCAAGCGGTGAACGCGGGTTTACCCTTGATTTGACGAATCAACTTGTCGGACAAGTTGGGTGATTCAACCCGGCCCGTTCGCGCACATCAACGCCCGCATCAGCAACAGCTTGCGTTCGCGTTCGTTGCGGGCGAGGGCCGCGGCGCGCTTGAACGCGTCGCCCGCCTCGGCCTTGCGCCCGAGCTTGACGAGCAGATCGCCCTCCACGGCGGCCAGCAGGTGGTAGCCCTGCAGGGCGGGTTCGTCGCGCAGCGTCGCCACGCGGGCGAGGCCCACGGCCGGGCCATAGGCCATCGACTCGGCCACCGCGCGGTTGAGTTCGACGATGGGCGACGGCGACACCCCGGCCAGCGTGGCGTAGAGCGCGGCGATGCGGGGCCAGTCGGTCGCGTCCGCCGTGCGGGCGCGCGCGTGGCACGCGGCGATGGCCGCCTGCAGCGCGTACGGGCCTTCGGCGCCGCCGAGTTGTTCCGCCTTGTCGAGGGCGGCCAGGCCGCGGCGGATCAGCAACTGGTCCCAGCGGGCGCGGTTCTGATCGAGCAGCAGCACGGGTTCACCGTCCGCATCCACCCGCGCGGCTGCCCGCGAGGCCTGGATCTCCATCAGCGCGACGAGCCCGTGCACCTCGGGTTCGGCGGGCACCAGGCCGGCGAGGATGCGCCCGAGGCGCAGCGCCTCGTCGCACAGCGCCGGGCGCATCCAGTCCTGCCCGGCGGTGGCGGCGTAGCCTTCGTTGAAGACGAGGTAGATCACCTCGAGCACCGAGGCCAGGCGCTCCGGCAGCTCGTGTGCGCGCGGCGCCTCGAACGGCACCCGAGCGTTCGACAGTGTCCGCTTGGCACGCACGATGCGTTGCGCGATGGTGGGTTCGGACACGAGGAACGAGCGGGCGATCTCGTCGGTGGTGAGGCCGCCCAGCATCCGCAGCGTCAGCGCCACGCGGGCCTCGGGCGACAGCACCGGGTGGCAGGCGGTGAAGACGAGGCGCAGCAGGTCGTCGCCCACGTCGTCGTCGAGCGCGGCGTCCACCGCGTCGGCGTGGTCGGCCGCGCGCATCGCGTGGGCCGTGTCGATCTCGTGGCTGATCTCGCTTTCCTTCGCCGCGTGCAGCTTGCGCCGGCGCAGCAGGTCGAGCGCGCGGTGCTTGGCGGTGGCCATCAGCCACGCGGCGGGGTTGTCCGGGAGGCCGTCGCGCGGCCACTGCTCGAGCGCGGCCAGCAGCGCGTCCTGCGCGAGTTCCTCGGCCACGCCCACGTCGCGTGTCATCCGCGCGAGCGCACCGATGACCTTGGCCGACTCGATGCGCCAGACCGCGTTGATGGTGCGGTGGGTGTCGGCGATCGTCATCGGGTTCAGCCGAGTACCGGGCGCACCTCGACCTCGGGGCGGTCCTGCGCGTAGGGGTAGCGGCGCACCCAGGCGATCACCTCGTCGATCGTGTCGGCCTGCACGAGCCAGAAGCCCGCCACCAGTTCCTTGGCCTCGGCGAAGGGGCCGTCGACCACGCGGGCGCGGCCCGACTGCACGCGCACCCGCACGCCGTTCGCGGTGGACCGCAGCCCGTCGGCGGCCAGCAGCATCCCGTCGCGCACGGCCTCGTCGTTGCGCTGTCCCATGCGGTCGAGGCGTTCCTGCGGCGGCGCGCGTTCCGCCTCGGTGTCGGCGTCCGCGCGCACCACGACGAGGAAGCGCGGCCGCGTGGCCTTCGCGCCGGGTTCGACCCCCGCGAGGCCGGCCGCGCAGCCGGTCTCGCGCAGCTCGAACGCGGCGCCCTCGGGCTGCAGCGACAGCCATGCGACCGCGTCCTCGCGGGACGGCGCCTCGATCACCGCGATGCCGGTGAGCGCCGGCCCGTCGCGCAGGATCGAGCCGGCCTCCTCGCGCGTGCCGGCGCCGGTGAAGACGATGCGCACGGCCTCGGCGGGTGGCGCGAGGTCGGCCACCTCGTGGAGGGTCACGGCGGGCGAGGGCGACAGGGCGGGGCCGGGGCCGGCCGGTCCGCCGGTGTCGGCCTGGCGCAGGATCACGAATCTCATCCGGTGCAGTCCTGGTGTGGGGGAGGGGACTGCAAGGATAGTGCACCGACCCGCGGGATCACTTCTTCGCCGTGGCGCGGCCCTCGACCTCGGCGCGCAGGCGGTTCTCCTGCGCGCGCAGCTCGGGCGTGAGTTCGGTGCCGAAGTCCTCCGTCTCGAACACCTGGCGCAGTTCCACCTCCTCGCCGCCGTCGAACGGGGCGCGCTTGAGCCATTCGATGGCCTCCTCGCGCGAGCGCACCTGCCACATCCAGTAGCCCGCGATCAGCTCCTTCGACTCGGCGAAGGGGCCGTCGATCACGGTGCGCGTGGCGCCGTCGAAGCGGATGCGCGCGCCCTTGCTGCTCGGGTGCAGTCCGTCGCCCGCGAGCATCACGCCCGCCTTCACCAGCTCTTCGTTGTACGCGCCCATCTGCGTGAGGAGGGCCTCGCTGGGCATCACGCCCGCTTCGGAATCCTTGTTCGCCTTGACGATGACCATGAAACGCATGTTCTTCTCCTGGAGTCGTGAGCTCGCGGAAATGCGGGCTCTGAATGGACGTCGAAGCAGCGTGCCGCCGATCGACAAGGCCTCGGCGGGAGAGGTGAAACAAGTTGTTTCCGAAAGCGACCCGGCCCCGGGAGAACCGCCCGGGCAGGGCGGCCGTCACGGGGCCGGGGGAAGGGATGGGGATCAGTGCGCGGCGGCGGGCTGCAGGCGGCCCGAGCGGCCGCTCGCGCCCTGCTTGACCAGCAGCGCCACGGTGGCGATCACCGCCGGCACCGCCACGACCGTGAAGATCTCGCCGAACGCCAGGTGGCGCACCGACAGTTCCGCCACGAGGAAGGACCCGGCGATGCCGCCGAAGCGGCCGATGCCCAGCATCCACGAGACGCCGGTGGCGCGGCCGGCCGTCGGGTAGTACGCGGCGGCCAGCGCCGGCATCGACGACTGCGCGGTGTTCATCACGGTGCCGGCGACGAACACGGCCACCATCAGCGTGCCCAGGTTGCCGGCCGACTGGCCGATCAGCCAGACGGTGGCGGCGGTCAGCAGGTAGCCGGCGGCGATGATCAGGTTCGCGTTGTAGCGGTCCATCAGCCAGCCGAAGAACACCGCGCCCACGCCGCCGAGCGGGAAGAGGGCGGCGATCAGCGTCGCCGTGCCGGGCTGCAGGCCGGCCTCGCGGAACAGGATCGGCATCCAGTTGATCAGCGCGTAGAAGATCACGAGGCCCATGAAGTAGGCCAGCCACAGCATCACGGTGCCCGTGATGTACTGCTTCGACAGCACCACGCCCAGGCCGCTCTGCGGCTTGGTCTGCGAGGCCGACTCGCCCATGTCGATCGATTCGATCTGGCGGGCATCGCCGTGCACGCGCGACAGCACGCGCTTGATGTCGTTCGCGCCGCGGCGCTTGGCCACGAGGTAGCGCACCGATTCCGGCAGCTTCCACAGCAGCAGCGCGCCCAGCAGCAGCGGGGCGATGCCGCCGAGCACCAGCACGCTGCGCCAGCCGAAGTGCGGGATCATCCACGCGGCCAGGAAACCGCCGAACGCCGCGCCCAGCGGGAAGCCGCAGAACATCGCGTTGGTGATCAGCGCGCGCTTCTTCTCGGGGCAGAACTCGCTGATCAGCGTGACGGCGTTGGGCATCGCGGCGCCGAGGCCGAGGCCCGTGACGAAGCGCAGCTCGACGAGCGTCTGCAGCGAACCCGACCAGGCCGAGGCGAGGCTGGCGGCGCCGAACACGAAGACGGACGCGGTGAGCACCAGGCGGCGGCCGAAGCGGTCGGCCAGCGGGCCGGAGGCGAGCGCGCCGGCGGCCAGGCCGAACAGCGCGGCGCTCAGCACCGGGGCCAGCGCGGACTTCTGGATGCCCCACTCGCCGAGCAGCGACGGCGCGATGTAGCCGATGGCGGCGGTGTCGAACCCGTCCAGCAGCACGACGATGAAACACATCGCGAAGACCAGCCACTGGAATGGGGAGAAGGGATGGTCGTCCAGGAAGGTCTGGACGTTCACGCGGTGTTGCTTGGAGCTCATCGGGCGGAGGTTGAGATCGGTCAAGCCGCCAGTGTCCGACCCGGTGTAGGGTCCATCAATACGGGGTCGGGGATACGCCGTATCGGGAATTCCGATAATGTGAGGGCTACCCTGGGAAACCGGCGATAACACCCCACCGCCGTCTAGGGAAAACACCTAGGGGTCGACCCGAGCCTCTTTCCACTCGTCCTGCGCCTCGTTGAACAGGCCGGCGACGATCCGGCGCAGCCAGACGGTGCGCGGCGACTTGTTGAACTTGCGGTGCCAGTGCTGCCGCAGCTCGGTGGGCGCCGGCTGGAACGGCGCGCGCACGGCCTTCAGGCCGTGTTCGGGGCGGCCGTAGACGAGCCCGATGGGGTGCGGCACCGTGGCCACCAGGTCCGAGCGGGCGACGATGGCCGGGATGCTCATGAAGTGCGGCGTGGTCAAGACCACCTTGCGCTCGATGCGCTGCTGCTTCAGGTGCTGCTCGAAGATCTCCTGGCTGCGCCCGCGGGGGCGCACCACCGCGTGTTCGAGTTCCAGGAACTGGGCGCGCGTGAGCGTGTCGCCCGCGGCCATCGGGTGGTCGGCGCGCAGCAGGCACACGTCGTGGTGGCGCAGCAGCAGTTGCTGGACGATGTTGGCGCGGGCCAGGTCGGGGAAGTAGCCCACCGCGAGGTCGATGCGGGCCGACTCCAGCGCGGCCTCCAGCTCCTCGTGGGGGATGTCCTCGGAGCGGATCGACAGGCCCGGCGCCTCGGCGCGTACGGCCTCCAGCAGGCGGGGCAGGAACACCACCTCGCCGGCGTCCGACAGCGCGACGGTGATCGTGCCGGTCTGCCCGGCGGGCGAGAACTCGCCCTCGGCGAGGATGTCGTCGCGCACGGTGGCCAGCATCGACTGGATGGGGCCCAGCAGGGCCAATGCCTTGTCGGTGGCGCGCATCTCGCCGCCGGCGCGGATGAACAGCGGGTCGTTCAGCGAGCCCCGCAGCTTCGCGAGCGCCCCGCTGAGGGTCGACTGGCTCATGCCGAGGCGTTCGGCCGCGCGGCTCACGCTGCGCTCCTCGTGGAGCGCCAGCACGATGTGCAGCAGGTTCAGGTCGAGCGGCGAGGCTGGTCGCGGATCCGTCGGGGTCACGGCGGCCTACTTCGCGAGCGCCGCTTCGTTCTCGAGGCGGGCGAGTCCGGCCACGAGGTCGGCGAAGCGTTCGCCCTGCACGACGACGTGGCTGCGGATGGCCGTGACGGCCTTGTCGGCGTCGCCTGCCTTCAAGGCATCGAGAATCTCCTGATGCTCCTCGAACGACCGGTTCACCCGGTTGCGCACGCGCAGCTGCAGGCGACGGTACGGCCGCACCTTGCGCTGCAGCGACACGGCCTGCTCGGCGAGGAAGGCGTTGTGCCCCGCGTGGTAGATGGCCTGGTGGAAGTGTTCGTTCGCGTAGAAGTACGCGTCGGAGTCCTGGCCCGCGGCGGCCTCCCGGCAGCGTTCGTGGGCGGCTTCGAGCGCCGCGAGCTCGGGGTCGGTGATGCGGCGCGCCGCGAGGCGGGCGCACATCGCCTCCAGCTCGGCCATCACCTCGAACATCTCGACGAGGCGCTGCGGGGTGACCTGCGCCACCACCGCGCCGCGGCGCGGGCGGATCTCGACGAGGCCTTCGCCGGCCAGCAGGCTCAGCGCTTCACGGATGGGGGTGCGCGAGACGCCGAACCGCTTCGCGAGTTCGATCTCGTCCAGGTGGGTGCCGGGCAGGAGCTTGCCCGTCGCGACTTCTTCCTCGATGGCCTCCCGCAGGCTTTCGGACAACCGGTTCATGGCCCGAGTTTAGCGAGCTTTGTATGAGACCGTTCCGAGTTCGCTGCACAAAACGGGCTTGCCATGATGCATATGTCATTGCCAGTTATACAAGACGTGGATACATTGCATGAACCAGAACCGACCCACCCCACCATGAACACGCCCCGCGACTGGAACACCCGTGCCACCAACCGCCGTGAGCGGCTGGCCCGCGTGGCCCGCGAGTTGGGTCCGGCGCTGGCCGGCAAGCAGGTGGACAGCGCGAAGGTGGTGGCGCTGCTCGATGCCGTGCTGGAGCCCGGCGACCGCGTGGCGCTGGAAGGCAACAACCAGAAGCAGGCCGACTTCCTCGCCCGCGCGCTGACGAAGGTGGACACGGCGCGGGTGCGCGACCTGCACATGGTGCAGTCGGTGCTTTCGCTGCCCGAACACCTCGACGTGTTCGAACTCGGCATCGCCTCGCGACTCGACTTCTCGTTCTCGGGTCCGCAGGCCGCGCGGCTGGCCCGCTTGGTGGAGGGAGGGCACCTGCGCATCGGCGCCATCCACACCTACCTCGAGCTGTTCGGCCGCTACTTCGTCGACCTGACGCCGAAGGTGGCGCTGGTCGCCGCGCAGGCGGCCGACCGCCACGGCAACCTCTACACCGGCCCGAACACCGAGGACACGCCGGCCATCGTCGAGGCCACGGCCTTCAGCAGCGGCCTCGTCATCGCCCAGGTCAACGAGGTCGTGGACACGCTGCCGCGCGTCGACATCCCCGCCGACTGGGTCGACTTCGTGGTGCCGGCGCCCACGCCGCACCTGATCGAGCCGCTCTTCACGCGCGACCCGGCCCAGATCAGCGAGATCCAGGTGCTGATGGCGATGATGGCCATCAAGGGCATCTACGCCGAGTACGGCGTGCAGCGCCTGAACCACGGCATCGGCTTCGACACGGCGGCCATCGAGCTGCTGCTGCCCACGTACGGCGAGTCGCTGGGTCTCAAGGGCAGGATCTGCTCGCACTGGGCGCTGAACCCGCACCCGGCGCTGATCCCGGCCATCGAGGCGGGCTGGGTGCAGTCCATCCATTCCTTCGGCTCCGAGCTGGGCATGGAGCGCTACATCCAGGCGCGCTCCGACCTGTTCTTCACGGGCGCCGACGGTTCGCTGCGCAGCAACCGCGCCTTCTCGCAGGCCGCGGGGCACTACGCGTGCGACCTGTTCATCGGCTCCACGCTGCAGATGGACCTCGCCGGCAACAGCTCCACCGCGACGATCGGCCGCATCGCCGGCTTCGGCGGCGCGCCGAACATGGGCGCCGACGCGCGGGGCCGCCGCCACGCGAGCGATGCCTGGCTGCGGGCCGGGCGCGAGGCGCGGCGCGGCCTCGGCGGCGCACGTGGCACGCCGCGCGGCCAGAAGCTCGTGGTGCAGATGGTGGAGACCTTCCGCGAGCACATGCAGCCCGCGTTCGTCGAGCGGCTCGACGCGTGGCAGCTGGCCGAGCAGGCCGGCATGGCGCTGCCGCCCATCATGATCTACGGCGAGGACGTCACCCACGTGCTCACCGAGGAGGGCATCGCGAACCTGCTGCTGTGCCGCACGGACGAGGAACGCGAGCAGGCGATCCGCGGCGTGGCCGGCTACACGCCGCTGGGCCTTGCGCGCGACCGCCGCGCGGTGGAGAACCTGCGCGACCGCGGCGTGATCCGCCGCCCCGAGGACCTCGGCATCGACGTGCGCGACGCCACGCGCAACCTGCTCGCGGCACGGTCCATGCGCGACCTCGTGCGCGCGTCGGGCGGGCTGTACGAGCCGCCGAGCCGATTCCGCAACTGGTGAGGAGAGGGCAGTGAGCACCGCCGGCATCGAGACCCTGCAATACGAATTCCCCGGGCGCCACCCGGCGTCGGCCTTCGCGCCGGTGCTGGTGGGCGTCGTGTCGTCGGGCAACCTGGAGGTGCTGGTGGAACCCGCGCCCGGGTCCGACCGCTGCACCTTCCGCATCGAGACCTCGGCGCGCGGGTTCGGCGCCATCTGGGAGGCGGTGGTGCGCGACTTCCACGCGCGCCACGGCTTGTCGGGCGCCACGGTGTCCATCCACGACATGGGCGCCACGCCCGCCGTGGTCAGCCTGCGGCTGGACCAGGCGGCGCGGGGCGTGACGGGAGCGCGGCCATGAACCACACGAGTTTCGCGGAATGTTCCGCGCGCGAGCGCATCGACGCCTTGCTCGACCCCGCGTCGTTCGAGGAGTGGCTGCCACCGGCCGACCGGGTCATGAGCCCGCACCTCGCGCTGCTGGGGGTGCCGGCCGCGTTCGACGACGGCGTGGCCGTGGGCCGGGGCCGGCTCGACGGCCGCGAGGTGTTCATCGCCGCGCAGGAAGGGGCGTTCATGGGCGGCGGCGTGGGCGAGGTGCACGGCGCCAAGCTCACCGGGTGGCTGCGGCGCGCGCTGCGCGACCGGCCGGCGGTGGTGCTGCTGCTCGCCGAGTCGGGTGGCGTGCGCCTGCACGAAGCCAATGCCGGGTTGATCGGCGTGTCGGAGGTGATGCGCGCCGTGCTCGACGTGCGTGCCGCCGGCATCCCGGTGGTGGTGCTGATCGGCGGGGCCAACGGCTGCTTCGGCGGCATGGGCATCGTCGCGCGGTGCGCGGACCGGGTCGTGATGAGCGACGTGGCGCGGCTGTCGATGTCGGGCCCCGAGGTGATCGAGGCGTCGAACGGCGTCGAGGAATTCGATTCGCGCGACCGGGCGCTGGTGTGGCGCACGACCGGGGGCAAGCACCGCTTCCTGACGGGCGACTGCGACGCGCTCGTCGAGGACGACGTGGCCGCGTTCCGCGCCGCCGCGGTGGCCGCGCTGGCGGGCGCGGCGCGGCCGGTCACGCTGGCTTCGCTCGAGGCCGAACACGCGCTGCTCGCCGGCCGGCTGGCCGATGCGCCGCCGGACGCCGACGCGTTCACGCTGTGGCGGGGCCTCGGCGTGGCCGACCCGCACCGCGTGCCCGACCTCGACGTGGCCGCGGTGCGCGCGCTGGTGGAGGACCGCGCATGAACTGGCTCGCCCTCGCCGACACGCTGTTCGGCCCGTCGCACGGCATCGTCGAACACGACCGGTTCCTCGACGGCACGGTGTCCTTCGACGGCGCGCCGCTGAAGGTCATCGGCACCACCGACCACGCCCCCATCGGCGTGGCGCTCGCGCTCGCGCAGGCGCGGGCGGTGCTCGACACCGTCACCGCCCACCCGGGCCGCCCCATCCTGCTGCTGATCGACACCCAGGGCCAGCAGCTGCGCCTGCGCGACGAGCTGCTGGGCATCAACCGCGCCATGGCGCACCTGGGCTGCTGCATCGACCTCGCGCGCCGCCAGGGCCACCGCGTGGTCGGGCTCGTGTACGACCAGGCGCTGTCGGGCGGCTTCATCACGTCGGGCCTGATCGCCGACGCGTGCCACGCGTTGCCCGAGGCCGAGATCCGCGTGATGCGCCTGCCGGCCATGGCGCGGGTCACGAAGATCCCCGAGGCGCGCCTGGCCGAACTTTCCGCCGACAACCCGGTGTTCGCGCCCGGTGTCGGCAACTACGTGGCGATGGGCGGCGTGCGCGGCCTGTGGGACGGCGACCTGCGCGCGGCGCTGTCCGAGGCGCTGCGCTCGTCCCCGGTCACCGACGAACGCGACCGCGACGGCGCGGCGCGGGGCGGACGGCGCCTCGCCGCGGCCGTGGCCGACCGCGTGCTGGAGGCCTGAACATGCTGCGACGGCACCAGCTCGCGTGGCTCGACGAGGACGGCTGGGCCGCCGTGCGGTCGCAGCCGCGCGACCCCGAGGCCGCCGAATGCGTGGCGTACTGGGCGGCGCAGCACCTGCCGCTGGTGGTCACCCGCCAGGGGCCCGACGCCGACCTGCTCGCGCTGGGCCTGCCCGCGCCCGCGCGCTGGAACCGCCGGCGTTTCGCGCTGAACGTGCCGCGCGCGCACGTCACCACGCTGGGCGCCTTCCCGCTCGCGCGCGAGATCGGCCCGATGCTGCCCGCGCACGTACGCGAGCCCTGGCTGCTCCTGTGCAACACGCTGATGCGGATGTCGGTCGTGACCCGCGTGCACGGCAGCCACGGCTGGGAGGTGATCACCGGCGAGCGCCACGTGAAGGCGGGCTCCGACATCGACCTGCACATCTCGGTCGGCAGCGTCGGCGCGGCGGACGCGGTGGTCGAATGCCTCGAGGCGGCCGCGACCTGGGCGCCGAAGATCGACGGCGAACTGCAGTTCCCCGACGGCGCCGACGTGCCGTGGCGCGAGTGGGCGCAGTGGCGGCGCGGCGAGGTGGCCGAGGTGATGGTCAAGCGCCTGGGCGGCGTGGCGCTGGAACGGCCCGTGGCGCCGTCGGTGCCGGCATGATCGCCGGGCTCGACCCGGCACGATCGCACGGTCGCGCGCCGGCGCGGTCCATCGGGCATGCCGCCACCGCGGCGCTGCACGACGAACTGGCGCTCGAACCCAAGCCGGGGCTCGTGTCGTTCGCGAACAGCGGCAGCCACACCGACATGGACGCCGGCACGTTCATGCGCAGCCTCTTCGCGCTGCGCCACTACTTCCCGCAGATCGCCGCGGCGGGCGCCGCGGGCGCCGGCTTCCCGGTGCTGGAGGCCCTGGGCATCGCGGCCGAGCGCCGCATGCTGCGGGCCACCGGTGGCATCAACACGCACCGCGGCGCGATCTTCCTGCTCGGCCTGCTCTGCGCGGGCCTCGGCCGCGCGACGGCGGAGGGCGTGGCGAGGTCGCACGACGTGCGCGAGGCCATCGCCGACGCCTGGGGGCCCGCGCTGCGCGCGCGCCTCGTGCGCGCCGGCGATTCCAACGGCCGGCGCGCGGCGCGCCGCCACGGCTTGCGCTCCGCCGGCGACGAGGCGGCCGCCGGCTTCCCGGTGCTGTTCGAGACCGCGCTGCCGGCGCTGCGCCAGCCCGGCCTCGACGGACCATCGGCCCGCCTGCAGGCCCTGTTCCACACGATGGCCGAACTCGACGACACGAACGTCGCGCACCGCGGCGGCCTCGAGGGCCTGCGCTACGTGCAGCGCGCCGCGCGCGGTTTCCTCGACGCGGGCGGCGCGGCCCGCCCGGACGGAGTCGCCCACGCACGGGCCATCCACGAGGCCTTCGTCGCGCGGCGCCTGTCGCCGGGGGGCGCGGCCGACGTGCTCGCGGCGGCCTGCCTGCTCGACCGCACCTGCGAACGGCCATGACCCTGGCGCTGCTGTTCCCGGGGCAGGGCGTGCAGCACCCGGACATGTTGCGCTGGATCGACGGGGAACCCGGGGCGGCCGCGCCGCTCGCGGCCATGGCCGCGCGGCTGGGCGCCGACTGGCGGGCCCGCCTCGCCGACGACACCTGGGCGACGTCGAACCGCGTCGCGCAGTGCGTGATGACGGGCACGGGCCTCGCCGCGTGGCGGGCGCTGGAGCGACACCTGCCGGCGCCGATGGCCGTGGCCGGCTACAGCGTCGGCGAACTGGCGGCCTTCGGCGTGGCGGGCGTGTTCGACGACGAGGCCGCGCTGTCGCTCGCCGACGCGCGTGCCGTGGCGATGGACACGTGCGCGGCGGGCCACGAGGGCGCGCTGCTGTCCGCGAGCGGTGCGTCGCCCGCGGTGGTGACCGCGGTGTGCGGGCGCTTCGACCTCGCCGTCGCGATCGACGTCGCGCCCGACCGCGTGGTGCTCGGGGGCGCGAAGGCCGCGCTGGCCGAGGCGATGGCCTCGCTCCGGGCCGAGGGCGCCGACGTCGTGCCGCTGAAGGTGCGCATCGCGTCGCACACGCGCTGGATGCAGGTCGCGAGCGACACCTTCGCCGCCCACGTCGCCCCGCTGCCGTGGCACCCGGCCCGCGCGTGGGTGGTGACGAACCTCGACGGCTCGGCGCAACGCGCGGTGGACCCGCTCAAGCGCGCGCTGGCCGGCCAGATCGCCGCCACGGTGCGCTGGCGCGACACGGTGGAGACCCTCGCCGAACGGCAGCCCCGCTGCGTGCTGGAGGTGGGGGCGGGCAGCGCGCTGTCGCGCCTGTGGCGAGCCCGCTGGCCCGACATTCCGGTGCGTTCGGTGGACGAGTTCAACAGCGTATCGGCGATCGTCAATTGGGTATCGAGGCAGGTGGCCGGCGGATTCTGAATGGATCCGGTTCCAGAGACGGAAATCACGGTCCCCGTGGCCTTTACGACTGATTACGTGAACGCTGGTGCATTTACCACCTCCGGCGGTCGATGAGTGGAGAGAATGCGCTCCTCGCCAGAGAGCGGGCACCGATCGCGTCATCCAATCATCGAAGGGGCGTCGCCATGCGACGAGCGGCATCATGAAGCAGTTTCTGTTGGGGTGTGTTCTCTGGGCCGGCATTTCCGGCGCCGCCTGGGCCGAGATCAAGATCGGCCAGACCGCGGGCAAGTCGGGCGCCGTCGCGGCCAGCGTGGGCGAAGCCACGCAGGGCGCGAAGTTGTACTTCGACGCCGTCAACGCGAAGGGGGGCATCGGCGGCCAGCCGATCCAGCTCGTGTCGCTCGACGACAAGTTCGACCCGAAGCTCGCGGCCGAGAACGCGAAGACCCTGATCGACCAAGGCGTCGTGGCGCTGTTCCTGAACCGCGGCACGCCGCACACCCAGGCCATCATGCCGCTGCTCGACCAGTACAAGGTGCCGCTGGTGGGCCCGTCCACCGGCGCGATGGTGCTGCACAACCCGGTGCACCCGTGGCTCTTCAACGTGCGCGCCACGTACCGCCGCGAGGCTGAGCGCCTCATCGCCCACCTGAGCCTGATCGGCGTGGACCGCATCGCCATCGTGCAGGTGGACGACTCGTTCGGCTCCGACGCCGTGGTGGGCGCGCTCAAGGGCCTGTCGTCGGTGAACAAGCAGCCGCTCGCGCACGAGAAGTACGACCGCGCGAAGCCCGACTTCGCGCCGATCATGCCGAAGATCACCGCGGCCGACCCGCAGGCCGTGCTGTTCATCGGCTCGGGCCAGGCCATCGTCGACGGCATGAAGGCGCTGCGCGCCACCGGCTCGCGCGCGCAGATGGTCACGCTGTCGAACAACGCGTCGTCCGGCTTCATCAAGGACCTGGGCGACCTCGCGCACGGCGTGGTGGTGAGCCAGGTGTTCCCGTACGAACGCTCCATCGCGTCGCCCCTCGTGAAGGAGGCCATCGAGCTGGCGAAGGCCGCGAAGGTGGACCTGACGCCGAGCATGCTCGAAGGCTACGTGTCGGCCAAGGTGCTGGTGGAAGGCCTGCGCCGGGCGAGCCCGCAGCCCACGCGCGACAAGCTGCGCAAGGCGCTCGAGACGCTCAGCCGCTACGACCTGGGCGGCATCGAGGTGAGCTACGGTCCGAACGACCACTCCGGCCTCGACTACGCCGACCTGTCCATCGTGGGTCCGGACGGCCGCTTCCGCCGCTGACCGGAAGCCCGTCGTCCCGGCGAACGCCGGGACCCACCGCTCCCCTCAGCGCGCGGTCCTGCGGTGGACCCCGATGTCCATCGGGGTGACAAGCTACTTCATGCCCGCGACGATCGCAGCAATGCACATCATCGCGAACACGAAGCGCCACCAGCTGACCTTGCGTGTGACCAGCGAGAACACCAGCCAGGCGATGCCCAGCGTGAACATCAGCACGCTCTTCTGACCGGCAGCGAGCCGCACGACGATGAAGAACTGGATCGCGAGCGACACCCAGGCCATGCGAGGCAGGGCGGGCTTCGTGTTCCCTTCCTCGCCCTCGACGGTGTCCCCGGCGCCGGCCTTGCTGCGCGGCGCGCGGGGCGTCTCGGCCTCCACCGCCGCACGGCGGGCCGCGCGTTCGGCGTTCAGGCGATCCTGGCGCTGCGCCTTCATCTGCCCGGCGGTCAGCGCGAGCACCGGCGCGGCGGGCTCGGCCGGTTGCCACCACGTGCCGCGGGCCAGCGCGGGCGCCTCGCCCTTCGCGGCCTGGCGACGGAAGCGCTCCCCGAAGGCGGGGTGCGCGCCGGCCGCGCCGGGCAGCGCGAGCGCACGCGGCAGCAGCGCCGCGCCCTGGCGGGCGTCCACCATCTGCACGAACCGCGCGTAGCCCACGAGCGTGTCGCGCGTGGCCGGCTGGCCGTGCCACGTGGCGGCCTCGAGCCCCTTCGTCCGCGCGGTGTGCAGCGCCGCGCGCAGGCGGCGGCGTTCGTCGCGGGACACCGACGGCTTCTCGTTGACGACGATGCCCGTCACCTCCTGCCGCGACGACGCGCGCATCACGCGTTGCTTGTCCGGGTGCGGCGTGAAGCCTTCGTCGCGCAGCACGTGGTGCACCTGGCGCAGCAGTCGGCCCACGTGGTCGCTGCCTTCGGGCGACGCGGAGAAGGTGAGGTCGTCCGCGTAGCGCGTGTACGTGAAGCCGAGCTTGTCGGCGAGGCCCTGCAGCCGGCGGTCGAGCCGGCGGCACAGGATGTTCGTGAGCATCGGGCTCGTGGGCGCGCCCTGCGGCAGCACGCGGTCGCGGCCCTTGCCGCCCACGAAGAAGCGCTCGCCGTCCACCTCGAGTTCGTCGGCCGCGTTCTCGCTGCACAGCAACGCGAGCGTGGTGGCGACGTGTTCGCCGTAGCCGAGGCCGCGGAACACGCCCTTGATGCGCGGGTACGTGACGCTCGGGAAGAAGTCCTTCAGGTCGAGGTTGATCACGACCGGCTTGCCGGTGTGCGGCGCGGCGTTCGAGACGATGCTGCGTCCCGGCACGAAGCCGTGCGCGGCCGCGTGCAGCGGCACCTTCGCGAGCACGTGGTCGAGCACCCAGTACTGCGCGCGCTTGAGGCGTGGCATGGGCGCCGAGATCGTGCGTTCGCCACCCGTCTTCTTCGGCAGCGTGAAGCGGCGGTAGTGCGTGGTGCGCGCCACCTCGCGGTGGAAACACAGGAACTTGAGCTCGGGCAGCGCGATGCCCATGGCCTGCGCCAGCGCGAGGGGCGAGGCGATGGGCGGCAGTCCGGGGGCGAGCGCGCGGACCGGCGCGGAGGGCGCCTGCAGGCCGCCCGAGACGCCGGCGCCGAGGTAACCGGCGTCGGTCTTGCGCGCCTCGTGCCAGCGCCGCGCGCGTTCGAAGCGCCGCTGCTCGCGTGCCTGCGCGGTGGCCTCGCGGCGTTCGCGGGCCGCGGCCATGCGCTCCTTGCGCATCGCCAGCAGCGCGGCCTCGGGGTCGCCCTTCACGCGCAGTTCGGCGTTCAGGCCGTCCAGGGCCTTCATGAGTTCGGCCTCGCGCTCGATCAGCGCGGCTTCGAGCGTGGGCGCACCGTTGCTGGCGGGCCAGAAGCCGAGGCGCTGCATCTCGGCGAGGACGACCGATTCCTTGCTGGACGCCTGGATGCGGGCGATGAGTTCCGCGCGGGTGGGCTGGCGGTCGCTCATGCGGCCGCTCCCAAGGCGGAGGAGAAGAAGGTGAGTGCGGTGCGCTTCTCGTCGAAGAGCCTGAAAGGCTTCGGGGACGGGGGACGTCCACTCGACGCCGCACGACACCCGGTGCGCCAATGCGCTCCCTGGGAGCCACATCGGCATTGCGCACCGGGTGTCAGTGCGGCACAGTGAAGACGGCGCCCGTGGCGCATGGAACGGCAGTGGGCAAGGACGGCGAAACACCGCCCGGGTTGCAAGAGCCAACGCACCGCACTCGCTTGCAGTTTAACCGCGGCCAGCGTCATGCGGCCTCCCGTCGCGTGGAAGTTTGTGTGAGATCCGGTTGCGCGAGCTGGCGCAGCGCCAGCAGGTGCGCGCACGGGCCGCGGCGCAACTGGTTCTGGTTGAAGAAGTTGCAGCCGCACTGGCCGTCCTGCAGCTGCTGGTCGGCGTTCAGCACGAGGCGCGGCTCGAGCACGCGGCCCTTGTCCTTCACCTGGCCGGTGATCACCACGCCGGCCCCCTGCGGCACGATGTCCGTCAGCTTCGCGGCCTTCGCGTGCACGAGGGCCAGCGCCGCTTCCTCTTCCGGGCTCGCGAAACGCAGCGTCTCGAGCGGCAGCGGTTCGCGCGACAGCTCGCGCCATGCGAAGCGGCCCGAGGGCAGGTCGAACACCGCGCGGCCGGCCTGCACCCACAGCTGCAGCGCCGCGTCCACGTCGGCCTTCGGCAGGGCGGTGCGCGTGGCGAGGTCGACGGACGAGGCCATCCACGTCGACTGCAGCGCGGTGGCCACGGCCTGCTTCGTCGTGTCGCTCACGTCGTGCCGCGGCTGCAGCAGGTCGAAGCGGCCGGCGGCGGACCAGTCGTTGGCGGTCCAGCCCGACAGACCCAGCGTCACGGTGATGTCGCCCATCTCCACCACCCAGAAGCTGGGCTGGCCCGAGCCGAGCAGGTGCACGCGCACGCGGGTGGCGAGCGCGATCAGGCGTTCGAGCGTCAGCAGGCGTCGCCGGCCCCAGACGCGCACGGTGCGCGGCTCCGTGAGCGGCGCGCCCACGACGGCGCTGCGGCGCGCGGTGAGTTCGAGGTTCCACGGCTCCAGCACGAGGCGCGCGGGCTGGTTCGGCGCCAGCTCGAAACGCAGCGAGCGCGGGCCCGCGCGTTCCTTGCGGCCGCGCAGCGCGCTGCACAGGTTGTGCAGGTCCATCGGGTGCAGCTCCACCACGGTGGCGGGCAGCGTCATCGCGCTCGACACCTGCAGGAAGCCGCGCACCCAGCTGTCGGGCAGGTCGATCTTCTCCTCGTGGAAGGCCGGGTCGTCGCCGGTGGCCACGGTGAAGCCCGCGGGGTCCACCTGGAAGGTGGTGGCCTTGTAGTCGCGGATCTTCTGGAACTCCTCGTACAGGCTCGCCGAGTAGTCGATGTTGGTGGTGCCGCACGCCATCTCGCCGGTGCGGTCGAACACGTCGTGGCGCACGCTCACGGCGCAGTAGCTCGACTCGTCCTGGCTGAAGGCCTCGAACAGCACGCGTTCGGGGTGCACGGTGATCACCGGGTCCAGCACGAACCATGCGTCGCGGTTGGCTTGGTACAGCCAGTCGAAGTACGCGCGCTTCGCGCGGTAGAACGGCTCCAGCACCGAGGCCTTGCGGTTGCGCAGCTGCCGCAGTTCGTCGTTCAGCGTGGCGGCCTGGGCCTTCAGGTCGCGCGCCTGCTGCATGAACTGCGCGAGCAGGCCCTGCTCGTTCTCGGCGAGCCACTGGCGGTAGGCCGTGGCGTCGCGGCCGCGATAGCGCTGGTCGCTCACCACCACCGAGTGCAGCGCGGACAGCGCCTCGCGGAACACGAGGTGCGCGTGCGCGTCGCGTCGCAGCTCGCCGCGGAACGACACGGGGGGACGCAGTGTGTCGGGCGCGAAGCTGAACGCCTGCGAGGCCGCGGTGTCGTCGACCGTGGTGCTGCCGTAGTACTTGTAGCGGAATTGCATGGTGCTCGGTCAGGCGGGGTGGGGGGCCGGGGCCTTCCACGTGAGGAAGGGCAGCGCGACCTGCGGGTGTTTCGCGGCGATGTCGCGCAACCCCGCGATGTACTGCGGCTTGTCGGTGAGGCTCGCGGTGACGACCTGGCGCGCGAAGATCTCGGCCACCACCACCGCGGTCTCGGGCGCGACCGTCTGCGCGCGCAGGAAGGCGGTGATGCGCGACTTCGCGACCCGCCCGCGGTGCACCTGGCTCAGCACCGCGAGGAAGTACGGCGTGAGCGCGCGCAGCTGCTGCGCGAGCCGGGCGGGATCGTCCGTGGGCAGCTCCAGCAGCCACTGCGTGACGAAGAGCTGCACCTGCGTGCCCGGGTGCTGGCTCAGGCGCATCAGGCACAGGCTGGCCTCGGTGGCGCTCATCTGCCGCACGAGGCGCGCGCGGCCCAGCGCCTGCACCCAGGCCTGCGGGTGGTCCACCCAGGCGATGAGCAGCTCGGTGCCGAGCGAGGCGTCCGGCAGGCGTTCGCCGAACAGCGTGCGGGTGTAGTCGATCGCGTCGTCGAACGCGCTGTCGGCGAGCGGCAGCAGCTCGGCGGACTGTTCGGGCGTGGGCGTGGCGGGCAACGTGGTGTCGATCGCGCGCCGGCCCCAGTCGCGCACGGCGACGTCGGCGTGCCGCACGAGCGTGGCCTGCTGGCGCAGCGAGTAGTCGGCGGGTTGCAGCGCGGACAGGGCCCACGCGCCGTAGCGCTGCGCGCCGGTGCTGCGGGCGTGCAGCGCGCGCCACGCACCCGACGGGTCGCGCGCCGGGGCGTGCGCGGCGAGGTCCCGGGTGAGCCACGCGAGGGCGTCGTCGTGCACGCCGTCGCCGGGTTCGGCCTGGAACAGGGCCTGGTGCAACCGGTGGGCGAGGGCCTGCGCGGCCTCCGGGTCGGCCGCGGCCACGCGGCGCAGGGCCGGGGCGATGGCCGAACGGATGCCGGCGTGTTCGTGCACGGCGAGGTCGGCGAGGAGGTCGACCTGCCGGCGCAGCACGTCGTCGGGCAGCGCGGCGAGCAGGCGCACGCCGCAGGCGCGTCGTTCGAAGTCGTCGGCGGACAGCAGCCGGGTGAGCAACTGCGGCGGCATCAGCGCGGTGCCGGCCGGGTGCAGCAGCAGCCAGGTGGCGCCCACGCCCACGACGGCGGCCGACGGGTGGTCCAGCAGCGGCAGCAGCGCGCCCGGGTGGGCGAGCACCGCGTCGGCCGCGGCGGCGGCCAGCGGCCCCTGCAGCAGGAACTGTTCGACGAGCGCGGCGCCTTCGGCGAGGCCCGGCGCCGCGGCGTCCGCGGCGAGCAGCGCGGACTGCAGTTCGGCGAACAGCTCGGCGGGCGGGGCCAGCATGGCGAGGCCGCTGCCCTGCCGGCGCGTGCGTTCGTCGGCCGCGAGCAGCATCGCCACCACGAGGTCGGTGTGCCGCGCGAAACCGGCGGGGTTGCCGGCCAGGTGCAGCAGCGCGTAGTCGCGGGCGGCGGCGTGCGGGCCCGTCACCATCAGGCGCAGCCAGGGCACCTGCGCGGCGGGGTCGGTGGAAGCCTCGACCTTCGCGCGCGCGGCGTCGAAGCCGATGGCGGCGGTGGGGTCGTACGCGCTCTGGAGCAGCGCGGCGAGCACGGGTTCGGGCTGCTCGCGCACGAACCCGGCATGGTCCTGCAGCGCGCGGGCCACCACGGCGTGCACGAGCGCGCTGCGGCTGGCCATCGCGAGGTGCAGCAGGGCCTCGGGGTGGCGGTCCCACATCGCGCGCAGGCCCTCGGTGCGCTCGGGCATCGCGCGGGTCACGTCGAGCGGCATCTGCGTCCACCAGCGCTTGCCGCGGGCGCTCGTCTGCAGGCCCGCCATCGCGGGCAGCAGCAGCTTCGGCACGATCAGCCAGTCGGCGCCCGCGTGGTAGTGCCGCAGCGTGCGCTGGTAGCGGCCGTCCACGAGCGCCCAGCGGTGTTCGTCGCGGGCCTCGGCCACGTCGCCGTCGGCGAAGCCCAGCAGCAGGTGCACGGCGAGGTCGGGGGCGGACGGGTGGTCGATCGCGGCGAGGCGGCGCAGGTGGCGCCAGCCGCGCAGCCGGAGGTAGTCGCGGGTGCGCGGGCCGTACGCGCGGATGCGCTTGCGGCGCTGCGACGTGGGCCGCGCGCCGGGGCCGGTGTTCTCGAAGCGGGCGTGCAGCAGGCCCACCACCTCGGCGTCGCGGCGGAGTTCCGCGGCCTTGTAGACGTAGCGCACGCCTTGGAAGGTGCCCGCGTCGAGGGGCAGCGCGCGCAGCACGTCGAGCAGGCGCGCGCGCACGTCGGGGCGGGCGAGGGCGATGTCGAACCAGGCGGGCAGCACGTGGGCCCAGGTGCGGCGGTTGGTGTCGAGCTTCTCGCCGAGCCGGTCGGCGAGGGCCGCGCCGGTGTCGGGGAGGTCCAGCGTGTCCTGCCATTCGGCGGCCAGCTTGTCCGCATGTGCCCGCAGCGCGTCGGGTACCTGCAGCATCAGCCACGCCTGGTGGGCGTAGCGTTGCGTGGCGGCGCCGCGGCCCCGCTGCGAGAGTTCGCGCATGGCCTCGGCGGCGCCCGGGTCGCCGAGGCGGCCGATGGCGGCGGCGAGGCACAGGTCGAGCAGGTCGTCGCCGGTGCCCAGCAGGTCCACGAGCCGCGGCACGAGGGCGCGCAGCGCGCGCTGGGTGGGCGAGTCGGCGGGTTCGCTGCACTCGGCCACGCGCCAGGCGGCGCGCGCGCGGCGTTCGGGCGATTCGAGCTTCCACGGCGCCGGATGGAAGCGGGCGACGAGGGCGACGATGGCGGGCGGCACCGGTTGCGGCGCGGCGGGCGTGGGCGCGGCGGACGGCTGCACGGCCTCGGGCACGTCGAGCGCCTCGAAGCCTTCGCGCCGCACGAGGCGTTCGCCGGCGGCGAGGCGGCGGCGCAGGAAGTCGAGCGCGCGGCGCTCGGCCTCGTCACGGGTGGTGGGAGTGGCCGTCAGCGACGACTCCGACAGGCCTTGCCGCACGGTGACGATGCAGCGCGCGGCGTCGGGCCGGTCGAGTTCGACGAGGTCGACGGTGCACTGGCGGTCACGCGCTGGCTCGCGCGCCAGCGTGGCGGATGCGATTTTCCTCAAGGGGCTTCTCCCGGGTCAGGTCCCCGACAAGGTCCGACCGGGGGAGGGCGACTTGGCGCCGTGGCCCATTCTGCCTTCTGTCGTGCCGCGGATGTGTCACGGGGCTTCCCTCCGAGGAGGGGACGACCCCGGTCATCCCGGCGGACGCCGGGATCCACTGCGACGCGGGCGCGCGGGCGGACGAGTGGACCCCGGCGTTCACCGGGGTGACCGCAGGGCCGTCAGCCGGACGCTCGGCCGTGCGCCGATCCCGGCGTCCCCGTCGGCAACACCCCGTGTGCCAGCCACGCCCGCGCCACCGGCCAAAGGCTCTGCTGGGACCGGCTGTGGAAGAACGCGAAGTGCCCGATGGCGTCCACGCCGATGTCGGCGGGCGCGATGCGCCAGTGCGTGCGCCGGCTGCCCGTGAAGTAGCCCAGCAGCCGTTCGAGGGCGGGCACGGTGCCGAACGGGTCGTCGTCGAGGCCGATGGCCAGCACGTCCGCGTTCACCGCGGCGAAGGAGGGCGGCACGCCGGTCGCGCGCAGGCTGCGCCGCTGCTCCAGCCGGGGCCACGAGACGGCCCAGTCGAGCGCGACACCGCGGGGCGTGTCCTCCATCCAGCCGAGGCGCTTGGCCGGCACGTGGCCCAGCACGGCCGCCAGCAGCGGCATCGCCAGGTGCCACTTCACGGCCATGCGCCAGCGGTGGTCGGGGGCGTAGTCGCGCCAGTAGGCGTACTGCGCGCCCACGGTGACGACGCGGCGGATCCGGTGGGCCGACGGGGCGAGCCCGATGGCGCAGCCGCCGAAGCTGTGCCCCACCACGTCGACGGGCCGGCCCGGGAACGTGGCGATCACGTGGGACAGCACCGCCTCGAAGTCGAGCGCGCCCCAGTCCGTCCACGAGGCATCGAAGCCGCGCCACGTGGCCGGCTTCGATTCGCCGATGCCGCGGTAGTCCCACGTGACGACGTCGGCGCCGTGGGCGAACAGGTCGTCGGCGAAGCGGTCGTAGTAGCGGCAGCGCACCGAGGTGGCGCAGTTGACGATGGTCACCGGCCGGTCGGGCGCCGCGTCGGGCGCGGCCCGCACGAAGCCCCGGACCGGGACGCCGTCGCGGGCGGACACCAGCAACGGCGCCGCCGGCATGTCAGCCGGGCACCTGGGCCTGGTCGCAATCCACCTGCACCAGGCCCTCGCGGTCGCCCGTGGGGCCGACGCGCATCGCGCTCAGCCGCCCGCCCCAGACGCAGCCGGTGTCGAGCGCGAGCAGGTCGGGCCGGTCCATCAAGCCGAGGGTGGACCAGTGCCCGAACGCGATGGGCTGGCCCGCCGTGCGGCGACCCGGCGCCTCGAACCAGCGGTGCATCCCCGGGGGCGGTTCGCCCTGGCCGTCCTTCGTCTTCAGGTCGAGCGTGCCGTCGGCGGCGCAGAAGCGCATGCGGGTCAGCACGTTGACGGCGAAGCGCAGCCGGTCGTTGCCGGAGAGGGTGTCGTCCCAGCGCGACGGGTCGTTGCCGTACATCACGGCGAGGAACCCGGCGAGGTCAGGGGCCTGCAGCCGCGCCTCGATCTCGCCCGCGAGCGCCAGGGTGGTGGCGAGGTCCCACTGCGGGACGACGCCGGCGTGCACCATCAGCCAGCCGTGTTCGTGCACCGCGAGGCGCTGGTGGCGCAGCCAGTCGACGATGGCGGGACGGTCGGCGGCCTCCAGCACGTCGTCGAGGGTGTCGCCCTTGCCCGGCTTGCGCGTGCCGTGGGCCACGGCGAGCAGGTGCAGGTCGTGGTTGCCCAGCAGGCAGGTGGCGGCGTCGCCGAGGCCGATCAGGCGGCGCAGCGTGGCGAGGGTGGCCGGGCCGCGGTTGGCGAGGTCGCCCAGCAGGTACAGGCGGTCGCGGGACGGGGAGAAGTCGACCCGTTCCAGCAGGCGCTCGAAGGCGTCGCAGCACCCCTGGAGGTCGCCGATCAAGTAATTCATGCCCGCATCGTACCGTCAGGGTCGGAAACGGAATGTCACCGACGTCTGCTAACCTAGACCCCCTCTTCGTATCGTGTGCGTCCGGCTGTCCCCGGGACGCGCCCCGCATGGACATCGCCCTACTCGTTTTCCTGGTCGTTCTGAACGGCCTGTTCGCCATGTCGGAGATGGCGCTCACCGCCAGCCGCAAGGCTCGGCTGCAGGTGATGGTGGAAACCGGGGAATCGGGCGCCCAGGCGGCGATGGACCTGCACGAGAACCCCACGAAGTTCCTGTCGACGGTCCAGATCGGCATCACGTCCATCGGCATCCTGAACGGCATCGTCGGCGAGGCCGCCTTCGCCGACCCGCTCGCGGTCTGGATCATCGACACGTTCAAGATGAACCAGCACGCGGCCAGCATCAGCGCCACCGGCTTCGTGGTGGTGTGCATCACCTTCATCACCATCATCTTCGGCGAGCTGGTGCCCAAGCGCGTGGGCCAGATGTACCCCGAGGCCGTGGCCCGCCTGGTGGCGCCGCCCATGGAGATCATGTCGCTCGTCACGCGGCCGTTCGTGAAGCTGCTGTCGTGGTGCACCGAGGCCACGCTGGGCCTGCTCGGCATCCGTGGCGGCCCGTCCCGGTCGGTGACCGAGGAGGAGATCGCCGCCAGTCTGGAAGAGGGCCTGGACGCCGGCATCATCGAGGCGCAGGAACACCAGATGGTGCGCAACGTGTTCCGCCTCGACGACCGCGAGGTGGGCTCGATGATGATTCCCCGCACGGAAATCACCTGGCTCGACGTCACGGCCACCGCCGACGAGATCCGCGCGGCGATGGCCGAGCAGGAGCATTCGCGCTATCCGGTGTGCCGCGGTGGCCTGAACGACGTGCTGGGCATCGTCAGCGCGCAGAGCCTGCTGCAGCAGCAGTTGCAGGGCCTGCCCTTGTCATTGACGGACCACCTGCAGCCGCCGGTGTTCGTGCCCGAGACGCTGTCCGGCATGGAACTGCTCGACCAGTTCCGCGCCACCAGCGCCCAGCTCGTGTTCGTGGTCGACGAGTACGGCGAGGTGCAGGGCGTGATCACCGTGCGCGACGTGCTCGAGGCCATCACCGGCGAGTTCACCACGCCCGCCGACGGTGACGCCTGGGCCATCCAGCGCGAGGACGGCTCGTGGCTGTTCGACGGCCTGATCCCGGTGCCCGAGCTGAAGGACCGCCTGGACCTGAAGGACCTGCCCGAGGAAGACCGCGGCCGCTACAACACGCTGGCCGGCATGGTCATGCTGCTGCTGGGCCGCCTGCCGCAGACCACCGATTCGGTGGAATGGGAAGGCTGGCGTTTCGAGGTGATCGACCTCGACGGCAAGCGCGTCGACAAGGTGCTGGCGTCCGCCCTGGAAACCGAGAACGAATGACGATGACCGCCGCTGCTCCCGCTCCCTCCGCCCTCTACACGCAGCTCGTGCTGCTCGACCGCCAGAAGCACCGCACGACGCGCGTCCGCGAGTGGACCCACCGCGGCGCGGCGTCCGGCCTCAACGCGGTGTTCTGCGCCGCGGCGGAGTTCGCCGAGGCCTGCAAGGCCTTCCCGCTGCTGTTCATCCGCAGCGGCGACACCGACGAACTGGGCCAGCCGGTGATCACGCCGGTGTGCCTGCTGGGCCTCGTGAACGGCGAGAACCTCTTCGTCGACGACGGCCGCTGGACCGCGCCCTACGAACCCGCCTTCCTGCGCCGCTACCCGTTCGCGCTGGTGGCCGCGCGCCAGGAGGACGGCACGTCCACGCAGGCCGTGGCCGTCGACGGCGCATTCGAGGGCCTGGCCGAGGACGGCGCGGGCGAACGCCTGTTCGGCGACAACGGCGAACCCACGCCGTACCTCGAGCACGTGCTCGGCTTCCTGAACGACTTCGAGTCCGCCGTCGCGGTCACGCGTCCGATCGGCGCACACCTGCAGTCGCTCGGCCTGCTCAAGGACATGCGCGCCGAGGGCACGCTCGCCAACGGCGAGAAGTTCTCGGTCGACGGCTTCTTCGTCGTCGACGAGGAGAAGCTGCGGGCGCTGCCCGACGACGTGGTGCTGCAGATGCACCGCGGCGGCCTGCTGGCGCTGGTGCATGCGCACCTGGTGTCGCTGACCAACCTGTCGAAGCTGGTCGACCGCAAGTCCGCCCGCCGCCGTTGACGCGCGCGGCGTGAGGTTCACCGGGCGAGGCTGCGCAGCCCCGCCCGCAGCGCCTTCGCGAACCGCGGGTCGGCCACCGCGCCCACGTTGAAGCGCGACCACGGTGTCACGGCCGACGAGTCGACGCTGAAGATGCGCCCCGGCGCCAGCACGATCTTCTGCGGCAGCAGCGCCTTCGCGAGCGTCAGCGAATCGTCGACGCCGGGCAGCGCCGACCAGAGGTACAGCGACTGGGTCTGGCGCGTGAAGATCTCGGCGCCCACGGACTCGAAGAGCGCCACCGCCTTTTCGTTGGCCTGCTGCAGGCGCGAGCGCAGGCGGTTCAGGTGGCGCTGGTAGTGCCCCTCGGTCAGCATCACGTCGATGGTGCGTTCGCAGTACTCGGAACTGGCGACGTGGATCAGCGCCTTCAGGTCGGCGAGGTCGCTGGCCAGGTCGGGGCTGCACGCGACGAACCCCACGCGCAGCGCGGCCGAGAACGACTTCGAGAAGCTGCCGATGTAGATCGTGCGCTCGAGCTGGTCCAGCGCCGAGAGGCGCGGCGACGACACGGCCTTGAAGTCGGCGAGCGGGTCGTTCTCGACGAGCAGCAGGTTGTACTTCTGCGCGAGCTGCAGCACGCGGAAGGCCTTGGCCGCGGACAGGTCCGAGCCGGTGGGGTTCTGCGCGAGCGACTGCGTGAAGAAGAGGCGCGGCCGGTGGGTGATCAGCAGCTGTTCCAGCACCTCGAGGTCGGGGCCGTCGGGCTGGCGCGGCACGCCGAGCATCTGCGCGCCCTGCATCTTGAGCTTGCCGAACAGCGGGTAGTAGCCGGGGTCGTCCACCAGCACCTTGCCGCCGGGCGGCACGAAGTAGCGGACCACCATGTCCAGCGCCTCGTTCGCGCCCTGGGTCAGCACGATCTGGCGCGGCTCGGCGCCGATGCCGAAGTCGGCGAGCTTGCGCACGAGGTGCTCGCGCAGCGGCGCGTAGCCGTAGCGGCTGCCGTAGCGGAAGAGGGCGCCCAGGCCCGTGCGCACCACCTTCTGGTGGTACTTGTCGAGCCGCACGTCGGCGAGCCACTCGACCGGCGGGAAGCCGTCGCCCACGGCCAGCGCGTCGGGTTCGGTCTTCAGCTGCTCGCGCATCAGCCACACGATGTCCATCGCCCGGCCGAGGTTGCCCGCCTCCTCGTCGGTGGGCTTGCGCACCTGCTGCGGCAGCACGAAGTAGCCCGAGCCGCGGCGCGGTTCGATGAGCCCGCGCGAGACCAGCAGCTCGAAGGCCGCCACCACCGTGTTCTTCGCGTACTTGTGCAGCGCGGCCATCTCGCGCAGCGACGGCAGGCGGTCGCCGGCCTTGAACGCGCCGTCGCGGATCTGCCGCTCGATCGCGTCGGCGAGGGTCACGGGAAGGGGGCTGGGGCGGGTCGGGGCCGTCATGGCCGCATCATGACACGCGGGCACAGCGGTGGGACGGGTCGCGCCACTGTCCCTCGAAACTGTACCTTTCAGTCCTGGTACAGGGGACCTAAAGTTCGGCACCGCTTCAACTTGCCTGCAGGACACCCCGATGACGATCGACTCGCGACTCCCCAACTTCCGCGCCCTCACGCCCGCCCAGCGCTTCGAGCACATCGCCACGGCCGTGGGCCTGTCCGCCGAGGACCGCGCGCTGGTGACGGCGCCCGGCGCGCTGACCACCGCGCGCGCGGACGGCATGATCGAGAATGTCATCGGCACCTTCGAGCTGCCGTTCGGCGTGGCCGGCAACTTCCAGGTCAACGGCCGCGACGTGCTCGTGCCGATGGCCGTCGAGGAGCCGTCCGTGGTGGCCGCGGCCTCGTTCATGGCGAAGATCGTGCGCGGCTGCGGCGGCTTCGAGACGTCCAGCACCGGCCCGCTGATGCGCGCCCAGGTGCAGGTGCTCGGCATCACCGACCCGTACGGCGCGCGCCTCGCGCTGCTCCGGAGCCGCGACGAGATCCTCGCCGTGGCCAACAGCCGCGACAAGGTGCTGATCGGCCTGGGCGGCGGCTGCCGCGACATCGAGGTGCACGTGTTCCCCGACACCGCGCGCGGCGCGATGATCGTGATGCACCTGATCGTCGACGTGCGCGACGCGATGGGCGCCAACACCGTCAACACGATGGCCGAGGCGGTGTCGCCGCTGGTCGAGAAGCTCACCGGCGGCACGGTGCGCCTGCGCATCCTGTCGAACCTCGCCGACCTGCGCCTCGCCCGCGCCCGCCTGCGCGTGACGCCGGAGGCGCTGAAGACCGCCGAGCGCAGCGGCGAGGAGATCATCGAGGGCATCATCGACGCGTACACCTTCGCCGCCGTCGATCCGTACCGCGCGGCCACGCACAACAAGGGCATCATGAACGGCATCGACCCCGTCATCGTGGCCACCGGCAACGACTGGCGCGCGGTGGAGGCCGGCGCCCATGCGTACGCCTGCCGCAACGGCCGCTATACCTCGCTCACGACGTGGGAGAAGGACACGTCCGGCGCGCTGGTGGGCACCATCGAGCTGCCGATGCCGGTGGGCCTCGTGGGCGGCGCGACGAAGACGCACCCTCTCGCCAAGCTGTCGCTGAAGATCATGGCCGTCGAGTCGGCCCAGCAGCTGGGCGAGGTGGCCGCGGCCGTGGGCCTCGCGCAGAACATGGGCGCGCTGCGGGCACTCGCCACCGAGGGCATCCAGCGCGGCCACATGGCGCTGCATGCGCGCAACATCGCGCTGGTGGCGGGCGCCACCGGCGAGGAGATCGACATCGTCGCGCGCCGCATGGCGAGCGAACACGACGTGCGCACCGACCGCGCCGTCGCGCTGCTGGAAGAACTGCGGCGCCGTTGAGGCCCGCCCGTGCGCCCCGGAGGGCGCATCCCATCGATCCACCCCTGGAGAACACCATGACAGAAAGAACATCGACCCGGCCCTGGCGCCTGGTCGAAGTGTGGGGCGACACCGTGGACACCCGGCACCTCGCCTGGTCCATCGCCATCGGGCTCGGCGTGAGCCTGGCCGGCTTCCTCATCGCGCGCCGGCTGCTCGTGTCGGCCGTGGCCACGCCCGAGCTGGCGCGGGCCTACGCGATGCTCGCGGGCCTGGCCGGCTGCGTGCTGTCGGGCGTGATCTGCGCCCGCATCTTCCCGCCGAAGCGCGAGGTGGTCGAGGGCGACGCCGTCGTGGACCCGACGTGGCGCATGGAGGTGCTGGCGCGGCTCGCCGAGGAACATGGCGATCTGGGCAAGCTGGCCGACCTGCCGCCGGTGGTGGTGGCCGAGATGAAGGAACTCGGCCTCTACGACCTGTTCGCGGCGCACGAGAAGAACACTCCGGCGCAGCGCACGCCGCGCGCCACACAGGCCACGCCGGTGGCCGCCCCGACCCTCACCGCGAGGAAAGCCTGATGGACACCTCCCTGCTCAACGACATCCACGTCGCCATCGCGATGGGCCTGCTGGGCGCCGTCGTGTTCGCCGCCATCGGCCTCGTGTCCGGCACCGACGAGACCACCACGCTCGCGCCGCTCACGCTGCTGGTGGTGCTGCTCGGCGTGCCGCCGGCCGGCGTCTTCACGTTCTTTCTCGCCGGGGCCGTGGCCAAGCACATGACCCACGCCATCCCCACCGCGCTGCTGGGCATCCCCGGCGACACGATGGCGACGCCGCTGATGCAGGACGCGAACGCGTTGCGCAACCTGGGCGTGCCGCACATCGCGCTGCGCAAGATGGTCTCCGGCGGCATCGTGGCCGCGTTCGTCGCCGTGCCGCTGGCGGTGCTGTTCGCCGTGCTGATCGCGCCGTTCGGCCCCACCATCACGAAGGCCGCGCCGTGGATCTTCGTGGCCGCGGCCGTGCTGATCGCGTACTTCTCGCCGGGCCGCTGGGCTTCGGTGGCGGTGCTCGTGCCGTTCGTCGTGCTGATCATCGCGCTGCAGACGCTCACCGCGAAGTACGACGTGAAGCTCAGCATCAGCTACTTCCTCGGCATCGCGATCGGGCCGCTCGTGGCCGACCTGTTCTCGGTGATGTCGCCGCACGACCGCAAGCGCATGGCGCGCGACAGCGTGCGCACGTTCCAGCTCGCGCCGGACGTGAAGGGCTGGTCCGGCTACTTCCCGAACCCGCTGAAGGTGCTGGACGCCGCGCAGACGAAGTGGACCCTGGTCACCGCCGGCGTGTCGAGCGCGACCTTCGTGTTCAGCCCGGTCGCGATGACCGTGGTGCTGGGCGAGGTGGTCGGCTCGCGCATCAAGCACGCCTACCACCGCATGACCACGGTGCTGAGCGCCCGCAACGGCGTCACCGAGGCGACGTACATCGCGGAAGCGCTGATCCCGCTGATCGCGTTCGGCCTGCCGCTGAGCCCGGTGGCCGCCGGCCCGGCCGCGCCGCTGTTCAACGCGCCGCCGCGCTTCACGGTCGATGCCGCGTCCGGTTCGGTGAACAACCTGCACACGCTGCTGAACAACTGGGAGTTCCTCGGCTACGGCATGCTGTCGGTGCTGATCGCGGGCATCGTGTCGTACCCGTTCGCGATGAACTTCGCCCGCCGCGCCGCGCTGTTCGTGTCGCGCCGCATCAGCCACGAGGCCATCATCGCCACGTTCGTCGGCCTGATCATCGTGATCAGCGTCTGGGAGGGCGGCCTGCTCGGCCTGTTCGTCATCCTGACGATGGGCCTGGCCGGCGGCCTGCTGTCGCGCATCCTCGGCTTCAACGCCGGCGTGCAGTTCATGGGCTACTACACCGCCGTGCTGACCGTGCCGGCGCTGCTGAAGCTTTTCGTGTGAGGCCGCGATGAACGACACGTCCGTCAAGATCGTCGAGGTGGGGCCGCGCGACGGCCTGCAGAACGAGAAACAGCCCATCTCCGTGGACACCAAAGTGGGCCTCGTCGAGCGTCTCGTGGCCGCCGGCGTGACCCACATCGAGGCGGCGTCGTTCGTGTCGCCGAAGTGGGTGCCGCAGATGGCCGGCAGCGCCGAGGTGATGGCGCGCGTGCCGAAGGTGGCGGGCGTGTCGTACAGCGCGCTCGTGCCGAACCTGCAGGGCCTGGAGGCGGCGCTGGCCGCCGGGTGCGAGGAGGTGGCCGTGTTCGCGGCCGCGTCCGAGACCTTCTCGCAGCGGAACATCAACTGTTCCATCCGCGAGAGCCTGGAGCGCTTCCGCTCGGTGGTCGACACGGCGCGCGCGCGGGGCGTGCGCGTGCGCGGCTACGTGTCGTGCGTGCTCGGCTGCCCGTTCGAGGGGGCCATCGATCCGGAACAGGTGGCCGGCGTGGCCGTGGCGCTCGCCGAGATGGGCTGCGGCGAGATCTCGCTCGGCGACACCATCGGCCGCGGCACGCCCGACGGCGCGCGGCGCATGCTGGAGGCCTGCGCGCGCCGCCTCGGCATCGAGCGCCTGGCGGGCCACTACCACGACACCTGGGGCATGGCGGTGGCCAACATCGCCGCGTCGCTCGAGATGGGCGTGCGCACGTTCGACAGCTCCGTGTCGGGCCTGGGCGGCTGCCCGTACGCGCCCGGCGCCACGGGCAACGTGGCGACCGAGGACGCGGTGTACCTGCTGCACGGCATGGGCTACCGCACCGGCATCGACCTCGGAAAGCTGGCCGAGGCCGGCCGGTTCATCGGGGACGCGCTCGGGCGTCCCACGTCGTCGCGCGTGGCGCGGGCGCTGGCGGCGTCCTGCGCCTGACGCACGAGGCCGTTCAGCCGAACAGCTTGACGGCTGTCTTCGCGACGATCTCGCCCTGGTGCTGCGCGCCGGCGAGGTCGGTCGCCGTCGGCTGCCGCGAACCGTCGCCGCCGGCGATGGTCGACGCGCCGTAGGGCGTGCCACCGACGATCTCCTCGACGCTCATCATGCCGGCATGGCTGTATGGCAGGCCCACCACCACCATGCCGAAGTGCAGCAGGTTGGTGATGACGGAGAACAGGGTCTGCTCCTGCCCGCCGTGCTGCGTGGCCGTCGACGTGAAGGCGGCGCCCACCTTGCCGTTGAAGGCGCCGCGGGCCCACTGGCCGCCGGTCTGGTCGAGGAACGCGGCCAGCTGCGACGACATGCGGCCGTAGCGGGTCGGGGTGCCGACGATGATGGCGTCGTAGTTCTCGAGGTCGGCCACGGTCGCCACCGGCGCCGCCTGGTCGAGCTTGAAGTGGGCGCCCTTGGCGACGGCCTCGGGCACCGTCTCGGGCACCCGCTTGATGTCGACGACCGACGCGCCGCCGGCCTTCGCGCCCTCCGCGACCGCCTTTGCCAGCTGTTCGATGTGCCCGTAGGACGAGTAGTAGAGGACGAGGACCTTGGCCATGGGAGTGCTCCGGGGTGAGTGCGGCGACATGCCGTTTCCCCGGATTGGACGGGACGCGCTGGTTCCGCGCATGCCCCGAACGACCTAGTGCGGCTTCACCCTCGCGGTCCGGAGGCGCGGCAGCAGCATGCCGACCTGCGCGCGGTACACGCGGTAGCGCTCGCCGAACTGCCGCAGCAGGTCGCGTTCCTCGAACACGATGCCGACCAGGATGTAGACCGTGAAGCCCGCGGCGAACAGCAGCCGCCCGGCCGTCATCACGGGCACCGACCAGAACGTCAGCAGGAAACCCAGGTACAGCGGGTGGCGCGTGTACCGGTAGAGCAGCGGCGTGCGGAAGCGGGGCTCGGGCGGCGGACGCCGCACGAGGCGGGCGACGACCTGCCTCAGGCCGAAGAGTTCGAAGTGGTCGATCTGGAAGGTGCTGGCCCCCGCCAGCGCCCAGCCGAGCGCGAAGACCACCCAGAGCAACGTGGCGCCGTGGTCGACACGCCAGACGACGGGCGTGGCGATGGGCCGCCAGAACAGGAACATCACCACCAGCACCCCGCAGCTCGCCAGCACGAAGGTGCTGCGCTCCACGGCCGGCGGGACCACGCGGCTGAACCACTGCTTGAAGCCGCGGCGGGCCATCACGCTGTGCTGCACGCCGAACAGGAGCAGCAGCGACACGTCCGTCACCAACGCCTCGGCCCAGGGGGCGCCGGGGCCCACGTCGACCGAACGCGGCACGAGCAGGTTGGCGCTGAAGCCGACGAAGTACGAGAGGGTGGCGAGGCCGGCGGCGTAGGCCGCGACGCCGTAGAGAAACGAAAGCAGTCCGCGCATGGGGTCCTCCGGGTCCGGGGTTGAGCGATGGGGGCAGGGTAGGGAACGGGCGTCCCTTCGGCGTCCCTGTGCAAGCGCGCGGGGCCCGGCTATAAACGGCCGATGCCGCCGCGTCCCTCACCCCCGTCGCTCGAACTGCAGGTCTTCGGTGCGCCTGCCGTCGCCGTGCGGGGCGATGCGACGCGGCTGTCGCTGAAGCGTGCCGGCGCGCTGCTCGCGTACCTCGGCTTCCACGCGGGGCCCGTGCCTCGGGCCCACCTCGCGACCCTGCTGTGGCCGGACGCGGACGAGGCGCTCGGGCGCACGCGCCTGCGGCGGCTGGTCTACACGGTCGAGGAGGCGCTGGGCGGGGGTGTGGTGGTCGCGGAGGGCGATGGCCTGGCGCTGGTCGCGGAGGTCGATGCGATCCGGTTCGCCCGCTTCGCGCGCCGCGCGGTGGCCGCCACGACGCTCGACATGGCCACGCTCGCGGAAGCCCGCGCGTGGCTCGAGCGGGCGCGTCGCCCGATGCTGGAGGGCATCGCCTTCGGGTCCGGCGTGTTCGACGACTGGCTCAAGGCGGTGTCGCTCGAACACGAGCACCTGCTCGCCCGGCTGCTCGAGCGGGTGGCCGACACACTCGGCCAGCAGGGCGCGTTCGCCGAGGCGCTGGAACTGGCCGAGGCGCTCGTGGCGCTCGACCCGTACCGCGAACCGAGCCACGTGCTGGCGATGCAGTTGCATGCGCGCCAGGGCGATGCGGCCGGTGTCGAGGCCGCCTACACGCGTTGCGCCGAGCTGCTGCGCGCGGAGTTCGGCATCCGCCCCGGCCCGCGCACGGAACTCGCGTACCTGCGCCTGACGGACGACCTGAAGCGCTTGATGTCGAACCGCATCGAGCGACCTGCGGTGCGTTTCGCCGAAGGGGGCGCGGGCGCCATCGCGTACACGGTCGTCGGGTCGGGCGACGAGGTCCTGGTGGTCTCCCCGGCTTCGTGGGACACATCGAGATCGCGCTGGAGTACCCGCCGTTCCGCGAGGCCGTCGAGGCGCTGGCGGAACGCTTCCGCGTGATCCTGTTCGACCGGCGCGGCGTGGGGCTGTCCGAACGCCTGCGCGCGACGAGCACGCCCGCCGCACTCGCGGACGACATCGCGGCGATCCTCGCGCACGCCGGCGTGCCGCGCGCGTGGATCTTCGGATCGTCCGAGGGCGGGCTGGGCGCGATGCGCCTTGCGATCGACCACCCCGACCGCGTGCGCGGCCTGTGCCTGTTCGGCTCGCTCGCCCGGGGCTCGGCCGCGCCCGACTACCCGTGGGCGCTGCCGGCGGCGGCCTACGACGTCTGGCTGCAGCGGCTCGTGGCGGGCTGGGGCGGACCGGTGGGGCTCGACACGTTCGCGCCGAGCCGGCACAACGACCCCGCGCTGCGCGCGTGGTGGGCGCGCATCGTGCGGCATGCGGCGTCACCCGGCGGGCTGGAGACCATCCTCGGGGGCCTGCGCGACGCGGACCTGCGGTCCGAGCTGGTCCTCATCGCCGTGCCGACGCTCGTGATGCACCGGCGCGGCGACCGCGCCGTGCGCTTCGACGCGGGCGAACACCTCGCGAAACACATCCCCGGCGCGGCCTGGTCGCCGCTGGAGGGCACGGACCACTTCTGGTGGTGCGGCGACAGCGCGCCCGTGGTCCGGGCGCTGCTGCGTTTCACCGCCGCGCGGTGATCACTTCTTCCGTGCGGCGATCGACTTCTCGGCCGCGTTCACCAGGTCGGCGCCGATCTGGCCCTTCCACTTCTCGTACACGGGGCGCGTGGCCTTCACGAAGGCGTCGCGGTCGGCCGGGGTGAGCTGGGTGATGGTGACGCCGTTCGCCGCGATGTCCTTGAGCAGCGGCTTGTCGGCCTCGACCAGGCCCTTGCGCGCGATGGCGATCTCTTCCTTGCCGGCGTCGATGGCGGCCTGCTTGACGATCTCGCGGTCGGCCGGCGTCCAGCTGTTCCAGACCTCCTTGTTGACGACGAAGATCAGCGGGTCGTTCACGTAGCCCCACATCGTGATGTGCTTCTGCGCCACCGAGTGCAGCTTGGCGGCCTGGTACACGGCGATGGGGTTCTCCTGGCCGTCCACCGCGCCGCTCGCGAACGCGGGCTGGGCGTCGGCCCAGCTCATCTGCGTGGGGTTGGCGCCCAGCGCGGTGAACGTGTCGAGGAACAGCGGCGAACCGACCACGCGGATCTTCAGGCCCTTCAACTCCGCGGGCGACTTGATCGCCACCTTCGAGTTCGAGATCTCGCGGTAGCCGTTCTCGCCCCAGGCGAGCGGCACCACGCCGGCCTTGTCCAGTGTCTGGAAGATCTTCTGGCCCACCTCGCCCTGGGTCACCGCGTCCACGGCGGCGTAGTCGGGGAACAGGAACGGCAGCGAGAACAGGTTGAGCTGCTTGACCTGCGGCGACCAGTTGATGGTGGAGCCCACCGCCATGTCGATCACGCCCTGGCGCAGCGCGGAGAACTCGCGCGTCTGGTCGCCCTGGATCAGCGACACGCCCGGGTACAGCTTGATGTTGATGCGGCCCTGCGTGCGCTCGCGCACCTTGTTCGCCCACAGCTCGCCGCCCTTGCCCCACGGGAAGGCCGTGCCGAGCACGAGCGACATGCGGTACTCGCTCTTGTAGGCGGTCTGCGCGAGGGCGGCGGGCGAAGCGAAGGCCAGGGCGGCGGCCGTGGCGACGGCGGAGGCGAGGAAGGTGCGCAGTTTCATGGGGTGCATCCGGTTGATGGAAAGGGAAGTGTCAGTAGCCGAGCTGGTGGGGCAGCCACAGCGCGAGCGACGGGAAGGTCACGACGAGCAGCATCGCGACGGTCATGGCCAGCACGAACCAGATCACCCAGCGCGTGGTGTGTTCCATGCGCACGCCGGCGATCTTGCTCGCCACCATCAGGTTCACGGCCATGGGCGGGGTGAACTGGCCGATGGCCACGTTGAGCGTCAGCAGCACGCCGAACCACACCACGTCCCACTGGTAGTGGGCCATGATGGGCATCAGCAGCGGCACGAAGATCAGGAAGATGGAGATGCCGTCGAGGAACATGCCCGCCACCAGCAGCATCACGATCAGGAGCGCCAGCACGCCGTGTTCGCCGAGGCCGGAGCCCACGATGGCCCGCGTGATCGGGTCGATGACCCCCAGCGTGGAGAGCGAGAACGCGAAGATGCCCGCGAGCGACACCACGACGAGGATCACCGCCGACAGCTCGCCCGCCTCGCGCAGGATGACGAACAGGTCGGGCACCCGGATCGTGCGGTGGATGACCATGCCCACGAACAGGCCGTAGAACACCGCGACCACGGCCGCCTCGGTGGGCGTGAACCACCCGGCACGCATGCCGCCCAGGATCACGACGGGCGCCGCCAGGCCCCACGACGCTTCGCGCAGGCTGCGCCAGAACGGCGGGCGAGGCATGCCGGCTTCGGCCGCGCCCATCTTGTGGCGACGGGCCAGCCACACCGCGGGCACGATCAGTGCGATGCCGGCGAGGATGCCGGGCACCATGCCGGCCGAGAACAGTGCGGGCACCGAGGCGCCCGGCACCAGCACCGAGTAGATGATGAAGGCGACCGACGGGGGGATGAGGATGTCCGTGGCCGCCGCGCTCGCGACCACGCTGGCGGAGAACGCCGCGGGGTAGCCCGCGCGGGCCATCGCGGCGATCATCACGCCGCCCACGGCCGCCGCCGTGGCCGGGCCCGAGCCCGAGATGCCGCCGAGGAACATCGCCACGGCGATGGCCACCAGCGGCAGCATGCCGGGCCCGCGGCCCACGATGGCGACCGCGAAGTTCACGAGCCGCAGCGCGACGCCGGACCGGTCGAAGATGGAACCCACCAGCACGAACATCGGGATGGCCAGCAGCGGGTACTTGCCGAGGCCCGCGTAGAAGTTCTGCGGCACCGCCAGCAGCCCGTACCAGGGTGCGTCGCCGTTGGCCAGCGCGATGGCGGCGGCGCCCGCGAGGCCCAGCGCCGCCCCGATGGGCACGCCGAGGAACATCATCCCGATGAAGACGACGAACAGCAGCGTGGCGATCATGCGCCCGCTCCCGGGGCCGCCGCGCGGCCGCGGCGCAGGCGCGTGAACACCTGCACGGCGCGGGCCGTGGTCAGCGCGCACAGAATGGGCAGCCAGATGGAGTACCACCACTGCGGCACGCCGATGCCGGGCGAGGTTTCCTCGAAGCGGTAGTCGTCCCAGACCACGCGCACGCTCAGCACGGTGATCAGGCCGAACAGCAGCGCGACCATCACCGCGCCGAACTCGGCCAGCACGCGGCGCCGGCGCTCGGAGCCGCCGTCGGCGAAGAACTCGATGCGGATGTGCAACTGCCGCGCCACCGCGGCCGACCCGCCGACCAGGGCCAGCACGATCATCAGGAAGACCGAGATCTCCTCGGTCCAGGCGAAGGACGCGCTGGTGAAGTAGCGCACCAGCACGTTGGCGAAGGTGATCAACGCCAGGGCCGCCATCGTCAGGACGATGAGCCAGTCTTCCAGGCGGAGGGATCGGGGTTCGGGGGCGGGCGCGGGCGCGGCGGACGGTTCGGGGTCGAGCGGAGAGGTGGACATGGACGACGCAAGGGGACGGAAGGCGACCCGGAGATTACCGCCGATCTTGTCGCCGCGCCGTGCGGGGAGCCATGAGGGCATCCCCTAGGAGCCTGCGATCCTCAGGGCAGATCGAACGCGCCGAGGTCTTCCCGCAGGTACGACAGGTAGTCGTCGCGCACCTCGGGGGTGCGGCACGCCTGCAGCAGGCCGTCGCAACGGGTTCTCGCCCAGATGTTGGCGGCCAGCCAGTCGTCGATGGGCACGCCGGCGGCCTCCGCGAGCAGGCCGGGCAGGAACACGAGGTCCAGCGCGTGCGGCGGGTCGGCCGGCGCCCGGCCGGCTCGGTTGCTCGAGACCTGGTACCAGGTCTGGAACTTCGCGGGCACCGTGCCGGTCTCGGTGGTCACCGAGCGCACGCGCGCCCGCAGGCCCGTCGCGTTCGCGAACGGGGGCTGGTGGTCGCCGAACCAGCCGAGCACCGCGGGCCGGGGTGTCCCGAGGACGGCCGCGCGGGTGATCGCCATCTCGCGCTCGAACTCGCGGCTGCGCCACACGTAGTCGGCGACGCTGCGCGCTTCCTCAGCGGCGGGGAAGGCCGTGGTCGCATCGTCGACCAGCCGGGACGGCACCCGTTCCATGTCGATGCCGTGTTCCGCATGGTTGAACAGCGTGAGCGCGAACAGGAAGACCGGCTGGTCGCGCTCACGCTCGCGCGCGAGCACCTGGCGGACGGCTTCGTGCACCTGCGCGTCCGGCGTGCCCCAGGTCTCGGGCAGGCCCAGTTGCGCGGCGTCGAGGAACTCGTCGAACCCGTAGCCGGCATACGCGTCGCGGCCGTTCATCATGCCGCCGCGCGTGGGGTACAGCGCCACGGTGCGGTAGCCCGCCGCCTTCAGCGACCGCACGAAGGAGCGGCTCACGTGCGGCGAGATGCTGAACGGCGCGAACTCGCCCGCGGGGCCGAACGCGTCGTGGGGCACGCCCGTCTCGAACGCGAACTCCGACAACCAGGTGCCGCCGCCGAAGACATGCACCTGCAGCGGCCCGTGCGCGACCGTGCCGCCGCCGGCGCCGAACGCGTCCAGCCCGCACAGGGACGCCGGACAGCCCTCGAGGGTCGCCGGGTTGAACTGGCTCTCCTGGAGGAACACGACGATGTCTGCCGGCGTGGCCAGGCCGCCCGCGGACAGCAGCCGCTGGCTGTCGCGCCGGAACGCCGAGGTGTCGGTGCCCGGCACGTTCCAGCGCGGTTCGAGGAGCGCGGTGGCGAAGAAGGCGACCGCGGGCCGCTCGACCAAGCCTTCACCCACGAACCACGCCCCGGACGTGCTCACCTTCGACACCTCCCTCGCGAAGGTGGTGCCGCTGTGCGCGACGAGCAGCGCGGCGAGGCCCGCGGCCAGCACTGGCGCCGGCCAGCCGACCCGCCGGCCCGGCGGGTTCCATCGCCAGGCCACGACGCAGGCGACGACCGACAGGCCCACGATCGCGGCGGCGTATGCCACGAGCGTCGGCTGGGTCGGCAGCACGCCGACGTTGTCCCCGAACTGCCGGAAGAAGAAGCGCACGTCCTGCCACGTGAGCGGCGTGCCGGCGAACTGCAGCTTCAGGCGGATGCCCGCCAGGAGCAGCACGGCCACCACGGTGCCCGCCACGGCGGCGAACCGCGGCCGCATCGTGAGGAGGTAAGCCCCGAGGCACGTGACCAGCAACGCGTGCGAGCCCACCTGGGCATCCACCCACGGCCCGGCGAGCGGCGGCAACGCCAGCACGACGGCATCGGCCAGCCGTCGTTGCCCGATGTAGGCCACGAGCGCTGCCGCGGCGGACAGCGCGACGGGACCACTCAGCAGCCGCGAGGTGGGCGCGAGCATCAGGCCACCCGAGACCAGCAGCAATCCCACGCAGAGCGCCAGCTCGGTGGACGAGAGGCGCGCGAACACGAGCGCCGCCGGCTTCGACGGGTGAGTTTCCCGGTCTCGTGCGTGTCCGTGGTCGTTCATCTGCAGCCCTCATGGTTCGAGGCCGACGATACCAGTGATGCTGTCGCCGTCATCCCGGCGAACGCCGGGACCCACTGCATGCCGGTGCGCACGTGGCACGGGGGAGCATCAGTGATCGCGCCCATTCGCAGTAGACGCGGCGCGCCGTGGCCTGCAGCGCGGGAAGGTTCGTGCGCATCTGCGCGAGGATCTGACCGCGCGTCTGGACGGCCGGGCCCCCGGCCGCGGCGAGTTCGGTGCCGGCATGGTCGCACCACTCCGAGACGATGTCCTCGGTGACCTCGAAGTGGCACTGGAAGGCCATGTGTCGCCCGATCGCGAACGCCTTGTTGAGGCAGTGCTGGCCGTACAGCAGGCGGCGGGCGCCGGCCGGGATCGCGAAGGTCTCGTAGTGCCAGTTGAACCCGACGACCCGGTCGGCGCCGAAGAGGGCCGAACCATGCGGCGTCACGTGCAGGCGGCTCCAGCCGATGTTGGCCCAGGCGTTGCGGCCCACGTGCGCGCCCAGCGACTTCGCCATCATCTGCGCGCCGAAGCAGTGGCCCAGCACGGGCACGTCCAGCCGCATCGCGGCCCGCACGAGCTGCAGTTCCTCGCCGATCCAGTCGACCGGGTCGTTCACGCTGCGGTTGCTGCCCAGCAGCACGATGCCGCTGTAGTCGGGGGCGCTGCGGGGGAGGCTGTCGCCATCGTCGGGGCAGAAGAGCTTCGTCGTCATGCCGAGCTGTTCGAGGCAGCGGACGAGGAAGCCGCCGCGCTGGGTCTGGTCGTGCTGGAGGATCGCCACGGGTCGCATGGAAGGGGCGCGGTGCGCGCCGGCTGTGGAGGAGCGATCAATCTAGGCACCGGTGCATCAAGACGGCGTCAATTCGATGGGGCTCGAAAATTGACGCGATCTTGATGCGTGTCCCCCGACGATCCGGGCCTGGTATCCAACGAGGGGGTGAGATGTGCGACTGGCCGAGCATCGTGCTGGCGCTGGTGGCGGTGGTCGTTCCGCTGGCCTGCGCGTGGTGGCTCATCGGGCGGCCGTGGACTCGGGCCGGAATGACGGTGGCCCCGAGGCATTGACACACGCCCAGGCTGCATCATACTGTATGCATGAACAGTGTTTTCCGAAACGCAGCGGCACCGCGTTTCGCGCTCCCCGACTACGCCGAACTCCACTGCCGCAGCAACTTCAGCTTCCTGACCGGCGCGTCGCATCCCGAGGAACTCGTCGAGCGGGCCATCGACCTCGGGTACACGGCCCTCGCCATCACCGACGAGTGTTCGCTGGCCGGGGTCGTGCGGGCGCACGTGGCCGCGCGCGACCGGCCGCTGCACCTGATCGTCGGGGCGGAGATGCGGCTGACGCCGCCGGCCACGCCGTCGGACGAACCCGCCCACCAGCATCCGATGCGCCTCGTGCTGCTCGCGGAAAGCCGCCGCGGCTACGGCAACCTCTCGCAGTGGATCACCGTGTCGCGCCGGCGCGCGGTCAAGGGAAGCTACCTCGCGCACGCCTCCGACCTCGAAGGCCACGTGCCCGCGGCGCCGATGCTGACGGGGCTGCCCGGTTGCCTCGGCCTGCTCGTCGTGAGCGCCGACCAGCCGTTCGAGCGGGTGTTCGCGCAGGCCGTGTGGCTCAAGACCTGGTTCCAGGACCGAGCCGCGCTCGCGCTCGAGCTGCTGCACCGGCCGGGCGACGACGACCTGCTCGCGTGCGTGGAGCGGGTGGCGGGGCTCACCGGGCTGCCCATCGTGGCCGCGGGCGACGTGCTGATGCACGTGCGCTCGCGCAAGGCCCTGCAGGACACCGTCACCGCCGCGCGCCTGAACCGCCCCGTGTCCGCGTGCGGCTGGCAGCTCGAGCCCAATGCCGAGCAGCACCTGCGGTCGCGCGGGCGGCTGGCCGCGCTGTACGACCCCGCGTGGCTCGACCAGTCGCTGGTGCTCGCGGAGCGCTGCAGGTTCTCGCTCGGCGAACTGAGGTACGAGTATCCGCAGGAACTGGTGCCCCCCGGCATGACCCCGATCAGCCACCTGCGCGCGCTGACCTGGGCCGGCGTGTCGACCCGGTATCCGGACGGCCTGAAGGCCGAACACGCCGAACAGATCGAGAAGGAACTGGGGCTGATCGAGCAGTTGAAGTACGAGGCCTACTTCCTGACCGTGGCCGACATCGTCGCGTGGGCGCGCGCCCAGGGCATCCTGTGCCAGGGCCGCGGCAGCGCGGCGAACTCGCTCGTGTGCTACTGCCTGCGGGTCACCGAGGTGAGCCCCGAGCTGTCGACGATGCTGTTCGAGCGTTTCATCAGCGTCGAACGCAACGAGCCGCCCGACATCGACATCGACTTCGAGCACCAGCGCCGCGAGGAGGTGATCCAGTACGTCTACCGCAAGTACGGCCGCCACCGCGCGGCGCTCACCGCGGTGGTGATCCGCTACCGGCCGCGTTCGGCGCTGCGCGACACGGGTCGGGCGCTCGGCATCGACGAGACCGCCATCGACCTCGTGGCCAAGAGCCAGCAGTGGTTCGACGGCCGCAGCATCGACCCGTCGCGCCTGCGCGAACTGGGTTTCGACCCGGAGGCGCCGGTCACGCGCCGCTGGATCGAGCTCACCGGGCAGCTGATCGACTTCCCGCGCCACCTGAGCCAGCACCCGGGCGGTTTCGTGATCGCGAAGGACCGCATCGAGGAACTCGTGCCGGTGGAAAACGCCGCGATGGAGGGGCGCAGCATCGTGCAGTGGGACAAGGACGACCTCGACGCGCTCGGGCTCATCAAGGTGGACATCCTCGCGCTGGGCATGTTGAGCGCGCTGCGGCGGTCGATGGAATACCTGTCGCACAAGCTCGGCGAACCGTTCGAGATGCAGAAGATTCCGAACGAGGACAAGGCGACCTACGAGATGATCTCGCGCGCCGACACCGTGGGGGTGTTCCAGATCGAGAGCCGCGCGCAGATGAGCATGCTGCCGCGCCTGAAGCCCGCCACGTACTACGACCTGGTGGTGGAGGTGGCCATCGTGCGGCCCGGGCCCATCCAGGGTGGCATGGTGCATCCGTACCTGCAGAACCGCGAGAAGCCCGCCGAGGAGATCGTGTACCCGAGCGAGGAGATCAAGCCCGCGCTCGAACGCACCCGCGGCGTGCCCATCTTCCAGGAGCAGGTGATGCAGATCGCGATGTACGCGGCCGACTTCACCGCGGGCGAGGCCGACCAACTGCGTCGCGCCATGGCGGCCTGGAAGCGCAAGGGCGGATTGGGTCCGTTCGAGCAGAAGCTCGTCGGCCGCATGGTCGAGAAGGGCTACGAACGCGACTACGCGGAACGCATCTTCCGGCAGATCGAAGGCTTCGGCGAATACGGCTTCCCTGAAAGCCACGCGGCCGGCTTCGCGCTGCTCGCGTACGCCAGCAGCTGGCTCAAGTGCCACCACCCCGACGTCTTCCTCACCGGCCTGCTCAACAGCCAGCCCATGGGTTTCTACGCGCCCGCGCAGCTGGTGCGTGACGCGCGGGCGCACGGCGTCGAGGTGCGCCCCGTCGACGTCACCGTGAGCACTTGGGACAGCGCGCTCGAGGGCGACACCGAACCGCAACGCGCCGTGCGGCTGGGCCTGCAACTCGTGAAGGGTTTGACGGCCGAGGCCGCGAAGCGCCTCGTCGAGGCGCGGACCGAACGGCTCTTCGCCAGCGCCGAGGACCTCGCCCGCCGCGCGCACCTCGACGCAGCCGACCTCGAGGCGCTGGCGCAGGCCGACGCGCTGCGCCACCTGCCCGGTGTCGCGGGCCACCGCCACCAGGCCGCCTGGGTGGTGGCGGGCATCGACACCCGGCCCACCGAACTGCTGCGGGCCACGCGCCTGCACGAGGCGCCGGCCGAACTCGCCGCGCCCGCGGCCGTGGAGGACACGCTGGCCGACTACCGCACGGTGGGCCTCACGCTCAAGACCCATCCGCTCGCGCTGCTGCGCGAACAGCTCGACGCGTTCAAGGTGCTGCCGGCCGCGGTGCTGCGCAACCACCCGCACGGCCGGCTCGCGCGCGCGAGCGGCCTCGTCACGCACCGCCAGCGCCCGCCCACCGCGAAGGGCACGATGTTCGTCACGCTGGAGGACGACACCGGCGCGGTCAACGTGATCGTGTGGCCGAAGGTGGTGGAGACGCAGCGCAAGCCGCTGCTGGGCGCCACGCTGATGACGGTGTTCGGTCAGTGGCAGCGCCAGGGGGAGGGCGAGGAGTCGGTGATGCACCTCGTGGCCACGAAGGTGATCGACCACACGGGCCTGCTGGACGGGCTGGTGTCGCGCAGCCGGGATTTCCGCTGACAGCCGCGTAGGACGGCCCGCACGCGCCGAATCGACGTCCGCCGAACGACGCCGCGCGTGGCTTTTCCTACAGTGCGCTCAGCCGGGGCACACGGTGTGCCCGGTCCCGACCACCCTGTCAGGAGAAACGACCATGACCACCTTCAAGACCTCGCTGCTCGCCTTCGTCGCCACCTTGTCGCTCGCCATGGCCGCGTGCCAGCCCCACGAGGGGCCCGCCGAGCGGGCGGGCAAGTCGATCGACAACGCGGCCGGGAAGGCCGGCCAGAAGATCGAGAACGCCGGCGAAAAGATCGAGAAGGCCGCGGAGGACGCGAAGAAGTGAACGCCGCGGGGCGCCCTCAGGCGTCCTGAGTGACCGTGTCCCTCGGCGGCGTGGCGTTCGCCGTCACGCGGCGGGCGCTCTGCAGCCACAGCTTGAGGTCGCGGGCCGAGCCCGAGACCACCACGAGGTTGGTGTCCGGATGCCGGGACGTGCCGGCTTCGTCGGCACGCGGCAGCCACAGCACCGGCGCCGCGCTGGCGGCGATGCCGCCCTTGGCGAGCGCCGTCACCGGATCGGGGCGCAGCGGCTTGTCCTTCGCGTCGACCAGCCACGGCGCCACGCCCGGCTTGCGCGGGGCGGACGACCAGGTGGCCGAGCGGAAGCCGTGGATGTCGACCACGAAACGCATGCCGTCGTCGCGCATCACCGCGACGGGCGCCATCCAGCCGCCGGGCAGCTGCTTGTCGTACTTCACCGACCACTGCGTGGGCAGCGACAGTTCCGCGATGGCGCGCTTGAGCAGCCGGCGACGGCGCTCGCGCAGTTCCGCATGGACCGCGATGGCGAACCCGGCCACCGCCAGCACGCCGCACACGGCGCCCACCTGCCACCAGCTCTGCCAGAAGATCAGCCCGACCTGGATGCTGATCGCGGCGAGACCGAGTCCGAGGAGGATCCGGGCGAGCCAGTTGATGAAGGGACTGTGGCGCATGGAAAAACAGACGGCGGGAGAAGGGACAGCCTCTCCGATTCTGGCAAAGGGCGCGCTCGCCGAGGCGGCAGGAATTCACGTTTCGGGCGTTCATGGAAAACCCGGGGCCGACTGAACGAAAATGGGGTGATGCACTTCCTCCTTTCGCCCGCCAAGTCGCTCGATTTCGACACCCCCTCGGCCATCGACAGTCCCACCCTGCCGCAGTTCCTGCCGCAGTCGGCCGAGCTCATCGGGCTGCTGCGCCCGAAGACGGCGCGGGAGATCTCGTCCCTGATGGACCTGTCCGACAGCCTGGCCGCGCTGAACGTCGCGCGGTACGGCGCCTGGTCGCGGCGGTTCACAGCGAAGAACAGCAAGCCGGCGGTGCTCGCGTTCAACGGCGACGTGTACGACGGCCTGCAGGCCCCCACGCTGTCGGCCGACGACCTCGACTGGGCGCAGCAGCACGTCAGCATCCTGAGCGGCCTCTACGGCGTGTTGCGGCCGCTCGACCGCATGCAGCCGTACCGCCTGGAAATGGGCACGGCGCTCGAGAACCCGCACGGGAAGAACCTGTACGCGTTCTGGGGCGACACGCTCGCGCGCTACCTCAACCGCCGCGTGGCCGCGGACCCGGTGCCGGTCATCGTGAACCTGGCGTCGAACGAGTACTTCAAGGCGGCCGACCGCAAGGTGCTCAAGCCCCGGGTGATCGAATGCGTCTTCGAGGACTGGAAGGGTGGAAAATACAAGATCATCAGCTTCTTCGCGAAGCGCGCCCGCGGCCTGATGGCCCGGCACGCCATCACGCAGCGGCTCACCACGCCCAAGGGCCTGGAAACCTTCGACGCCGACGGCTACGCCTTCGAACCCGCGGCCTCGGAACCCGACCGGCTCGTGTTCCGCAGGCGCCTGCCCGACGCGACGTAAGGGACTGGTTACGCAGGGCTGCGCACGCACGGCACAATGACAGCATGAGCGAACAGCAAGTCACCCCTGAACTGCGGCAGTGGATCGTCGACCAGGCCAAGGCCGGACGCGACCCCGACGCGGTGCTGAAGTCGATGATGGACAGCGGCTGGAACGAGGACGTCGCGCTCGTCGCCCTCGAGGACACCCTGTCCGGTTTCCTGAAGGAACACGCCGAGGCCAACGGCCTGCCGGTGCCGGTGCGGGTGCCCGAGCCGCAGCTGTTCGACTCGCCGGCGTCCATCCTGGTCGACGGCCACGAGATCAGCATCGTGATGACCATGCGCAACCCGCGCGTGGTCGTGTTCGGCAACATGCTCACCGACGACGAATGCGACGAGCTGGTCGCCCTGTCGGCCCAGCGCCTCGCGCGGTCGGAGACCGTCGTCACCAGCACCGGTTCCAGCGAGATCAACGTCGCCCGCACCAGCGACGGCATGTTCTTCTCGCGCGGCGAGAACGCCGTCTGCGCGCGGTTCGAGGCCCGCATCTCGGCGCTGCTCAACTGGCCGGTCGAGAACGGCGAGGGGCTGCAGATCCTGCGCTACCGGCCGGGCGCCGAATACAAGCCGCACTACGACTACTTCGACCCGGCCCACGCCGGCACGCCCAACATCCTCAAGCGCGGCGGACAGCGCGTGGGCACGCTGGTGACGTACCTGAACACCCCCGCGCTCGGCGGCGCCACCACCTTCCCCGACGTCCACCTCGAGGTGGCCCCGGTGAAGGGCAACGCCGTGTTCTTCAGCTACGACCGCCCGCACCCCATGACGCGCACGCTGCACGGCGGCGCGCCCGTGGTCGAGGGCGAGAAGTGGGTCGCCACGAAGTGGCTGCGCGAAGGCCGCTTCGATTGACGGACGGATCCGCCCCTCAGCGGGCGTAGCGCTTCGCCCCGGCCACGCACACCACGGCCGCGAGCGTCGCGGCCAGCATGGTCCAGCTCACCGTCTCGTGCAGCAGCAGCGCCGCCAGGGCCAGGCCCATGAACGGCTGGAACAGCTGCAGCTGGCCCACGGCGGCGATGCCGCCCTGGGCGAGGCCCCGGTACCAGAACACGAAGCCGATCAGCATGCTGAAGAGCGACACGTAGGCGAAGCTGATCCAGGCCGCCGCGCCCACGTGTGCGAACGAGTCCGGCCGGGTCCACAGCGCGGCCGGCAGCATGACGGGCAGCGACAGCACCAGCGCCCAGCTGATCACCTGCCATCCGCCGAGCGTCCGCGAGAGCTTCGCCCCTTCGGCATAACCCATGCCGCACACGACGATGGCGCCCAGCATCAGCAGGTCGCCCCGCAGCGAGACCTCGAGGCCGCCCCACGCGGCGTAGCCCGCGACGAACAGGGCGCCCAGCACCGAGAACAGCCAGAAGGCGGGGCGAGGTCGCTCGCCGCCGCGCAGCACGGCGAACACCGCGGTGGCCAGCGGCAGCAGCCCGACGAACACGATGGAATGGGCCGAGGTCACGTGCCGCAGCGCCAGCGCGGTGAGCAGCGGGAAGCCCACGACCACGCCGAGCGCGGCGAGGGCCAGGGACGGCAGGTCGGCCGCGCGGGGCCGCGGCTGGCGCAGCAGCACGAGCAGCGCCAGGCCCAGCAGCGCCGCGACGGTGGCGCGGGCGCAGGTGAGGAAGACGGGGTCGAGGTCGGCCACCGCGACGCGGGTGGCGGGCAGCGAACCCGCGAAGATCGCCACGCCGATGAACCCGTTCACCCACCCGTTCGTTGTCTTTTCCATCGTGCCAGTGGACCACCGATGCGCCCTCCGCACCATGCACACTCCAATACAATTCAAAAGAACTGTGTTGGATATTCAACCGGTACGGCTGGGGATCGCATGGCACGAAACGGAACCCGCATCGAGGCGGTGATGTCGGAGATCCGCGCCCGGATCGGCGCGCGCGCGGTGCTGCCCGGCGCCCGCCTGCCGTCGGTGCGGGCCCAGGCGGGCGCGATGGGGGTGTCGGTCTCGACGGTGGTCGAGGCCTACGAGCGCCTCGTGGCCGAAGGGGTGCTCACGGCACGCCCCGGCTCGGGTTTCTACGCCGCGGGGCCCGTGGCGCCGCTGGCGCTCGCCGCCATCGGCCCGAAGGTCGACCGCGAGGTGGACCCGCTGTGGGTCTCCCGCCAGTCCCTCGAGTCGGACGCCGGCGTGCTGAAACCCGGCTGCGGGTGGCTGCCCGCGTCGTGGATGTACGAGGCCGGCGTGCGGCGCGCGCTGCGCTCGCTCGCGCGGGCCGACCTGCAGGAACTCACCGAGTACGCCACGCCGCAGGGCCACCCGGGGCTCCGGCAGTTCCTGTCGCGGCGCATGGCGGCGGCCGGCATCGACGCGGCGCCCGGGCAGGTGCTGCTGACCGAGTCGGGCACCCACGCCATCGACCTCATCGCGCGTTTCCTGCTGGAGCCCGGCGACACCGTGCTGGTGGACGATCCCTGCTACTTCAACTTCCACGCGCTGCTGAAGGCGCACCGCGTGCAGGTGGTGGGCGTGCCCATCACGCCCAACGGCCCCGACGTGGACGCGTTCGGCGCGGCGCTCGCCGAACACGCGCCGCGGCTCTACATCACCAACTCGGGCATCCACAACCCCACGGGCGCCGTGCTGTCGCCGCTGGTGGCGCACCGCCTGCTCAAGCTCGCCGACCGCTCGGGCCTCGTGATCGTCGAGGACGACATCTTCGCGGACTTCGAGACCACCCCCGCGCCGCGCCTCGCCGCCTTCGACGGCCTGTCCCGCGTGATCCAGATCGGCAGCTTCTCGAAGACCGTGTCGGCGTCGCTGCGCTGCGGCTACATCGCCGCGAAGCCGGAATGGATCGAGGGCCTCACCGACCTGAAGATCGCCACCACCTTCGGCGGTGGCCGGCTCGCCGCCGAGGCCGTGCTGTCGGCCATCACCGACAGCGGCTACCGCAAGCACATGGAGACCGTGCGCCAGCGGCTCGCGGTGGCGATGGACCGCACGGCGCGCCGCCTCGCCACGCTCGGCATCGAACCGTGGACCGTGCCGCAGGCGGGCATGTTCCTGTGGTGCCGGTTGCCCGCGGGCGCGGACGCCGCCGAGGTGGCGCGCGCGTGCCTGCGCGAGGGCGTGGTGCTGGCGCCGGGCAACGCGTTCAGCCGCTCGGCGAGCGCGGGCGACCACCTGCGGTTCAACGTCGCGCAGTCGGGGGACGCGCGGATCTTCGAGGTGCTGGCGCGCGCACTGTCGACGTGATGCGGCCAAGGAAAAGGGGCTCCATGGGAGCCCCTTCGTGAACAGCGACGGCCTGCCGGTCGTCAGCGGCTCAGGTCCACGCTGTAGACGGTGTAGCTGCCGTCACCGGCGTTGATGCCGGTGTCGTCGGCCTTGTCGACGGCGATGTTGTCGAGGCCCGCGGCCTGCGCGATGGCCAGCGAATCCTTGGCGGACTTGAACAGCACCTTGCCGGCCGTGGCCACCTTGGTGAAGCGCCAGCTGCGCGCGGAACCGTTGGCGGTGCGCGTGATGGCCTGCTTGCCCTTCACGTAGTTCAGCACCACCTCGCGGTTGGCGTCGGGCGAGGCCCAGACGATGTCGAACGCCTTGCCCGTGCCCAGGATGAACGGGGCGCTGCTGTTCGCGCGGTAGTTGTTCGTGGCGATGATGAACTCCTGCGTCGCGCTCATCGGCTGGCCCTTGTAGGTCAGGTTCTTGATGCGCTCGCCGCCCTGGCTCGGGTTGTTGACGTTGTACTTCGGCTGGGTCACGTCGATCTCGTAGGCGATGTCCGGCGAGGTGAACGCGTCGAAGTTGTAGCCCGGGAAGGACGAGGCGGGCTGCACGCCGGTCTTGCTGTCGTTGATGAGCCACTGGTCGGTGGTCTTGGCCGGGTCGATCTGGTTGAACCGGTTGGCCGCGTTCTCGAGCCACATCTTGACCTGCGCGCCGTTGACCTTCACCGCGTTGATGGTGTTGTTGTCGTAGAGGTAGAGGTCGGCCGCGGCCACCACCGACAGCGTGCCGGAGGCCACGTTGGTGTAGTCGCCGCTGTTGCCGTAGCCGGCCTTGAACGGCGCGGTGACGGACAGCACGGGCAGGCTGGCGTACTGGGGCAGGTTGCTCTGGACGTAGCGGGCCACGTACTCCTGCTGTGCCTGGTTGACGACCTGCAGCGCGGTCGGGTCGCCCAGGTCGGCGAACATCGAGGCGAGGCGGAAGTCGCTGGTGCCGATGGGCGAGGCGACGTAGGCGCGGGTCTTGTCGTGCAGGGTCTGCACCGCCGCGATCACGGCGGCGTCGGACGCCACGTACTCGGTGCCGTTCTGGATGTTGCGCACGTCCACGGCGGTCTTGGCGGTGTCGATGGACCACTTCTTCGCGGCGCCGTCCCACTTCAGCGTGTAGCTGATGACACCCAGGCCCTTGCCCCACGAGCTGGCCATCACGGCGGGCACGCCGTTGACGGTGCCCTTCGCGTTGTCCGCGCCGTCGAACTTGTACGACGGGTTGATGCCGCGGTTGGGGAACACGTTGTGCTCGTGGCCCATCACGATGCCGTCGATGCCCGGCACGTCCTTCGTGATGTAGTAACCCGGGTTCTCCATGTTGGCGCTGTAGCCGCTGGCGGACATGCCGCCGTGCAGCAGCACGAACACCAGGTCGGCGCCCTTGGCGCGCACTTCGGGCACGTACTTCTTCGCGGTCTCGAGGCCGTCCTGCGTGCTGATCTTGCCGTCGAGCTTGTCCTTGTCCCAGTTCAGGATGCCGGGCGTGGTGATGCCCACCACACCGATCTTGATGGGCACCGTGCCCTTCGAACCGTCGGCCAGCGTGGCGGTGAGGCTGCGCTCGAGGATGACGTAGGGCTCGATCAGCGGCTTGTTGGTCTTCAGGCTCGTGACGTTGGCCGTGACCATCGGGAAGCCGGGGCCGTTGGCCTTGACGCCCACGGACGGGTCGACACCGGCCACGTCCAGGCCGCCGCCGAGGATCTGGTTCAGGTAGGGCAGGCCGAAGTTGAACTCGTGGTTGCCGAGCACGCCCACGTCGTACTTCAACGTGGCCATGGCCTTGTACATCGTGAGCTGCTGCGTGGCCGGGATCGGGGCGACCTGCGCCTCGTAGGTGCCCAGCACGGTGCCCTGGATGGTGTCGCCGTTGTCGACGAGCAGCGTGTTCGGGAATTCGGCGCGCGCCTGGTGGATCAGCGTGGCGGTGCGCTCGAGGCCGACGGTCTTGTCTTCCTTGTCGGAGTAGTAGTTGTAGCTGCGCGCGTAGTAGTGCAGGTCGGTGGTCTCCAGCAGCGCGAGCTGGGCCGTGGCGTTCTGCGTGACGGGGGCCGGGCCCGGTGCGGACACCGAGTCGTCGCCGCCGCAGGCGGACAGGGCCAGCGCGGCGCTCAGGGCGAGCACGGCTCGCCAGCGGGAGTTGAAAACGGGAGGTGTGGAGGCTTCGTGCGACATGAATGGGTCCGTGAAAAGGTAACGTCCATTCTTCCCATCGCCTTTGACACATCTGTGAATGATGCAGCAACACGCTGCGACATCCATCGGTCGTGCGAGGTCCGCGCACGCGCTTCGTAAAGAAGTTCGTGGGCCGTCAACGATGCCTCCGAAGGCCTCGTTGTGCAGGGGAGCGACCTGCTCGTCAACCGATGAAAGACCTCCCCATGAACAAGTTGTTTGCTGCCCTGATCGCTGCTTCGTTCTCGCTGGGTGCGTTCGCTGCGGCGCCGGCCGCAACCCCCGCCGCGGCAGCGCCTGCCGCATCCGCGGCGATGGCCAAGGACGCGCCGGCCAAGAAGGCCACGCATGCGAAGAAGCATGCCCACGCGAAGAAGGCGAAGACCGAAGCCGCGACGCCGGCCAAGACCTGATCGCGGGTTCACGATCGACACGACACCTGCGCCGCGCGCGCAGGTGCGAAGGCCCGGCTCGACCGGGCCTTTTCGATGGCGAAGGGGGCGCAGGGGCGCCGCGCCGTCAGGCGCGCTTGCGCTGGTGCGTGCTGTCGAGCGCGGCCGGCTGCGTGGTGCTGCCGAACGGGCGGCTGCGTTCGATGCGCAGCCACTTGCGTTGTTCCCACGTCTGCGGGCCGGTGACGGCCCAGCGTTCGAGCGTGGACGCCAGTTCCGCGCGCGGGAGGCGGCGGTAGGCGGGCGTGCCGGGGCGCAGCAGCCAGAGGCCGCGGCGCAGGCGCGACGGCAGCGGGGCCTGCGATTCGGCGACCCAGTACACGCACTGCTTGTCCTCCCAGAAACTGGTGCGTTCGAAGTGCACGCGGCCTGCGAAGCCGGTATCGGCGGGGAAGATGATGGTGTCTTCGGGCAGTTCGACGACGGCGAACGACAGGTCACCGGGCGTTTCGCCGGTGCCGCGGTGGACGAAGATGACGCGCTCGACCTGGTCGGCGGTGAAACGGTCCACTTCGACGTCGTCGCGGAAGACGACGACGTCAGCGCCTTGCCATGCGGTATGCCATGGTGTTTTCATGTGAGGTACTCCACAGTTTTGACCACGTTAACGCGGGGGAAGGCGCAGGATGTGTCCACTCGCGTCAATTGGCAAGCGGGAACGAAGTGCAAGGGGTTATTGACACACTTGCACACATTCCCGGCGCTCAGCCCCGGCGTGGCTGCATCGACTGCGAACTGAGCGTGTGGAGGCCCGCGGGCCGGGTCTGGACGGCGTCCATCAGCGACGCCGCCACCGCATCGGCGCGGATGGGGCGGATGGCGCGGGGCAGCAGCGCGCCCAGCGGCAGCATCACGCGTTCGGCCAGCTGTTCGCCGAAGCGCACGGGCTGCCCGAGCGACTCGCGGTCGCCCAGCAGCAGCGCGGGGCGCGCGAACACGGTGACCTCGAAGCCCATCGCGGCGATGGCCTGTTCGGCCTCGCCCTTGACGCGGTTGTAGAACACGGTGGACGTCGGGTCCGCGCCCACGGCGGACACGAGCCCGAGCCGCCGCACGCCGGCCGCGCGAGCCGCCTCGGCCGTGCGCACCACGGCGTCGAAGTCGACGCGCCGGAACGCCTCCTGCGAGCCCGCCACCTTGATGGTGGTGCCGAGCGCGATGTAGACGTCGTCCGCCGGCGGCAGCACCGGCAGGTTCGCGAAGTCGACGGGGTGGTAGTGCAGGCCCGGGTGCGTGCGTGGCGCGTCCGGCAGCCGGCGCACCAGCGCGTGGACCGTGACGGACGCGTCGAGCAGGCGCGCGAGCAGCAGGGAGCCGACGAGGCCGGTGGCCCCGGCGAGCCAGGCGGTGCGGGGGGCGGAGGCGGTCATGCGGCGACTGTACGACGCATGGCCCGTCTCCGCATCCCTCACTTCAGCACGGGATGGGCATTGCGCAGCAGCATCAGGAACTGGTCGTGGAACCACTGGCCCGCGTGCGGCGCGTTCGGCAGCGAGTCGACGACGGTGCTGCCGCACTTCATGTCGAAGCGCTTGCCCTCGGCGTTCGGCGTGTTGGCCGTGCTGTCGCTCGTGCCATCGGAATCGCCCGGCGGCTTGATGAACACGTACGCGTCGAGGTAGGCGCGCGCGGCGTCGGGGTTCGCGCGCGGGCGTTCGCCGATGCCGGTGTTCTTCACGTTGCACCAGTTGCCGCGGTGGTCGCGGCGGTCGATGCGCATGTCGTCCACGTCGGCGGCCGGGCCGGTGGGGCGGCCGGGACCGCCCCAGCCGTTGCGCGAGGTGTCGACGATGAACGACAGCGAGGACGGGAACCCCGCCGCGACGAACTCGGTGCGCAGCCTGTCGATGTAGGTCAGTTCGTCGACCCCGCGGTTCCACTCGTAGAACTTCGTGGTGCCGGACGTGCTGACGATGTTGTCGTCGCCGTTGAACCACGGCTCGTCGAGCGGCGTGTAGTTGGCCGTGTTGCTCGCGAAGCCGCGGACGATGTCGAGCCGGCCCGACGGCGTGGCGCCCTGCACCAGGGCCTTGAAGCCCTGGATGGCCTTGCCGCGGTTGTCGTCCCAGCCGAGCCATCCCGAGTGCGCGATGTCGAGGTACAGGTAGACGTTCTTCGAGGCCGACAGCTTCGCGAGGGCGTACTGGATGCCCTGGACGTACACCTGTTTCTGGTTCACCGCGGCGCAGGCCGGCACCGACAGGTTCGTGATCATGTTGGGGTACGAGTCGGGTTCGACCACCGCGACGATGCGCAGGCCCGCGTAGGCCGGCCGCGCGAGGATCTCGGCGATGCGGTCGATGTACTGCGTCTTGTACGTCGCGAGGCCGCCGTTCGCGGAACTCAGCTCGCCGTTCGAGGCGTACGCGGCGCAGTCGCGGTCGGGCAGGTCGTAGACCACGAGCGTGATCGCGAGCGGCTTGAGCGAACCCGTGCCGCTCGCCGCCTTCTGCTGCGCCACGGCGGCGTCGAGGTGGTCCACGAGCCCCATCGCGCCGCCGCTCGCCTTGGCGCCGTCGATCGCGGCGAGGCGGTCGAGCCACACGGCGGTCGGGAACGAGGAGGCGGCCTTCACGAGCGCGGCATCGGTCGAGCCGGCGGCGACGCGGTTCAGCGACGAGGTGACCTTCCGGCCGTAGTCCGGGTCGGTGTAGAGCACGGCGTCGGCGAAGGGGTTGCCGGTGGTGACGAGGCCGGCGTTGTCGGCCGGCGCGGGCGCGGGCGGCGTGGGGCCGGGCGCCGGTGCGGGCGCGGGGCCTGGCGCAGGGGCAGGGCCTGGTGCAGGGGCAGGGCCCGGGGCGGGAGCCGGCGTGGGCGATGTGCCCGGCGCGGGTGTGGGGGACGGCGACTCGGTCGACGGGCTCGGCGAGGGCGACGGCGTCGACGGGGTGCCGGCGGCCGGCGACGGCGCGGGCAGCACTGCGTTGTCGCTGCCGCCGCCACCGCACGCGGTGAGCACCAGCGAGAAGAGCAGGGCGAGCGAGGCCGGCGCGCGGCTCGCGCCGCGCGAGGTGAGGTGGGTCATGGGTTCTCCCTGGAGGTTCTTATTGAAGGTGTGGCGCCAGCACCGTCATCTGCGGCTTGTCGGTGTTGTTCGCCGGTTCGATCGAGTACATGTAGCTGCCCCACCAGGGCCCCGCGGCCCACCACGTCCAGCCGGCCCACACGTCGCCGTTGGCTTCGAGGTGCGACAGCAGGTTGTCGACGGCCTGGTGGCAGAGGGTATTGGCCGCGCCGCCGAACTCGCCGAGCAGCGCCCGGTGGCCGTTCGCGCGCAGCCAGGTGGTGAAGGCCGCGACCCGTTCGCTGCCGATGGTCGCGCTCGTGCAGGTCGGCTGGGTGCCGGACGAGTCCGCGTCGAGGTACTGGTGCACCTCGAACACCATGTTGCGCCCCGGGTCGACGATGTTCTTCATCGCCGTGCCGTTCGGCGTGCCGTACCAGCTCTCGTTCCAGCTGTGGGCGCCGGTCCACGCGTTGCCCGGCACCGTGATCACCTGCGTGGCGCCCGTCGCGCGGATCGCGGCGATGCCGGCGTTGGCGGCGGTCACCCACTGTTCGGTGGGCATGGTGTGCGGCTCGTTCATCAGGCCGAACACCACCTTGTCGTTGCCCTTGAACTGGTTGGCCAGGCGCGTCCAGAAGTCCGCGAACGCGGTGTGTGGCACGGCCGCCGAGCCGATCAGCTGGCCGCGGTAGCGCGCGTAGTTGTGCGGGTCGAGCAGCACCGTCATGCCGGTGGACGTCACCTGGCCCACGAAGTTCGAGAGCCGGCCCAGCTCGGCGCCGTCGAAGCCCTGGTTCAGCACGGGCTGCAGGCGTTCCCACAGGAACGGCAGCCGCACCGTGTTCATGCCCTTGGCCTTGTAGTACGCGACGCTCGCGACCGTGGGGTACGTGAAGTCGGTGTCGTACGTGCCCGGCAGCTTTTCCGGCGCGAACTCGGCGCCGGCCAGGCTCACGCCGCGCCAGCGCAGCGTGGCGGGCAGGGGCGACACGCCGTCGCCGCAGCCGATGCGCGCGGGCCCGAGCGCGAGGTCGTCGAGCCACACGTCGTACTTCGACGGCGTGGCGCCGCCCTGGTACAGCTGCCAGCCGAGCTTGATCTTGTTGAACGTCGGGAAGACGAAGTCGACGCCGCTCGCGCCGGTGTGCTTCTTCGTCGACACCGTCATCTCGGGCTTGGCCACGCCGTCGATCCACACGTCCACGCGGTTGTCGGCCGCGGCCATCTGCCATTCGATGCAGGTCCAGCGGCCGCCCGCGGTGGGGGCCGTGGGTTGCCAGGCGGTCCAGTCGCCGGTCGCGCCGCCGTCGGCGCCCACGCCCCACAGGGCCTTGCCGTTGCCCTGTCCCGGGATGAACTGGCCGCCCACCGGGCGCACCAGCGTGCCGTTGCCCGACCCCGAGGCCTCGACCATCGTGAAGTGGGCGTAGTCGGGTTTGGTGGGGAATGCGTCGACCCACGCCCACATGCGGCCGAAGAAGCTGTTGCCGGTGGGCGCGAAGCTCGTGGGCACGACGAAGGCCATGCCGTTGTCGGTCATCGCCAGGTGCAGGGCCTGCTTGCCGCGGGCGTGCACCGTGTCGACCGCCGCGGTGGCCGCGCGGCTGTCGATCGTCCACTTCGAACTGGTCGCGGCGCCGGCGGCGCTCGACTCGAAGTCCTCGCAGAACAGCAGCGAACCGCCGCAGGCGGGTGCGGGGCTCGGGGACGGTGTCGGGGAGGGCGTCGGTGCGGGTGCCGGCGGCGTGGGGGCGGGGATCGGCGCGGGGGGCGGCGCGGGTGTTGGCGCGGGCGAGGGCGCCGGTGTGCCGCTGTCGACCGGGGCCGGTGTCGGCGCAGGCGCAGGCGGCGTGGACGCCGGTGGCGACGGCGGGGTCGGGGAGGTCGGCGCCGCGGCCACGGGCGACGGCGCCGGACCGGACACGGCGTCGCCTCCACCGCCACAGGCGACGAGGAAGACCGCGGTGCTCAGCAGCGCGCAGGCGGAACGCAGCCGCAGGCGTTCGTCGGTGGAGGAGGTGGACATGGCGTGGGGTCGGAGGAAGGGATCAGAGCGCCGCGTCGAGCGTGCGCACGAACTCGTGGCTCGGCTGGTAGCCGACCACGCGGGCCGCGGGGTTCTCGCGGCCGTCGGGGCGGAAGAAGACGATGCCCGGCGGGCCGAAGAGGCCGAAGCGCTTGAGCAGGGCCTTGTCATGCGCGTTGTTGGCCGTCACGTCGACCTGCAGCAGCGTGAACCCGCCCATGCGCTGGCGCACCTGGTCGTCGCTGAACACGAAACGCTCGTACTCCTTGCACGAGACGCACCAGTCCGCATAGAAGTCGAGCATCACGGGCCGGCCGGCGGTGGCGACGGCCTGCTCCAGCTCGGCCACCGTGCCCACGCGGCGGAAGGCGGGGCCTTCCGCTTCCGCGGCCGGCGCGCCGGCGCCGCGCGACGCGAGGTGCGCGAGCGGCTGGAACGTGTCGCGGCCGCCCGAGAGCGCCCCCACGAACTGCGCCGCGCCCACCAGGGCCATCACCACGCCCACGCCCTTGAACAGCTGCGTCATGCCGGTGGCGCCGTCGCGCAGGCGGTCGAAGGCGCCGAGGTACACGGCGGTGACGGTGAGCAGCGCGCCGGTCGCGGACATCAGCGCCCACGCCGGCAGCACCGGCGACACGAGCCACAGCGCCACGGCCAGCAGCATCACGCCGAACACGTGCTTGACCCGTTCCATCCACGCGCCGGTGCGCGGCAGCAGCGAGCCCGCGGACAGGCCCACGAGCAGCAGCGGCGCGCTCATGCCGCAGGCGAGCGAGAAGAGCGCGACGCCGCCGATCACGACGTCGTGCGTGCGGCTGATGTAGACGAGGGCGCCAGCCAGCGGCGCGGCCACGCACGGGCCCACGATCAGCGCCGACAGGCCGCCCATCGCGAACACGCCGACGAACTTGCCGCCGCTCAACCGCCCCGACGCCTCGCTGACCTTGTTCTGGATGAACCCGGGCATCTGCAGTTCGTAGAACCCGAACATCGACAGCGACAGCAGCGCGAGCAGCGTCGCGAACGCGCCGAGCACCCACGGGTTCTGCATCGACGCCGCGAGGCCCTCGCCGAGCAGCCCCGCCACCACGCCGAACGCGGTGTAGACGAGCGCCATGCCGAGGCAGTAGCTGGCCGCGAGCGCGAAGCCGCGCATGCGGGACACCGGTGCACCCTGGCCCACGATGATCGACGACAGGATGGGCACCATCGGCAGCACGCACGGCGTGAACGACAGCAGCAGCCCGGCAAGCAGGAACACGCCGGCGACGACGACGAGGTTGCCCGACTGCAGCGCCGATTCGATGCGGCTGGCGGGCGCGGCCTCGACCGGCGCGGCGGGCGGCGAGGCCGCGGCATCTCCGGCATCGAGCGCGACCGACACGACCCGCCCGTCGGCCACCTGCACGCGCAGCGCCTGCTGCTGCGGTGGGTAGCACAGGCCCGCGTCGGCGCAGCCCTGGCTCGACACCTTCAGCGTGAACGGGGCCGTGGCACCGGTCACCCGCACCGGCACCTCGAGCGTGCCGCGGTGGACTTCCACTTCCTTCTGGAAGGTGTCGTCGAACTTGCGTTCGCCCGGAGGCAGTTCGGCCTGCACCGCGGCGGCGCCGCCTTCGGTCTCGAAGGCGAAGCGCTCGCGGTACATGCGGTAGCCGGTGGCGATGTCGAACCGCACGGTGACCGTCGACGCGGACGAGGCCGACGCGGACAGCACGAAGGCCTGTTCCGGGTCGAGGAACTCGGTGTCGGCGGCGCGGACGGGCGAGGTCAGCGCGGCCCATGCGGCGAACGCCGCGAACGCGCGGAGCAGCGCGGGAGGACGGGGCAGGTGCATGGTGTCCTCAGAACTTGCGGCTCACGCCGACCTGCACCGAGTCGGCCTGGAAGTTGTCGACGTTGGGCGAACCCTTGCCGAAGCTGCGCCAGTTGCCGCGCTGCTCGTAGCGTTCGTACTTCACGTCGCCCGTCCAGTCGGCCCAGCGCACCTCCGCCTTCAGGCCCAGCGTGACCGCGCCGAACGCGGACAGGCGCTGGTCGGTGGTGCTGAAGGCCTGCGGCACGATCGGGCCAGGGTAGTACCCCGAGTCCATCACGGGGTCGTAGTAGAAGTCCGCCGAACTCTGCGTGTAGTAGCGCGCCGACGGCGTGACCCACAACCAGCGTGTCACCGGCTGCACCCACGCCGCCTCGACGGTGTGGGCCGCGATGCCGAACGAGTCCTGGTAGTAGCGGTAGCCGGCGCGGGCCGTGGCGTCGAGCGCGCCCACGAAGTGGTTCCAGCGCACCAGTCCCGCGGCCTGCTTGCGGCGCTCGGGCCGGCGGTCGTTGTTCTTGTACGGGTCGGAGAAGTAGCCCTGGCCGTCGGCGTACGTGACGTTGAGCTGCACCAGGTCGTTCGCGGTGAGGGCCTGCGTGACCCCCACGATCAGCTCGTTGGTGCGCTTGGCCTCGTTGACCACGACCTGGTTGACCGGGTTGATGGTGTCCTCGGCGTGGCCCAGGCCCACCGTCAGCGTCGTGTTGTTGTCGGCGGTGGCGATGCGGCCCTCGATTGACACGGCCGTCGAGCGGTAGTCGTGTTCCTCCGAATGGCTCGCGCCGACGCTGACGCCGCCGCGGGAGAAGTGGCGCGAGATGCGCACGTCGCCGGCCTTGCGGTAGTCGTTCATGCCCGGCTTCGGCGTGGCGCCGGAGACGTCCGAGTAGTTGCGCGGCGTGGCGCCGGACACCTCGTCGGTCACCGCCGAGGCCTCGATCGTCCAGTCCGACCCGATGGGCGCCATCACGTACACCGACGGCGACTTCGCGGTGATGCGCTTGAACGAGGACCCCTCCGTGCCCGAGTAGTTGGGGTACCGGACCTTCACGTCCTGCTGGTCCTTGTAGTGCAGGTAGCGGAGCGCGATCACGCCTTGTTCCGGGGCGGTCTCGGCCAACGCCGGGGCGGGGGCGAGGCCGCCGTGGAGGGCCAGCGCGGCCATCACGACGTTGCCGTAGGCGAGCGCACCGGTGCGGTCAGTTGCAGCCACAGCCACCTCCGCCGATGCCGGAGCCGCCGCTGGCCGCTTCCTTGCTGGTGTAGATGTGCTGCTGGTAGCGCTGCTCGAGCGCGTCGCCGCCGAAGGTCATCTCGGGACGGGCGAGGTTGCCCTTCTCCCAGGGCTGGGGCAGGGCGAACGTGCTGCAGCCCGACAGGGTGGCGGACAGCGCGAGTCCGGTGATCAGGGTGAGGGGTTTCACGACGAGGGTCCTCCGGGGGGTCACTTGACCAGCGCGAGGGCCGCGACGATCGCGTCCTCCTGCGCCTTGCGTTCGTCCGGGCGGAAGCCGGCGTGCACCTTGACGACATGGCCGTCGGGGCCCACGAGCACCGAGCTGGGCATGCCCTTGATCTGGAAGCGCTTCGGGCTGTCGCCCTTCGGGTCGAAGCCGATCGTGAAGCTGGCCGGCACCTCGGCGAGGAACTTGTCGGCGTCCTCGCGCTTGGCGTCGACGTTCACGGCCACGACCTGGAAGCCGCGGGCGCCGTACTTCGCCTGCATCTCGTTCATCCACGGGAACGACTGCTTGCACGGCGCGCACCACGAGGCCCAGAAGTCGACGTAGACGACCTTGCCCTTCAGCGCGGCGAGGTTGACCTGGCCCTGGGTGCCGGGGACGTCGAGCGCGGGGGACGGCTGGCCGGCGTCGAGCGCGAGGGCCGGGGCGGCGATGGCGACGAGGGTGGCGAGGAGGAGGGAACGGAGTTTCATGAGGCTGTCCTTGGAGTCAGGAGAAACGGGAGGTGCGGCGGGCCGCGCCGAACGCGGTGCCGAAGCCGACGATCAGGAGGAGCGCGAGGCCGGCGGCGCCGCCGCCCGATTCCTCGTTGCGCCCGCCCGCGTTGGTGGCCATGGCGCGCCCGTCGAGGCGCACGGCGCGGGACTCGACGGTGCTGCTGCCGGTGGCCGCCGCGGTGACGGTGAGGGCGCCGGTGCTGTCGCCGGTGCTCGCCGGCGCGCGGAAGACCACGGTGACCGAGCAGGTGGCGCCCGCGGCGAGCGCCTGGGCCGAGCGGCAGGTGTCGGCGGCGCCGGTGGTCACCTCGAAGGGGCCGGAGGTGTTGACGTCGCGGATCACGAGTGGCGTGCCACCCGTGTTGCGGAAGACCGTCTTCTTGGCCTCCGACGGCACGCCCAGCACGCCGATGTAGCCCTGCGAGGCCATGTCGGCCACGAGCACGGCGCTGTCGCCGGCCGGGGGCGTGTCCGGCGGGGTCGAACCCGACGACGACGTGCCGGCGAGGTTGACCTCGAGCACCTGGCCCGCGCCGGTGGTCACCGACAGCGTGCCGCTCGACGCGCCGCCGGTGGTCGGCGCGTACGCGACCGAGACCGTGCAGCTGGCGTTGACGGCCAGCGTGGCCGGGCAGGTGTTGGCGGTGACGCGGAACGGGGCGGCGGCGTCGACCCGGGTGATCGACACCGGCGCGACGGCGCCGTTCAGCACAGACACGGTCTTCGCCTCGGAGACCTGGCCCGGCGCGGTGGCCGGGGTGGTGAAGTCGAGCCGGACCGGATTGGCCGTGATCACGCCGGCGGACGCGGCCAGCGACAGGCCCTTCAGGGTCACCGACAGCGGCGTGGTCGCGCTGCCGACCGCCAGCGTGCCGGTCTGGGTGCCGGCCGCCGTCGGCGAGAAGACCACCGAGACCGTGCACGACGCGCCGGCGGCGAGCGACGAGGCGTCGGTGGGGCAGGCCCCGCTGATGCCGGTCCGGATGGCGAACGGGCCGGTGGCGGTGATGCCGGTGAGGGCCGCCGCGCCGGTGCCGGTGTTGCGCACGGTCAGCACCTGGGCGGCGGACGTGCTGCCCGGGGCGACCGCGGTGGCGGTGAAGTCGAGCGAGCCGGTGCTGCCGGAGAGGGCGCCGGTGGGCGTCGCCTTCGCGGAGGCGGTGCCCGTCAGCGTGATGTCGCCCGGCAGCGTGCCGGTGCCGGCCACCTGCAGGCTGGCCACGTGGGTGCCGGCCTGCCCGGGCACGAAGTTCACGACCACCGTGCAGCTGCCGTTCGCGGCGAGCGACAGGCCCAGCTGGCAGATCGAGGCGCCGGCGATCGCGTACGACGAGGCCGAGGCGCCGGCGATGCCGAGGGTCGTCAGCGTGACGGCGGACGGGCCCTGGTTGACGAGGGTGAGCGTCTGCGAGGCGGTGGTTTCGCCGACGACGGTCGAGGCGAAGTTCAGCGCGGTGCGGTTGTCCTGCCACACCACCACCGACAGCGACTGCGTCGAACCTTCACCCGTGACGACGATCGAGTTCGGCGAACTCAGCGCGTTGGTGGTCACCACGATCGCCTCGGCGGACACCGGGGCCGCCGGCTTGTAGGTGACCGAGACCAGGCAGGATGCGCCGACCGCCAGGGTCGCCGGGCAGTCGTGGATGCTGGTGTACTCCGTGGAACTGCTCGCGACGGACGTCACCGTCAGCGGCGCGGTGCCGCTGTTCGTCAACACGACGCTGCGCACGACCGACGTGGTGCCGAGCGTGACGGCGCCGAAACCGAGCGCGGCCTGCGACAGGCTCACGGCCGGTGCCGGCGTGCGCACCGCGGTGCCGCGCAGCGTGGCCGTGGTGGCGGCGCCCGGGGCGTTGCTGGTGATCGTCAGCGTCGCGGTCTTGGCGCCGAGGGTCTCGGGCTTCAGCGCGAACGTCAGCGTGCAGGTGGCGCGCGACGCCACGGACGAGCCCTTGGCGCAGGTGCCGCCGCGCACGAAGTCGCCGGCGTCGGTGCCGGTCACCGTGATGTCGGTGATGGACAGCGCCGCGGCGCCCGTGTTCGTGAGCGTCACCGTGCGGGGCGTGCTGGTCGCGGCGACCGGCTGCGACCCGAGGTCGATGTCGGTCGTGTCGAGCGCGATGCCGGCCTCGGGCGTGAGCGTGCCGGTGCCGCCGAGGGCCACCGCCGTGCTGCCGCCGGCCGCGTTGTGCGCGATCGACAGGGTGGCGCTCCGGGCGCCGCTGGCGGCCGGCTTGAACACCACGTCCACGACGCAGCTGCTGCCGCCCGCGACGCTGCTGCTCGTGGCGCAGGTGGTGCTCGACGCGAGGCGGAAGTCGCCCGCGTGGGTGCCGGTGAGGGCCAGCGACGACAGCACGAGCGCGGCGTTGCCGGTGTTGCTGAGCGTCGTGCGCATCACGGTCGAGTCGACGCCGACCACGCTCGAGAACGACAGCGTCGCGGGCGACACGGCGGCCACGGGCGAGCTGTCCACCGCGGTGCCCGACAGCGCGACTTCCGCCTTCGCCGAGGGCCCGTTGTGCGAGAGCGTGAGGGTGCCGGTGCGTGCACCGGTGGCGACCGGCTTGAACGCGACGGTCACGGTGCAGCTGCTGCCGACCGCGATCGACACGCCCACCGCGCAGGTGCCGCCGGTGACGGTGAAGTCGGACCCGGCGCCCGTGGTGATCACGCTCAGCGCGAGCGTGGCCGTGGCGCTGGCCGCGTTCGTCACGGTGATCGTCTGCGCCGTGCCGGTGGTGCCGACCCGCTGGCTGGCGAACGCGAGCGACGTGGCCGACAGCGACACCGACGGCGCGGCGGACGCCGACAGGTACGTCGGGGTCATGCCGAGTTCGTCGGCGATGTACTTCGCCATGTGGTTGTACTCGGCGTCGGTGACGACACCCTGCAGCGGCAGCATGTCCTTCTGGACCGTGGTCGCGCCCTTGATGCGGGCGGCATCGGCGCCGCGGGTCATCACCGCCGCGTTGCGCGGGGCGAAGTGGCAGGCCTGGCAGCTCTTGACCCCGGTCACGAAGGTCTTGTTGTAGAGCGCCTTGCCGGTCTCGTAGTCCTGCGCCATCGCCGGCGACAGCACCGTGCCGGCGACCGCCAGCACGGCCAGGCGGGCGAACGCCCGGAGGAGGTGGCGGTGTTTCATGCCTTGAGCCACGGCAGGTTCTCGGCGGCCGCCGCCCAGATGGCGTCGGTGTAGCTGTTCGAGCCCTTCACGTTCGGGTAGCCGTACGTGCCGCCGCCGTAGTCGGCCGGCGAGAGGCCCATCGCGCGCAGCACCATGCCCATCAGCTGGTTGTTCGTGAGGCCGGAGAACCAGCGCGGCGACGTGGGGCTGATCGACCAGGTGAACGAGTTCATGTCGCGGTAGTCGAGCGACTGGCCCGTCTTGAAGAAGCCGCCCGCGCTGCCGAACGACACGATCGGGATGCAGCGGTTGTGGTGGTTGCCCGGGCTGCCGCCCGAGCCGAGTTCATGGCCGCTGAAGACGAAGCCCTTGTCGAGCAGCGTGCTGCCGTCGGCCGTGCGCACCGCGTCCATCTTGCGGGCGAGGTCCAGCTGGGCCGACTCGAACTGCAGCTGCACCGCGGCGCTGAAGCCGGCGCGCTTGGACGCCTCGGCCTCGATGTTGTGCGCGTAGTTGTTGTGCCACGCGTGTTCGGGTTCCGGGCCGAAGGTGTACGACGTGGGGCCGCACACGTACACGCGCGTGATGCCCGCGGTGAAGGCGGCCACGACGATGTCGTTCCACAGCTGCTCGCACTTCGCGTGGTTCTCGGGCTGGCCGTAGAAGCCGGCCGTGTTCTCGACGGCGCGGGTGTCGACGGTGGGGCGGGGGAAGTTGCTGTTCGCGCCCTGCTGCACCTTGCCCTGCACCTCCGACAGCATCGTGAGGTACTCGTCGAGCCGCGTGCGGCAGTCGGCCGAGCAGCGCGGGTCGGCCTTCACCAGGGCGGCGTGTTCGCGCACGCTGTCCACGAGCACCGGCGCGGTGGCGCCGCTGCCGGTGTCCGGCGTGGTGGTGGTCTTGAACAGGCGGTCGAACAGCTTGACGTTGCTGTCGGCCGTGTCCTGCGTCTGCACGATGCCCGACGAGGTCTTCGACAGCGACACCATGTTGCGCACGATGGCCGGCTGCAGCGCGCCGTTCGGGTAGAACTTCGCCGAACCGGCGAGTACCTGGTCGATGGTCGGGTTCGCCGCGTCGCCGCCCAGCGGGCCGCCGCGGTTGTGGCCGGGGCCCGCGGGGATGTCGATGCCGTTGATGACGTTCATCATCGACAGCAGCCGCGGCGTCAGGTTGGCCTGCGAGGCGTTGAGGATCTCGCTGAACGTGACGCGGCCGTTGGCGACCGTGGTGGGCAGCGGCGCGCTGCGCACCGCGATGCCGCCGTGGGTGGTGGTCGCGGTGGGCAGGTCGAGCAGCGTGCCGTAGAACTGGGCCTGCAGCACGCCGTGCCACGTCGTCATGTGCGCGAGGTAACGCTCGGCGGACGCGGCGGCGACGGTCTGCGCCTCGGCCTCGCGCGGCAGCAGCGACGGCAGCAGGGGCAGGGCGAGGGCGACGCCACCGGCGCCCATCAGGAATTGCCGGCGCGAGACCGGATCGAAGGTGGGTTTCATTGCGGCCTCTGGATGGTCTTGAACTCGTCGCGCGTCACGATGGCGGCGAACAGGCTGCGCAGGTTGGCGCCGCTCGCGGCCTGCTGCCGCACTTCCTCGACCACCGACGCGTCGGCGGCGCCGTCGGCGCGGCCGAACGCATAGCGGAAGTAGTTGCGGGCGAAGCACGACTCGAAGGCGCCGCTGTCGAGCACGTACTGCTGCGCCTGCGCGGGCGTCGAGATGGCGCGGCTGGCGATGCCGTCGAGCTTGGCGACCACGGCGGTGTCGAGCGGGCGGTCGCCGAGCACGGCGCCCGCGTCGTTGCGCACGATTTCGGAGGCGCGCACGCGGCCCAGCGCGTCGAAGCGCTCGAACACGAAGCCCCAGGGGTTCAGCACGGTCTTGTGGCAGGCCACGCACGCGGTGCCTTCCATCTCGGTGACCCGCGTGGTGCGCTCGCGGGTGGTCAGCACGCCCGACAGGTCGGCCCCGGCGTTCGTCTGGTTCATCGCGGGCGGCGGCAGCGACTGGCAGGTGAGGGCGCTCAGCACCTTGGCGCCGCGCGAGATCGGCAGCGTCGTGTCCGACGAACCGTTGGCCACCACGGCGACACGGGTCAGCAGGCCGACGCGGTCGGTTTCGGTGAACACCGGCGGCGTGCCGCTGCCGTTCCACACGGCGGTCTTGTAGAGCGTGGCGACGTCGGCGCTGCGGGCGAAGGAATGGCGGTCGGTCAGCACCTGCTGCAGCGAGCCGTTGCGCGCGGCGACGTACGAGACCATGTCGAGCACCTCGTCGATGGCCGCGTCGCGCGTGGTGCCGAGCGGCTTGTAGCCGGTGGCGAAGGCGTCGAAGCGGGCGTTGCCCACCTTGCCGTCCATCGCGACGAGGTCGTCGAGGCGGAACCACTGGCGGAAGAAGCTGCGCAGCGCGAGGTCGGCGCGGGTGTCGTTCATCAGCCGCGTGACCTGGGTCTGGTAGACGGCCGGCTGCATCAGCGTGCCGTCGTCGGCGCGGGCGGCCAGCGTGGCGTCGGGCAGCGTGTCCCACAGGTGCAGAGACAGTCGGGTGGCGAGTTCGTGCGCCGACAGCGGCACGCAGGCGCCCGAACCGCTGCCGTTGCCGCGCTCCACGACGAAGTAGGTCTGCGGCGACGCGATCATCGTCGCGAGCACCTTCACGAGCGCCGCGCGGTCGGTGGCGCCACCCGCGACCTTGCGGTACACGGCCACTTCGGCGTCGGTCAGCGGCGCGCGGAAGAGGGTGCGGCCGGCCTTGCGGATGAAGGCGGTGAGGCAGGCGTCACCGGTGCAGTTGCCGAGGATCGTCGCGGCGCGGGCGTCGGTGCTCGCGAGGTCCGCGGCCAGGTCCTGCGCCACGGTGTGGATGCCACCCACCTGGCGCGTGGTCACGGTGGGGTCCAGTCGCCAGTAGCCCTGGTGGCGCGTGGTCTCGGGGTTGATCGACGCGTCCTGCGGGAACTGGGCCTTGTCGATCACGAGCGTGCGGATGCGCGCCGGCAGCCCGGTGTCCGTGACCAGCGTCGCCGACCAGTCGCTCAGCACGTTGATGAACTGCGTGCGCGTCAGCCGCCGCGGCAGCACCGCGGAGAAACACCCCGGATTCGTGCCGGTGTCGGCCGCCAGCGCGGACGCGACCGTCCCCTGCGCATGCGGATCGACCGGCATCGACAGCACCGGCGCCGCGTCCGGCGCGCGCGAGCCTCCGCCCGCGCTCGCCCCCGATGACCCTCCCGCGCCGGGCCTGTCGTCCGAATTGCATCCCTGCAACACGAGCGCAAGCAGCAGCGCGCCCCCCGCGAGCCTGACTCCCATCTTGTTCTTCCCCGAGCCGTGATTGATGGGGGCGGATCATCGGGAGCCTGCACGGTCGTGCAGTGTCTGAACGTATCCGTGTTTCAGGTTCCCGAAATGGGGCGCGGAAGTTGTACGACCTCTGTGGGAGCAGGGTTTCTTGCAAACGTTTTCAAGCAATGCACCAGAAACATTGTTTCCCTTCGACACAATCGGCCAAAAACGGTTCAGATCGGGACTTTTGGGGGGATTTTGGGGATGGAATCCTTCAAGTTAGGGGTGCCGGCGGGAATAAGTCACGGTCCGTCGACGGCATCTTGGAGTGGATTCTTGGGTCGAAAAGCGCAGTTCTGGCCTGTTCGGTCGGGTGTCGGGCGCCCAGGTGAGGGGATCGGTCCATCGGCGCTTCCACACGTCGTTCGGGAGGGGAAATGGGGTCATCGACACCTCATCCCGAGGTATCGGTGTGGAACGGCTCGCAAAGGGCCCGTGAGGGCGATGGAAGGCGCTATAGGCGACGCATCGCACGCACATGCGAAAAAGCGCCCGTGCGGGCGCTTTTCGAGAGAACGGATGAGCCGCCCGCCGCGAGGGCGGGCAGCCAGGGTCAGCGCTTCGGCGGGGCCGGGCGACGACCGCCGTCCTGGCGCGGGGCCGAGCCGGCCGGGCGGGCCGGGTTGCCACCCTGGCGCGGGCGACCGCCACCACCGCCGCCGCCGCCACCACCGTGGCCGCTGCCGGCGCGGCTGCCGTTGCCGCCGCGTCCACCGCCACCGCCACCGCCACCACCGCCGCCGTGGCGGCTGCCACGGTTGCCGCCGCGGCCGGCGCCTTCGCCGATGGTCATGCGGCCGAGCACGATGGGTTCGGGCTTTTCACCGGCCGGGGGCGCGAAGCCGGGGACGATCTCCTTCGGGATCTCGCGCTTGATGAGCTTCTCGATGTCGCGGAGGAAGCCGTTCTCGTCGACGCAGACGAGCGACACGGCCTCGCCCTGCGCGCCGGCGCGGCCGGTGCGGCCGATGCGGTGCACGTAGTCTTCCGGCACGTTGGGCAGTTCGTAGTTCACGACGTGCGGGAGCTGGTCGATGTCGATGCCGCGGGCCGCGATGTCGGTGGCCACCAGCACCTGCAGCTCACCGGTCTTGAACTCGGCCAGGGCCTTCGTGCGGGCGCTCTGGCTCTTGTTGCCGTGGATGGCCATGGCGCTGATGCCCTGCTTCTCGAGGTGCTCGACGAGGCGGTTGGCGCCGTGTTTCATGCGGGTGAACACGAGCACCTGGTGCCAGTCGTTCTCCTTGATGAGGTGGCACAGCAGGTCCTTCTTCATCTCGCGGCCCACCGGGTGGACCTTCTGCGCGATGGTTTCGGCCGTGGTGTTGCGGCGGGCCACTTCGATCAGGGCCGGCTTGTTCAGCAGGCGGTCGGCCAGGGCCTTGATCTCGTCGCTGAAGGTGGCCGAGAAGAGCAGGCTCTGCTTCTTGGCCGGCAGCACCGCGAGCACCTTCTTGATGTCGTGGATGAAGCCCATGTCGAGCATGCGGTCGGCTTCGTCGAGCACGAAGATCTCGACGTGGCTCAGGTCGAGCGTGCCCTGCTGGTGGTGGTCGAGCAGGCGGCCGGGGGTGGCCACCAGGATGTCGACGCCCTTGCGGAGCTTGTCGATCTGGGGCTGCATGCCGACGCCGCCGAACATCACCATGGAGGTGAGCTTCGTGTGCTTGCCGTAGGTGCGAACGCTTTCCTCGACCTGGGCGGCCAGTTCACGGGTGGGCGTGAGGATCAGGGCTCGGATGGGCAGGCGGCCGCGGGCGTCGCGCACGGCGGGCTTTTCCATCAGCCGGTGCAGCGTGGGCAGCGTGAAGCCGGCGGTCTTGCCGGTGCCGGTCTGGGCGCCGCCCAGCAGGTCGGCCCCGGACATCACGACGGGGATGGCCTGCGTCTGGATCGGGGTGGGGGTGGTGTAACCGTACTCTTCGACGGCGCGCAGCAGGGGCTCGGCCAAACCGAGGGAAGCAAAGGACATGAAGGGCGATCAAGAGATCCGGCTGCGCGGGCGAGGGAAATCCCGGGGGGATCCGACGCGACGAGGGGCAGGATTGAGCGAGGCTCGGGCCAAAAGGTTGCAAACGTCCGGACGGCATTAGGGTTTGCGCTGATGAACATTCTACAGGGCAGAGTTAATGACCCGCCCCTCCGAATACATGGGATATGGCCATTTCTTCGGGGCACCCGGCACGGGGACCGGGCGCGCCGAAAGGGAATTGCCCGCCGGAACGTGGCATTTGTCCGGGATAATGGCGGGTTTCCGGTCCCGAACCTGATCCCCGTGCGCGCGCCAGCGGCCCGCGCCTTCGGGGGATCGCCCTCGCGGCACCCCCCACTTCTCTCACGGTAAACCCATGGCGCAATACGTTTTCACGATGAACCGCGTCGGCAAGATCGTCCCGCCGAAGCGTCAGATCCTCAAGAACATCTCGCTGAGCTTCTTCCCGGGCGCCAAGATCGGCGTGCTGGGCCTGAACGGCTCGGGCAAGAGCACGCTGCTCAAGATCATGGCCGGCATCGACAAGGACATCGAGGGCGAAGCCGTCCCGATGCCCGACCTGAAGATCGGCTACCTGCCGCAGGAACCGGTGATGGACCCGGAGCAGACCGTGCGCCAGGCGGTGGAAGAGGGCATCGGCGGCGCGCTGGCCGCGAAGAAGCGCCTCGACGAGGTGTACGCCGAGTACGCCGAACCCGATGCCGACTTCGACAAGCTGGCCGCCGAACAGGCCGAGCTCGAGGCCATCATCGCCGCCGCCGGCAGTGAAAACGCCGACCTGCAGCTCGAGATCGCCGCCGACGCGCTGCGCCTGCCGCCGTGGGACGCCGTCGTCGGGAAGCTGTCCGGCGGTGAGAAGCGCCGCGTGGCGCTGTGCCGCATGCTGCTGTCCAAGCCCGACATGCTGCTGCTCGACGAACCCACCAACCACCTGGACGCCGAATCCGTCGACTGGCTGGAGCAGTACCTCGCCCGCTTCCCCGGCACCGTGGTGGCCATCACCCACGATCGCTACTTCCTCGACAACGCGGCCGAGTGGATCCTCGAACTCGACCGGGGATCGGGCATCCCGTACAAGGGCAACTACAGCACCTGGCTGGAGCAGAAGGAAGCGCGCCTCGAGCAGGAACAGCGCACCGAAGACGCCCGCATGAAGGCGATGAAGAAGGAACTGGAGTGGGTGCGCCAGAACCCCAAGGGCCGCCAGGCCAAGAGCAAGGCGCGCATCGCCCGCTTCGAGGAACTGAGCGACTTCGAATACCAGAAGCGCAACGAGACGCAGGAAATCTTCATCCCGGTGGCCGACCGCCTGGGCCATGAAGTCATCGAGTTCGAGAACGTCAGCAAGAGCTTCGGCGACCGCGTCCTGATCGACGACCTGAGCTTCAAGATCCCCGCGGGCGCCATCGTCGGCATCATCGGCCCGAACGGCGCCGGCAAGTCGACGCTGTTCCGCATGATCTCCGGCAAGGAAACGCCGGACAGCGGCACCGTGAAGATCGGCCCGACCGTCAAGATGGCCTTCGTCGACCAGAGCCGCGAATCGCTCGAGGGCGACAAGACCGTGTGGCAGGACGTCTCCGGCGGCCTCGACAACCTCACCGTCGGCAAGTTCGTGATGCCGTCGCGCGCGTACCTCGGCCGCTTCAACTTCAAGGGCAACGACCAGCAGAAGCTCGTCGGCAACCTGTCCGGTGGTGAACGCGGTCGCCTGCACCTCGCCAAGACGCTGATCGCGGGCGGCAACGTCCTGCTGCTCGACGAACCGTCGAACGACCTGGACGTCGAAACCCTGCGCGCGCTGGAAGACGCGCTGCTCGAGTTCGCCGGCTCGCTGCTCGTGATCTCCCACGACCGCTGGTTCCTCGACCGCATCGCCACGCACATCCTGGCGGCCGAAGGCGACTCGAAGTGGGTGTTCTTCGACGGCAACTACCAGGAGTACGAGGCCGACAAGAAGAAGCGCCTGGGCGAGGAAGGCGCGAAGCCGAAGCGCCTGCGCTTCAAGGCACTGAAGTAAACCGCGGGGGCCCGGTGCGCACATCGTGAGATGTTGCGCACCTTCCCCTGTCGGATGGATTGACGGCCCCCGGGCGGGCCGCCGACGATGCGGCCTTCGTTTCCCGAGGACCCCGCATGGCCACCGCCCCCCGTCCGTCCAAGCCGCGCAAGCCCGCCCGCAAGGCGGCGACGGCGCCGAAGAAGAAGGTCGTGCCGCCCACCGCGGACCCGGTGGCCGACACCCGCTTCATGCGCATGGCGCGTCCCGACGCGCTCGACTACCGCGACCGCTGGTTCCGCCCCTCGGTGGGCCGCGCGCCCGCGCCGGTGCTGTTCCCCGCGGACGGCCTGCCGGTCCGGCACCAGGGCAGCACCAACGCCTGCACCGGCTTCGGGCTCACGCTCGTGGTCGAGCACCTGCTGCGTTCGGCCGGCCGCGAGGCGAAGCCGGAGATCTCGCCGTTCATGCTGTACTCGATGGCGCGCCGGTACGACGAGTTCCCAGGCTCCACCGAGGACGAGGGTTCCAGCACGCGTGGCGCGCTCAAGGGCTGGTTCAAGCACGGCGCCTGCCGTGACGCGCTGTTCCCCGGCCTCGACATGCCGGCGGCCAGCAACTCGCTGAAGGACGACTGGTGGTCGGACGCCGTGCGCCGCCCGCTCGGCGCCTACTACCGCGTCGACCCGAAGGCCATCACCGACATGCACGCCGCGCTCAACGAGGTGGGCATCCTGTTCGTGAGCGCCGGGTGCCACTCCGGCTGGGACGAGGGGGTCAACGCGCCCACGCGGCGCAAGCGGCCGACGTCGTTCAAGGGCGTCTGGGAGATCCCGGTGCTCGAGGGCGAGGCGGCGCACGCGGGCCACGCGTTCGCCATCGTCGGCTACAACGAGCGCGGCTTCCTGATCCAGAACTCCTGGGGCACCGACTGGGGCTCGTACGGCTACGCCGTGCTCACCTACGACGACTGGCTGCGCAACGCGATGGACTGCTGGGTGGCGCAGCTGGGCGTGGTGACGCACGAGCACACCGCCATCTCGCAGGCGATCACGCTGCGCACGGACCCGGCCGGCAAGGTGGCGCTGGCCGCCAGCACCGTGCTGCGCAACCGCGAGATCTCGCCCTTCATCGTCAACATGGGCAACAACGGCGCGCTCAGCAACAGCGGCGTGTTCCGCACGAAGCCCGACGACGTGCGCGCCATCGTCGACGTCCACCTGGCCGAGGCCCGCAAGCGCTGGGCGCCGAAGGACGACGAGGCGGTGGACGTCTGCATCTTCGCGCATGGCGGCCTGGTGGGCGAGGAGGCCGCGGCCGACATCGCGGCGCAGTGGATCCCGCTGCTGTACGACGCGCGCATCTTCCCCGTCTTCCTGATGTGGGAGACCGACTTCTTCACCACCGCGCTCAACTGCATCGAGGACGCCATCAAGGGCATCCCGCGCACGGTGGGCGGCGGCTTCTCGATGGAGCGCTGGTGGAACGAACGCCTGGAGCGCCTGCTGGCGCGGCCGGGCACGCTGATCTGGGGCGAGATGAAGGAAAACGCCGACCTGCTGAGCGCCTACCGTCCCGACGCGTCCGACGACGAGCAGGCCGGCGGCGTGCTGCTGTACCGGCACTTCAAGCACGGCGTGGCGAACAAGAAGATCCGGCTGCACTTCGTGGGCCACTCGGCCGGGTCCATCGTGGCCAGCGCGATGATCCACCGGCTCGCCGAGGACGGACTGCGCTTCGAATCGGTGAGCTTCATGGCGCCGGCCGTCACCGTGGCCACCTTCGACGCGCAGGTTCGGCCGCACCTGGCCGACGGCACGGTCAAGCGCTACCAGCAGTTCCACCTCACCGACCGCGCCGAGGAGGACGACCACACCTGCGGGCCGTACCGCCGCTCGCTGCTGTACCTCGTGAGCCAGTCGTTCGAGGGCGGCACCACGACGCCCATCCTCGGCATGCAGAAGTTTTTCGACGCCTATGCGCCGGCGCTCGCGAACACCACGGTGCACGTGGCGCCCGGCAGCGAGAGCGCGAGCACGAGCCACGGCGGGTTCGACAACGATCCGCTGACGCAGCGGCGCATCGTCGACTTCATCCTCGACCGCCGGTGAGGGACGGGCTCAGGGCGACGACGGCGCCGCCAGGCTGTCGAGCAGGCGGGCCGCCTCGACCAGGTCCCGCGTCGCGAACCCCTCGGTGAACTCGTCGAGCACGGCCTGGAGCATGGGCCGCGCGCTCCTTTCCTTGGGGCCGTGGCGCCAGAGTGTCGCGAGGTCGATGGCGGCCCGCAGACGCCACGACACCGCGTTGACCATCTGCGCCTTCGTCATCGACTGCAGCAGCCGCTGTTCTGCCTCCCTCGGGTGACCCTGGTCCCGCAGGATCGCGGCCTGGATGCGCAGCACCTCGGGCAGGATCCAGGCCTCGTTCTGTTCGCGCGCGACGTCGAGGCCCTGGTGGATGGTCGTCGCGGCGTCGGTAAGGTGCCCCGCGCGTCGCTGCGCGTCCGCGAGCACGCTCAGGTAGAACGGCATGCGTGCGAGGTGGTTGGTGCGGTGGAAGTCCTCGACGGCCAGCCGCAGCCGGCCGACCACCTCGTCCGAGGCACCTTCGGCGGCGAGGTCGAGCGCGGCCCGGTAGAACAGGGCGAGCGGGCGTCGGGCCACGATGCCGTGCCGCATCACGTGTTCCTCGAGCATGGCCACCATGCGGTCGCACTCGTCGAAACATCCGCTCCAGTAGTACACCGGGCAGGCGTACGACAGGATGTTGTTCAGCGACAGGTGGTGCTGCGTGCGCTGCGCCAGCGCCACCGCAGTGGTCGCGGTGCGCATCGCGGCCTCGGGCGAGCCGGTGAGCCACTGCACCTGCGTCAGGATGCTGCCCACCATCACCTTCGGATCAGACAGGTAGCGCACGCCATACGTGCCAAAGTACCGCAGGTCGCGGCGTTGCAGCGCCTCGAGGCGGTGGCGCGCGTTCTGCAGGCGGCCCAGGAACAGCTCGGCGATGCCGAAGTGCACCTCGCCCTCGGGGAGCACGGACGGGTCCTCGGCCGAGGCCAGGGTCAGGAAGGACTCGACGGTGCGCACGCCGGCTTCGTGCGCGCCGGTGAACAGTTCGTAGATGCCGATCATGATCAGGCAGCGCAGCCGGTAGTCGGTGTTGCCGATCTCGACCGCGATCGCCAGCGCCCGCTGCAGCGTCTCCATGGCGACGGGCCGGAGCCCTTCGGTGAACATCGACGAGCCGCCGAGCCAGAGCTTGAGCTTCATCTCGAGCTCCGTGCCGGCCAGGCCCGTCGGGTCCAGCTCCCGCACCGCCGTCGACACGTGCAGGCGGCATTCCTCCGTCAGCGAGAAGTGGTTCCAGAGCAGGATGCCCGCGACGGTCAGGCGGATGCGCAATTCCCGGTTCGCCTCGTCCCGGGATGTCCAGTCGAGCGCACCGCGCAGGTCGTCGATCACCCGGCCGTAGGACGCCCCCCATTCGCTGGCCGGGCGCTGCGCCCATTCCGCGGTGGCGCGTTCGAGCACGGCGCAGATGTGTTCCGCGTGCCGCTGCCGCGCGCGGCCGAGCTCACCGCTCGCGAGCAGCCGCTCCAGGCAGTGGCTGCGCGTGGTGTCCATCAGCCGGTAGGCGATGCGATCGCCGTCGATGTCCGTCGAGATGAGCGACTTGTCGGCGAGGAGCGCCAGGCTCGCCAAGGCTTCCGGCCGGGACGTGGCGGCCACGGCGAGGGCGCCCTCGGCGTCGAACGGGCCGGAGAACACCGCCATGGCCTGGAGGAACGCCGCCTCGGCCGGCAACAGCAGCCCGAAGCTCCACTCGAGCGTGGCCGCCAGCGTGCGATGGCGCTCCGGTCCGGCGCGCCGACCGGCCAGCACCGAGAAGCGGTCGTTCAGCTGGGACAGCAGCCCCGCGACGCCGAAGACGTCGACGCGGGTGGCGGCCAGCTCGATCGCGAGCGCCATGCCGTCGAGCCGGCGGCAGATGTCCGCCACCAGGGGCGCGTCGGCGTCCGAGAGCTGGTAGCTGTCGAGACGCTCGAAGGCACGGTCGACGAACAGCTGCACGGCCGGGTAACGCAGCGCGTCCTCCGCGCCCATGGTCGCGCCTTCGGGCGGCGAGGTGAGGCCCAGCAGCCGCCGCACGCGCTCCCGGTTGACCATCAGCGGCTCGCGGCTGGTCGCGAGGATGCGCACGCCGGCCGCGCGCGCGAGGATGCGCTCGACGCAGCCGGCCGTCGCGTCGATGACGTGCTCGCAGCTGTCGAGCAGCAGCAGCGTGCGGCGGCCCTGCAGGAAGTCGCACGTCGACCCCAGCATGTCGGCGGACGTGACGCCCACGCCGATGGCCGCCGCGATGGCGTTGGGCACGAGGTTGGGGTCCGTCAGCGTGGCGAGGTCGATGAGCCACACGCCGTCGGGGAACCGGTCCAGCGACCGCTCCGCCACGGCGAGCGCCACCGTCGTCTTGCCGATGCCGCCCGGCCCCACGATCGAGACCAGCCGCCCCGCGTCCAGCTCATCCGACAGCGACTCGATCACGTCGGTGCGCCCGAAGATGCGCGTGGTGCCGATCGGGAGGTTGTGGCCGGGCCGCGGCCCGGCGGTCGCCTGGAGGGCGGGGACGGGCGCGCCCAGCGATTCGACCGGGGCCACGAAACGGTAGCCCCGTCCGGTCACGGTGGCGATGTAGGCGTCGGCGCCGCTGGTCGACACGTCGCCGAGCGCGCGGCGCAGCGCCGCCATGTTCACCTTGAGGTTGCCTTCGTCGACCACGACGTCGGGCCACACCCTGGCCATCAGCGCACGTTTGCCCACCACCTCGCCCGGCCGCTCGACCAGGGCCGTCAGGATGTCCAGCGCCCGGCCGCCGATGCGGACGGGCGAACCGTCCAGCAGCAGCTGCTGCCGCTCCGGGACCAGGACGAAGGGTCCGAAACGGTAGGAACGGGGTGGGGCGTGAGGGAGGTCGGTCACCTCGGGGTCCTCCGGGGCGGATTGCGGGAAGTGGTCGGCTTTCCCGATTAAGCACTCCCGGTGTCGCGATTTGCAAGCACCCGCGCGACGCTCCGCCGCCCCGCTTTACCGGAATTAACTGGACCGGGGACGCTCCCGGCCGGAGCATGCCTGCCCGTGGCCCCTCGGGCCGAGTCCCACCGTCCAACACCCATCGGAGCGTCGCCGACCATGTCCTTTCCCCCGATCCACCGCGTCGTCACCGGCCACGACGACCGCGGCAAGGCCGTGGCCGTCGAGAACGGCCCGCTGCCCACCGTCCGGACGTTCCAGGAAATGCCCGGCATGGTCTTCCACGAAGTGTGGGAAACCCAGGGCACGCCGCCGCGTGTCGACAACGGCCCCGATCCCACGCTGGCGCCGTTCATGCACAACGCGCCGAAGCACGGCATGCGCATCCGCTTCGTGGACCACCCGCCGGATTCCGAGGAACTGACCACCCCGGCGCAGATGAAGAAGCTGTTCGACGAGATGGGCGAGGCGAAGGGTTTCACCACGCGGGAGGATTCGCCGCACCCGATGATGCACCGCACCGAATCGTTCGACTACGCCATCCTCATCGAGGGCGAGCTGGTGCTCGTGCTGGACGACTCGGAGGTGGTGCTGCGCCCGGGCAGCGTCGTCGTGCAGCGGGGCACGAACCACGCGTGGGCCAACCGCTCCGGCCGACCGTGCCGCATGCTGTACGTGCAGATCGACGGGGTCTACGACCCCGCCATCAGCCGGCTGATCGCGGGGCGCTGACGGCCGGGCCGGCCGGCCGCGCCAGGGTGTCCAGCCACCCGGCGGCCGCGCGCAGGTCGCGCGTCGTGGCCCCTTCGCCGAACTGGTCGAGCACCGCCGCCAGTGTCGCCCTGGCCACCGGTTCCTCCGTGCCGCCACGCCACAGGGCCGCGAGGTCGGTGGCGGCGCGCAGGCGCCACGACAGCGCGCCCACGGCCTGTGCCCTGGCCATCGACTTCAGCAGCCGGGTGCCCGCCTCCCGCGGGCGTCCCGATGCCGCGAGGACCGCCGCCTGGACGCGCAGCACCTCGGGCAGGCACCAGCCTTCGTTCTGCGCGTGCGCCACGCCCAAAGCCTGCCGGACCGTGGCCTCCGCGTCGGCCACCAGGCCGGCGCGCAGCTGCGTCTCGGCCAGCACGCTCAGGTAGTACGGCATCCGCGCGAGGTGGTTGGTGCGGGCGAAGTCCTGGATGGCCTGCCGCAACCGCTCCACCCCGTCCGCGGTCGCTCCGTGGCACACGCCGTCGAGCGCGGCGCGATAGAACGCGGCGAGCGGACGCCGGGCCACGATGCCGTGCCGCTCGACGTGCGCGTCCAGCTGCGCCACCACCTGCGCGCAGCGGTCGAAGTCGCCGCTCCAGAAGTACACGGGGCAGGCGTACGCGAGGATGTTGTTGAGCGACAGGTGGTGCCGGTTGCGCTCGGCGAGCTCGAGGGCGGCGTCGGCGGTGCGCATGGCCGTCTCCGGGAGGCCGATGAGCCACTGCACCTGGGCGAGGACGGAGCCCGTGGTGACCGTCGGGTCGGACTGGTAGCGCACGTCGTAGCTGCCGAAGTACCGGAGGTCGCGGCGCTCGAGGGCCTCGAACCGCTGGCGCGCGCGCTGCAGCCGGCCCAGGAACAGCTCGCCGATGCCGAGGTGGACCTCACCCTCCGGCAGCACGGACGGGTCCTCGGCGCGGGCCAGCGTCGTGAACGCCTCGATCGTGCGCAGGCCTGCCTCGTGCGCGCCGGTGAACAGTTCGTAGACGCCGATCGTGACCAGGCACCGCAGCCGGTAGTCGGTGTTTCCGAGCCGCCCGGCGATCGCCAGCGCATGCTGCAGGGACGCCATCGCGGCCGGCGTCAGGCCGTCCGTGTACACCGAGGTGGTGGCGAACCAGAGCCTGAGCTTCATGTCGAACTCCGTGCCCGCGAGCCCCGCCGCCTCCAGTTCGAGGGCGGCCGCCGAGGCGTGCTGGCGGCATTCCTCGGTCAGCGAGAAATGGTTCCAGAGCAGGATCCCGGCGAGCGTGAGGCGGATGCGCAACGCACGGTTTCCGCCGTCCCGGGCCGTCCAGTCCAGCGCGGCGCGCAGGTCGTCGATCACCCGCCCGTAGGCGGCGCCCCATTCGCTCGCCGGCCGCCGCGCCCACTCCGCGGTGGCGCGTTCCAGCACGAGGCACGTGTGTTCGGCGTGCCGCTGGCGCAGCCCCGGGAGTTCGCCGTGGGCGAGGAGCTGTTCGAGGCAATGCGCGCGGGTCGTGTCGAGCAGCCGGTAGGCGATGTGGGGGCCGTCGATGTCCGTCGACACGAGCGACTTTCCGACGAGCAGCGCCAGGGTCGCGAGGGCTTCGGGAGCAGCCGTCGCCGTGACCCGGCCCGCGCCGTCGCCATCGAACGGGCCCGGGAACACCGCCATGGCCCGCAGGAACGCCGCCTCGCCCGGCGAGAGCAGACCGATGCTCCACTCGATCGCGGCGGCCAGCGTGCGATGGCGCTCGGGACCCGCGCGGCGCCCGGCCGGCACCGGGAAGCGGTCGGTCAGCTGCGCGAGGAGTCCCGCCACGCCGAACACGTCGATGCGGGTGGCCGCGAGTTCGATCGCGAGCGCCATGCCGTCGAGCCGGCGGCAGATGTCCGCGACGAGGGGCGCCTCGGCGTCGGACAGCCGGTAGCTCTCCAACCGGTCGCCGGCGCGCTCGACGAAGAGCTGCACGGCCGGGTACCGCTGCGCGTCGCCCGCGTCCAGCCGTTCGTCTTCGGGGGGCGAGTCGAGGCCGGGCAGCCGCAGCACCTGCTCCCGGTGGTCCGCCAGCGGTTCGCGGGTCGTCGCGAGGATGCGCACGCCGTCGGTCCGGTCGAGGAGCTGCGCGGCGCCGCAGGCCGTCGCGGCGAGGAGGTGTTCGCAGCTGTCCAGCACGAGCAGCACCTGGCGGTCGCGCAGGAACGCGCAGGTCGCCGCGAGCGTGTCGGCGGAGGTGACGCCCGCGCCGACGGCGGCCGCGATCGCGTGGGGCACGAGCGCCGGGTCCTTCAGCGTGGCCAGGTCGACGAGCCACACGCCGTCGGCGAAGCGGTCCAGGAGGCGCTCGGCGACCGCCAGGGCGACCGTCGTCTTGCCGATGCCGCCGGGGCCCACGACCGAGACCAGGCGCGCCGTGTCCAGCGCGTCGACGATGGATTCGATCGTGTCGGTCCGGCCGAAGACGCGCGTGGTCCCGATCGGGAGGTTGTGGCGTGGCGAGGGGGCGGCCGGCGGGGCGGGAACGGCCAGGCCCTCGGACCGGACGACCGGCGCGACGAAACGGTAGCCGCGTCCGTTCACCGTGGCGATGCTCGGTGCGGCCTCGCCGAGCGCGCGCCGCAACGCCGACATGTTCACCTTGAGGTTGCTCTCGTCGACCTCCACGTCCGGCCACACCCGGGCGATCAGGACCTGCTTGGCGACGAGCGCGCCGGGCTGTTCGACCAGGGCCGTCAGCAAGGCCAGCGCACGGCTTCCGAGGCGGACGGGCACGCCGTGCCGGACCAGCATCTGCCGCTCCGGCACCAGGACGAAGGGGCCGAAGCGGAAAGACCGCGAGGGCGCGTCGATCGGGTCTTTCACCGCGAGGTCCATGCTGAACGAGGAAGTTGAAAAGGGAAGGGCGGGTTCGCCGGAATTAGGCCCGTGCGACACCGCCGCATCAAGGTTCGCGGTCCTCCGTCTCCCCACTTTTAACCGGACCTAACTCGACCGCGGCGGGGCGTGCGCCGAGCATTCGGGCCAGAGCACATCCATCGATGTCGAGGAGGCCGCCATGGTCCAGATCAAGCCCCAGCGCGTGAACGTCGCGATCCAGCATCCCGAGCCCCTGCTGGCCCGCGGGGTGCATTCGGCCCTGGCGGGCGTGCCCGGCATCCAGCTCGTCGAGGCCGCCGGCGCGCGGCCCGAGGACCGGGTGCACGTCGTCGTCACCGACTGGGTGCAGGCCGAGCGTCTGCTGGGCGCCGCGCGCGGCCCGTGGTCCGGCGCACCCAGCGTGCTCGTCATCGCCGCGCAGGTGCGGCAGCAGCCGCTGGTGTCGGCGATGCGGCGCGGCCTCGGGGGACTGGTGCTCGCCTCGTGCAACGAGGCCGAGTTGCTGGCCGCGGTGCACGCGCTCGCCGGCGGCCACGGCTACATCTGCGCCGAGGTGGCGCAGCGCATCGCCGCCGACTTCGCCCGCGAGCCGCTGACGCTGCGCGAGGAGGACGTGCTGCAGCTGCTCGCGCGCGGCCTGTGCAACAAGTCCATCGCGGGCCAGCTCGGCATCGCGGTGGGCACCGTCAAGGCCCACGTGAAGTCCATCTTCGGGAAGCTCGAAGCGTCTTCCCGCACCGAGGCCGCGAGCATCGCGACCGAGCTCGGGATCATCGCGATTCCCGGCTTCGCGCCGCGCGAGGCCTTCGCCCTGTCCTGACCGGTATCCACCGGCGGTGCCCGGGCCGCCCGCTTCCCTTGGCGACCAAGGTTTCTTCCCTCCACGGAGAACATCCCCATGAGTCGCATCCACGTCGTCGAACTGTCCACCGCCACGCCCGAGCAGAAGGTGCTGCTGGAGGCCATCCAGAAGCAGGTGGGCATGGTGCCGAATTTCCTCAAGGTCTTCGCCAACTCGCCGGCCGCGCTGCAGGCCTTCCTCGGCCTGCACGGCATCGCGAGCGCCGGCAGCCTGGATCCGCTGGACCGCGAGCGCATCGCGCTCACGCTCGCGCAGCAGAACGGCTGCCAGTACTGCGTGTCGGCGCACACGGCGATCGGGCGCAAGACCGGGCTCTCCGACGAGGAGATGGCCGCGGCGCGCGAGGGCACGAGCGAGGACCCGACCTCGGCCGCGATCCTGAAGTTCGCGCGCAGCCTGATGGCGCGCCACGGCGAGATCTCGGCGCTCGAGCTCACCGAGGTCCGCAGCGCGGGCGTCGACGAGGCGCAGATCGTCGAGGTGATCACGCACGTGGGGATGAACTTCCTCACGAACATCCTCGGCAAGGCGAGCCTCGTCGAGATCGACTTCCCGAGCGTGAAGCTCGAACTCGCTTGACGTCCTGATCCTCTTCGTCCGCCGCGGCGGTTCGATGCCGTCTCCGGCGGACGCCCCCTTGCATCCGCCGGAGACCCCCATGGGACGCGCCTACTCAGACATCACCTTCACCCCCACCGTCCGCGAGGTCCAGGCCGAACTCGGCAGCCGCGAACAGTACGCCTTCCTCGACACTCACCCCGACCGCGGCGACACGCTGACGCCACGCGAGGCCGCGTTCGTCGCCGAGGCCGACCACTTCTTCCAGGCCACGGTCGGCGAGACCGGCTGGCCCTACGTGCAGCACCGCGGCGGCCCCAGGGGTTTCCTGAAGGTGCTCGACCCGAAGACCCTCGCGTTCGCCGACTTCCGTGGCAACGTGCAGTACCTGAGCGTGGGCAACCTGCGCAAGGACGACCGCATCTCGCTGATCGTCATGGACTACCTCAACCGCCGCCGCCTCAAGCTGCTGGGGCGGGTCACGCTCGTGAACGCCGAGGACGACCCGGTGCTGCTGGCCGCCGTGCGCGACGACGCCTACGGCGCGGCGATCGAACGCGCCTTCGTCATCCGGCTCGAGGGCTGGGACTGGAACTGCCCGCAGCACATCACCACGCGGCTGACCGAGGACGAGGTGGACACGGTCGTCGCGCCGATGCGGGCCCAATTGCAGCGCATGCGCACGCAGCTGGCGGCGGCGAAGGCCGCGGCGCCGCAGGCGCCGACGGACCTCGGCGACGGGCCGCTCGCGCTGCGCGTCGCCGGCGTGCGGCAGCTGACCGACACCGTGCGCGCGTACGAACTGGTCGCGGCCGACGGCGCGCCGCTGCCGGTGGTGTCGGCCGGCGCGCACCTCGACGTGCCCATGCGGCTGGACGACGGGACCACCACCACGCGGTCCTATTCGATCGCGTCGAGTCCGCTGCGCACCGATGCCTACGAGATCGCCGTGCTCCGCGAACCAAAGGGCAGCGGCGGCTCGGCCGCGGTGCACCAGGACTTCGCGCTCGGCCTGCGGCTGTACTGCGCGGCGCCGTCGAATGCCTTCGCGCTGGAGGCCGGACCGCACGAGGCCGTGCTCGTCGCCGGTGGCATCGGGATCACGCCGATCAAGGCGATGGCCCACGCGCTGGCCGCGGCCGGCGGCGAGTTCCAGCTCCACTACGCGTGCCGGTCGCGCGCGCAGGCGCCGTTCCTCGGGCAGCTGGTCGAACGTTTCGGCGCGCGGGTGCGCGTGTTCGCGGCCGATGAAGGCCAGCGGCTCGACGTGCCCGCGCTGCTGCGTTCGATGAGCGCGGCGGCGCACGTGTACGTCTGCGGTCCGTCGGGCCTCATCGACGCGGTCCGCACCGGGGCCGACGAGGCCGGCGTCGACGCGCGGCGCATCCACTTCGAACGGTTCGTCGCGCCGCGCGACGAGACGGACGCCCAGGGCTTCACGGTGCGGCTGGTGCGCAGCGAGGTGGACGTGGCGGTGCCTCCGGGGCGCTCCATCCTGGAGGCGCTGGAGGCCAAGGGGTTCCGTCCGCCGGCCTCGTGCCGCATCGGCACGTGCGGCACCTGCGCGATGCGCGTGGTGGCGGGCGAACCCCTGCACCGCGACGCGGTGCTGACGCCGGAGCAGCGCCAGGTGCAGCACCTGATGTGCATCTGCGTGTCGCGCGCCGAGGGCGCCGGGCTCCGCCTCGACTACTGAGGCGGATCCGGCGCGGGCGCCGCGTGTTACTTCACGTGGCGCCCCAGGAAGCCGCGCATCAGGTCGGCGATGCGCGCGCCGTCCTCCTCCAGGGCGAAGTGGCCGGTGTCGAGCAGGTGGAGCTCGGCCTTCGGCAGGTCACGCAGGTACGGATGGGCGCCGGCGGGCGGGAAGATCTTGTCGTTCTTGCCCCAGACGATCAGCATCGGCGGCTGGTGCTTGCGGAAGTACGCCTGCCAGCCCGGGTACAGCGGCGGGTTCGTGCCGTAGCTGTAGAACATCTCGAGCTGGATGTCCTTGTTGCCCGGGCGGTCCATGTAGGCCTGGTCGAGGAACGGCGCATCGGGGCTGATGTGCTTCAGGTCACGGTAGCCTTCGCTGTACTGCCACTTCGTCGCGGTGAGCTCGAACAGCGGCCGCAGCTTGTCGCCGTTCGCCTGCGACTTGTCGGCCCAGTAGGCCTTGGCCGGCACCCAGAACGGGTTGTCCAGGCCTTCGTCGTACGCATTGCCGTTCTGGACGACGATGGCCGTGATGCGTTCCGGATGCGCGGCGGCGATGCGGTAGCCGATGGGCGCGCCGTAGTCCTGCACGTACATCGCGAAGCGCGTCGCGCCCACCGCGACCGTGAACTTGTCGATCACGTTCGCGAGGTTGTCGAAGCTGTACTTGAACTGGTCCATCGGCGGCATGTCGCTCTGGCCGTAACCCGGGTAGTCGGGCGCGATCACGCGGTAGCGGTCGGCCAGGCGCGGGATCAGGTTGCGGAACATCTGCGACGACGTGGGGAAGCCGTGGAGCAGCAGCAGCGTGGGCGCATTCTTCGGACCTGCCTCGCGGTAGAAGATGTTGAGCCCGTCGACCTTGACGGAGCGGTACTGGACGGCCGCGGAACTCGCGACGTTGGTGGCCGCGGCTTGCGCGTGCGCCGTGGGAGGCGCGAGCGAAAAGATGGTGGCGGCCGCCCAGAGGGTGGCCTGGCAGAGCTTGAACATGAAGAACTCCTGTTGAGGGACGAACGGAAATACCCGACGCGCGGGCGGACACGGCCCCGGGCCGTCGGCCCGGGACCAGGGAGGGAACGGGGGGCGGCCGGGCGTCAGCGCGAGGCCGACGTCCGCAGGTGGCGACCGAGGAAATCGAGCATCCGCGCGGCGATCTCGTCGCCGTGGGAGGCGAGGGCGAAGTGGCCCGCGCCGTCGATCAGGTGCACCTCGGCGCGGGGCAGGTCGCGTTGGAAGGCGCGTGCGCCGGCGGGCACGAAGAAGGGGTCGTTCGCGCCCCACACGGCCAGCAGCGGCGGACGGTGCCGGCGGAAGTACGCGTGCAGCGCGTCGTACTGCGCGAGGTTGGTCCGGTAGTCGAGCAGGATCGCGAGCTGGATGTCCTGCTGGCCGGGCCGGTCGAGGAAGAACTGGTCGAGCAGGTAGCGGTCGGGTGCGATGCGCGCGGGCTCCTTCACGCCGGCCAGGTACTGCCACGTCGTGGTCTCGAGCGTGAACAGCTTGCGCAGGCCGTCGCGGTTCGCGGGCGACGGGTCGGCCCAGAACGCGCGCATCGGCGCCCAGCCCGGGCTCAGGCCTTCCTCATAGCCGTTGCCGTTCTGGGACACGATGGCGGTGATGCGCTCCGGGTGCGCCACCGCCAGCCGCCAGCCGATGGGCGCGCCGATGTCGAACACGTACATCGCGTAGCGCGTGAGTCGCGTCGCGGTGGTGAAGCCGTCGACGACCGCGGTCAGCTCGTCGAAGGTGTAGCCGAACGACGTGCCGGCCTTCAGCTCGGTCAGGCCGAAACCGGGCAGGTCCGGCGCGACGACGCGGTAGCGCGTGGCGAGCTTCGGGATCAGGTCGCGGAAGAGGTGCGACGAGGTGGGGAAACCGTGCAGCAGCAGGATCGCCGGGGCGTTCGCCGGGCCGGCCTCGCGGTAGAAGACGCGGTGGCCGTCGACGTCCACGAACGCGTGCCGCACGACGGTCGTGTCGTTCGTGCGTGGCGAGGCGACGGCCGCGCCGGACAGCAGCAGCCACGCGAGCGGCAGCATCGGCACGAGGCCGAGGAGCCGTTGAAGGAACACGCGCATGAAGATCTCCTTGGAAAAAAATCGGCACGCGACATGCGGCCAGGTTCCCAAGGTAGTTCGCACGCGGTCCGTGCGACAGGGCCCGCGGGTTAATCGTGGTCAAGCCTGGAGGGGACGTCTCCCGGGTGGGGGAGGCGGCGGCCCCGCTTCGGCGCGGGGCGGGCGACCGGGCCCTTCGAATCGGCGTGTCGACGTCGATCGCGGCGCGCGATGCCGGCGACCGGCACGCTCGCTCGAAGGGGAGAGGTCGCGGTGGTCGCAAGCGAGTGGTGGGCAGGCGCCGCCGTTCGAAGAATGGGCCTCGCTCGTCCCTCAACGTTCCTCAAGGAGATCCCATGACCTTCACCGCCCGACCCGCCGCGCGCCTGCTCACCCCGACCGACCACACGCTGGTGCTGATCGACTTCCAGGCGCAGATGGCCTTCGCCACCACCTCCATCGACGGCGTGAGCCTGCGCAACAACGCGTCCATCGCGGCGCTCGCCGCGTCGGGCTTCAAGGTGCCCACGGTCCTCACCACGGTCGCGGCGAAGAGCTTCTCGGGCCCGATGTTCGAGGAGGTCACCGACGCCTTCCCCGGCCAGGAGCTGCTCGACCGGACCACGATGAACTTCTGGGAGGACGAGAACGTGATCCGCGTCGTCAATGCCATCGGCAAGCGGCGCTTCGTGCTCGCGGGCCTGTGGACGTCGGTGTGCATCGTGGGGCCGGCGCTGTCGGCCCTCGAGCAGGGCGCTGAGGTCTTCGTGCTGACCGACGCGTGCGGCGACGTGTCGACGGAAGCCCACGAGCGCGCGGTCGAGCGCATGGTGCAGGCCGGCGCGCAGCCGATGACGGCGCTGCAGTACCTGCTCGAACTCCAGCGTGACTGGGGGCGCGGCGAGACCTACGGCCTCACCACGGGCATCGCCGAACGCACGGCCGGGGCCTACGGCCTGGGCATCCAGTACGCCAAGGCGATGTTCGGCGGGACCGGGGGCTGACGCACCGCGGCCGGGCCGCGGCTACGGCTGCAGCTCGGCCAGCAGCCGGCTGGCGGCGCGCAGGTCGCGTGTCTCGAAGCCTTCGCCGAAGCACTCGTGCACGGACTGCAGCAGGCGGGCCGCCTCCGCGCCGCGGGACTGCGCCTTCCACAACCGGGCGAGGTCGTGTGTCGCCCGCAACTGCCAGGACAGGGCACCGATCTGCCGCGACAGGTCGATGGACGCGAGCAGCAGGGGTTCCGCCTCGTCCCGCCGTCCCTGCGCCGTGGCGATGAAGGCCTGGATGCGCAGGACCTCCGGCTCGCACCACTTCTCGTTCTGGCGCCGGGCCAGCGCCAGCGCCTCGCGGACCGTCGTCTCCGCCTCCTCGAATCGTCCGCCCTGGCCGAGCGCCTCGGCCAGCACGGCGGTGTACCAGGGCAGCCGCGCCATGTGCCCGTAGGTCCGGAACTGCGCGATCGCGCGGGCGAGGACGGCGATCGCTTCGGGGTGACCCGGTCGTTCGATGGCCGCGACCGCGCCGCGGCAGAACGTGACGATGGGCAGCCAGGTGACGATGCCGTGCCGTTCGACGAGCTCGTCGAGCATGGCCGCGTGGCGGCTGCTTTCCGTCGCGTTGCCCAGCCACAGGTAGACGAGGCTGTTCCAGGCGAGCGCGATGCTCAACGACAGCTCATGCGCCGTCTGGCGCCCGTAGGCGAGGATCGTCTCCGCGGTGCGCGCGGCGGCGTCCGGGCGTCCCGTCAGCCACTGCGCGTGGCTCATCACCACCAGGGTGTTGACGCTGTTGCTGTACTGGAACCGGGCGAAGCGGGTGTCGTTGAAGTCCTGCGACTGTTTCGCGTGGAGGCGGTCCATGCGGAGCCGCGCGTCCTCGATGCGGCCCACGAAGGTCTCGCCGACGCCGAGGTGGCTCTCGCCCTCGGCCAGGGCCGAGGGGTCCTCGGCGGTGGCGATGGAGAGGAACGACTCCAGCGTGCGGATGGCCGCGTCGTGGTGTCCGAAGAAGAGCTCGATGGTGCCGATGAGCCGCAGGCAACGCAGCCGGAAATCGGTGTCGTCCAGCTGCTCGGAGAGGCGCAACGCGTGGGCGATGGCCAGCCGCGCGTCGGAGGTCACCCCGCGGGTGTAGAGGATCGCGCCGGCGAGCGCGAACTGCAGGTTCATCTCGACCGCCGTGCCTTCCGATCCGGCCTCGCGCAGGCTGGCGATGGCCCGCGTGAGATGGGAACGGCTTTCGTCCGTGAGGGAGAAGTGGTTCCACAGCAGGATGCCGACCGACGTCAGCCGGATCATGAGGGACTGCTGGTCCGGCGCGGCGCCCGACCAGGCGAGGGCGGCCCGCAGGTCCCCGAGCTGGGAGCCGTAGGTGGCGCCCCAGTCGCGCGACAGCTGCCGCCCCCATTCGCTCGCGGCCCGCTCCAGCACCTCGCAGACATGTTCCGCGTGACGGTGGCGCACCGGCCCGTCCTCGCCGGCCGACACGAGCCGTTCGAGGCCGTAGGCCCGCGTCGTCTCCAGCAGGCGGTAGGACAGGCCGCCCGCATCCGTGTCGACGGACAGCAGGGATTTCGACACCAGCCCGGCCAGGGTGTGTTCGGCCACCCGCGGCGTGACGTCGCCCACGGTGGCGGCGCCGTCCAGGCGGAAGGCGCCGGCGAAGACCGAGACGGCCCGCAGCAGGTGGGCCTCGTCGTCGGGCAGCAGGCCGTAGCTCCAGTCGAGCGTGGCCGCCAGGGTGCGGTGGCGTTCGAGGCTCGCGCGCGACCCGGAGAGCAACCGGAGCCGGTCGCTCAACTGTTGCCGCAGGTCCTTCACGCCGAACACGTCGACGCGCATGGCGGCCAGTTCGATCGCGAGCGCGATGCCGTCGAGGCTCCTGCAGATGTCCGCCACGGTGGGGGCGGCGACGTCGTCGAACACGAAGGTGTCCAGCCGGTCGGTGGCGCGGTCGACGAACAGCTCGATCGCGGGATAGCCCAGCGCCGCCTCCGCGCCGAGCCCGGTGGAATCCGCCGGCACGGCCAGGCCCGGCAGCCGGTGTTCCCGCTCGCCGTCGAGGTGGAGCGCGGCGCGGGTCGTGGCCAGGACGTGGATCTCCGGCGCTTCCGGCAGGAGCTGCCGCAGGCAGTCGCCGATCGCCGCGACCATGTGTTCGCAGTTGTCGAGCACGAGGAGCATCCGGCGCTCGCGCAGGAACCGGCAGAGGGCCGGCATGATGTTCGCCGAGTGCACGGCGAGGCCGGTCGCGCCGGCGATCGCGTGGGGCACCAGGGCGGGGTCGTGCAGCGGCGCGAAGTCCACGAGCCAGACCCCATCGCGGAACGCCGCCGTCGCGCGTTCCGCCACGGCGATGGCCACGGTCGTCTTGCCGATGCCACCCGGGCCGACGATCGACACGAGCCGGTGTCGCTGCACCTCCTGCTGCACCTGTTCGATCACGTCGCCGCGACCGACCACGCGCGTGGTCAGCACCGGGAGGTTGTGCCTGCGCCTCGTGGCGACGGGAAAGTCCAGCAGCTTCGCCGACGGGGAGGGCGCGGGCCCGGCCTCATGCTCGTGACTCATGCGCGTCCTGCTCTCCGTGCTCGATCAGTTTCTCGGTCGCGAACGCGCGCGCGACGTGGGTCAGGCGGTAGTGCATCTCGTGGTCCCGCACCTCGGCCAGCACGAGGGACTTCGCCACGAGCCGCGCGAGGTCGTCGACGACGCCCGCGGGGTCGAGGTCGTCCCCCCCGCCCACGGCACACGCCGACGCCAGGTCGAAGGCGCCGGGGAAGGTCGACAGGCGGCGCATCACCGCCTTCTCGTTCGGCGACAGCAGGCTGTAGCTCGCGTCGACGGACGCCGTGAGGGTGCGGTGCCGCGCGGGGCCCTCGTGGCAGCCGTCGAACATGTGGAAGCGGCGCTCGAGGTGGTCCAGCGTGCCGGCGATGCCCAGCGGGCCGACCCGCCGGGCCACGCGTTCGATCGCCAGCGCATGGCCGTCGAGCCGCTGGCAGATCGCGGCGACGTGGGCCGCGTTCGTGTCGTCGAGCCGGAACGCCCTGGACGCCTCGGCCGCCCGTTCGGCGAACAGCTGCACGGCGGGGAAGGCGAGGGCGTCCGCGGCGCCCAGGTGCGCCGGGTCGGGCGGCAGGCCGAGGCCGGGCAGGCGCCGCACGCGTTCGGCCCGGATGTTGAGCGGCTCGCGGCTGGTGGCGAGCAGCTTCACCTTCGACGTGCCGCGGAGCAGGCGGTCCGCGCACAGGGCCACCGCGTCGACGAGGTGCTCGCAGTTGTCGAGCACCAGCAGCACGTCGCGGTCGCGTGGTGGTGCGTCGTGCCGTCGATCCTTGTCGCCCGAGCGCAGGGTGTCGGCGACCGCGTCGGACACGTCGGCCGAATCCTCCAGCCGCGCCAGGTCGACGAACCAGGCGCCGTCCTGGAACACGGTGGCCGCCTGGTCCGCGACCGACAGCGCGACCGTCGTCTTGCCCACGCCCCCCGGCCCCACGACCGTGACCAGCCGGGCCTGGGCCAGGTCGCGCAGGATGGCCGCGATGGTGTCGTCGCGCCCGAAGACCTGCCGGGCGGGCGGGGGGAGGTTGCCGGCGCGCGGGGGCGCCACGGCCCGAAGCAGCGGCGGGCGCGGCGCGGGGAACGTCACCGCCGCGACGAACCGGTACCCCGTGCCGACCACGGTCGCGATGTAGCGCGGCGGCCCGGGCACCTCGCCGAGGAGCCGCCGGATCGCGGCGATGTTGACCTTGAGGTTCGTCTCCTCCACGACCAGCCCCGGCCACACCCGGGTCATCAGTTCCGACTTGGAAACGACCTCGCCGTGACGCTCGACGAGCACCGTCAACAGGTCGAACGCCCGCCCGCCGATGCGGCGCATCTGCCCGCCCTCCAGCAGCAGCTGCTGGTCGGGGATCAAGTGGAACGGGCCGAAGGCGAACGACTTCGGTGCTTCGGAGAGCAGGGCCTTCAAACGGACTCCATGGGGGGCGAGGGGCGGGGCGGGATGCGACGGCGTAGGTGTACCGCGTCGGCCGGGGGCGTTCCAGTTAATTTCGGTAAACGGCGGTGGGTGGCCGTCCCGACGAGGCGACCCGAACACCCGCAGTCACCCCGGCGAACGCCGGGGCCTACCGATTGCTGCGTTTGCTTCTACCCGATGCTCCCATGGCGCAGCACCGGGTTGTCGATGTCCCGCGCCATCTCGGCCGCGACGTCGCGCGCCCCGGCCTGACCCAGCGCCGCGCTGTGTCGGTGGGCCTTGACCACCAGCTCCCGCATCCCGCTGCCCTGTGACAGGGCCCGCAGTTCATCCACCCACACGCGGGCGTCCGGCCATGCCCGGGCGACCGCCAGCGCGCACAAGGATTCGAGCGTGACGACACGGGCCCAGAGGTAGGTGTCCGGATGGCGCGTGCAGCGCTGAAGCGCGTCGAGGAACCGCGTGCGGGCCTGTTCCGCTTCACCGCGAGCGGCTGCCACGAGTGCCATGCCACGGCCGGCCAGTCCTTCCCAGCACGGATCGCCCAGGTGGCAGCCGAGCGCGAAGGCCTGCTCGAACTGTTCGGCCGCGAGGTCGACGCGTCCGCGTTGAAGCTGCAGTTCCGCGGCCAGGGACTGCGGCCACGGGAGGAAGGCGGTCCACGATTGCCGGGCCTGGGTCACCGTCCGGCCCAGCAACGCCTCGGCCGCGTCGTGTTCACCGGTGAGCAGCAGCACGCGGCCGGTCATGGATTCCGCGTAGAGGGTCTGGCGCAGTTCACCGGCCTCGCGGGCCAGTGACGCGGCCAGTCGCAGCTGGACCAGCGCGTCGCCATACCGGGCCTGGTCCGAGCGCACCGCGCCGCGCACGGTGGCGATGCGGGCGCGTTCGGCCGGGTCGCCGTCGGCGAGCGGTTCCGCGCGGGCGAGCCAGGTCAGTGCGCGTTCGTACCGTCCGCGCAGGAACTCGACGTAACCCAGTTCGCGGCTGGCGGCGGCGTCCGAGGCCGGGGCTTCGCCGTCGCCGATGCCCAGCGCCTCGTGCAGCGCGGCGGCGCCTTCCTCGTCCCGTCCGCGCGCGGCGTGCACGAGCGCACCGCCCAGCGCCACGCGGGCGCGCTTGCGCAAGGGAACGTCGCCGAGCACGTCGGCGTCGGCCATGGCGCGGCGCAGGCATTGCAGGCCGGGATCCAGCACGCCGGCACGGAGTGCGGCTTCGCCCGCTTCCAGCTGCGCGAGCACGGCACCGCGGCCGGCCGCCGGGGCCTGAGTGGGCCGCGACGTGGCCGTCGCGAGGGCTTCGTCCAGCGCGGGGCCGGGGGCGATGCCGAGTTCCCGGTCGAAGAGGGCGCGGCAGGCCGCGGCCTGGCGTGCCGCGGCGATGCCGTCGCCGGCTACGCCGAGGCACCGCACCAGCAGCACCTGGAAGTTCTCGTCGAGGGGATCGAGCGCGACCAGCCGGCGCGCGAGCATGGCCGCGTCGGCGGCAGCGCCTTCCGCGAGCCGCGACAGCGCGGCCTCCCGCAGCAGCGCGGTGGTGAGCGAGGCGGCATGGCGGCGTTGACCGTCGAGCCATACCTCGAACGACGGACAGCCGGCGAAGGGCTGGCCCTCGAGGAGTTCGCCGCCGAGGCCGGGCAGTTCCAGGGCCTCGCGCCAGTGGCCGTGCGCGACCACGTCGAGGTCGACGAGGGCCAGCGTCTCGCGGGGCAAGGTGAGCGGGTCGCCGCGCAACGCGTCGTCGCCGAGGCCGCGGCGCAGCTCGCGCAGGTTCCAGCGCAGCGCGGCGAGCGGGTCTTCCGCGTCGGCGAAGAGCAGGCCGGCGAGGTGGCTGCGGCTGGCGCCGGCCGGGCGCAGGGCCAGGTAGGCGAGCAGGCCCCAGGCCTTGCGGCCGCGCAGCGCCACTGCGTGCCCGTCGCCGCGCACGATGCGCGGCGGGCCCAGCAGGTGCAGAGACACGCTCATGGGCGCGAGTGTGGCATCGGGAGCACCGGGGGTCGAGGCCCCCGGTGCGGCCATCAGGCTTCGGCCGTGGTGGGGTCGATCATCGTGACGACCCGCGCCACGCTGTCGGCGGGGAAGCCGCCGCGGCGCGCGTGTTCGCGCACCACGTCCTCGTCGGCCGCGTTGTAGACGCAGTACATCTTGTCGCCGGTGATGAAGCTCTGGACCCACTGGACCTGGGGACCGAGGTCGCGCAGCACGCCGCAGGACCGGCGAGACGCCGCTTGCAGTTCGGCCGGGCTGAGCGCGCCGAGGCGCGGGATGTTGCGTTCGATGACGTACTTGGGCATGGTGGACTCCTGTCGGTGGATGGGAGCCCCATGGTGCGCAGTCGGCGTGTGAGCAGGCGTTTGACACCTACCGCCGCCCAGACTCCTGGAGCAACTGCGGCCCCGGCCCGCGCTCCGACAGCTCGTCCAGCGGATTGCGCAGCGGACAGGCCTCCACCGACAGGCACCCGCACCCGATGCACCCGTCGAGCTGGTCGCGCAGCCGGGTCAGCTGCTCGATGCGGTCGGTGAGGTCGGCGTGCCAGCGCACCGACAGGCGCGTCCAGTCGGCCACGGTGGGTGTGCGGCCCTCGGGCAGGGCCTTCAGGGCCTCGCCGATGGCGGCCAGCGGCACGCCCACGCGCTGGGCCACCTTGATGATGGCCACGCGGCGCAGCACGTCGCGGGCGTAGCGCCGCTGGTTGCCGGTGTTGCGGTGGCTGTGGATCAGCCCCTTCGATTCGTAGAAATGCAGCGCCGACACGGCGACCCCGCTGCGCGTGGCCAGTTGGCCCACGGTGAGGGTCTTGCCGATGTCCGCCGGATCCAGTCTGCCCATGGGGGATTGCCTTGACCTCAAGTTTGCTTGAGGTTTTAAGCTGATTCCCGTCGAGATGCAAGAGGGGGACGGGATGAGCGTGCGGAACGAAGAGCTGGTGGAAGAGGTGGCGCTGCTGGTGCGCGGGGCGATGCAGGCGATCGCGCCGGCGTGGCGGCGGGCCACGGTGCGCTTCGCGTGGGACGGCGGGTGTTTCAGCACGACGGTGTCGTACGCCGCCGCGCAGGACCCGCTGCCGGTGGACGCCGTGCGTCACCGGACGCTGTTCGTGCGGCTGCAGCAGGCCGGGCGGCGGCTGCACCCCGCCGAGGCGCATCCGGCGGCGTGCGACGTGGACATCGACGCGGCCGGGGCCGTGCGCATCAGGGCAGGGTCTGCTCGTGTTCGGGCAGGGGGTTGACCGGCGCTTCCTCGACGGACGCGGCCTGGGCGATCGGGAGTTTCGGGATGTCGCGGGGCGGCGTGGCGGCGGCTTCGACCTGGGGCGCCGGCGCGGGCGCGGCCACGGCGGCCGAGGCCGCGGGCGTCTCCTCGGCCCAGTTGGGCGAGATGGACGGCGCGGGTGCGGGTTTCGGCGGCGGGAGCGGCCGGGGCTTGCGGGGCGGCGCGGGCGGCAGGGCGAGCCCGCCCCAGGTGTCCCACGACGAATGGCGCGCCTCGGCGGTCGCCACGGGCAGTTCCTCGATCACCTCGCCGAGCGAGTCGGTGATCATGACCCGGTGCGACGACGTGTTGGCCGCGACGGCGCGACCGAACTTGCGCAGCATGTCGAGGTCGTTGTGCCACACGCGGCCTTCGCGGCGCAGGCGGCCTTCGCCGTCGCGCGACACTTCCACGATGCGGTAGATCGGTTGGCGGTCCCAACGCTGGTCGTCCACGGGGGCGTTGAAGCCGGTCGTCACCGTGCCGGCGGGTTTCGGGGAACCTGACACGGAGGTCTCCTTGAATTGCTCTCGACGGGATATCGGCCGATCCGGTCGGAAATGAAGCGCCGAAACAAGCTGTCACTCGATGGGGCGAGGCCATAATGGACAGCGTCCACATGGAGGATCGATGACGGCGAAGGCAAGCGGGTCCCCCGGTCGCGAGCGCGAGACCTACCGGCACGGCGACCTGCGCAACGCGTTGCTGCAGGCCGGCATCGCGCTGGCCCGCGAGGGCGGGCCCGAGGCCATCGTGCTGCGCGAGGCCACGCGCCGCGCCGGGGTCGTGCCCAACGCGGCCTACCGCCACTTCGCGGGCCGGCAGGACCTGATCGAGGCGGTGCGCGGGGCGGCGCTCGCCGAACTGGCGCGGGCGATGGAAGCCGAGTTGGCGGCCGCGCCGAAGGACGGCACCGCGGCCGATGCCGCCCGCGCCGGCCTGCGCGCCGTGGGCCAGGGCTACCTGCGCTTCGCCCGCGAGCAGACCGGCCTGTTCCTCACCACGTTCCCGTTCCCGAACGACGTGCGCGCGGAGGCCGACCCCGACCCCGCCAAGGCGGGCCCCGGCGGACTGAACCCGTTCCAGCTGCTGGGCGCGGCGCTCGACCGGCTCGTGGCGGCGGGCGTGCTGCCGGCCGCGCGCCGGCCCGGCGCGGAGTTCCTCGCCTGGTCCGCGGTGCACGGCCTCGCGCTGCTCGCCATCGACGGTCCGCTGCGCCATGTGCCGGCGCCGTTCACCGCGCAATTGGGGCAACGCCTGCTCGACATGGTGGAACAAGGGATCTGACCCCGCCGGCGGGCCGAGGGGTCCTAAGATGCTCCGCACCTTCCACGCGATGCAGGAGCCCCGCATGTCCGTCCGTACCCTTCGCCGGTGGTGTGTCACCGCGACCGTGCTGTCCTTCCACGCGACCCTGTCGTGGTCGGCCTCGGTGGCGCCGGTGGCGTCCGACCGCGGCATGGTCGTCACCGCCCAGCACCTCGCCACCCAGGTGGGCGCCGACGTGCTGCGCCGGGGCGGCAATGCGGTGGACGCGGCCGTGGCGGTGGGCTACGCGCTGGCCGTGGTGTACCCGGCCGCCGGCAACCTGGGCGGCGGCGGCTTCATGACCCTGCACCTGGCCGACGGCCGCGAGACCTTCATCGACTTCCGCGAGAAGGCGCCGCTGGCCGCCTCCGCCGGCATGTACCTCGACGCGGACGGCAACGTGATCAAGGGCCGCAGCACCTTGGGCCACCTCGCCGTGGGCGTGCCGGGCACGGTGGCGGGGCTCGAGCTGGCACGGTCGCGCTTCGGCACGCTGCCGCGCCAGGCGCTGGTGGCGCCGGCCATCCAGCTGGCCGAACGCGGCTTCGTGCTCGACGCGGGTGACGCCCGCATGTTCGAGGCGGTGGGCGATGCGCTCAAGGCCGACGCCGCCACCGCCGCCATCTTCATGAAGGGCGGCAACCCGCCGAAGGCCGGCGACCGCCTCGTGCAGAAGGACCTCGCCGCCACGCTGAAGCGCATCTCGGCGCGCGGCAACGACGGGTTCTACAAAGGGCGCACGGCCGAGGCGCTCGTGGCGTCGAGCCAGATGGGCGGCGGACTGATCCGCCACGCCGACCTCGCCGCGTACCAGGCCGTCGAGCGCGAGCCGGTGGCGTGCGACTACCGCGGCTACCGCATCGTGTCCGCGCCGCCGCCCAGTTCGGGCGGCGTGATCGTGTGCGAGATCCTCAACGTGCTCGAGGGTTACCCGCTGAAGGACCTGGGGTACCGCTCGGCCCAGTCGGTGCATTACCAGATCGAGGCGATGCGCCACGCCTACGTCGACCGCAACAGCTACCTGGGCGACCCCGACTTCGTCACGAACCCGGTGGCCCGCCTGCTCGACAAGGGCTACGCGGCGAAGGTGCGCGAGGCCATCGACCCGGCGAAGGCGGGCGTGTCGAAGGACATCCGCCCGGGCGTACCGCCGCACGAGGGCACGAACACCACGCACTACTCCATCGCCGACCGTTTCGGCAACGCGGTGGGTGTGACCTACACGCTCAACGAATGGTTCGGCGCGAAGGTCACGGCCGCCGGCACCGGCGTGCTGCTCAACAATGAGATGGACGACTTCACCGCGAAGCGCGGCGTGCCGAACGCCTATGGCCTCGTGCAGGGCGACGCCAATGCCATCGCCCCGGGCAAGCGCCCGCTCAGCTCGATGAGCCCCACCGTGGTGTCGAAGGACGGCAAGCCGGTCATGGTGCTCGGCACGCCGGGTGGCAGCCGCATCATCACCACCGTGGTCCACACGATCCTGAACGTCGTCGACTACGGCATGGACATCCAGGAGGCCGTGGACGCCCCGCGCTTCCACCAGCAGTGGCTGCCCGACGTGACGAGCGTCGAACCCTTCGCGCTCAGCCCCGACACGCAGCGCCTGCTCGCCGGCATGGGCCACCAGCTGGGCAAGCCGCACGAGGCGAACCACGTGGCGGCGATCCTGATCGGGCCGTCGCCCCGGCTCGGCGGGGAGGGGGCCGTGCGATTCTTCGGTGCCAACGACCCGCGGCGGCGTTCGGGGCTCGCCAAGGGGCCCTGAACGCGGGCCCGTTGTGCGAAGGGCGCATCTTCTGGGCGATCTGCGGACCAGATTGGGCGCACCTTCGGCAACAACCCTGATGACGCCGTCTTTGACGCAACGCAGACTTCGGTCAACTTTCCTTCCCATGGAGTGATCCGAATGAAGTTCCGGTTGCCATCCCTGCTCGCCGCGGTCCTCGCCACGTGCGCCTTCCACGCGGGCGCCCAGGAGGTCACGCTGAAGGTCCACCACTTCTGGGCCCCGGGCGCGATGCCGCCCACGCGCATCCTGGCCCCGTTCTGCGACAAGCTGGCCGCCGACTCCAACAACCGCATCAAGTGCCAGATCTTCCCGTCGATGCAGCTCGGCGGCACGCCGCCGCAGCTGATCGACCAGGCGCGCGACGGCGTGGTCGACATGGTGTTCACGCTGCCGGGCTACACGGCCGGCCGCTTCCCCATCATGGAAGTGTTCGAGCTGCCGTTCATGACGAACTCGGCCGAGGCCGGCGCGAAGGCCGCGTGGGCGTACTACCAGAAGTACGGCACGAAGGAGTTCCCGGGCCTGAAGCCGCTGATGCTGAGCGTGCACGACGAAGGTTACGTGCACACCCGTGACAAGCAGGTCAAGACGCTGGCCGACCTCAAGGGCCTGAAGATGCGCGCGCCCACGCGGCAGACGAACAAGCTGCTGGCCTCGCTGGGCGCCACGCCGGTGGGCCTGCCGCTGCCGTCGGTGGCCGACGCCATCACGAAGGGCACCATCGACGGCTTCCTGCTGCCGTGGGAGGTCATCCCGTCGGTGAAGCTGCAGGAGATGGTGAAGTACCACACCGAGACCGACCCGTCGCGCCCGGCGCTGTACTCGGCGCTGTTCGTCATCGCGATGAACCAGGCGAAGTACGACAGCCTGCCGGCCGACCTGAAGGCCGTCATCGACAAGAACAGCGGCGCCGCGTTCTCGGCCAACGCCGGCCGCATCTGGGACGAAAGCCAGGCCGTGGGCCGCAAGCCCGCGGTGGACCGTGGCAACACGTTCTACACGCTGCCGCCCGCCGAGGTGGACAACTGGATCAAGGCCAGCCACCCGCTGTACGACGAATGGGTGGCCGACATGGACAAGCGCGGCCTGCCCGGCAAGAAGATGCTGCAGGACGCGCGCGACCTGCTGACCCAGAACAAGAAGTGACGACAACCTCCGCGCCCGCACAGAGGGCGCGGATTCCGGGGAGCCTTTGATGCCTGTGTTCATGCGCCGCCTCGCGGCGCTTTTTGCCGTGGCCGGCTGCGTGGCGGCGTGCGCGGTGGCGCTGATGGTCGTCGTCAGCATCGTGGGCCGCAACGCGATGTCGCGGCCCATTTCGGGTGACGTGGAGCTGACGCAGTTCGGCATCGCGCTGTGCATCTCGCTGTGCCTGCCGTGGTGCCAGTTGCGCGGCGGGAACATCATCGTGGACTTCTTCACCCAGAAGTCGTCGCCCGGCACGTTGCGCCGGCTCGACGCGGTGGGCGCGGCGCTCGTGGCGCTGTTCACCGCGGTGCTCGCGTGGCGCACCGGCGTGGGTGCGGTCTCCGTGCGCGAGGCGATGGAGACCACGATGATCCTCGACCTGCCCATGTGGTGGAGCTACGCGGTGCTGGTGCCGGGCCTCGCGCTCACGGCCGTGGTGGCGGCGGTCCAGGCGTGGTGCCATGCCACGGGGCGTGTTGCCGTGCCGGAGGTCGGCGCATGACCGGCACCACGATCGGCCTGCTGATGTTCGGCGGCATGCTGCTGATGATGGCGCTGCGCGTGCCCATCACCGCGGCGATGTTCGTGCCCGGGGCCCTCGGCTACTGGGCGATGACGAACGACCTCGCGCTGCTCAACTCCCTCAAGGGCAGCGCGGTCGCGCGGCTCACGGTGTACGACCTCAGCGTGATCCCGCTGTTCCTGCTGATGGGGCAGTTCGCCACGCAGGGCGGCCTGAGCCGCGACCTGTTCCGCGCGGCCGCGGCCTTCGTCGGGCACGTGCGCGGCGGCCTCGCGATGGCGGCCATCCTGTCGGCCGCCGCGTTCGGCGCGGTGTGCGGTTCGTCCGTGGCCACCTCGGCCACCATCACGCAGGTGGCGTACCCGGAGATGAAGGCGCACGGCTACCACGGGCGCCTGTCCACCGCGGCGCTCGCCACCGGCGGCACGCTGGGCATCCTGATCCCTCCGTCGGTGCCGCTCGTGGTCTACGCGATCCTCACCGAGCAGAACATCGCGAAGCTGTTCGCCGCGGCCCTCGTGCCGGGGCTGGTCGCCACGTTCGGGTACATCGTCGTGATCTACCTGACCTGCAAGTTCCGGCCGGCGCTCGCGACGCCGTCCGAACCGGTGGCGTGGTCGAAGCGGTGGCAGGCGCTGGTGGGCGTGTGGCCCATCGCGCTGATCTTCGTCGTGGTGTTCGGCGGCATCTACCAGGGCTTCTTCTCGCCCACGGAGGGCGCGGCCGTGGGCGCGCTCGGCACCTTCGTCGTGGGCGTGGCGCGTGGCGAGCTGCGCTGGCCCGGCATCAAGCGCGGTTTCCTCGGCACCGCCGAGACCACCGCGATGGTGTTCGTGATCTTCATCGGCGCCGACATGATGAACGCGGCCCTCGCGCTCACGCAGATGCCCACGGCGCTCGCCGACTGGGTGGGCCACCTGCAGGTGGCGCCGCTGTGGATCGTGGCCGCGGTGCTGGTGACCTACGTGGTGCTCGGCTGCGTGATGGACGAGCTGTCGATGCTGCTGCTCACCATCCCCGTGATCTTCCCCACCATCATGGGCCTCGACCTGTGGGGCCTCACGCCCGAGCACAAGGCCATCTGGTTCGGTATCCTCGTGCTGATGACGGTGGGCATCGGGCTCATCGCGCCACCCGTGGGCCTGAACGTGTACGTGGTCAACAGCCTGGCGAAGGACGTGTCGATGAACGAGACCTACAAGGGCGTGTTTCCCTTCCTCGCGAGCGACGTGCTGCGCGTGATCGCGCTGCTGTTCTTCCCGGTGCTGAGCCTCGGCCTCGTGAGGGCCTTCTTCTAGGGATCCGATCATGTTCAAGGCACTGGTGCTCGAGAAGTCCCCCGACTTCTCCGCCGCGGTCCGCGAGGTCGACGACAGCTTCCTGCCCACCTTCCCGGACGGTGGCGGCGTGACCGTCGACGTCGCGCACTCCACCCTCAACTACAAGGACGGCCTCGCCATCACGAACCGCTCGCCGGTCGTGCGCGCCTGGCCCATGGTGGCGGGCATCGACGGCGCGGGTGTCGTCGTCGCCAGCGACCACCCGGCGTGGAAGCCGGGCGACCGCGTGGTGCACAACGGCTGGGGCGTGGGCGAGACCCACAAGGGTTGCCTCGCGGGGCGCGCCCGCCTGCATGGCGACTGGCTCGTGCGCCTGCCCGATGCGTTCACCACGCGGCAGGCCATGGCCATCGGCACGGCGGGGTACACCGCGATGCTGTGCGTGCTGGCGCTGGAGCGCCATGGTGCGCTCGCGCGGGGTGGCGACGTGCTCGTCACCGGCGCGACGGGCGGCGTGGGGTCCGTGGCCGTCGCGCTGCTCTCGAAACTCGGGCACGTGGTGACCGCCGCCACGGGCAAGGCGTCCGAGGGCGACTACCTCCGCAGCTTGGGCGCCACGCACATCATCGACCGCGCCGAGCTGTCGGCCCCGGGCAAGCCGCTGCAGAAGGAACGCTGGTCGGCCGTCGTCGACGCCGTCGGCAGCCACACGCTCGTCAACGCCTGCGCCCAGGTGCGCTACGGCGGCGCCGTGGCCGCGTGCGGCCTCGCGCAAGGCTTCGACCTGCCGGCCACCGTGATGCCGTTCATCCTCCGTGGTGTCGCGCTGCTGGGCGTCGACAGCGTGATGGCGCCGAAGGCGGCGCGCGAGGCGGCGTGGGCGAGGTTGGCGACCGACCTCGATCCGCGCCTGCTGGAGGCCATCACCACCGAGGTGGGGCTGGACGAGGCGATCGGGGAGGCGCAGCGGTTGATGGTGGGGCAGGTGAGGGGGCGGGTGGTGGTGCGCACCGCCTGATTCGAATCACCGGCCTGAATCCTGGTCGGGTGGGTCACGTCCCGATTCGAAGAACGATCTTGCCCCGCGTGCGCCCGGACTCGGACAGCTCGAGCGCGCTGCGAATGTCCGCGAGGGGCAGGACCGTCGCGATGCGGGGCTCGAGCCGCCCGGCTTCGACCAGGTCGCGGATGTGGGCGAGTTGAGCGGCGTCGGGTCGACAGAACACGCGGGAAGCGCGGACGCCGAACTCCTGCGCTTCGTCTTTCGGGAACTCCACCGCGGTGACCAGCGTGCCACCCTTCTTCAGCGTGAGGAACGCCCGCTGGAAGGTGTCGCCGCCCACCGTGTCGAAGACCACGTCCATGTCGGCCGCCCTCTGCTCGAACGGCTGCCGTGTGTAGTCGATGAACTCGTCGGCCCCCAGGTCGCGCACGAAGGCCTCGTTCCGCCCGGAGGCCATCGCGGTGACGTGAGCGCCCTTGGCCTTGGCGATCTGGATCGCCAGCGAGCCGACGCCGCCCGACCCGTTGGTGATCAACAGACGTTGTCCCGCGGCGAGCCCGCCGAGGTCGAACAGGGCTTGCCAGGCCGTGAGGGCCCCCAGCGGCACCCCGGCGGCCTGGATGAAATCGAGATTGGCCGGCTTGCGCACCAGCGTCGTGGCGTCGACGGCCGCGTACTCGGCGAACCCACCGGTGCCGATGATGCCGAAAACCGCGTCCCCCACGTGGCAGTCGTCGACGCCGCTGCCAAGCGCGGCCACGGTTCCGGCGATTTCGCCACCGAGGTGGATCGGCAAGGACAGGCCCATGCGGCGACCCAGACCGCTCCGGATCTTCCAGTCCACCGGGTTGACGCCCGCGGCGTGGATCTTCACCAGCACCTGCCCCGCGCGGGGTTCAGGCATGTCGACGTCACCGTACCGGACAACGTCGTTGTCTCCGTACTCGTTGAGAATCACGGCTTTCATGGTCCGGTCCTGCTGCCTTGTCCGTTTCGATGTGCGGACGATAGCCAGTCGCCCGGACGACGAGACGCCAGTTTGCATCGCTGACACGCCATTCGACGCCCATGCACTTGTTCACCGTTCACCGAGGCATCAAGCCGCGAGGCGCCGAAATGCCGGTCCACCAGCACGACGAGGCGCAACTCACCTTTGCCGCATCGGGCATGGTGCAGGTGCACACGGACCAGGGCCGGTGGCTGGTGCCCCCGAAACTTGCCGTCTGGGTTCCGGCGGGTGTTTCCCACCGGGTCGAAGCGCTGACCGATGCGGAACTCTGGATGGTTCACTGGCAGCCTTCGGCGGTGAACGACTGGGCGCCGGCGACACTCCGCGAACGCGGGGCCTACGTGCTGCAGATCACGCCGCTGCTGAGGTCGTTGCTCGACGTCGCCGTGACCCAGGCCCGGGAGCCTGCGAAAGCCGAACTGGTCGCGAGGCTCATGCTGCATGAATTGACCGAGCTGGTGGACGCCCCCACGTTCCTGCCGTGGCCGACGAGCCCCGCCGGGCGTCGCCTGGCCGAGGTCGCGTTCGCCGACGAGCAGAACCGGTTGTCCCTCGAGGAACTGGCGTCGCGGTCCGCCACGTCGGTCCGCAGTGCGAGCCGCATCTTTCCCGCGGAGACTGGCCTCACGTTCAAGGCCTGGCGACAGCGGGCCCGGATCGCCCGCGCGATGGACCGCCTGGCGCGCGGAGATGCCATCACGAAGGTGTCGAAGGCCGCGGGCTTTTCCAGCACGGCGGCCTTCGCCTCGGCGTTTCGCCAGGTGGCCGCGATGGCGCCGAACGAGTTCCTGGCGCGGTCGTCGGATTCGACCTCCGACACTCGGACCCGATGACCGTCCGCCGCGTCCCGCTCCCTCCCGCCGTCCACGACGAACGCCACCTCACCGTCGTCTCGACGTGCACCGCGTCGAGCCGCATCGCCGCCGTGATCGCGCTGTCGGTGTGCGCGCTGCTCGCCGGCTTCCCGATCGTGGTCCTGCTGACCCTCGACACCAGCGCGGCCACGTGGATCGCGGTCGTGGTGGGCGGCGGCCTCGGCCTCGCCGGTGCGGCCTGGGTGCTCCGCGAATGGCGGCGACCGCCGCCCGACACCGTCGTGTCCGACATCGGCATCCTCGGCGAGGCCGCCGCGGGCTGGTCGAACGACATCCGCTGGAAGGAACTGCGGCGTCACCCTGACCGGCCGGTGGACGTGTGGGTCTCGATGTCGACGCGCAGCGACGAGACCTTGCGCTGGCTGCATTTCTTCACGCAGGGACCCGGTGGCGCGCCCGTGGAGCGCAAGCTTCGGCTGCTCGTGCCGGGCAAGGCCGGTTGTTTCGCCTACGGCAACGCCTTCGCGCTCCGCCGCGCCGTGCTGCTGCAACTGGCGACACGCGCACAGCCGCCGCTGCGCTTCGATCCGATGCTGTTCGTCGAGCTGGGCATGCACCCGCGGCGCTGGACCCGCATGCCGTGGCCGGGCCGCGTGCTGGCGCTGATGATCGGGGCGCCGATGGTGGCGCTGTTCGCGGGCACCTTCCATGCGCTCGACACGTTGCCGTCGGTGTGGTGGAGCGTCGTCGTTCTCGTGTTGGGGATGGTGGCCATCGTGGTGATGGCGCTGCGGTGCTTCACTTGGCTGTACCCGGCGTTCGGCGGTGCGCCGTACACGTTCGCTGCCCCGATGCCGGTGGGCGATCCTCCGCGACGCTGAATCGGAACGCAGCCTTTTCCCCGTCGACGACACGTCGACCTGGATCGGCGCCACCGCGTGGGCCAGCCGGCAGGGCCCGCCGATCGGCATGCTCCCGTCCGGCGGGCCGCCATGCTTCCGCATGGCCCAATGGATCATCGATTTCATCCAGGAGCACGGCTACCTCGGCATCGCGCTGCTGATGCTGCTCGAGAACGTGTTTCCACCCCTCCCGTCGGAGTTCATCATGCCGTTCGGCGGGTTCGTCTCGTCGCAGGGCGAACTCTCGCTGGTGGGTGTCGTGCTCGCGGGCACCGCGGGATCGTTGCTGGGCACCTTGCCCTGGTACTGGGTCGGGTGGCGGATCGGGCATGACCGGCTGCGGGTCTGGACCGGGCGGCATGGCCGCTGGCTGGCGGTGAGCGCGGACGATGTCGAGAACGCGAACCACTGGTTCGAACAGCGGGGTGGTCGCGCGGTTTTCCTGGGCCGGCTCGTGCCGGGCCTGCGCAGCGTGATTTCGGCGCTGGCGGGCGTCGCCGCGATGCCCTTGCCACGGTTCCTGCTGTGGTCGACCGCCGGGTCGCTGCTGTGGGTCACCGCCCTGGCCACGGCTGGCCATGCCCTCGGCGGGCAATACGAACTCGTCATGCGGTGGCTGGAGCCGGTGACCCAGGTCGTTCTCGGAGCAGCGGTGATCGCGTACGTGTGGCGGCTTTGGCGGTTCAGGCGACGGGGTTGACCCGCGACGGAACTCCAATGGCAGATGCCGATTCGCTTCGGTGGCAACGCGTTGATCATCGAACGCTGACAGCACGTCGTCGTGGGACCATGCTTGGCCGGCTTTCAGCATGAGTTGGCCGTCGACGGGCATCGGCCCCGGTCCGGCATGCTACAACTCCAGTTTGTTGGTGCCTCGGCCATGGAGCCTCCGGCCACGGACAAACCCCGAGAAGAACCTCCGCGTCGTCGCCACGCCCCCTCCTGATGCACCTCTCCCGCCGATCCCTTCCTCGCGTCCTCGCACCGTCCCTCCTCAGCCTCGCCGCCAACGCGGCCCTCGGCGCTCCGACCGATCCGGCGGCCCAGGGCGTGGCGTACCCGGAACGCCGCGAGGCCGCGCTCGAGTTCAACTGGACGCCGCTCGAGATGCCGAACGGCGACCGCACGGCGCTGCTGGGGGGCACGTACATGGTCGCGGTGAACCCCGACTGGGGCTTCGGCCCGACCGTGTACGCGGCGGCCCAGGGCGACCATGGCGGCCTGTTCACGCTCGGGGTCACGGCGCAGCGGCGCTGGCGGCTCTTCTCGTCACAGTGGCACCTCGCGGCCGGGCTCTTCGCCGGCGCGGGCGGGGGCGCCAAGTCCAGCGGCGCGGACGTCGGGGGCGGGCTCATGCTGCGCCCCGAGTTGTCGGTGCGCCGCTCGTTCGGCACGGTGTACGTCGGCGCGGGCGTGGCGCACGTGAACTTCACGAGCGGCAACATCCGCGACACCCAGTGGACCGTCGTCATCGGCCAGTCCGACAGTTTCCTCAGCTTCCTGCCCACGGAGGCCGGGCTGTTCGGCCGGGCCGACGCACGCAGCGGCCTGAAGTTCGACGAGTTCGCGGTGAGCGCGGGCGCCGGCAATTTCCGCGACAGCCGCAAGCGCAGCGGCCAGCCCCTGACCGGTCGGCTCGACAAGGCGGGTGCCGACATGCGCCGCTACGTGGCGCCGGGCCGCTGGTGGGGCGTCGAGGCCTCCGGCGCGGCCGGGGGCAGCGTGGACGGCTACATGGAAGTGCTTGGAAACGCTGGCGCCGACTGGGGACTGTTCAGCGAAAACCTGCGCGTGGGCGCCCAGGTCTCGGCGGGCCTGGGCGGTGGCGGCCAGGTCGACACCGGCAGCGGCTGGCTGCTGCGCGCCGGACCGACGCTGCGCTGGATCACGCCGTGGGGTCCGACGCTGCGCGCCGACGCGTCGTACCTGACGGCGCCGGACGGCCACTACCGCTCCGAGCAGGTGCGCGTGTCGCTGTCGTTGCCGCTGGAAAACGCGTCCCGTGCGCGCAAGCCGTACGCGGTGCTCGACGGCGCCGTGCGGGAGACGGCCTGGTCCCTCACCACGCGGCACTTCCAGAAGCTCGACTTCAAGAACGGCAGCGATGATGCGGTGACCGGGCTCGGCCTGACCGTCAGCCGCGACCTGGACCGCACCTGGTACGGCACCGCGCAGGCGGGCAGCGCCGCGTGGGGCCACGCCGGCGGGTTCTCGTACGGGCTGATCGGAGTCGGGGCCAAGACCGAACGGATGAATGGCGTGCGCCTCGGCGTCGAAGGCCTGGCGGGCGCGGCCGGTGGCGGCGGCGTGGACGTGCGCGGTGGCGCGGTCGCGGGCGGCGAGATCTGGGCCCAATGGGAGGGCATCGTGCCGAAGGACCGCCTGCGCGTGAAGGCCAACCTCGGCGGCCTGCAGGCGCTGGGCAACGGCGGACGCGGCACGCCAGTGGCCTCGATCTCGCTCGGCTGGGCCTTCGGCACGCTCACGCCCTGACGGGCGTGGCATGCCCGGCCATCAGGCCGCGGCGTCGCCCACCGGGTTGGCCGCCAGCCACGCCTCGAAGTTCGCCCGCGCCGAGTTGGTCAGCAGCCCGCCGAAGTGCACCGGGTCGCCCAGGAACAGGCAGTGGCGGATCAGCGTGAACGGGTTCAGGCGGCCGGCGCGGTCCTGCGACTCGAAGTGGGCCTGGTAGCGGCGCACCCGTGAGAGCGTCGACTTGAGCAGCGTGTTGAAGCGGCTGCGCGTGATGGCGGGGTCGAGCGAGACGATGCGTTCGGTGAACTGGTCGACCTTCTGCGGTTCGAACTCCTCGTTGCGGAAGAAGTGCCGCGCGATGCGCAGGAAGGCGAAGGCGTCGAGCGCGACGTTGCGGCGGCCGCCGCCGGAGGTGGCCTTGACGTCGGTGGCCTCGGCCTGGTCCTCGCCCGCGATCTCGGCGGCCACTTCCGATTCGACCCGCGCGAGTTCCTCGTCGGTGGCGTCGCGGATCTCGCGGAACTCGCGGTCGGCGAGTTCGAACAGCGCGGCGAGGGTGTTGATGCGGCGCTTCAGGCGGTTCGGGATGGACTTCTTGTACTTGATCTTGTGGTCCAGCACGCTCCAGGAGTCCTGGATGATGGTGCGGATCTGCACTTCGAACTGCAGGTCGGCGTAGGAGCGGTGCTCGGGCAGCGCGCGGCGGTCGGCGCCGAGGCGCAGGTCGAGGTGCAGGCCCTTGTAGCCGAACGAGCTCTCGGTGTTCTCGAGCGAGGCGATCTTGTCGGTGACCTCGATGACCTCGAAGTGGCTCGCGAGCTGGTCGCGCAGCTTCTCGATGTCGTCCTCGTAGAGGCACACGATGCGCAGGCCGATCAGGTCGGTGACGTGGTCGCGGATGGCGTACGGCGTGCCGTTGCGCTCGAGTTCGGCGCGGTACTTGAGGTCGAACTTGTTGATGCACTCCTCGGGGTCCTTGATGCGCCCCTCGACCTTCGAGACGGCGATCTGCCCGTCGTGCACCACCAGCGCGCGCACGAGCGCCGAGAAGGCGTTCTTCGCCTCCTCGAGCCGCCGCAGGTCGCGGTCGTGGAACACGCGGAACGCGGCCTTCTCCGTTTCGAAATCACCCGAACCCATCCATCGATCTCCTGAACGCCGCATCGCGGCCATCGTGCGACCGATGGTAGCGCCATGGCCTTCCGGCATCCGATCATGGGGTCACCCCATCGCCTCCGCCAGTTCGAGGCGCTGGCGCGGGCTGCACTGCAGGCCGAGTTTCGTGCGGCGCCACAGCACGTCGTCCGCGTCGCGTGCCCATTCATGTCGCCGCAGATAGTCCAGTTCGGCCTGGTGCAGCCCGGGCGTGATCGCCGGACCGAGGTCATCCAGCGAACGGGCGCCGCCGAGCACGATGTCGATGCGGCTGCCGTGCGCCCGCGCGAGGCGGCGCGACAGCGCCATCGGCAGCCACGGGTGGCGGCGGCCCACCGCGGTGGCGAAACGCTCGAAGTCGTGGTCCGGGCGCTGGCGCGGGCCGATCCAGGCGGACAAGTCGCCCCCGGGCAACATCGCGGCGCGGGTCCACGCGGGGCGTGCCTCGCTCAGCAGCCGGCCCACTTCGCCGGCGGCGTCTTCGGCGAGGGCGCGGAACGTGGTGATCTTGCCGCCCCACACGCTCAGAAGCGGCGCGCCGCCCGTGGTGTTCGTCTCCAGCAGGTAGTCGCGGGTCACGGCCGACGGGTCGCCGGACGCGTCGTCGAGCAGCGGCCGCACGCCCGAGTAGCTCCAGATCACGTCGGCCGGCGTCAGCGTCTGGCGGAAGTAGCGGTTCGCCTGCTCGCAGAGGTAGGCCACCTCGTCGGGATGGATGCGGGCCTCGCCCGGCCCGTCGTGCACCTCGACGTCGGTGGTGCCGATCAGCGTGAAGCGGTCCTCGTACGGGATCGCGAAGACGATGCGCCGGTCGGGGCTCTGGAAGAGGTAGGCGTGGTCGTGGGTGTAGCAGCGCGGCACCACGATGTGGCTGCCGCGCACGAGGCGCAGGTTCTTCGTGGCGAGCTTCTCGCCGTGGGCGGGACGGGCGGTGTCGCGCAGGAACCGTTCGGCCCACGGGCCCGCGGCGTTGACGAGCACGCGGGCGCGCAGCGTTTGGCGTGCGCCGCCACGGGGCTGCAGGTCGACCTGCCAGCCGCCGGCGTCGCGGCGCGCGGCCACGCATTCGGTGCGGGTCAGCACCTGCGCGCCCCGTGCCGCGGCGTCGATGGCGTTGAGCACGACGAGCCGCGCGTCGTCCACCCAGCCGTCGGAGTAGACGAAGCCGCGCCGGAAGCCCGGCCGCAGCGGCACGCCGAGCGGGCTGCGCGCGAGGTTCACGCCGGCCGAGCCGGGCAGCACCTCGCGCCGCGCGAGGTGGTCGTACAGGAACAGGCCCAGCCGGATCAGCCACGCTGGCCGCATCGCGGGATCGTGGGGCATCGCGAAACGCAGGGGCCGCATGATGTGCGGGGCACTGCGCAGCAGCACCTCGCGTTCGGCCAGGGCCTTGCGCACGAGTCCGAACTCGCGGTGCTCGAGGTAACGCAAGCCGCCGTGGATGAGCTTTGTGGACGACGACGACGTGTGCGAGGCGAGGTCGTCGCGCTCGCACAGCACGACGCGCCAGCCGCGCCCGCTCAGGTCGCGGGCGATGCCCGCGCCGTTGATGCCTCCGCCGACCACGAGCACGTCGCAGTCGGGTGGGCGGTGGACCTCGGTCAATTCGGTCTCCGGAAAAGGGAAGGGGATCAGGTGGAGGTCGCGCCGCGGTGGCGCAGCGCGTAGGCGAGGGCAGCCAGGCCGATGATGGCGCCCTGCAGCATCAGGCGCCCGGCCTCGCCGAGGCCCAGGCTCGTGAGGAAGTTGAAGAGGAACACCAGCATGAACGCGGCCACCGCCGGGCCGGCCATGCCGCCCCGCCCGTTGCCGAAGTTGATGCCGCCGAGAATGGCCGCGGCCAGCGCGTTCAGCGCGAGGTCGTTGCCCAGCGTCACGTTGCCCACGCCCACGAACGCGAGCAGCAGCAGCCCGCCCGCGGCCGACAGCAGCCCCGAGGCCACGTGGGCGAGGAACAGCACGCGCAGGTGCGGCAGGCCCGACAGCTCGGCGGCGCGCGGGTTGGCGCCCACCGCGTCCATCGCGCGGCCGAACGCGCTCGACCGCAGGAACAGACCCACCGGCACCAGCAGCAGGAGCCACGCGATCGGGGGCAGCGGCACACCCCACACGCGGGCGAGGCCGAAGGCACGCAGCAGTTCTGGCGCGTCGCCCGCCGAACGGAACTGGCTCCACGCGATGACGAGCCCCGACAGGATCATCGAGACCGACAGCGTGACGATCACGGAGGACGCCCGCAACCGCACCACCATCCAGCCGTTGACCGCGCCCACGAGGGCGCCGACCGCGAGGCCCGCGGCGATGGCGAGCGGCCCTGGCAGCGGCAGCGCGCCGCTCGTGAGCAGGAATGACACCATCGCGACCACACCACCGGCCGAGAGGTCGAGCGAGCGGCAGCGCATCACGAGGGACTGGCCCATCGCGGCGAGCCCGAGCGGCGCCGCCTGCCGCATGATCAGCAGCAACAGCATCGGCGACAGCAGGTTGGGCCGGGTGAACGCGGCCGCGGTGAGCAGCAGCGCGACGCCGAGGTAGGCCGGTGGCAGGGCGAGGGCCCACGTGGCGGCCTGGTGCAGGCGGACGAGGGGCAGGGAGGTGCGCATCGACAAGGCGATCATGGTCAGAGTCCCACGTGGCGGCGGCGTTGCACACTGACCGCGGCGAGCAGCAGCGCGCCGGTCAGCACACCGCGAAGGAACGGCGAGACGCCGAAGACGTTGAGCCCGTTGGTGAGCAGGCCGAGGCTCAGCGTGCCGGCCACGACGCCTGCGACGCTGCCGATTCCGCCGGTGAGCTGCACACCGCCGAGGGCCACCGCAGCCACCGATTCGAGCGGGAACGACGCGCCGAGGTTGGGGTCGCCGGTGGCCACCCGCGCGGCGAGGAAGACGCCGGCGGTGGCGGCCATGACGCCGCACAGCACGTACGCCGAGACCGTGACGGCACGCACCCGCACGCCGTTCAGGTGGGCGCTGCGCGGGTGGCTGCCCGCTGCGAACAGGTGCAGGCCGAAGCGCGTACGCGTGGTCAGCGCGCCCAGGGCCGCGATGGCGACGGCGCACCACACGAACGGCAGCGGCACGCCGGCCACCTGCCCGGTGGCCGCGGCCACGAGCGAGGGCGGCACCTGCCCGCCGGGGATCGGCAGCACCGCGTGGCACAGGCCCTGCAGGAACGTGGCGGTCGACAGCGTCATCACGAGCGGATGAACGCCCGCCACCGCGACCCCGAGGCCGTTGACGGCGCCCACGAGCGTGCCCATCGCGAGCGCCATCGCCACCGCGAGCACCGGGTCGGCCTGTGACACGAGCAGGCAGCTCGCGAGGCTCATCACGGACCCCACGGACAGGTCGATGCCGGCGACGAGCGTCACGCACATCTGGCCGAGCGAGGCGATCAGCAGCGCGGCCACCTGGCCGCCGAAGTTGACGAGATTCTGCGGCTGGCGGAAGTCCGCGGCGGAGAGGGCCAGCAGCACCGCGAGCAGCAGCGGGAGGCCGACCGTGTAGCGGGTGAGGCCGGTTCGGGCGAGGGTCATGCGGAAACTCCGGAAGGGTCGCGGAGGGCGAGCGCGAGCAGCCCTTCCTCGGTGGCCTCGGCGCCGGGCACGTCGGCCACGACGGCGCCGCCGCGCAACACGAGGATGCGGTCGCACAGGCCGATCAGTTCGGGCAGGTCGCCGGAGACGGCGAGCACCACGCCGCCCTCCGCGGTGAACTGGCGCAGCAGCGTGTAGATCTCGGCCTTGGCGCCCACGTCGACGCCGCGTGTGGGCTGCTCGACGAGCAGCACGCGCACGCCGGCCGCAAGCCAGCGGCCGAACATCACCTTCTGCTGGTTGCCACCCGACAGCGAACCCACCGCGTCCACCGGCCGGCTGCGCAGCTGCAGGCGTTCGCGCAGCTGGCGGATGACCCCGGCGTCGCGCCGGGCCCGTCGCCACAGCGCCAGGCCGCGCAACGGGCCGAGCCAGATGTTGTCCTGGATGGGCAGGTCGAGGCACAGGCCCTCGGCCTTGCGGTCCTCGGGGATCAGCGCCACGCCCTGGCGCACGGCGCCCACGGTGCCGTGGCGCGTGTCCATCGTCCGGGCCGTGCCGTCGTCGCCGTTGACCCGCACCGCGCCGCCCACGGGCCGCTCGGCGCCGGCGAGCGCCCGCACGAGGGCGCGCTGGCCCTGTCCTTCGAGGCCGGCGATGCCGACGATCTCGCCGCGCCGCAGCGCGATCGACACCGGCGGGGCGCCGGCCGTGGCGACGAGCTCGCGCACGTCGAGGCGCACCTCGCCGGGTGCCTCTTCGGGCCGCGCCGGGAACAGCGCCTCCAGTTCGCGGCCCACCATCAGCGTGACGAGGCGGTCCGGCGTCAGCGCGCCGATGGGTTCTGTGCCCACGAGCCGCCCGTCCTTCAGCACGGTGACGGTGTCGCAGAAGCGGAAGATCTCCTCGAGCCGGTGGCTGATGTAGAACACCAGCTTGCCTTCGGCCTTGAGGTGCACCAGCAGCGCTTCCAGCTGGTCGACCTCGGTGCGGTTCAGCGGCGCGGTGGGTTCGTCGAAGATGAACACGTCGGCATCCGCCGCGAGGCCCTTGGCGATCTCGAGCAGCTGCTGCTCGCCCACGGAGAGGTCGCCGCACAGGCGGTCCGGGTCGAGCGCCACGCCCGTGCGCCCGAGCACCGCCTCGGCGCGGCGGCGGGAGGCCCCGCGGTCGAGCGCCCCGAGGCGGCCAGGTTCGCGGCCGAGGTTCAGGTTCTCGGCCACGGTGAGGTTCGGCAGCACCGTGAGCTCCTGGAACACCGTGGAGACACCGGCCCGGCGCGCGTGCGCCGGCGTCGACAGGCGCACGGGCTGCCCGCGCAGGCGGATCTCGCCGTCGTCGGGCGCATGCACGCCGGCCAGCAGCTTCATCAGCGTCGACTTGCCGGCGCCGTTTTCGCCGGTGACCGCGTGGATCGAGCCGGCCCGCCCCGTGAGGGTCACGCCGCGCAGCGCGGCGGTGGGGCCGAAAGATTTCGACACGTTGTTCAGCACCACGCGCTCGGGCGTGACCATCGGGACGTGGGTCATGGGGTCAGCGGCGGAACATCTCGTTGAGCTTCGCGTCGGGCAAGGTCGACGGCAGCCAGTACGTGTCGGCCAGGTCGGGGCGGAACACCTTGTCGAGGTTGTCGCGGGTGATGGCCGGCGGCGACGAGAAGTACGAGCGGTACAGCGGCTTGCCGTCGAGCAGCGCGACGGCGGCGCGCACGGAGGCCGCGCCGATGCCCGGGGTCATCGTGGGGGCGACGCTGCGCACGCCGGTGGTCTTCCATGCGCGCAGGAAACCGTTGTTGGCCTCGCCCGTCATCGGCACGAGCGGCTTGCCCGCCTCCTTGAACACGTCGAGGCACGCGCGGGTCATCTCGCCGCCGGAGAACCAGATGCCGTCCACCGGCTGGCCCGACAGCACGAGGTTCTCGCACAGCTGCTTGCCCTTCGCATAGCTCCAGTCGCCGAACACCTCGTTGGTGATCTTCAGGCCCGAGCCGTCGACAGCCTTGCGGAAGCCGTCGTAGCGGTTCTGCTCCTCGTCCACGCCGGCCACGCCGCGGAACACCCACAGGTTGCCCTTGTTGTTGAGCGTCTTGCGCAGGAACTCGCCGCCCTGCCAGCCGAACCAGCGGCCACCGGCCATCACTTCGGTGGTGGACGCGGTGGCGCGGCCATAGGCGCCGAGCGTGACGACCGGGATGCCCATCTTCGTGGCCTTCTCGATGAGGGGCGCGCCGACGGCCTGCGAGATGGGGCCGATGATCAGCAGGTCGACGCGCTTGTTCAGCAGGTCCTCCACGTCGGCCAGCTGCTTGGCCGGCTTCCAGTCGGCCTCGGTGAAGATGAACTCGCGGATTTCCTTGTGCTGGGCGGCCTCGTGGCGCATCTCCTGGATCATCTGCACGATCCAGCTGTTGCCCATGCCGGCGAACGAGACGCCGATGCGCCACGGCGCGGCCTTCTTGAACTGGCCGGGGCGGGTTTGTTCGGTGCTGGTGGCGGCGAGCAGCCCGTTGGGCAGCAGTTCCATGTCGGCGGCGCGGGCGGCAGGCAGGGCGGCGAGCAGGGCGGCGGCGAGCGCCAGCGCGTTGAGTCGTTTCGGGATCATGTGGGTTTCCAGTGGGGGAGAGTCAGGCGGTCACGCGGTCGATCCAGGCGACGAGGTTCGCGATGACCTCCCGCCGGTTGGTCTCGTTGAACACTTCGTGGCGGGCGCCGCCGTACACGTGGGTCGACACGTCGGCGAGGCCCGCCCCGCGGAGCCGGTCCACGAGGGGGTGGAACCAGGCGAGGAGCCCGTTGACCGGATCGCGGTCACCGGTGAAGAGGAACAGCGGCAGGTCCTTGCGGATGCGGTCGAGCTGGGCGCGGTCGGTGGTGCGCGCGCCGTCGTCGAAGATCGAGAACAGCGAGGCCTCGGTGAGCGAGAACGCGCACAGCGGATCGGCCAGGAACGCGTCGGCCACGGCCGGGTCGCGGCTCAGCCAGTCGGCCGGCGTGCGCGGCGTGCCCACGCTCGCGTTCGCCGACTCCACCGTCCAGCCCGAATGCCGCACGTCGAGCAGCTCGAGCGCCGAGGTGCCCGACAGCGCGATGCCTGCCACCAGGTTCGAGTGGTCCAGCATGTAGAGCTGGGCCGCGAACGAACCCATGCTGTGCGCCACCAGCGTGACAGGCAGGCCGGGGTGGCGTTCGCGCAGGTGGTGCGTGACCACCGCGAGGTCGTCCACCAGCGACTGGAAGCCGCCCGCGCCGAAGTCGCCGAGCGAACCCGCCGCGCGGGCGAGGTCGCCGTGGCCGCGGTGGTCGCTGCCCACCACCGCGTAGCCGGCGGCGGCGAGCGCCTCGGCCACGTGCCGGTAGCGGCGGATGTGTTCGGCCATGCCGTGCACGAGCTGCACGACACCGTGGACCGGGCCGGGGCCGGTCCACGCAAAACACTCGATCGTGTGGCGGTCGGCCGTGTCGAGGGTGAATCGGGTTTCGCTGATCGTCATCGGGGACTCCTGCGACGGGCCATCCCGCCATCCGTGAGTCCTCATCGTAGGAATCGGTCCACGCCACGTCAGTCAGACATTTCCGACGCCGAGGCACCGCAAACCCTCAGAGGGAGTTCCCTGAACGGTTGACGGAATGTTCTGACTGCCAGCGGACGCGCCCGTCCCTAGGCTTCGCTCCCATCCCGACTGACCGAACCGGAGCCCGCCTTGGCCACGCAGAACCCCCCGATCGAACCGACCCCCGAGGCCTACGCCTACCCGCTGCTGATCCGGCAGCTGCTGCACACACCGCTCGCGCACGCTCCCGACGAGGAAATCGTCCACCGCGACCTGTCGCGCTACACCTACCGCGACCTCGTGCAGCGCATCGGCCGGCTCGCCAACGTGCTGGTGTTGCTCGGCGTGCGCCCCGGCGACCGCGTGGCCGTGATGGATTGGGACAGCACCCGCTACCTGGAGGCGTACTTCGCGGTGCCGATGATGGGGGCGACGCTGATGATGGTGAACGTGCGCCTGTCGAACGACCAGATCGCGTACACGATCGACCACAGCGGCGCGAGCGTGCTGCTCGTGCACGCGGACTTCCTGCCGGTGCTGGAGTCGATCCGGTCCCGGCTCCCGAAACTCGCGCGTGTGGTGGCGCTGAGCGACGAGGCCCGCGCGCCCGAGCTGTTCGAGCGCGACGGCGACTACGAGGACCTGATGGCCGAGGCATCGCCCCACCACGCGTTCCAGGACTTCGACGAGAACACCGTCGCGACGACGTTCTACACGACGGGCACCACGGGCCTGCCGAAGGCGGTGTACTTCAGCCACCGCCAGATCGTGCTGCACACGCTCGCGACGAGCAGCGCGCTCGCCTCGGCGCCGGAGCGCCAGCGTTTCCACCGCGGCGACGTCTACATGCCGCTCACGCCGATGTTCCACGTGCACGCGTGGGGCATGCCGTACATCGCGACGATGATGGGCGTGAAGCAGGTGTACCCGGGGCGCTACGTGCCCGAGCGCATCGTCGAGCTGGTGCGGCGCGAGGACGTGACGTTCTCGCACGGCGTGCCCACGGTGCTCCAGCTCGTGGTGAGCGCGGCCAAGGGGCGCCGCTTCGTCGGATGGAAGGTCATCTCCGGCGGCGCGGTGCTGCCGGCCGGCCTGTGCCAGCAGGCGCTGGCCCTCGGCATCGACATCTTCACGGGCTACGGCATGTCCGAGACGTGTCCCATCCTCACGCTGAGCCAGGTGCCGCCCGGCACGATGCTCGCCGACGATGCGGGGCTGCGGGTGAAGGCCGGCTGGCCCGTGCCGCTCGTCGAGCTGCGCATCGTCGACGACTGCATGCGCGACGTGGCCCACGACGACGAGGCCGTCGGCGAGGTGGTGGTGCGGGCGCCATGGCTCACGCAGGGCTATCGTGGCAACCCGGAGGCGTCGGCCACGCTGTGGCACGGCGGCTACCTGCACACGCAGGACATGGGCCGCATCGACGAACATGGCTGCCTGAAGCTCGTGGACCGGCTCAAGGACGTGATCAAGACGGGTGGCGAATGGGTCTCGTCGCTCGACCTCGAGCAGCTGCTGTGTTCCCACCCCGGCGTGGCCGAGGCGGCCGTGATCGCGGTGCCCAACGAGATGTGGGGCGAGCGGCCCGTTGCGGTCGTCGTCGCGAAACCCGAGTTCGCCGACACGCTGACCGAGGCCGAGCTGCGGCAGCTCGTGGCCGCGCAGGCCGAACGCGGCGTGGTGTCGCGCTACGCGGTGCCCGACCGCATCCACCTCGTCGCGGCCATCGACAAGACGAGTGTCGGCAAGTTCGACAAGAAGGCGCTGCGACGGCAGTTCGCGAACGCCAGCCTGCTGGCCTGAGCGCCACCCCCGAACGTTTTCCCCGCGCTGGAACACCTGCGCCAGCGGGTCCGGGGTTCCGCGGGCGCCATTCCGGCGCCGGCGGGCCGCAGGGCGTCCCTTTCTGGAATCACCGCACCATGAATGCACATTTGTTCCACCGCTCCACCCTGGTCCTCGCCGTGCTGGCCGCCTGCGGCGCCGCGCACGCCCAGTCCGGCATCACCCTCTCGGGCCGCGTCGACCTGAACGTCGGCAAGGACATCGGCAGCGCCGACAAGCGCATGAGCTCCGGCGCCATGAGCCACATCGCCTTCCGCGGCAGCGAGGACCTGGGCGGCGGGCTGTCGGCCTTCTTCAACCTGGAAACCCGCATCAACGCGCAGGACGGCACCACGAACAACCCCGGCGCGTTCCTCAACAACCCGCCCGGCACCTTCTGGTCGCAGGCCTCCTACGTCGGCCTGCGCGACGCGACCTGGGGCACGCTGACCCTCGGCCGCCAAATGACCGCGGCGGTGCTCGCGCAGGTGCTGGCCGACCCCTGGCTTTGGGACAACGCGACGCTGATGTTCGCGTCCACCACCGGCCACGTGGGCAACCTCTGGTACAACGACGCGGTCACCTACGGCGTCGCCGCGGGCGCGTTCTCGCTGACGGCCCAGGTGGCCGAGGCCGCGAGCAACCCCGGCTGGGCCGGTGTCGGCCGCGAGCGGCCGTACTCGTTCGGCCTCGGCTGGACGCCCGGCAAGTGGGAAGTGCGTTTCGGCTACGAGAAGCCGGCCGACGGCACTTCCGAATGGAGCACCCTCTACGGCTCGTACGACTTCGGTTTCGCCACGCTGAAGGGCCTGGTGGGCCACGGTCGCGACACCGTCGACGCCCCGGTGCGCACCTGGACCCTCTCCACCATCGCGCCGGTGGGCGTGGGTCAGCTCCGCGCGGCCTACGGCCACTACAAGCGCGACGGCGTGGTGGCCTCCGAGAAGGTCTCGGCCGGCTACTACCACTACCTGTCGAAACGCACCGCGGTGTACGCGAACGCGACACACGACACGAAGGCCGTCGACGAGAAGTCGGGCTACGAGCTCGGCGTGCAACACGTCTTCTGAGCGCCATGACGACACGCTCCGACCGCAGGCGCCTCGCATGGGCGTCAGGGATCGCGATGGCCTCGACGGCCTTCGCGTGGGTGTCGCTCGCCGGGTCGGGGCGACCGGTGATGCAGGTGGCCCTCGGGGTCGCGCTGGTCGCGGGGGCCGTGGCCGCGGCCACCGTGTTTCGGTGGATGATCGGCCCAGCCGGGCGGGCGCAGGCGGCCGTGCGCCGGCTGGCCGCGGGCGACCTGGCCGCGGGCGACGCCCCGGACGATCCGCTGCTCGCCGACCTCGACGGCCTGCGCGAGCAGGTGTCGCGTGTGGTCAACGAAGTGCGCGCGGGCACGCTCGCCATCGCCACGTCGTCGGGCCACGTGGGCGCCGACCAGGCGCGCTTCGAGTCGATGATGACGGCGCTGTGTGCGTCGGTGGATTCGATCAGCCGCTCGATGGAGCCGCTCACCCACGCGGTGGAGCAGACGTCGCGGCAGGCCGGCGCCGGCCACGCGCTGGCGTCCGACGCGCTGCAGCAGGCCGCCGCGGGCAACGCCACCGTGGGCCGCCTGGTCACGACGATGGCGGCCATCACCGACCGCTCGCAGCGCATCGGCGACATCATCGGGGTCATCGACGGCATCGCGTTCCAGACCAACATCCTCGCCCTCAACGCGGCGGTGGAGGCGGCGCGGGCGGGCGCCGGTGGCCGCGGCTTCGCGGTGGTGGCGGGCGAGGTGCGCCAGCTCGCCACCCGTTCGGCCGAGGCCGCCCGGGAGGTGCGCGGGCTGATCGAGCGTTCGATGGCGTCGATCGACACCGGCGCCTCGATGGTGGCCGAGACCGGGCGCACGATGGACGCGCTGCTGGGTGGCGCGCGGCAGGTGGCCGACGTGATGGCGGAGATGTCGGCGGCGGTGGCGCGCCAGCACGAGGGCATCCGCGAGATCGGCCGGGCCATCGCCGACGTGGACACGGTCACGCGCCAGAACGCCACGCTCAGCCGCCAGGCGGCCGAACCGGTGCTGGCGCTGCACGCCCAGGCCGTGCGGCTCGTGAAGTCGGTGGCCCACTTCGACCTCGGTGCGCAGGCGCATGCGAGCGAGGCCGACGCGCAGGCGCTCGTGGCGCGCGGCGTGGCGCTGGCGGCCGAACGCGGGCCACACGCGCTGATCGAGGCCGTGAACCAGCCCGACCCGGCCCACCCGCTCGTCGACCGCGACCTGTACCTCGTCGTCTACAGCCGCGACGCGCAGTGCGTGGCCCATGGTACGAACCCGCGCCTCGTGGGCACCGACGGCCGGCACTTCAAGGACATCGACGGCCGCACCTTCGTGGCCGACATCGTGGCCACGGCGCTGCGCGGGCACGACACGCCGGTGACCTACCGCTGGGTGCACCCGATCACTCAGGACATCCTCGTGAAGACGGCGCACCACGGCCGCTGCGGCGACCTCGTGGTCTCGTGCGGCGCCTACGCCCCGGCCACCGCGTGAGCGCCGCGCCATGAAGTACCTGCTGGCCCTGGACCAGGGCACGTCGAGTTCGCGGTCCATCGTCTTCGACCTGGAGGGGCGCATCGTCGCGTCGGCCCAGTGCGAGGTGCGCCAGATCTACCCGCGCCCCGGGTGGGTCGAACACGACCCGGAAGACCTGTGGTCCACGCAGCTCGCCACCGCGCGCGAGGCACTCGCCGCCGCGAAGCTCACCGGCCGTGACCTCGCCGCCATCGGCATCGCCAACCAGCGCGAGACCACGCTGCTGTGGAACCGCCGCACCGGCGCGCCGCTGCACCACGCCATCGTGTGGCAGGACCGGCGCACCGAGGCGTCGTGCGCCACGCTGCGCGCGGACGAGCCACTCGCCCGTTACATCACCGGGCGGACCGGCCTGCGCATCGACCCGTACTTCTCGGGCACGAAGCTGCGCTGGCTGCTGGACCAGGTGCCCGGTGCGCGGCAGGCCGCGCGCGATGGCGAGTTGGCGTTCGGCACGGTCGACAGCTGGCTGCTGTGGCGCCTGACGGGCGGGCGCGTGCACGCCACCGACGTGAGCAACGCGTCGCGCACGATGCTGTTCGACGTCCACGAAGGCCGCTGGCACGACACGCTGCTCGACGCCCTTGGTGTGCCGGCCGCGGTGCTGCCGGAGGTCCGGCCGTCGAGCCATGTGTTCGGCGAAACCGATGCCGACTGGTTCGGCGTGCCGGTGCCCATCGCCGGCATCGCGGGCGACCAGCAGAGCGCGCTCTTCGGGCAGGCCTGCACCGTGCCGGGCCTCGCGAAGAACACCTACGGCACCGGATGCTTCCTGCTGATGCACACGGGCGAACGGGCGCGCGCTTCCGCCAACGGCCTCGTCACCACACGCGCCGCGCAGGCGGACGGCACCCCCGCGTTCGCGCTGGAAGGCAGCGTGTTCATCGGCGGCGCCGTGGTGCAGTGGCTGCGCGACGGCCTGCGGGTGATCCGGGGCGCGGGCGAGGTGCAGGCGCTCGCCGAGATCGTGCCGGACGCCGGCGGCGTGATGTTCGTGCCGGCCTTCACGGGCCTCGGCGCGCCGTACTGGCAGGCCGACGCGCGGGGCGCCATCGTGGGGCTGACGCGGGGCAGCACCGTGGCCCACATCGCGCGCGCCGCGCTCGAGAGCATCGCGTTCCAGAGCGCCGCGCTGCTGCAGGCGATGGACCGCGACGCGCGGGCCGGGGGCGGGGCGCCGGTGAGCGAGCTGCGCGTCGACGGCGGCGCCAGCGCGAACGACCTGCTGATGCAGTTCCAGGCCGACCTGCTGGGCATCCCGGTCGTGCGTCCCGAGGTGATCGAGACGACGGCGCTCGGCGCCGCCGGCCTCGCGGGGCTCGGGGTGGGACTGTTCCGCGATCCGTCGGCGATGAACGGCCTGTGGCGGCCGGCGCGCCGCTTCCACCCGACGATGGGCCGCGATCGCGCGCTCGAATCGATGGACCGGTGGTCGCGGGCGGTGCGACAGGCGACCGCGCCATGAAGTTGACACGCCTTCGCCCCGGGGCTAACTTGGGCGCCTCCTCCCGCAGTACCGCCATGCCGAGCGCCATCCCCGACACCCACGATTACAGCGACCTTTCCTTCCAGGCCATCGTCGAACAGGCCATCGTGGGCGTGTACGTGATCCAGGACGAGTGTTTCGTCTATTCCAACGCCACATTTGCCGGCTTCTTCGGCATGACGCAGGCGGAGTTCACCGGCATCTCGCTGCGAAAGCTGATCCCGGCCTACTTCCTCGAGCAGTCGCTCGACCTCTTCCGCAAGCGCATCACCGGCGAGATGCCGAGCGTGCGCTACATCTCCCCGGGGTACCACGTGGACGGCCACATCGTGCAGGTCGAGGTGCACGGCACCCGCATGACGTACCAGGGCCGCCCGGCCATCGTGGGCGTGGGCATCGACGCCACCGAACGCGTGCACCGCGAGGCGGAACTGCGCCAGGCCCGGGCCGACCTGCAGGACCTGGCCGCCGCGATGAACCGCGACCGCGAGGCGCAGCGCGCCAAGTTCGCGCGTGAGCTGCACGACGTGCTGGGCGGTCTGCTGGCCTCGATCAAGATGGACGCCAAGCGCATCCGCCGGCGCACCGTGGACGACGCCGAACTCACCGAGATCACGAGCGCGCTGATGGCCGTGACGCAAGAGGCCATCCAGACCGTGCGCGAGATGTCCGAGGAGATGCGCCCGAGCGGGCTCGACCACCTGGGCCTGTGCACCACCATCCGCCGCGAGCTGCGGCAGTTCGCTGCGCGCTACGACGTCGACTGCGTGTTCGACGCGTCGCCCGAGGTCGACCGCCTGGTGTCGCTCGGCACCACGTCCGTGTACCGCATCTTCCAGGAGGCGATGACCAACGTCGCCAAACACTCGAAGGCGACACGCATCGACGTGCGGCTTGCCCACGCCGACGGCGAGTTCGTGATGGAGGTGCGCGACAACGGCACCGGCCTGCAGGCGGCCGCGCCGCGGGCCACCTCGCGGGGCGTGCTGGGCATGAAGGAGCGCGCCCGCGACCTGGGTGGTTCGCTGTCGCTCGACAACGCACCCGACGGCGGCGCCTGCCTGCGCCTCGTGGTGCCGGCCGTGCCGGAGGCGGCATGATCCGCGTGCTGGTGGTCGACGACCACACCATCTTCCGCACCGGCCTGCGCCGGCTGCTCTCCGACGAGTCCGACATCCGCGTGGTGGAGGAGGGCCGCGACATCGCCGACATGTTCGCCGTGCTGCGTCGCACCCCCATCGACGTGGTGCTGCTTGACGTCAACATGAACGGGCGCAGCGGGCTGGACGCGATGCCGTCGCTGCGCGCCGAGTTCCCGCGGATGCCGGTGCTGCTGCTGTCGATGTACCCGGCCGAGCAGTACGGGCCGGTGGCCCTGCGCACGGGGGCCAGCGGCTACCTGACGAAGGACGTCGAGAGCGAGGAACTCGTGCTCGCGATCCGCGAGGTGGCGCGGGGCCAGTGTTACGTGACCAGCGCCGTGTCCGAGCGCATCCGCCTCGGCGACGCGGCGGAGGGCCCGCCGCACCACCGCCTGGCGCCGCGCGAGCAGCAGATCATGCAGCTGATCGTGCAGGGCATGTCGCTGACCGACATCGGCGCACGCATGAACATCAGCGTGAAGACGGTGAGCACGTACCGCACGCGCATCCTCGAGAAGATCGGCGTGCAGAGCAACGCCGAACTGGTGATCTACGCGGTGCGGCACCACGTGCTGCCCTGCTGAGGGCGACGCCCTCAGGCGAAGCCACGCAGCACCGCGACCACGTCGTCCGGCCGTTCCTCGGGAATGTAGTGCCCGGAGGGCACGACCTGGCCCGTGACCGTGCCGGCGCACTGCGCCCGCCACAGCGCCATCGGGTCGAACAGCTTGTGCACGACGCCGCGGTCGCCCCACAGCACGTGCAGGTCGCAACGGATCTTCTCGCCGGCCGTGCGTGACGCGCGGTCGTGGTCCAGGTCGATGCCGGCGGCGGCGCGGTAGTCCTCGCACATCGCGTGCACGGTGGCGGGCACGAAGGCGGCTTCGTACGCGGCCACGGCCTCCGGCTCCATGAACGGGGCGCCGGCCGAACCCCAGCCGCCGAGCTTGGCGCGCAGGTAGCCGAGCGGGTCGCCGCCGATCATGCGTTCGGGCAGCGGCTCGGGCTGGATCAGGTGGAACCAGTGGTAGTACGCCTTGGCGAAGGCCATGTCGGTGGCGGCGTACATGTCGAGCGTGGGCGCGATGTCGAGCAGGCACAGCCGCGTGACGGCGTCGGGGTGGTCGAGCGCGAGGCGGTGCGCCACGCGGCCGCCGCGGTCGTGGCCGCACAGCGCGAAGGTGTCGTGGCCCAGCCCGCGCATGAGTTCGACGACGTCTCGGGCCATCGCGCGCTTCGAGTAGTCCGCGTGGTCACCACCGCCCGCGGGTTTCGACGAGGCGCCGTAGCCGCGCAGGTCGGGCATCACCAGGAAGAAGCGGTCGGCGAGCTGCGTGGCCACGCGGTGCCAGATCGCGTGGGTCTGAGGGAAGCCGTGCAACAGCAGCAGCGGCGGGCCGTCGCGCCGGCCGCCTGTGCGGGCGAACAGGTGCTGGCCGTTCGCGGGGTGGAAGCCCGCGTCGAAACCGTCGAACCAGCCCGCCATGGCTCAGGCCGCGACGCGGTCCACGAGCGCGCGGCGCGCGGTCTCGTACTCGGCGGCGAGCCGGTCCACGAGTTCGCCGGCCGGCGGCACGTCCTTCAGCACGCCGATGCCTTGCCCGCAGCCCCAGATCTCCTTCCAGGCCTTGGGCTTCTGGCGGTCGGTGCCGAAGTTCATCGTCGAGACGTCGCCCTCGGGCAGGTTGTCGGGGTCCATGCCGGCGGCGACGATGGACGGCTTCAGGTAGTTGCCGTGCACGCCGGTGAAGAGGTTCGTGTGCACGATGTCCTTCGCGGCCGACTGCGTGATCATCTCCTTGTAGCCCGGCACCGCGTTGGCTTCCTGCGTGGCGATGAAGGCCGAGCCGATGTAGGCGAGGTCGGCGCCCATCGCGAGCGCGCCGAGGATGGAGCGGCCCGAGGCGATGGAGCCCGACAGCAGCAGCGGGCCGTCGAACCACTCGCGGATCTCCTGCACCAGCGCGAACGGCGACTGCTTGCCGGCGTGGCCGCCCGCGCCGGCCGCCACGGCGATCAGTCCGTCGGCGCCCTTTTCGATGGCCTTCTTCGCGAAGGTGTTGTCGATCACGTCGTGCAGCACGATGCCGCCGTAGCTGTGCACCGCCTCGTTGACCTCGGGGCGCGCGCCCAGCGACGTGATCACGATGGGCACCTTGTACTTCACGCACAGGTCGAGGTCGTGCTGCAGGCGGTCGTTCGAGCGGTGCACGATCTGGTTCACGGCGAAGGGCGCGGACGGGCGGTCGGGGTGCAGGCGGTCGTGTTCGGCGAGTTCACGCGTGATGCGCTCGAGCCATACTTCCAGTTCCGCGGCGGGGCGCGCGTTGAGGGCGGGGAACGAACCGACGATGCCGGCCTTGCACTGGGCGATCACCAGGTCGGGGCCCGAGATGATGAACAGCGGCGAGGCGACGACGGGCAGGCGCAGGCGGTCTTGCAGGATGCGGGGCAGGGTCATGGTCTTGTGTCTCCGGAAGAATCAGATGGCACGGCGCTGGTCGCGCCAATGCGGTTCGCGCAGCAGGCGCTTGAAGATCTTGCCCGTGTCCTCGCGGGGCAGCGCGGCGTGGAACTCGACCGAACGCGGCACCTTGTAGTTGGCGATGCGCTCGCGCAGGAAGGACTTGACCGCGTCGGCGTCGATGGACACGCCGGGCGCCGGCTGCACGGCCGCGCCCAGGGCCTCGCCGAACTCGGCGTCGGGGATGCCGAACACGGCGCAGTCGGTCACGCCGGGCATGGTCTGCAGCACCGACTCGATCTCGGCGGGGTAGATGTTCACGCCGCCCGAGATCACCATGTCGGACTTGCGGTCGTTGATGAACAGGTAGCCGTCGGCGTCCACGTAGCCCATGTCGCCCAGCGTGAACAGGCCGTCGCGTTCGAGCGACTTCCGGGCGGCGTCGTTGTTGATGTACGTGAAGTCGGGGTACGCGGGCTGGCGGCCGTAGATGAGGCCGGTCTGGCCCGTCGGCAGTTCACGGCCCTCGTCGTCGAGGATGCGCAGGCCCGCGCCGTTGACGGGGCGGCCCGCGGTGCCCGGGCGTTCGAGCCAGGTCTTCGAGTCGACGAAGGTGATGTAGCCCGTCTCGCTCGAGGCATAGGCCTCGGTGATCACCGGGCCCCACCACTCGATCATCGCGCGCTTGATGTCCGGCGCGCATGGCGAGCCGGTGGAGCCCACCTGCACGATGGACGAGGTGTCGGACAGCTCGCCGCCTTCGGCGCGATGGCGCAGCAGGCGCTGGTACATCGTGGGCACGAGGTAGGCGTGGGTGATGCGGTGTTTCTCGATCAGCTGCAGCGTGCGCTTCGCGTCGAACGACGACTCGAGCACCAGCTCGGCGCCGTGCGCGCAGGCGTTCATCAGGTACGACATGGGCGCGCTGTGATAGACCGGCGCGCTCAGCAGCACGCGCGAGTCGGGCGTGACGCCGAACACGGTGTTCATCAGCGCCTCGGCCATCGGGCGCTGTTCGGGCTTCGCGGGCAGGCGGCGCACGCCCTTGGGCTTGCCGGTGGTGCCCGAGGTGTACGGCACCATGCCCTTCGGCGGGCCGGCGTAGGCCGGGGCGGGTGGTGCGCCCGCGCCGAACGCGGACCAGGGCGACGGGTCGCCGCTCTCGTCGACGGCCACCACCTTCACGTTCGCCGGGATGCCCGCGGCGATCTGCGGCAGCAGGTCGTGGTGCACGAACAGCACCTGGGCGCCGCTGTCGGCGAGCACGTGGCCCGCCTCGGCCGCCTTGAAGTGCCAGTTCAGCGGCACGACGTAGAGGCCCGACTGCCGGCAGGCCAGCACGGCCGTGACACACGCCGGCGAGTTGCGCAGCATGACGGCGACGGACATGCCCTCGGTGACGCCGAGTTCGGCGAGCCCGGCGCAGACGCGGGCGGTTTCGGCCGCGAGGTGGTCGGCCGGGTACAGGCGGCCCTGGAAGTGAAGGTTCGGATACACCGGCATTCCTCCGTTCATGTGAACAGCGTTAACTTCGGTGCGATTCTGGCGACTTCGGCGGTCGCCGCAACCAGGGTTACTACCGAGAGGACTGCAACGCGGCGGTGACGAAGGCGACCATCAGCTCGGTCAGCCGGTCGCCGTCCTTGTCGCGGGTGGCGATGGGCAGGCGCTGGCGGTTGACCCGCAGCATCGCGAGGCCGTGGGTGCTGGCCCAGACGGCGAAGGCGAGGTCGTCGGCCGTGAGCCCGTCGGCCCGGTCGTCGCCCACGAGGGGGCGCACGCACTGGCGCAGCAGGTCGAAGGAGACCTCGGCGGCGCGCTGCAGGTCCGGGTGGTCCTGCCGCGGCACCTGCGGGCCGAACATCAGCTGGAAGCGGGCGGGGTGGGCCACCGCGAAGTCGAGGTAGCCGCTCATCACGGCACGCAGGCGCGCGTGGGTGTCGTCGGTGGGCACCGCGTCGAGCCGCTGCTGGCGCAGCGCGACGAGGTCGCGGAAGCCCTGGGCCGCGATGGCCGCGAGCAGGCCGTTCTTGTCGCCGAAGTGGCGCGACGGCGCGGCCGGGGACACGCCGGCCGCCTTGGCGGCCGCGCGCAGGCTCATCGCGTCGATGCCCTCGGTGTCGAGCAGGTGCGTGCCCCATTCGACCAGCGAGTCGCGCAGGCTGCCATGGTGGTAGCGGCCGGCGGGCTTGACGGCCGGGGGGCTGGTGGGGGCGGTGTCGCTCAAGAGGGGTCCGGGTCGCGGGGCGTGAGCGCGATGATAGGCCCCCCGGGGCGCTTCACGGGCGGCGCGACATGTCCTCGATCGCGGCGCCCGGGTCTTCCTCCCCGGCGGCCGATTCGGCCTCCATGTCGATGCCGCTCGGCTGGCGGCACGTCGCCGACTTCGACTTGCCCGGGTCGCACTGGCCCGGCCGGAGCGTCCAGTCCTTGCGGTCCTTGCCGGTGGAGATCTCGCGGTCGGCGTGCATCGCCGCGCTGGGCGAGATGGGGTCGCTGGCCGGGAAGGTCTCGTCGAGCGATTCGTCGAGCAGTTCCTGGTAGGTCGGCACCTTTTCGGCGGGGTGTTCCCCCTTGCCTTCGAGGCGGCGGGATTCCTTCTTGCGGGCGTGGACGTCTTGCATGTGAACTCCTTCGGGGCAGGGGTGCCCACCCCCCGGAGGTGGCAAGGGGTGTTCCCGTGCCACGGGGCAAAGCTCGACTACAATGCGAAACATTCTCATTTACCCGTTTCGCGTCCCGTGTCCCCGGGCGCCCGCCCCATGAGCCGAGCAGTATTCCTTCCCTCGGGCCGCTTCTGGCCCCGCAACGAACCGGCGCGCATGCGGGTGAGCGTGGCCATGCGCACCCTCGCGGCCGTGATCGGCGGCTACGCGCTGGCATCGCTGGCCGCCGCGCTGCTCGGGCTGATGCTGCCGATGGCGCGGGTGGACGCGGTGATGACCGGCACGATGGTCGCGCTGATCGTGTTCCCGTGCGCCGTGATGTGGTCCTTCGCGGCCCGCTCGGCGCTGCGGGCCTGGGTGGGCCTGCTGCTGCCCATCGCCGCGCTCGGCGCGGTCTTCGCGTTCCGGTGGATGGCCGCGGCATGAAGGAGGGGTTCCGCCAATCGATGGCCTGGCTGCACACCTGGTCGGGCCTGCTCGTCGGGTGGGTGCTGTTCCTCGTGTTCGTGGCCGGCACCGCCAGCTACTTCCGCGACGAGATCACGCTCTGGATGAAACCCGAGCTGCACCAGGCGCACCACGAGGACGTGTCGCCGGAGGTGGCCGCCGGCCACGCGGTGGCGCTGCTGCAGAAGAAGGCCGCCGACAGCCCGCGCTGGTTCATCACGATGCCCACCGAACGCGAGCCGGGCGTGCGCGTGTCGTGGGCCAACCCGCCGGGTGTCAAGCCGAAGGGGGGTGGGCGAGGGCGCTTCTCGTCGGCCATGATCGACCCGGCCACGGGCCAGGAGATCAGCGAGGCGCGCGCCACGCGCGGCGGCGAGTTCTTCTACCGGCTGCACTTCGACCTGCACTACATGCCGGCCATCTGGGCGCGCTGGATCGTGGGCGTGTGCGCGATGTTCATGCTGGTCGCGATCCTGTCGGGCATCGTCACGCACCGCCGCATCTTCAAGGACTTCTTCACCTTCCGCCCGAAGAAGGGCCAGCGCTCGTGGCTCGACGCGCACAACGCCACCGCGGTGCTCGCGCTGCCGTTCCACCTGATGATCACGTACACGGGCCTCGTGACGCTGATGTTCATGTACTTCCCCGCGGGCGTGCAGGCCGTCTACAAGGGCGACGAGAACACCTTCTTCGCCGAGATGTTCCCGTCCGGCGGCGAACGCAACGCGAAGCCGTCGGGCGAGGTGGTGCCGCTCGCGGACATCGGCCCGATGGTCGCGGCCGCCAGCCGCCACTGGGACGGCGCGCCGGTGGGCCGCATCACGGTGAACCATCCGAACGACCGCATCGCCAACATCTCGATCACGCGGCAGATCAGCGAGTCGAAGCGGTCCATGTCGTACAACACGCCCACCGTGCTGTTCGACGGCGCCACGGGCCGGCAGACGAAGACGATCGGTGACGAGCCGAGCGGCGCGGCGGAAACCCGCGGCGTGCTGTACGGCCTGCACATCGCGCGCTTCTCGTCGCCGTTCCTGCGCGGCCTGTTCTTCCTGTCCGGCATCGCCGGCTGCCTCATGGTGGCCACGGGCGTGCTGCTGTGGGCGGTGAAGGAACGCCAGAAGTACGCGAAGGCGATCGCCAAGGGCGGTCGCGTGGGCTTCGGCGTGCGCCTCGTCGACGGCCTGAACATCGCCGCCATCGGTGGCCTGCCCATCGCCTTCGGCGCCTACTTCTGGGCCAACCGGCTGCTGCCGGTGGGGCTGGAGGCACGGCCCGAGATGGAGATCCGCTGCTTCTTCATCACCTGGGCCGTGGCCGCGGTCGCGGGCCTCGCGTGGCCCGCGCGCCGCATGTGGCAGGTGCTGCTGCTGACCGGCGGCGGCCTGCTGGCGGCCATTCCCGTGCTGAACGCGGTGACCACCGGCACGCACCTCGGGGTCACGGTGCCCGCCGGCCTGTGGGCCGTCGCCGGCTTCGACCTCGTCGTGTGCGCGCTCGGGCTGTCGCTGCTGTGGGCCGCGTGGTTCGTGGGCCAACGGGCCGCGAAGAAGGCGGCGAAGGCCGCCGCGGCGCGTCCCGCGACGCCGCCCCTCGGCGAGATGGCGGAGGGTGTACGATGAGCGCGATCGTGTGGGCCGTGGCGTCCCTCGTCGCCGCGTTCGGCGGGTTCGTGGCCTTGAGCCTCGCGATGGACCGCCACCACGAACAGGTGTTCGGCCGCGGCGCCGACCTGCCGCGCCGCCGCCAGTGGGCGTTGCGGGCCACCGGCTCCGGCGCGCTGCTGGTGTCGCTCGGCGCCTCGCTGATGGCCCAGGGGCCGACGCAGGGCTGGGTGCTCTGGTGCGGCGTGCTCACCGTGGCCGCCGTGGGCCAGGTGCTGGCGCTGACCTACGCGCCGCACGGCTGAACGTTCGCGTCAGAAGGATTCCCAGTCGTCCGTGCCGGTCTTCGCCGCGGCGGCGGTGGGGATGGTTTTCGGCGTGGCCGGCGCCGGGGCGGGCAGGGGCCTGGCCTCGGCCTTGAAGTCCGGTCGCACGACGTTCTTCGCGCGGTCCGGACCACGCCGCTCCACCTTGGGCGGGGCGACGGGCGCGGGGGCCGCCACGGCGACCGGCGCGGCCGGACGCACGTCGGCGTGCCCCAGCTTGAACACCGACACGGCGGTCAGCAGCGCACCGGCCTGAACCTTGAGGCTTTCGGCGGCGGCCGCCGATTCCTCCACCAGCGCGGCGTTCTGCTGCGTGGCCTGGTCCATCTGCGCGACGGCTTCGCCGACCTGGGCGACGCCGCTGCTCTGCTCGGTGCTGGCGGCGCTGATCTCGCCCATGATGTCGGTCACGCGGCGGATGGCGCCCACCACTTCCTGCATCGTGGTGCCGGCCTGGTCCACGAGCGTGGTGCCCTGCTCGACGCGTTCGACGCTGTCGCTGATGAGGGTCTTGATCTCCTTCGCGGCCTCGGCGCTGCGCTGGGCCAGCGAGCGCACTTCACCGGCCACGACCGCGAAGCCGCGGCCCTGTTCGCCGGCACGGGCGGCTTCCACCGCGGCGTTCAGCGCGAGGATGTTGGTCTGGAAGGCGATGCCGTCGATGACGCTGATGATGTCGACGATCTTCTTCGAGCTGTCGTTGATGCCCTTCATGGTGTCGACCACGCGGCTCACGACTTCACCGCCCTGGATGGCGACCGTGGACGCCCCCAGCGCGAGCTGGTTGGCCTGGCGGGCGTTGTCGGCGTTCTGCTTGACGGTGCTCGACAACTCTTCCATCGACGCGGCGGTCTCTTCGAGCGCGCTGGCCTGCTGTTCGGTGCGGGTGCTCAGGTCGTTGTTGCCCGAGGCGATCTGCGCGCTGGCGGTGGCCACGCCTTCCGCGTTGCCGCGCACGCCGCCGACGATGGTGCGCAGGCGCTCCTGCATGCGGGCGAGCGATTCGCTCAGGCGGCCCATCTCGTCGCGGCTGCGCGCGACGATGGGCTGGCTCAGGTCGCCGTCGGCGATGCGGTCGGCGTCGCGCACCGCGTCGAGCACGCCGGCGGTCAGGCGGCGCGCGCTGAAGAGCGCGATGCCGATGCCGAAGGCCACCATCATCCCGAGCGTGGCGAGCAGCATGCCGAGCGACTGCTGGTACAGCGACCGGACGCGGTCGCCCGCCGCGGCGGTGCCGGCGGTGTTGTAGTCGGTCAGGCGGCCGAGCGCCGATTCCGCCGCGTGGTACGTCTGCGTGCCGGGGCCCGACAGCACCGCCTTGGCGCCCGACATGTCGACGTCCTTCACCATCTTCATGACCCCGGGCAGTACGGCCTGGAAGTCGGCCCAGCCCTTCTCGAACGGATCGAACAGCGCCTTTTCCTCGGGGCTTGCGATCAGCGCCGCGTAGGCGGCCCGGTTCGTGTCGACGCGCTGGCCGATGGCGGCGAGTTCCTTCTCGAGCGCCACCACCTGGTCGTCGGCGTCGGTGAGCAGCAGGCGCAGGCGCGCCGCGCGCGAGCGATCGAGGTCCTGGTTCAGGTCACCGAGCACCTTCATGCCGGCCACCCACTTGTTCACGACGGTGGTCGATTCGGCGTCGACGGCCGAGAGGCGCTGCAGCGACAGCAGGCTCTGCAGGGCGGCGATCAGCAGCACGACCCCGAAGCCGGCCAGCAGTTTGAAGCGGATGCCCAGGTTCTGGATGCTCATGACGGATCCGGTGAGGAGTGATCTCCCGGTTTCGGACACCGGACCGTGCGGGCGGATCCGGGCTTACCCGACCCCGCCGCGCGGGCCTCAACTTTCCGGTAATCCTGCCGATATCCGGGCTGCCACCACTCGCCCCTCGCTTCATGTCGCTGAGTTTCCGTTCGCGCAGCCTGCGCTCCCAGGTCGCCCTGGTGTTCGGTGTCCTGGTCGTCGCGGTGGCCGTGACCCTCGCGCTGCTCCTGGCCGCCCTCCTGAAGCAGCGCATCGAACGCGAGGAAGGGCACCAGCTGCGCACGGTGGCCGGCAACGTCGCCCAGGTGCTGGCCGACGGCCTGTTCGACCGCGCCCGCGAGGTCGAGGTGCTGTCCCGTGCGGAAGACATCTGGGCGCAGGGGCTCGCGTCCGGTCCGGTGGGGCGACTGCTGGAGCGGGCGAAGTCCGTCCAGCCCGACAACACGTGGATCGGCGTCACCGACACCGAGGGGGTCATCCGGTCGGCCACCGGCGGCCTGATGGTCGGTCGCGACGCGAAGGAGCGGCCGTGGTTCGCGCCGGGGCTCGAAGGCCTGCACGTGGGCGACGTGCATGCCGCCAAGATGCTCGCGAGCATGCTGCCCCCCACCGACAACGGCGAACCGCTGCGCTTCGTCGATTTCGCCGCGCCGGTGCGCGTGGGCGGGCAGACCATGGGCGTGCTGGTCGCGCACGGCACCTGGCGCTGGGCCCATGCGGTCATCGAGAAGCTCGCGCCCGCCAATGCCGCGGACCGCCGGCTCGAATCGTTCATCTTCGACCGCGAGGGCAAGATGATCTACGCCCCGGGCCGTTCGCTCGACACCCACCTGGCCGCGGGCCAGGTCCTACCGGCGGTGCCGGCCGAACTGCCGAAGGGCGTGCACGCGGTGGTGCAACGCTGGCAGGACGGCGCCGAGTACCTCACGGCGATCGCGAAGGTCGAACCCCGCAGCCGCATCAGCGACCTCGGCTGGACGGTGGTGACCCGCGAGCCCACGGAACTCGCGTTCGCCGAAGCTCATCGCTCCGCCACGCAGGCCCTGCTGATCGGGATCGTGTTCGCGCTGTTGGCCGCCGCGGTGGCCTGGCGCCTCGCGGGCCGCATCGCGGGCCCGCTGCGCGACATCGCACGCGCCGCGCGCGACGTCGGCGAGGGCACCCCGGGCGCCGAGATCCCCCGGGTGGCGGGCAGCTCGGAAGTGCAGGACCTCGCGGGCGCGCTGTCGGCCATGACCCGCCGCTTGCTGGAGGCCAACGGCGAACTCGAGCAGCGGGTGGCCGAACGCACCTCGGAACTCGAACACGCGAACCTCGAACTCAACCGGCTCGCGCGCCACGACCCGCTGACGGGCCTGCTCAACCGGCGCGGCTTCAACGAGCGGCTGAAGGCCACGCTCGCCTCCGCCACGCGGCGCCAGTCGCCCGTGAGCCTGATCGTGCTGGACGCCGACCACTTCAAGCGGGTCAACGACACCCACGGCCACGAGGCCGGCGACCTGACGCTCACGATGATCGCGAACGCGCTGAAGCAGCGGCTGCGCGAGTCGGACGTGGTGGCGCGCCTCGGCGGCGAGGAGTTCGGCGCGCTGCTGCCGGACACCCCGGCCGAGGGCGCACGCGGCGTGGCCGACGACCTGGTCGCGACCATCGCCGCGATGGCGGTGCCCACGGTGGGCCACATCACCATCAGCTGCGGCGTGAGCGGCGTCGACGTGGGCGAGGACGACGGCACCGAAGCGCTGCGACGGGCCGACGAAGGGCTCTACCGCGCGAAGGCCACCGGCCGCAACCGGGCCGTGTGGCTGGACGAACAGGCGGCCTGAACGGCCCGGTCAGTGGACCGTCGTCTCGCGCGTGAGGCGCAGTTCCGACCCGGCCACGACGAGCGTCCCGTCGGCGTCGAGGTCGACGTGCCGGCCGTCCGGCAGCTTGTATTCGGCCACGCCCGTGGGCTCCCATTGGTCCGGTGACGTGCCGAACGCGTCGAGGCGGCGCTGGTGTTCGTAGCCGTGCACCGAGTACGTCTTGCCGTCGCTGCCGCGGGCGGTGAACGTTTCGAGGCGGCGGATGCGCTTTTCCATGACAGGCTCCTTCTTCCACAGGGACGGACGAACCCACTCTACGCCCCTTGCCGCCCCCCTGAACGCGGCGTGGGCAAGCACGGGGGCGACGGTGTCGTCGCGAGCCTGTAGGATGTCCGACCCTGATCCCATTTCCACACGGAGCCCGTGATGCCCGGACTGCTGCCCCACATCGATCCCGAAGGACTGCTCGAGTTCTCGGTGGTCTACACCGACCGCGCGCTCAACCACATGTCGCAGTCCTTCCAGGGCGTGATGCGCGACATCTCCGGCATGCTCAAGACGGTCTACGGCGCGCACTCGGCGCTCGTGGTGCCGGGCAGCGGCTCGTTCGGCATGGAGGCGGTCGCCCGCCAGTTCGCCAGCGGCCGCAAGGTGCTCGTGGTGCGCAACGGCTGGTTCAGCTACCGCTGGACGCAGATCTTCGAGATGGGGAACATCCCGTCCGAGGCCGTCGTGCTGAAGGCGCGCCGCACGGGCGAGGGCCCGCAGGCCCCGTTCGCGCCGCCGCCGGTCGACGAGGTGGTCGCCGCCATCCGCGCCGAGCGCCCCGAGGTGGTGTTCGCGCCGCACGTCGAGACCGCGTCCGGCATCCTGCTGCCCGACGGCTACCTGAAGGCCGTGGCCGACGCGACGCATGAAGTCGGCGGGCTGTTCGTGCTCGACTGCATCGCCTCCGGCGCCATGTGGGTCGACCTGCGTGCCACCGGTGTCGACGTGCTGATCAGCGCGCCGCAGAAGGGCTGGAGCTCGTCGCCGTGCTGCGCGCTGGTCGTGCTGAGCGAGCTGGCCCGCACCCGCATCGACGGCACCACCAGCACGAGCTTCGCCGCCGACTTGCGCAAGTGGCTGCAGATCATGGAGACCTACGAGTCGGGTGGCCACGCGTACCACACCACGATGCCCACCGACGCCCTGGTGCGCCTGCGCGACGCCATGCGCGAGACGCAGTCCGACGGCTTCGACACGCTGCGCGCCGCTCAGCAACGCCTCGGCAACGAGGTGCGCGCGCTGCTCGCGCGCAAGGGTTTCAAGTCGGTAGCCGCACCGGGCTTCGAGGCGCCGGGCGTGGTGGTGAGCTACACCACCGATCCCGAGATCCAGAGCGCGAAGAAGTTCATCGGGCTCGGGCTGCAGACGGCGGCGGGTGTGCCGCTGCAGTGCGATGAAGGTCCGGATTTCCGCACGTTCCGGCTGGGGTTGTTCGGACTGGAGAAGCTGCGCAACGTCGATCGGACGGTGCAACAGCTGGACGATGCGCTGAACCGGCTGGTCTGAAAAACCGTCGTCCCGGCGGACGCCGGGACCCACCGGTGAACCGCGCGCGGGTGGACGAGTGGGCCCCGGCGTTCGCCGGGGTGACGGCCTACGGTGCCACCGACGCCCCGTCGATCCCGTGCCGCCGCAGCGCCTCCGCCACGAACCCGTCGGCCTTGCGCGCCTCGACGAACGCGGACAGGTACGCAGCGGCCTCCGCCGAACGCCCATTCGGCAACCCCATCGCCTGCCCGATCACCATGAAGCGCCCCGGCAGCAGCCGAAGCCCCGGCACGCGGCGCGTGTCGGCCTCCAGCTGCTGGCGCACGCCGGCCGCCACCGCGTGGCCGCCGGCGAGGAAGGTGTCGACCACCGCCGGTGTGACGTGGGCGCCCGAACGATCGTGGCCTGCTTCAGTTCGCGCGTGAGGAACAGGTCGTACGCGCTGCCCAGCCCCACCACCACGTCACGCCCCGCGGCGTCCACCTCGGCGTTGTCGTGCAGCGGCGAGTCGTCCCGCACGAGGTAGCTGCCCTCGATCAGCACGTAGGGTTTCGTGAACGCGATGGCCTCGCCGCGTTTCGGGTCGACGGCGAAGAAGCCCGCGTCGGCCTGTTCGTTCGCGACCGCCTCGACGGACTTGCCCGCGCTGTCGAACACCACGAGGTCGAGTTCGGCGCCCAGTTGCGCCGCGAGCGCGCGGGCCAGGTCCACCGACACGCCACACGGTGCGCCCGAGGCGTCGCGGCCCGCGAGGATCGGGTTGCCGAGGTTGATGGAGGCACGCAGCCGGCCGGTGGGGCAGAAGGTGTCGACGAGGCTCATGGCGTGAGGAGGTTGCGGATGCGCCCGAGGTTGTCGAGCGTGTGGCCCAGGTGGTCGCGCAAGGCCTCGGCGGCGTCCTGCAGCCGCTGCTGTTCGACCAGCTCGAGCACGTGCAGGTGCTGGCGGCAGTGCTGTTCGTAGCGGGCGCGGTCCTTCATCGAGCGGTACGACAGCAGGCGCCGCACGCGGTTCACGCGGCGGATGGTGTCGATGAAGAACGGGTTGCCCGAGCCCTCGACGAGGGACTCGTGGAAGCGCACGCCGCGGTCGTGGAGCTGGTCGGGGGTGTCGGTCTCGATGCCGCCGTCGAGCAGGTGGTGTTCGGCCGCGCGGCAGCGGGCGAGCACGTCGGGGTCGAGCCGGTAGCCGGGCTCGAGCAGCGCGGCCGGTTCCAGCGCGAGGCGCAGGCGGTACGACTGCAGCAGGCTGTCCGGCGTGGTCAGCATGGGCGAGAACGCCCAGCCGTAGCCGGCCTTCTTCTGCACCCAGCCCTCCTGGGTCATGCGGCCGAGCAGGGTGCCGACCTGCGCGGGCGTGAGGCCGTAGCGGTTCTTCAGCCACACCTCGGAGAAGGCGTCGGGCACCTCGCCGCGCAGGCGGTCGTCGGCGAGCTGGAAGTACGACCGGGTGACCACGTCGGGTTCGTCGCGGGCCAGTTCGTCGCGCAGCCGGGACACCTCGGCCGCCACCGGCTGGGCCACGAAGTAGCCCCGGTTCGGTTCGCGGGTCAGCAGCCCCTTGGCCTGCAGCAGGCGCAGCGCGTCGTTCACGGGGGAGCGCGAGACGCCCAGGCGGTCGGCGAGGTTCTGCGCCGCGAGGTGGCTGCCCACCGCGACCCGGTCGTTGGCGAGCAATTCGAGCACCTGGGCGGCCAGGGGGGCGTTGATCGTTTTCATCGAGCGGACAGCAGGTCGTGCAGGATCATCGGGATCACCCCGCCGTGCTGCAGCAGTCGCACGTCGAGGCGGGTCTCGACGGCGGCGGTGGCGTCGAGGGCCACAGTGTCGCCGTTCGCGCGCACGATGCGCACGGGGATGCGGGCCCGTGGGGTCAAATCGTCCGCCGGCGCGTCCACCTCGATGCGGTCGCCGGCCCCCACGTCGACCGGTTCGGCCAGCCGCAGCGGCAGGATGCCCATGCCGATCAGGTTCGAGCGGTGGATGCGCTCGAAGCTCTGCGCGAGCACGGCGCGGATGCCCAGCAGGCGCTGGCCCTTCGCGGCCCAGTCGCGCGACGAGCCCGTGCCGTAGCGTTCACCCGCGACAAGCACCACGGACAGGCCCTCGGCGCGGTACCGCGCCGCGGCCTCCCACAGCGGCATCACGTCGCCGCTGGGCACGTGCCGCGTGTGGGCCACCGGCGCGTGGGGGGCGAGGGCGTTGCGCAGCGTCTTGCTGTGGAAGGCCGCGCGCAGCATCACCTCCCAGTTGCCGCGGCGCGACGCGAAGACGTTGAGGTCGTGGCGGTCGTCGCCCCGCGCCACGAGGAAGTCGGCCACCGCGCTGTCCGGCGGGATGGCGCTGGCGGGGGAGATGTGGTCGGTGGTGACGTCGTCGCCCACCACGAGCAGCGGGTGGGCGGTGTAGCGGCCGAGCAGCGAGGGTTCGTCGGCCACCGCGAACGGCGGGCGGCGCAGCGCGGTGGACGCCGGGTTCCACGGGAACCGCGGACCGTCCGGCGCGTCGAGCGCGTGCCACAGCGGGTTGCGGCCGGCTTCCTCGAAGTCGCGGCGGTAGTCGGCGGGGTCCAGGCCCCGCGCGAGGTGGGCGTCGATCTCCTCGCGGGTGGGCCACAGGTCGCGCAGGCGCACGTCGCCGGACACGGGTTCCGCCCCGAGGTCGCGTTCGGCGTCGCCCGCCAGCGCGAAGGCCACGACCAGCGGGGGCGACATCAGGAAGCCCAGCTCCAGGTCGGGGTGCACGCGGCCGGGGAAGTTGCGGTTGCCCGACAGCACGGCCACCGGCTGGATGCTGCCGTCGGCGATGCCGTCGCGGATCGGGGGCGGCAGCGGCCCCGAGTTGCCGATGCAGGTGGTGCAGCCCTGGCCCACGATGTCGAAGCCCACCGCGGCGAGGTCGTCGAGCAGGCCGGCGCGGCGCAGATACGAGGCGGCCGCGGGCGAGCCGGGGGCCAGCGAGGTCTTCACCCAGGGCGGCACCACGAGGCCCAGCGCGCGGGCGCGGCGGGCGAGCAGGCCGGCGGCGACGAGCAGGCGCGGGTCGGTGGTGTTGGTGCAGCTGGTGATGGCGGCGATGGCGACGGGGTGGCGCGGCATCGTGGCCGAGGGCACGCGGGGCGTGAACTTCAGCGCGGCGAGGGCCTCGCGGGTCTGGCGGTGGTCCAGCAGGTCCTGCGGGCGGCGCGGGCCGGCCACCTGCGAGCCGATGGTGTCGAGGTGGATGTCGATGCGGCGCGTGTAGCGGGGCTCGGCCAGCGCATCGAACCACAGGCCCATGCGGCGGGCGCAGGCCTCGACGAAGTCGGCGTGGTCGCGGGTGCGGCCGGTGTCGAGCAGGTACTGCACCGTGTGCCGGTCGACCGGGAAGAAGCCCGTGGTGGCGCCGTACTCGGGCGCCATGTTGGCCACCACGGCACGTTCGCCCGCGGTGAGCGTGCTGACGCCGGGACCGTGGAACTCGACGAACTCGCCCGACACGCCGATGGCCCGCAGCCGCTGCGTGACGACGAGGGCCAGGTCGGTGGCCAGCACGCCGGGCGGCAGCGAGCCGGAGAGGCGCACGCCGATCACGTCGGGCACGCGCAGCGGCGTGGGCAGCCCGAACATCACCATCTGCGCCTCGAGACCGCCCACGCCCCAGCCCACCACGCCCAGGCCGTTGACCATCGGGGTGTGGCTGTCGGTGCCGAGCAGCGTGTCGGGCACGGCCCACGTCTCGCCGTCGCGCTCCTCGGTGGTGAACACCGTGGCCAGCTGCTCCAGGTTGAGCGTGTGCATGATCCCGGTGCCGGGCGGGTGGATGCGCACGCCCTCGAGCGCCTTCGACGCCCAGCGCAGGAAGCGGTAGCGCTCGGCGTTGCGGCGGATCTCGTGCTGCATGTTGACCACGGCCGCGTCGGGCCGGGCGGACACCTCGACCGCGAGCGAATGGTCCACCGACACGTCGACCGGCAGGCGAGGGTTCAGGCGTTCGGGGTCGGCGCCGGCCTCGGCCAGCGCGTCGCGCATGGCGGCGATGTCGACGAGGGCGGGGGTGCTGGTGGTGTCGTGCATCAGCACGCGGCCGGGCTGGAACGGGACCTCGGCGTCGCTCGTGCCGTGGGCCAGCCAGCCGAAGACGGCGGCGATGGCGTCGTCGCGGGCCGGGCCGTCGAGGTGGCGCACCGTGTTCTCGAGCAGCAGGCGCAGCACCACCGGAAGTTCGCCGAGGCGCTCGCCGAAGAGGCCGGGCAGGTCCACGAAACGCAAGGACCGGCCGCCGATGTCCAAGGTGTTTTCCATCGGGATGATTTTGCACTTTTCGTTTGAGAAATGCAATCAGGGCATTTTGCAACTGGACCGTAGTTCCCGCAATGAGACAAATTCACGGTGTCCGACAGAATGGCCCACCGCCACGAACGGCACAACCTTCGAAAGAGATCGACATGTCCCGCACCGACTTCCGCCTCGCCCGACGTTCGTTCACCGCTGCCGCGCTGGCCCTCGCCGCCGCCTGGGGCTCGCCCGCCGCCGCGCAGGCGCTCCCCGACCTGAAGATCATCGCCCCCGCCGCGCCGGGCGGCGGCTGGGACAGCGCGTCGCGCATGCTCCAGCAGACCCTGACCGCCACCGGCGCCTCGAAGAACGTGCAGGTGGTCAACGTGCCGGGGGCGGGTGGCACCGTGGGGCTGGCCCAGTTCGTCAACACGGCGAAGGGCGACGGCCACACGCTGATGGTCATGGGCATCACGATGGTGGGCGCGGTGCTCACCAACAAGGCGCCGGTGGGGCTCGACGCGGTCACCCCCATCGCCCGCCTGACCGGCGACCCGCTCGTGGTCGTGGTGCCGGCGAACTCGCCGTACAAGACGCTGAAGGACCTCGCCGCCGCGCTGAAGGCCGACACGGGGAAGGTGGTGTGGGCGGGCGGCTCCGCCGGGGGCGCCGACCACATCCTCGCCGGCCTCGTGGCCAAGGCGGCGGGTGGCGACGCGACCAAGCTGAACTATGTGCCGTTCTCCGGCGGCGGCGAGGCGCTCGCCGAGATGCTGGGGGGCCGTGTCGCGGCCGGGGTGTCGGGCTACAACGAGTTCGAGAGCCAGATCAAGGCCGGCAAGCTGCGTGCGCTGGGGGTGTCGACCGCCGCCCGCATGGCGGGCAAGGACGTGCCCACGCTGAAGGAGCAGGGCCTCGACGTGGAGCTCGTGAACTGGCGCGGCATCGTCGCCGGCCCCGGCATCACGCCGGCCCAGAAGGCGGCGTTCTCGGCCGCCATCGAGAAGGCGCTGAAGTCGCCCGAATGGGCCAAGGTGCTCACGGCCCGCGGCTGGGACGACGCCTACCTGAACGCCGACCAGTTCGCCGCCTTCCTGAAGGCCGACCAGGCCCGCGTCAAGGACGTGCTGACCACGATCGGGCTCGTCAAGTGAACGCAGAGGTGTCTTCCGGCCCGGGCTGGCGCGCGCTGGCCGGGGTCGGGGTCTTCCTGCTCGCGCTCGCCGTGGCGCTGCTCGTCGACGCGACGAACCTGCCGCCGCCGCAGGCGGTGGGGGTCGGCCCCACGGCGGCCATGCGGGTGGTGTCGGTGCTGCTGGTCCTCCTCGCGGTCGGCCACTTCGTCGCCGCGTGGAAGGCGCGCGGCGTGCCGTTCACCCCGGGCGACAAGGCCAACCGCGTCGCGCTCGCCTGGGTGTTCGGCGGGCTCGTGGGGCTCATCGTCTGGCTGCAGGTGGGTGGCGGGTTCATCGTCGGCGCCACGTGGCTCTTCGCCGCGACGGCCGCCGCGTTCGGCCAGCCGCTGCGCCTGAAGGCCCCGCTGATCGGGCTCGTGCTCGCGCTGCTGGTGTACGCGTTCTTCACGCAGGTGCTGACGCTGTCGCTGCCGGCCGGCCCGCTCGAACGCGCGCTGTTCGGCGGCTGACCCCCGGAGGCTCCCGATGGAAATCTTCTCGCTGCTCCTCCAGGGCCTCGGCGTCGCGCTGCAGCCGGGCAACCTGCTGTTCGCCGGCATCGGCGTCATCCTCGGCACGCTCGTGGGCATCCTGCCCGGCATCAGCCCGTCGCTCACGGTGGCGCTGCTGCTGCCGCTGACCTTCAAGCTCGACCCCACCGGGTCCATCATCATGTTCGCCGGCATCTACTTCGGCGGCATGTACGGCAGTTCCACCACGGCCATCCTGCTGAACACGCCGGGCGAGGCCGCGTCCATCGCGACGGCCATCGAGGGGCACAAGATGGCGCGCGCCGGCCGAGGCGGTCCGGCGCTGGCCACCGCGGCCATCGGCTCGTTCGCGGCGGGAACGCTCGCGACGATCGGCCTCGCGGCGCTCGCGCCCTGGCTCGTCGACCTGGCCGTGCAGTTCGGCCCGTGGGACTACTTCGCGCTGATGGTGCTGGCCTTCGTCACCGTGTCGGCCACGTTCGGCACCTCGGTGCTGCGCGGCATGACGAGCCTCGTGCTCGGGCTGGTGCTGGGCCTCGTGGGCATCGACAAGCTGACCGGCCAGTCGCGGCTCGCCTTCGGCGTGCCGTCGCTGCTCGACGGCGTGTCCATCACCACGCTCGCCGTGGGCCTCTTCGCGATGGGCGAGACGCTGCACACCGCGTCGCGCTTCACCGGCGTGCGCGAGACCATCGAGGCCGTGCGCGGCTCGCTGTGGATGACCCTCGACGACTGGAAGCGTTCGTGGAAGCCGTGGCTGCGGGGCTTCGGGCTCGGCTTCCCCATCGGCGCGCTGCCGGCGGGCGGGGCCGAGGTGCCCACGCTGCTGTCGTACACGCTCGAACGCAAGCTCGCGAAAAAGCCCGACCAGTTCGGCGAGGGCGCCATCGAGGGCGTGGCCGGACCGGAGGCCGCGAACAACGCGGCGGCCACGGGCACGCTGGTGCCGCTGCTGGCGCTGGGCCTGCCCACGTCGGCCACGGCGGCGATGCTGCTCGCGGGCTTCCAGCAGTACGGCCTCGTGCCCGGCCCGCTGCTGTTCGTGACGAACGCCGACCTGGTGTGGGGCCTGATCGCCAGCTTCTTCATCGGCAACCTGATGCTGCTGGTGCTGAACCTGCCGCTCGTCGGGCTGTGGGTGCAGCTGCTGAAGGTGCCGCAGCCGTGGCTCTACGCGGGCATCCTGCTGTTCGCGGCGATGGGCACGCTGGCGGCGAACCCGTCGCCGGTCGAACTGATCATGCTGGTGGTGTTCGGTGCGATGGGCTACCTGATGCGCTGCTGGGACTACCCCGTGGCGCCGATGATCGTCGGGCTGATCCTCGGGCCCATGGCCGAGAACCAGTTCCGACGGGCGCTGCAGATCAGCCTGGGCGACGGCTTCGTGTTCTTCAAGCACCCGAGTTCGGCGCTGCTGCTGGCGCTGGCGGCCATCGCGCTGATCGCGCCGCTCGCCTTCAAGGGCCTGCGAAAGTTCAAGGGCGACGACGCCTAGAGGGCGCGCTGCTCCACCGTGTCCAGCTGCATCTCGAAGCTGAAGAAGCGGTCGCGGCCGCGGGCCTTCGCGGCGTACAGCGCCTCGTCGGCCCGCGTCACCATGCCTTCGGCGGTGGTGGTTTCGTCGGGCACGCAGGTGGTGATGCCGCCGGTGAGGGTGACGTACGGCCCCACCATCGAGGCGGGGTGCGGCAGGGCCAGCGTCGCGAGCATGCGGCGCAGCGCCCGCGCGAACATCATGGCCCCCGACTTCGGCGTGTTGGGCAGGATCAGCGCGAACTCCTCGCCGCCGTAGCGCGCGGCGCGGTCACGCGGGCGGTGGCACGCGTCGTTCAGCAGTCCGCCCACGCGGCGCAGGCACTGGTCGCCCTCGACGTGGCCCAGCGTGTCGTTGTAGCGTTTGAACTGGTCGAGATCGCAGAACACGAGCGTGAGCGGTTCCTGCTGGCGGCGCGCCGAGCCGATCTCTGCGTGCAGCAGGCGGTCGAAGCCGCGGCGGTTGACGAGGCCGGTGAGGTCGTCGTGTTCGGTCAGGTGCAGCAGGCGTTCGTTGGCTTCGCGGAGGTCGGCCGACATCGACATCAGCCGGGCCTGCATGCCCTTGAGCCGGATCATGGCCCGGAGCTTCGCGGCCAGCACCACCACCGAGACGGGCTTGACGAGGTAGTCGTCCCCGCCGGCCTCGATGCCGCGCGAGAGGTCCTGCGCCTGGTCCATCGCGGACAGGAAGATGATGGGTGTCCAGTGCCCCACCTCCTGCTCGCGGATCTGGCGGGCGAGCCAGTAGCCGTCGTGACCCGGCATCATCACGTCGAGCAGCACGAGGTCGGGCTTGTGGCGCTGGAAGAGTTCGAGCCCCCAGTGGGCATCTCCCGCCTCGAACACGCGGTGGCCCATCGCGTCGAGCTGGGCGGCCATGGCGACGCGCACGTCGGGCTGGTCGTCCACCACGAGGATGGACAGGGAGTTGGAGGGGTCGATCACGGGCGTCAGGGTTCAGCGGACGGAGCGTCTGCCCCGTTTTCGGCCGGAACCGCCCGGAGTTGAGGTCCGCTCAGCGCCGCGCGAGCAGCAAACCCACCCCGGCGCCGCCCAGCAGGGCCGCACTCGTGCGATTGAACACACGTTTGCCTTTCGGGGACGCGAACCATCGGCGCAGGTGGCGCCCCATCCACGCGTAGATCGCGATGGCCACCACCTCGAGCACGAGGAACGACGCGCCGAGCACCGTGAACTGCGCCGCGACGTCGCCCGCCGGGTCCACGAACTGCGGCAGGAAGGCCGTGAAGATCAGGATGGCCTTCGGGTTGCCGGCCGCGACCAGGAATTCCTGGCGGGCGAGCGCGACGAGGCTCGCCGGGGACCGCTCGGACGGCTCGGCCGTGTCGGTGGGGGCCCGCCACAGCTGCAACGCGATCCAGAAGAGGTACAGCGCCCCGGCGATCTTGATCGCGTGGAACAGCAGCTCCGACGTGTGCAGCACGGCGGCGAGGCCCGCCGAGGCCAGCGCGATCATCCCCCCGAACGCCAGCAGGCGGCCGCCGCCGGCGAGGCACGCCGTGCCGAAGCCGTGGCGCGTGGCGTTGCCGAGCGACAGGAGGTTGTTCGGGCCCGGCGCCATGTTGAGCGCGAAGCAGGCCGGCACGAAGAATCCGAAGGTGGCGAGGTCCATGGTCAGTCCGGGTGGTGGTGGCGGCCGGTGCCGCGGTAGTACACGGTGTCGTCCGGCAGCACGTCGCCGGGCACGAACTCGGGCTGGTCGCGCACGCGGTCGTACAGCGGGCCGAAGTCGATGCGGGCGAGGTCGAGCAGCTGGTCGAAACCGTCGATCACGAAGTAGGTTTCCTGGAAGTCGTCGATGCGGTACTGCGTGCGCATCACGCGTTCCAGGTCGAAGCGCACGCGGTTGGGCGACGGGTCGTCGAGCGAGAAGGTGGTTTCGCTGAAGGACGATGCGATGCCCGCGCCATACAGCCGCAGCCCGTCGGCCTGCCGCAGCAGCCCGAACTCGATGGTGTACCAGTACACGCGGGCGAGCTGCGCGAGCGTGCCCAGACGCTGGGCGCGCAGGCCGCCTTCGCCGTAGGCCTGCAGGTAGTCGGCGATGACCGGGTTGATCAGCATCGGCACGTGGCCGAACACGTCGTGGAAGACGTCGGGTTCCTCGAGGTAGTCGAGCTGGTCGGGGCGGCGGATGAAGTTGCCGGCGGGGAAACGCCGGTTCGCGAGGTGGTCGAAGAACACCTCGTCGGGCACGAGGCCGGGCACGGCCACCACCTGCCAGCCGGTGCGGCCCTTCAACACGTCGCTGAGTTCGCGGAAGTCGGGGATGCGGTCGGCCGCGATGGGCAGGTCGCGCATGCCCTGCAGGAACTCGTCGCAGGCGCGGCCGGGCAGCAGGCGGCGCTGGCGCTCGAAGAGCGTCTGCCACGTGGCGTGGTCGGCGGCGGTGTACCGGTCCCAGCCCTGGTCGATGGTCCAGTCGGGCCGCTGGGGCTGGGCGGTGTCGCCCGCGGCCAGCCCGTGTTTCGCGAGGGCGTCCAGTTGGCGTTTCATGGTGAGGCATTGTCGCGCGTTGGCGGGAGAATGGGCCGATGCTGGCCTTCCACACCGATCAGTTCCGCCTGCCGCTGCCGCCGGGCCACCGTTTTCCCCAGGAGAAATACCGCCGCCTGCGCGAGCGGGTGCCCGTCGAGGTGCCCGAGATCGAGCTGCACGTGGCGCCGGCCGCCACCGACGGCGAACTGGCGCTGGCCCACACGCCCGACTACGTGACCGACGTGGCCGAGGGGCGGCTCGACGACGTGCGCCAGCGCGAGATCGGGTTCCCGTGGTCGCCCGAGATGGTGGAGCGGTCGCGCCGGTCGGTGGGCGCGACGATCTCCGCGGCCCGCGCGGCGCTGTCGCTCGGCGTGGCGGCCAACCTCGCGGGCGGCACCCACCACGCGAGCGCGTCGCGCGGCGGCGGCTTCTGCGTGTTCAACGACCTCGCGGTGGCCGGGCGCCTGATGCAGGCCGAGTGGCACCGCCACCACCGCCAGCTGCTGCGGGTCGCCGTGGTCGACCTCGACGTGCACCAGGGCAACGGCACGGCCGCCATCTTCCGCGACGACCCGACGGTGTTCACGCTGTCGATCCACGGCGAACACAACTTCCCGTTCCGCAAGGAGCCGGGCGACCTCGACGTGCCGCTGCCCGACGGCTGCACCGACGAACCCTACCTCGCGGCGCTGGACGACGCGCTCGCGCGGCTGTGGCATCACCACGAGGCGGCGCCGCCCGGCCTCGTGTTCTACCTGGCCGGCGCCGATGCCCACGAGGGCGACCGACTGGGCCGCCTGAAGCTCACCACGGCGGGCATGGCCGAACGCGACCGCCGCGTGTTCACGGCGACCCGCGAGCGGCGCATTCCCACGGTGCTGACGATGGGCGGCGGCTACGGCAAGGTGATCGACGACACGGTGGGCGTGCAGATCGGCACCCTGCGCGAGGCGGTGCGCAGCCACCGCCTGTGGTGAAGGATGAGGCCCAGCGCGCCGACGCCCACCAGCAGCGCGAGCGGTGGCTCGGGCACGGGCGCGGCGACCGGGTCGAAGCGGAACGACGTGATGTCGACGTTGAAGGCCAGCGAGGCGTGCTGGTCGGCGAAGCCGAGGTCGATGCCGCTCACGGTGGTGCCGTCGACGCGGTACGTGTTCCCGTTCGCCAGCGCACCGCGGTCGGACAGGAACTCCAGGATGCCGCCCTCGAAGCGCGGGCGGTAGCTGGTCCAGAAGCTCAGGCGGTTGCCCGTGGATTCGGGCAGCAGGAGTTCCGCCGCGTACGAGACGTTCAGGTCGCCGACCGAGGCGCTGAACGAGGCGTGGCCCGCATCGAGCGGAATGTACGTGTCGACGGGCTTCGTGGCGAGCCAGGCGTCGGGGATGTCGACGTCGAAGGCGCCGGTCAGCCTCGCCCCGATGAAGTCTTCCGGCGTGTAGGGCGTGTTCGGGTTGAGGGGCGTCCACTGGGCATCGACCACCACGCCGCTGAACGTGCCGCTGAAGGTGAGCGCGACGGCCTGCAGCGGCAGCAGGAGGGCCAACGCGAGGAGAGGGTGTTTCATCGCCTGCAGCCTAGGCGGTGACACCCGACCCTTCAAGGCGCCATCCCTAACTTGCCGGGAGGCAGAGGGTGGAAACGGACAGTGGGCTTGTGTAGCCTCGACGGCCAACGAAGGAGCTCTCCCGATGAACCTGTTCCCGATGCGGGCCGCGGTGGCGCTGGTGGCCTGCGGCGGCCCCGCGCTCGCGATCGCGCAATCCTTGCCGGAGGGCTGGACTGCGCGCGAGGCCGGTGGCGGCATTCTTTACACCCCGGCGCAGCTGCCGCCCGGCATGCAGTTCAGCCTGTTCGCCATCACGGTGGGCGTGGGCAACGCCACCACGTCGGCCGCGTTCGAGCAGTCGAAGGCCCGCGCGATGACACCCGAGGCATTGCAGTGCGGCGCGCCGCAGCAGGACAAGGGCGCCGTCACCCAGCGCTGCAACGGCGTGAACGGCGCGCTCGACGTGACCTTCGTGCAACTGCCGGTGCGTGGCGGGCAGGCCCACCTGATGCGCATCGCGCTGCAGGGCGACGAGGCCGTGCTGCGGCCGCACAAGGACGGGTTCACGGCCGTGATGCAGGCGGCGACGAAGTCCTGGCAGGCCGGGGCGTCCGGCAAGCCGGCGCCGGCGGAGCCACCGCCGCCTTCGAAGAAGGACCTCGAGGCGAAGGCACGCAGCGAAAGCCGCAACGCCATCGCCGAGGCCGTGCGCACCGCGCCGGGCAAGGGCCTGCGGTCCGACCAGGTGGAGGGCGTGCTGAACGACTGGCGACAGGTCTACCGGATCAACGGCCTGCAGTACGAGGAGACGCTGTACCTGCTGTTGAAGGACGGCACGGCCTACTACGACGTCTGGCTGCCGCCCGAGGACTTCGACGTGGCCGCGTCGCGCAAGCTCCAGCCCGCGCGTTGGTCCGAGTGGCGCTACCGGAACGGCGCCTACGAGCTGCGCGCCAGCGAGAAGGATGCGTGGCGCCGCCTGTCGCAGGCGACGCTCGGCAAGCCGGCCGGGCGCGACGAGCGGCTCTCGAAGGCCTACGTGCACTCCAGGTTCGCCAACAACGGCGGGCTGGGCGGTTCGGCCGACCAGTGGACCATCTTCTTCCGCCCCGACGGCCGCTACGAGGAATCGAGCTACGGCATCCAGGGCACGGGCACGGTGCAGGCCGGCAACGGCTACACCGGGGGCAGCAGCCGCGGCACCGGCAAGGACGGCAGCTGGAGTTCCGGCTCGGGGTCGCAGACGGGCCCCGGCGGCACGGTGTCCAGCGGGTCCACCCAGACGCGCAACGACGGGTCGGCGTACGCGGGCAGCTATCGCATCGACGGCTGGACCATCGAGTTCCAGGTCGACAACGGCAAGACCACCCGCAAGCTGTTCTTCCACACCGGCGCGGGCATCAACCTCGGCGGCACCTGGTACAGCCTGAGGAAGTGAGCGTCAGAGCGGCTCGGTGCGCGCCACGAGCCACGCGAGCGCCTCGCCGGCCACCAGCGGCGACAGGCGTTCCCGCACCGTCGCGTGGTAGCGGTTCAGCCAGTCCACCTCGTCGGCGCGCAGCAGCGAGAGGTCGATGCAGCGGGTGTCGATGGGGCACAGCGTGAGCGTCTCGAATTCGAGGAAGTCGCCGAACTCCGTGGGCAGGCCCGGCGCGGCCACGTTGAGCACGAGGTTCTCGATGCGGATGCCCCACTGGCCCGGCCGGTACAGCCCCGGCTCGATGCTCGTGATCATGCCGGGCACCATCGCCATGTGCGGTTCGGGCACGGCCTTCGAGATGCTCTGCGGGCCTTCGTGCACGTTCAGGAAGTAGCCCACGCCGTGGCCCGTGCCGTGGCCGTAGTCGAGGCCGTGTTCCCACAGCGGCGCGCGGGCGATGGCGTCCAGCATGGGCGACAGCGTGCCGCGCGGGAACCGCGTGCGGCTCAGCGCGAGCGTGCCCTTGAGCACGAGGGTGTAGTCGCGCTTCTGCGCGGCCGACACCGTGCCGATGGGCCAGACGCGCGTGATGTCGGTGGTGCCGCCCACGTACTGGCCGCCGGAGTCGATCAGCAGCAGGCCGTTCCCGTCGATGGCGGCGAAGGAGGCCGGCGTGGCGCGGTAGTGCGGCATCGCGCCGTTCGAGTTGAAGCCGGCGATGGTGGGGAAGCTCAGGCCCACGAACCCGGGGCGCCGCGCGCGGGCGGCCGTCAGCTGTTCGTCGACGGTGAGTTCGGAGAGCGGGGAGCCGTCGGCCAGGGCCTTCTCGAACCAGGCGTAGAACTCGCACATCGCCGCGCCGTCCTGCGCCATGGCCTCGCGCACGTGCGCGGCCTCGTCGGCGCTCTTGCGGCTCTTGAAGAGCGTGCTCGGGTTGATGGCCTCGATGACGGCGGTGGAGCCGCCCACGTGTTCGCGCAGGCCGAGCGTCACGCGGCGCGGGTCGACCAGCAGCGTGGCGCCGGCGGGCAGCGACGCGAGCGCCGGGCCCGCGCCGGCGTACGGCTTCACTGCCACGCCGTCGGCTTCGAGCGCGGCGACCACGTCCGGCGGCACCTTGCCGTCGGCGACGAACAACGTCGCGAGGTCGGGGTGCACCAGCAGGTGGGCGAGGAACACCGGGTTGTACGAGACGTCGGACCCGCGCAGGTTGAGCAGCCAGGCGATGTCGTCGACGGTGGACACGAAATGGTGCGCCGCGCCGTGTTTCGCCATGGCCTCGCGCACCTGCCGCAGCTTCTCGGCGCGCGACAGCGGGGCGTGCGGGGCGACGTGCTGGTAGACCGGCGCGTCGGGCAGGCCGGGGCGGTCGGGCCAGGCGGTGTCGAACACGTCGATGTCGGTGCGCAGCGAGATGCCCGCCTTGTCGACGCCGGCGTGCAGCGCCTGCGCGGCCGCGAGGCCCAGCACGTTGCCGTCCACCGCGAGCGAGGCGCCGCGCGGCACGTGGGCGACGATCCAGTCGATGTGGTGCACCGCCGCGCCGGTGGGGATGCGCACGAGGTCGATGCCGGTGCCGGCCAGTTCGGCCTCGGCCTGCACCCAGTAGCGGCTGTCGGCGAAGAGCGCCGCGCGGTCGGTGGTGACCACGAGCGTGGCCATGGACCCCGTGAAGCCGGACAGCCACTGCCGCCCCTGCCAGCGCTCCGGCAGGTACTCGGAGAGGTGCGGATCGCTCGACGGCACCAGCACCGCGGCGACCTCGAGCGAGGCCAGGGTGTCGCGCACGCGCTGGAGGCGGAGCTGGATGGGGGAAGTGCGTTGGTCCATGGGCAAATTCTAGGCCTCGTGGTTCAACCCTGACCCTCCGAGGGGGCGGGGCCTTCGGCGAGCTTGCGCCGCACCATGTCGATGTGGCTGCGCAGCGAGTACAGCTCGTCGGCGTAGCTGAGCGGCACGCTCACGCGCTCGACCTTCTGCTCGATGTCGTCCAGCTCGCGGTTGAGTTCCTCCGCCGGGCGGTGGCCCGTGGCGTTCTCGACCGCGCGCAGCTGGCCGTACCAGCGGAACACGCGCGAACGGATGCGGAACTGGTAGAGCGGCGGGATCACGCGCGACAGCGGGATCAGGATGACGATGATGGACGCCAGCGCGACCCACATGCGGTCGATCAGGTTGCCGAGCCAGAACGGCAGGTAGCGCTGCAGGTACGGCGGGCCGTTGCGGTAGTAGCGCGCGGCCTCGGCGGCCAGCGGGCGTTCGTCGCCGCGGGCGTTCGGGAAGTCGCCCTTGCGCTGGAACCAGCCCGCGCCGCCGTGCACCTTCTGCGCGGCCTGCAGGAACAGCTGGATCAGCGCCGGGTGCGTGCCCTCGCGCGCGACGAGCGAGGCGGTGGGGGCGACCAGGTGCACGTCGGCGGGGGGCAGGTCGGACGCCAGGTCGACCACGCCGCGCGGCAGCACCACCGGCGTCAGGAACGGGAAGCGGCGGGAGTAGGCGTCGGCCTGGGCCACGTCGAGCAGCTTGATGCCGGGCGTCTGCAGCAGCATCTGCACCATCACCGACTCGGGCGCCGAGGCGAGGGCGACGGCGTCGATCTGGCCCTCGAGCAGCGCGACGACCGCGGGCGTCTGCGTCATCTTCATCATCGACAGGCCGGCGGGGTCGATGCGGTTGGCATCGATCAGGCGGCCCATCAGGTTCGGCACGCCGCTGCCCTCGGCGCCGAAGTTGATCTTCCAGCCGGTGAGCTGCGACAGGCCGTTGACGAGCGGCGACTTGATCAGGCGCTGCGCGGAGTCTTCCCGGTAGAACACCCACAGCGGCTCGTAGAACAGGCTGCCGAGCGAGACGAGGTCTTCCTCGATGGCCTCGCCGGGGCGGTCCACGTCGGCGCCGCCCTGGACGAAGGCGAGGTCGACGCCCGAATCGGGGTCGCGCAGCAGCTTCAGGTTCTCGGCCGCGCCCTGGGTGGTGCGCAGCTCGACGGTGATGCCGTGCACCTTGAGCAGTTCGGCGTAGCGGCGGCCGAACTCGGCGTAGGCGCCTTGCTCGACGCCCGTGGCGAGCACCACCTTGCGCGGCGGCGTGGGGTCGAGCACCCAGTAGGCGATTCCCAGCAGCACCACGGCGATCAGGATGAACGGGCCGGTGGTGGCCAGGACGTCGCGGAACGACAGCAGGGTGTTGCGCAGGGCTTGGGGCATCAGGGTCATGTTGAATCCGTTCACACCGCCTGGACGATACAACGGCCCGGCCCCGGCGCGGTATGCTTTTCAGACCGAAACAACCCCGACTGCCCTCTGATGCGCCTGCTGCTGGTGGAAGACGACCGGATGATCGGCGAGAGCCTGCGAGGCGCGCTGCGCCTCGAGGGCTACGCCGTCGACTGGGTGCGCGACGTGGCCTCGGCCCGCGCCACGCTCGCCACCGAACGCTTCGACGGCGTGCTGCTCGACCTCGGCCTGCCGCCCGGCGCGGGCGGGGCCGGCGCGGCGGAGGAGGGCGGCCTCGCCGTGCTGCGCGAGCTGCGGTCGCGCGAGGACCCCGTGCCGGTCATCGTGCTGACGGCCCGCGACGCGCTGGGCGACCGGGTGAAGGGCCTGGACGCCGGCGCCGACGACTACCTCGTCAAGCCGTTCGAGCTCGACGAACTGTGCGCCCGGCTGCGGGCCGTGCTGCGCCGCCACGGCGGGCGGGTGCAGCCGGTGCTGTCGCACGGCGGCGTGACGCTCGACCCGGCGACAAGGCAGGTCACCCGCGACGGCGTGCCGGTGCTGCTGTCGGCGCGCGAGTTCGCGGTGCTGGAGGCGCTCATGCTCCGGCCCGGCGCGCTGCTGTCGCGCGCGCAGCTGGAGGACCGCCTGTACGGCTGGGGCGAGGAGATCGAGAGCAACGCGGTCTCCGTCTACGTGCACCAGCTGCGCCGCAAGCTCGGCGCCGACTTCATCGGCAACATGCGCGGCGTGGGCTACTTCGTGGGCCCGGCGCCGGGGCCGAAGGCATGAACTCGCTGCGCTGGCGGCTCGTGCTCGCGCTGGTCGCCATCCTCGTGGCGGCGGCGGCGGTGCTGGGCGGGTTCACGTACCGCAACGTGCTGGTCGAGACCGAGGCCCTGTTCGACTACCAGCTGCGGCAGATGGCGCTGTCCCTGCGCGACCAGGGCGAGATCGCGCCCAGCCAGGCCGAGGCGCTGGCCGACGGGCAGCTCGACTTCGTCGTGCAGATCTGGAGCGTCGACGGCCGCACCATCTACGCCACGCGCGACCACGCCGACCTGCCGTCGCGCGCGCTGATCGGGCTCGCGGAAGTGAAGGTCGGCCACCAGGTGTGGCGCACCTTCAGCACGGCCACGCGCGACCGCGTCATCCAGGTGGCGCAGCCGGTGCAGATCCGCAAGCGCCTCGCCGCCGACGCCGCGCTGCGCAGCGTGCTGCCGCTGCTGTTCGTGGCGCCGGTGCTGGCGCTGTTCGGCGGCTGGGTGGTGTCGCGGTCGCTCGCGCCGCTGAACCGCGTGGTTGCCGGCGTGCGCGAGCGCGACGCCCACGGCCTCGCGCCGCTGCCCACCGAAGGCCTGCCCGTCGAGGTGGAACCGCTCGTCACCGCGATGAACGGGCTGCTCGTGCGCCTCGGCGAATCCTTCGACACGCAGCGGGCGTTCGTGGCCGACGCCGCGCACGAGCTGCGGTCGCCGCTTACCGCCTTGACGCTCCAGCTGCGCCTGCTGCAGCGCGCGCCCGACGAGGCGAGCCGCGCCGCCGCCATCGCCGCGCTGGGCGAGGGCATCGAGCGGTCCACGCGGCTCGTGGGCCAGCTGCTGACACTCGCCCGCAGCGAGCCGGGTGCTGCCGCCGCGCCCATGGTGCGCGTGGACCTCGCCGAGGTGGTGCGCGAGGCGCTGGTCGACACCGTGCCGTTCGCGCTGTCGCGCGGGTCCGAGCTGGAACTGCTCGCCGACGATCCCGTGCCCGTGACGGGCGATCGCACGGCGCTGGGCGTGCTCGCGCGCAACCTCGTCGACAACGCGCTGCGGTACGCGCCGCCGGGGGCGCACGTGGTGGCGCGGGTGGTGAGCGAGCAGGGCGTGCCGGTGCTGCAGGTGGACGACAACGGCCCGGGCATCCCGCCCGAGGAACGCAGCCGCGTGTTCGACCGCTTCTACCGCCGCCAGAACGGCGGGGGCGACGAGGGCGGCAGCGGGCTGGGCCTCGCCATCGTCGCGAGCGTCGCCCGGCGGCACGGGGCGGTGGTGGAACTCGGCGAGTCGCCGCTCGGCGGCCTGCGCGCCACGGTGCGCTTTGGCGACAGCGCCTGAGGCGGCGGTCTGATAGGGTGGGCGCCTTCCCACCTTCACTCCTGGAACCGACATGGGCGTGCAACTGAAGAAACCGGCCATCGACCTCGGCATCGTCACCACCAACGGTCCCGCCATGCTGGCGTTCTACCGCGACGTCATCGGCCTGAGCTACCTGCGCGAGATGCCCATGCCCGGCGGCGCCGGCGTGATGCACCAGCTGATGTGCGGCGAGAGCATGGTCAAGCTCGTGGTGGTCGACAGCACGCCCGACACGGCCCCCAAGGGTGGCATCCAGGGCGCCACCGGCTACCGCTACTGGACCATCACCATCGACAACCTCGCCGACGTGCTGGCGAAGGTGGACGCCGCGGGCCACAAGATCGTGGTCAAGGCGCGCGAGCTGCGCCCGGGCGTGCAGATCGGCATCGTCGCCGACCCGGACGGCAACTGGGTGGAGTTCCTCTCCGTCGAGTGACCGAAGGAGCGCGGGCCATCCGCTAGGATGCGGGTCACAACCACATCACGGAGGACCTTTCACCATGGCCGGAGCCAACCTGCTCGCCCTTCTCGACGACATCACCACCGTCCTCGACGACGTGGCGGTGCTCAGCAAGGTGGCGGCGAAAAAGACCGCCGGGGTGCTGGGCGACGACCTCGCGCTCAATGCGCAGCAGGTCACCGGCGTGTCCGCCGACCGCGAGCTGCCGGTGGTGTGGGCCGTGTTCAAGGGCTCCGTGCTGAACAAGGTCATCCTCGTGCCCGCGGCGCTGGCCATCAGCGCCTTCATCCCGTGGGCCGTGGTGCCGCTGCTGATGGTGGGCGGCGCCTTCCTCTGCTTCGAGGGTTTCGAGAAGCTGGCGCACAAGTTCCTGCACTCGAAGGACGAGGACGACGCGCACCACGACGAACTCACCACCGCGCTCAACGACCCGTCGCTCGACCTCGTCGCGTTCGAGAAGGACAAGATCAAGGGCGCCGTGCGCACCGACTTCATCCTGTCCGCCGAGATCGTCGCCATCACGCTCGGCACCGTCTCGTCGCAGCCGTTCATGACGCAGGTGGTGGTGGTGTCCGGCATCGCCGCCGTCATGACCATCGGCGTGTACGGCCTCGTCGGCGGCATCGTGAAGCTCGACGACCTCGGGCTCTACATGACGAAACGCGCGGGCGCGGCCACGCAGGCCGCGGGCCGCGCGATCCTCGCGGCGGCGCCGTGGCTGATGAAGTTCCTGTCGGTGGCCGGCACCGCGGCCATGTTCCTCGTGGGCGGCGGCATCCTCGTGCACGGCGTGCCGGCGCTGCACCACGGCGTCCAGCACGTCGTGGAAGTGGCGGGCGGGCCGGTGGGCTGGCTCGTCGAGGCGCTCGCGAACGCGGCGGTGGGCATCGTGGCCGGCGGCATCGTCGTGGCCGTGGTCACGCTCGTGTCGAAGCTGCGCAAGCGCACGCCCGCCGCGGCCTGATCAGGTCAGGTCGTGCAGGTCCTTGCCGTTCGGCGGGGACAGCGACACCTCGCTGAACGTCACCGACAGCCCCGCGCGTGTCGGTGAACAGCACATCACGCCCACGTGCCACGCGAGCGTGGGGTCGATCGCCGCGAGTCGCAGCAGCGGCCAGGTGCGGCCGTCGGCCGAGTACTGCAGGCGCAGCGCGTCGCCGCGGCGCGTGAGGCGCATCCAGAAGCGCTTCGGGTCGCCGTGGAAGGCGCCGGTGGCCCAGTCGGAGCGGCCGGCGGTCAGCACGCTGCCCATGGCGGGCTGGTCGTCGTTGAACTCGATGCCGGCCTTCAGCCAGTGGTGGTCGTCGGCGCGGAACATCAGGCCGGCCTGATCGTAGAGCGTCTCGAACGCGCCTTCCACCTTCACCTGGAAGGTGAAGTCGCCGGGCACCGCCGTGCCGAGGAAATGGCCGTTCGCGTGCTGGAAGCCGTACCAGGTGTCCTGCCAGAAGTCGGTGTCGCGGTCGGTCACGACGGTGAGGCGACCGCCCTCGCGTGACCAGCGGGTCGGTTCGTTGAGCCAGGTGGAACGATCGAACATGCGGGTCTCGGTGGTCGTGGTGGGGTGACGATACGCGAGGTGTCGCACCAAGGGAAACTCCCAGGCTTTCACGGATTCTGAATCAATTCAGAATGCGCTCCGTCGAGCCCCTCCCGTGTCATTTCTCACGGTGCGGCGCTCGCGGACTTCGCGACGTCCATGCGCCTCGGACAGGCACACGCTCGCGCTCCGAAACCATGGGTGCAGGACCGCGAGGACGGGTTGCGCCTGCAAGGGAGTTCTTCGATGAAACAGTGGCGCATCCACGCGCTGGCCGGCCTGCTGATCGCAGGCGCCGCACCGGGGGCCCTCGCGGCCACCGCGACCGTCTACTACTACACGCCCTACAAGGGCTGGACGAGCCCCAACATCCACCACAACGCGAGCGGCACCTGGACCGCCGTGCCCGGCGTGCCGATGGACGCCGCGTGCAAGGACTGGACGCGCAAGACGCTCGACTTCAACGGCACCAGCTTCCAGACCGTGTTCAACAACGGCAACGGCAGCGCCTGGGACAACCCGAACGGCGGCGGCAACTACACCGTGCCGGCCGGCGTGCACCGCGTGAGGAACGGCGTGCTGACCGCGAACGCGGGCGATCCGTGCGTGGTGCTGCCGGAGCAGACCGCCACGATCTTCTACAAGCCCAACACGTCGTGGACGACCGTCAACATCCACTACGCCCCGAACGGCGCCGCGTGGACCACGCCGCCGGGCGTCTCGATGGACGCGGCCTGCACCGGCTGGCGCAAGAAGACGGTGTCGCTCGGCCAGGCCACGGGCCTCGCCGTCACGTTCAACAACGGCTCGACCTGGGACAACAACAGCGGCCGCAACTACGCGCTCGGCACCGGCACCACCACGGTGGTCAACGGCGTCGTGACCGGCAACGCGGCCAGCCCGTGCACGGTGGTGGTCGACACCACGCCGCCCACCGACCCCACGAACCTCACGGGCACCGTCAACGGCACGACCGTGAGCCTGGCGTGGACGGCCTCGACCGAGGACCTCAGCCAGTTCTCCTACGTCATCACCCGCACCGGCGGCACGAGCGGCACGGTGACCTTCACGTCGGCGACGAACAGCTACATCGACACCACCGGCGCACCGAACACCGTCTACAACTACTCGGTGGTCGCCCGCAACACGGTGCCGCTGACCTCGGGCGCGGCCACCAGCCCGCCGATCAAGACCGGCGACGTGACGGTCTCGTCGACCACGTTCTCGTGGGACAACGCCACTGTCTACTTCCTGCTGAACGACCGCTTCGCCAACGGCGACACGTCGAACGACCGCAGCTACTGCCGCGAGTCGAACCAGGCGTGCGTGTCCTTCGGCAACGACCTGACGCAGATGCCCAGCGGCTTCCACGGTGGCGACCTGAAGGGCATCACCGCGAAGCTGAAGGCGAACTACTTCAAGGACCTGGGCGTCAACGCGCTGTGGATCACCGCGCCGTACGAACAGATCCACGGGTTCGTGTTCGGCGGCAACGGGGCCAAGCACTACGGCTACCACGGCTACTACACGCTCGACTGGACCGCGATCGACAAGAACATGGGCACCCGCGCCGACCTGCAGGAACTGGTCGACACCGCGCACGCCCAGGGCATCCGCATCGTGATGGACATCGTGATCAACCACACCGGTTACGAGACCATCAAGGACATGGCCGAGTACGGCTACGGCAAGCTCAACAGCGGCTGGGAGGCCACGGCCTACAAGTCGGCCGACGTGCTGACCGACTGGAACAACGACATCGGCAAGTACATCGACTACACCAGCAGCAACTGGGCGAACACGTTCTGGACGCGCGACTGGGTGCGCCTGAACAACGTCGCCGGCTACGACCAGTGCGAAGGCACCGACGGCCTGAAGGGCTGCGTGGGCTTCCTGCCGGACATCAAGACCGAGGTCACGAGCGGCGTGGGCATCCCGTCCATCCTGCAGGTGAAGTGGGGCCGTGAAGGGCGCCTGGCGGCCGAGCAGCAGAAGCTCGACACCTGGTTCGCGCAGACCGGCAAGGCCCGCACGCCGGCCAACCACCTCATCAAGTGGCTGACCGACTACGTGAGCGAGTTCGGCATCGACGGCTTCCGCGTCGACACGGCCAAGCACGTGGACCTGAACGTGCTGAAGGACCTGAAGGCCGAGGCCGTGAAGGCACGCGCCGCCTGGGCTGCGAACTACCCGGCCAAGGCCGCGGCGCTGTCCGGCGACAAGTCGTTCTGGATGACGGGCGAGGTGTGGGGCCACGGCGTGGGCCGTTCGAACTACTTCGACAACGGCTTCGACTCGATCATCAACTTCAACTTCCAGGGCGCCGCCGGCAACGTGGGCGGCCTGAACGCCACGTACACCGAACTCGCGACGGTGAACGCGAACAACAGCACCCCGTACAACGTACTGTCGTACATCTCGAGCCACGACAAGGGCCTGTTCGACCGCGGCAACCTGCAGACCGGCCTCACGAGCCTGCTGCTGGCTCCGGGCGGCGTGCAGCTGTTCTACGGCGACGAGAGCGCCCGCCCGCTGATGGGCAACTGGACCGGCGACCACGCCTGGCGCGGCGACATGAACTGGAACAGCACGAACACCGCGCTGCTCGCCCACGCGAAGAAGCTCGGCCAGTTCCGCAACAACCACGTCGCCGTGGGCGCGGGCTCGCACACCAAGCTGGCCGACGCGCCGTTCACGTTCTCCCGCGTGAAGGACACCGACAAGGTGGTGGTGGCGATCGGCGCCGGCGGCCGCGCGGCCATCACGGTCACCGGCGTGTTCGCCGACGGCCAGCAGGTGCGTGACGCGTACACCGGCGCCCTCGTCACCGTCTCCGGCGGCAAGGCGAGCGTCGACGTCGGCAGCGCCGGCGTGGTGCTGCTCGAAGGGGTGAACTGAACGGAGCGCCCCCCCAACCATAGGGGGGGCGTTCCGTCCGGTGTTTTGTCAGGATGGCAGGCACCATGACCGACGTCAGCCTGCCCCTCCACATCGGCCCGGCCTGCCTGGGCGATGCGCGCGCCATCGCCGAGGTGCACGTGCGCTCGTGGCAGCAGGCCTACCGGCACATGCTGCCGTCGAACTACCTGTCGCTTCTGTCGGTGGAGCGCCGCGAGGCGATGTGGCTCGCGTCCATGACCCACCGCCGGCCCGAGCTGGTGGTGGCCCACGAGGGGCCCGACCTGGTCGGGTTCGTGGCCTTCGGTCCGTCCCGCGACGGTGACGCCGACCCGAGCGCCGCCGAGGTGTGGGCGTTCTACGTGGAGCCGGCCTACTGGTCGCGCGGCGTGGGCCTCGCCCTCTGGAACGAGGCCCTCGAGCGCATGGCCGACGACGGCGCGCGCACCGTCACGCTGTGGGTCATCGAACACAACGAACGGGCGCTGCGCTTCTACCAGCGCGCGGGCTTCGAGTCCGACGGCGGCCCGCGCAAGGTCGTCAACGTGGGCGGGGTCCAGTTGCGGGAGGTGCGGCAGGTGCTGCGCCTGTCACCACCCGCCGCGTCCTGAACCCCGCGCTGGTCAGCCGGGTAGCACCTCACCCAGAGCGTCCAGCAGCAGCGCCACCTCGTCCTCGCGCACGTTGAGCGCCGGCACGAAGCGCAGGCGCTGCGGCTGCACCGCGTTCACCAGCACCCCGTCGCCCGGCCGGGTGCGCAACACCTCGGCGACGTGCGGGGCCCGGGCCGTGCCCGGCAGGTCGAGTGCGAGCAGCAGGCCGCGCCCGCGCACCGGGCCGCTGCCCAGCCGCGCACCGATCTTGTCGAGGCCCGCGCGCAGCTGCTCGCCCCGGGCCCGCGCGTTCTCGAGGAAGCCGGGCGCCGCGACGGCGTCGATCACCGCGGAGGCCACCGCGCACACGAGCGCGTTGCCGTTGTAGGTGCCGCCCTGGTCGCCTGCGGCGAAGCAGCAGACGGCCTCGCGCGCCAGCAGCGCCCCGATCGGCACGCCGCCGCCGAGCCCCTTGCCCAGCGTCATGATGTCCGGCCGCACGCCGGACGCGACGTGCCCCCACCAGTCGCCGGTGCGGCCCACCCCGGTCTGCACCTCGTCGAACACCAGCAGCAGGCCGTGCCGGTCGCACAGCGCGCGCAGCGCCTGCAGGAAGGCCGGCGTGGCCTCGATCACGCCCGCCTCGCCCTGGATGGGCTCGAGCATCACCGCCACCGTGCCGGGGCCGACGAGCGCCTCGACGCTCGCGAGGTCGTTCAGCCGCGCCTTCGGGAAGCCGGGCACCTGCGGCGCGAACAGCGTGTCGAAACCGGGTTTGCCGCTCGCGCTCATCGTCGCGAGCGTGCGGCCGTGGAAGCCGTGGGCGAACGTGATGATCTCGTACGCACCGTCGCGGTGGACCCGACCGTACTTGCGCGCGAGCTTGATCGCCCCCTCGTTGGCCTCGGCGCCGCTGTTCGTGAAGAAGCAGCGGTCGAGGCCCGACCGTGCGACCAGCCGGTTCGCGAGCGCGACGGCCTGGTCGTTGTGGAAGCCCGGCCCCACGTGCAGCACCCGGTCGGCCTGCGCGCGCAGCGCGGCGGCTACCACCGGCGGCGCGTGGCCCAGCGTGTTCACGGCCCAGCCCTGGACGAAGTCGAGGTGGCGGCGGCCGGTGACGTCCCAGAGCCAGCTGCCTTCACCGCGGGTGAAGACGGTGTCGGGGCGGTTCGTCACGGTCATCAGCGCGCCGAACGGGGAGGCTGACGAAGGGGCGGGGGGAGGGTGGTCTTTCATGCCTTGGTTCCTGGTGGAGAGGAGGAGGAAACAAGGTCACGAAGAACCCCTCGGGCCCCGGATGCCCCGTGAGGGCACCCCGGATACAACAAAGGCCACGAGGGGTCTCGTGGCCTTGGCGTGTGAACGCAGGACGAAACCGCTCAACGTCGACGTCGAGCGGATCGTCGGGCGGTGGCCCGGATGTGGGTGAGGGTCTGTGCGTTCACGGACGCAGCATAACGCAGTCCCGCGCTCACGAGGGCCCCATCGGGAACGGCGAGTGCGTGGGATTGGCCGCGGGGGGCGCGGGAGCCGGGGCCGGCGCGGGCGCCGGCGCGGAGGCTGGCAGGGGCGCCGATGCCGGCGCCGGCGCGCCCAGCGATTCGGTCGCGTCGTCGAAGCCCACGTGGGTCTTCGCGCCACCGAACGCCCACTCGATGTAGGTCCAGTCGCCCGCGATCTTGATGACGTCCTCGGGCGCTTCCGGCGTCTCCACCGGCACGCCCTTCAGCGCCTGCGACATGAAGTCGATCCAGATGGGCATCGACAGCGTTGCCCCGTACTCGCGCGCGCCGAGGCTGCGCGGGTTGTCGTGGCCCATCCACACCACCGCCACGAGGCTCGGCTGGAAGCCGGCGAACCAGGTGTCCACCGCGTCGTTCGTGGTGCCGGTCTTGCCGTACAGGTCGGGGCGCTTGAGCGTGGCCTGCGTGCGGGCCGCGCTGCCGGTGCGGGTGACCTCGTTGAGCAGGCTGTTCGTGATGAAGACGTTGCGCGCGGGCACCGACCGCTGGCTCTCGTCGATCTCCACCGGCGGCGCCTCGAACAGCACGTTGCCCTGGGCGTCGGCGATGCGCTGGATCAGCTGGGGCTCCACGCGGTAGCCGCCGTTGGCGAGCGTGCCGTAGGCCGCGGCGAGCTGCATCGGCGTGGTCTGCCCGGCGCCGAGGGCCAGCGTGAGGTTGTCGGGCTGCTGGGCGGGGTCGAAGCCGAAGCGGCCCGTCCAGTCGCGCGCGGCCTCGGGGCCCATCAGCTTCACGAGGCGGATCGTGACGAGGTTCTTCGACTTCGCGAGCGCCTGGCGCATCGTCATCGGGCCCTCGTAGGCGCCGTCGGAGTTCTTCGGGTCCCAGCCCGACGAGGCCACGTCGCCCGGCAGGGACAGCGGCGCGTCGTTGATCAGGGTGGCCGGCGTCACGCCGTGTTCCAGCGCGGCCGAGTAGAGGAACGGCTTGAACGTGGACCCCGGCTGGCGCCATGCCTGGCTCGCGTGGTTGAACTGGTTGCGGTTGAAGTCGAAGCCGCCCACCAGCGCGCGCACGCGGCCGGTGCCCGGCGCCACGGCGACGAAGGCGCCTTCCACCTCGGGCCACTGGCGCACCGCCCACTGGCCGCTGGTGCCGAGGTCCTGCGCCACGCGGATCACCGAGCCGCGGCGGATGGACACGGCCGCGCGTGCGCGTGTCGACAGCGCCGCCTGCACCGACTTCAGCCCCTCGCCGCGCAGCTCGATCACCTCGCCGGTGGCGAGCGTGGCCACCACCTGCTGCGGGCTCGCCTCGGTGACGATGGCCACGCGCAGGTCGTCGTCGTCGCGGTAGTCGGCGAGCAGCTGGGCCACGGCGGCGTCCGTCGCGCCGAGGCCGGCGGGGATGTCCTCCTGGTCCTCGGGGCCGCGGTAGGGCTGGCGGCGCTCGAAGTCGAGCACGCCCTTGCGCAACGCGCGGTACGCCGCCTGCTGGTTGTCCGACCGCAGCGTGGTGGTGACCTTCAGGCCCAGGGTGTAGGCCGCCTCGCCGTAGCGCGAGAAGACGATCTGCCGCGCCATCTCGGCCACGTGTTCGGCGTGCAGCTGGGTGTCGCGTTCGGTGCGGATGTGGAGCACCTCGTCGCGCGCGGCCTTTTCCTCCTCGGCGGTGATCATGCCGGCCTGGCGCATGCGGTCGAGCACCTGGCGCTGACGCTGGCGCGCGCGCCCGAAGTTGGCGACCGGATTCGCGTAGATCGGGTTCTGCGGCAGGCCGGCGAGCATCGCGCTTTCCGCGAGCGACAGGGCCGACATCGTCTTGCCGAAGTAGGCCTGCGCCGCGGCCTCGAAGCCGTACGCGCGGTGGCCCAGGAAGATCTGGTTCATGTAGAGCCCGAGCACCTGGTCCTTGCCCAGCTGGCGCTCGATCTTCACCGCGAGCAGCATCTCGTTGATCTTGCGCATGTAGGTCTTGCGCGACGAGAGGTAGAAGGTGCGGGCCACCTGCTGCGTGATGGTGGAAGCGCCCTGGCTGCGCCGCGAGCGCCACAGGTTCGTCAGCACCGCGCGCACCACGCCGCGGGCGTCGACGCCGATGTGTTCGCGGAAGCGCACGTCCTCGATCGCGAGCACGGCGTCCTGCATCTGCTTCGGGATCTGCGAGATGGGCACGAGGTAGCGCCGCTCGGACCCGAACTGGCCGATCTCGGCGCCGTCCTCGGTGTAGATGCGCAGGGGCTGCTTGGGGCGGTAGTCGGTCAGCGCGGTCAGGTCGGGCTGCCGCTGGTACAGCAGCGTGGCGCCCACGACGGCGGTCATCACGACCGCCACGGCGAGCGCCACGAGGGCGAGGAGCACACTGCGCACCGCGACACCCCGCTGGTGCCGCCGGGAAGGGGAAAAAGGCAATCTCACCCGGTGATTATCGCGATGCCCGTGTAACGAAACGAAGACGGCCGCCTTCCACCGCGGTCACCCCGATGAAAATCGGGGCCCACCGCCCGAACGCGCGCGCCGGGTGCAGTGGATCCCGGCGTTCGCCGGGATGACGGGTCATCACTTGCCGGCAACTTCGAGCAGCTCGATCTCGAACTGCAGCGTGGCGTTCGGCGGGATCACGCCGCCGGCGCCGCGTTCGCCGTAGGCGATGGCCGGCGGGCAGGTGAGCTTGGCCTTGCCGCCCACCTTCATGCGCTGCACGCCCTCGGTCCAGCACGGGATCACGCGGTTCAGCGGGAAGCTGGTGGGTTCGTTGCGCTTGTACGAGCTGTCGAACTCCTTGCCGTCGAGGAAGGTGCCGCGGTAGTGCACCTTGACCGTGTCGGTGGCCGCCGGGCTCGCGCCCTTGCCGTCCTTCAGCGAGACGTACACGAGGCCGCTCGCGGTGGTCACGGCGCCCTTGTCCTTGGCGACGGCGGCCGGCGTGCCGTTGGCCGTCTGGGCGGACGCGAGCGGCAGGGCGAAGGCGAGGGCGGCGAGGCAGAGCAGTCGGTTGTTCATGGATGTCTCCAGTCCTGAGGGGCCGCCATGATGTCCGTTCACGGGCTTCCACGCAAATCGGGGGCCGGCATCGGGGACAATGGCGGGCTTCGCTCCGTTGTCCCATGACCATCCTGCTCGCGCCCATGGAAGGGCTGCTCGACTTCACGCTGCGCGACATCCTCACCCGGGTCGGCGGCATCGACCGCTGCGTCTCCGAGTTCATCCGCGTCACCGGCACGCTGCTGCCCGAGCGTGTGTTCACGCGCGTGGTGCCCGAGCTCGAGAACGGCGGCCGCACGTCCGCCGGGGTGCCGGTGCGCGCGCAGCTGATGGGGTCGGACGCCACGTGCCTCGCCGAAAACGCCGCGCGCCTCGCCTCGATGGGGCCGGCGGGCGTCGACCTCAACTTCGGCTGCCCGGCCAAGGTGGTGAACCGGCACGGGGGTGGGGCGGCGCTGCTGGGCGACCCGGAACTGCTGTCGCGCATCGTGTCGTCCGTGCGCCGCGCGGTGCCGCCGGAGATGCCGGTCTCCGCCAAGATGCGCCTGGGCATCGCCGACACGGCCCGCGCCGTCGAATGCGCGCAGGCCATCGCCGACGCGGGCGCCGACGAACTCGTGGTGCACGCCCGCACGAAGGCCGACGGCTACAAGCCGCCCGCGCGCTGGGAGTGCATCGCCGGCATCCGCGAGGCGGTGAAGCTGCCCGTGGTGGCGAACGGCGAGATCTGGAACGCGGCGGACGCCGCCGCGTGCCGCCGCGAGTCGGGCTGCGACGACCTGATGGTGGGGCGGGGCATGGTCTCGTACCCGGGCCTGGCGCTGGCGATCGTGGACCCGTCGCGTCCGCCGATCGACTGGGCGTCGCTGATGCCGCTGATGGGCGAGTTCTGGGACCTGGTGAGCCACAAGATCGAGCCGCGCGCCCGTGCGGGGCGGCTGAAGCAGTGGCTGAACTACCTGCGCCGCCACTACCCGGAGGCCGGCGAGGCCTACCTGCGCGTGCGCACGATCAACGATCCGGCCCAGCTCGCCGAAGCGTTCTTCGGCGAGCGGGTGCCGGCTTGATCGACAGAGAGGTCCCCGGGGTCTTGGTGCAGAACTCCGGCGCCGTCGAGGGCGCCGACCGGTGGACTCTACCCGAAACCATCTGATTTGTGCACGACCGTGCAAACAAACGACGCCGCCGCCTGCGGTACCCTTTCACGTTCCCGGAGAGTTCCCATGAAGACCCACAACATCGAAGTCCAGCGGTTCAAGGCCATCTCGCACGGCAACGGCCTGATCAACGCCCAGGTCGACGCCCTCGTGCTGCCCCTGAAGCCCACGGAGGACCGCACCCCCACCAGCTGGCTCAGCATGACCGAGGAAAACGCGCGCGTGCTGATGGCGCTGCTCAAGCAGCAGTTCGCCGAGATCGACAAGACCAAGCCGCGCAGCCGCCGCTCCTGACGATGGATGACGACCTCGAGTACGTCGGCTTCTGGGCGCGCGTGGGCGCGGCGCTGATCGACACCGTGCTGCTGCTGGTGATCGTGATCCCGCTGCTGCACTGGTTCTATGGCGCCCACTACTGGGACCCCGCCCGCCAGGGCTGGCTGGCCGGGCCCGCCGACCTGCTCGTGAGCTGGGTGTTCCCGGCCGTCGCCACCGTGGTGTTCTGGCTGTACCGCGCGGCCACGCCGGGCAAGATGGCCATCGGCGCGCGCGTGGTGGACGCCGCCACGGGGCAGCCGCCGAGCTTCAACCAGTCGGTGCTGCGCTACCTCGGGTACTACGTGTCGATCCTGCCGTTCTGCCTGGGGCTGATCTGGGTGGGGTTCGACCCGCGCAAGCAGGGGTGGCACGACAAGATCGCGCGGACGGTGGTGGTGCGCGCGAAGCGGCGCGGCCCCTGAACCGGAGACGCCGTCGCCCCGATGCACATCGGGACCCGCCGTCCGCCGATGCGCTGCGGGAACGGTGGATCCCGGCGTTCGCCGGGATGACCTCGGACTACTTCGACGCCCAGGTGTCCTTGAGCGTCGTCGTGCGGTTGAACACCAGCTTGCCCGGCTGGCTGTCGTGCCGGTCGGCCACGAAGTAGCCGTGGCGTTCGAACTGGAACTTGTCGTCGCCCTTCGCGGAAGCGAGGGGTGACTCGACCACGGCCTGCACCACCTTCTTGCTGTCCGGGTTCAGCACCGTCAGGAAGTCGGTGCCGCCGGCATCGGGCTGCGGCACGGTGAACAGGCGGTCGAACAGGCGCACCTCGGCGGGCACGCCGGTGGCCACGCTGACCCAGGTGATCACGCCCTTGACCTTGACCGCGTCGGCGCCCGGCGTGCCGCTCTTGGTGTCGGGCACGACGGTGGCCAGCACCGCGGTGATGCGGCCGTCGGCGTCCTTCTCGCAGCCCGTGCACTCGATGACGTAGCCGTACTTCAGGCGCGCCTTGTTGCCGGGGTACAGGCGGTGGTAGCCCTTGACGGGCACCTCGAGGAAGTCCTCGCGCTCGATCCACACCTCGTTCGTCAGCACGAAGTCGCGGTGGCCGCGTTCCGGGTGCGCCGGGTGCACGGGCGCGTGCGCCGGCTCCTGGTGCGACTCGCTCCCGAACACCTCGGCGAAGTTGGTGAGCTTGAGCTTGACGGGGTCGAGCACGGCGCTGGCGCGCGGGGCCTTCGAGTCGAGGTCGTCGCGCAGCGCGATCTCGAGCGAGCTGTAGTCGAGCCAGCCGCCGGCCTTGCTGACGCCGCTGCGTTCGGCCAGCAGCTGCAGGCTCTCGGGCGTGTAGCCGCGGCGGCGCAGGCCCACGATGGTGGGGAGGCGCGGGTCGTCCCAGCCGTTCACGTGGCCGTCGGTCACGAGCTGGCGCAGCTTGCGCTTGCTGGTGACGATGTACGTGAGGTTCAGGCGCGCGAACTCGTACTGGTGCGGGCGCGGCTGCGACAGCAGGCCCAGCGAACACAGGTGTTCCAGCACCCATTCGTAGAACGGGCGCTGGTCTTCGAACTCGAGCGTGCAGATGCTGTGCGTGATGTTCTCGAGCGCGTCCTCGATGGGGTGCGCGTACGAGTACATCGGGTAGATGCACCAGGTGTCGCCCGTGTTGTGGTGCGTGGCGCGGCGGATGCGGTAGATCGCCGGGTCGCGCAGGTTGATGTTCGGGCTCGCCATGTCGATCTTCGCGCGCAGCACCATCGAGCCGTCGGGGTGCTTGCCGTCGCGCATCTCCTGGAAGCGCGCCAGGTTCTCGGCGGGCGAGCGGCCGCGGAACGGGCTGTCGACGCCGGGGTGGCCGAAGTCGCCGCGGTTCGCGCGCATCTCGTCGGCGGTCTGCTCGTCCACGTACGCGAGGCCGGCGCCGATCAGCGCCTCGGCCGCGCGGTACATGAAGTCGAAGTAGTTGCTGGCGTGGTAGAGGTTGTCGTGGCCGAAGCTCTTCCAGTCGAAGCCGAGCCACTGCACCGAGTCGCGGATGGAGTCGACGTACTCCTGCTCTTCCTTCTCGGGGTTCGTGTCGTCGAAGCGCAGGTGGCAGGCGCCGCCGTACTCGCGGGCGAGACCGAAGTTGAGGCAGATGCTCTTGGCGTGGCCGATGTGCAGGTAGCCGTTGGGCTCGGGCGGGAAACGCGTGCGGATGCGGGCCGGGTCGGGCAGGCCGGCGGCATGGTGGGCGGCGTCACCGGGGCTGCCTCCGAAGCGGCGCGTGGCATAGGTCCCCTGGGCGAGGTCGCGCTCGATGATCTGGCGCAGGAAGTTGCTGGGCTTGTGGTCCGCGCCGGAGGGGGGGCTGCTCTTGTCGTCGCTCATGAAGTGCGCTGGTGATTTCAAGGGGGACGGGACCGTCTCGGACCCGTGAAAAACCATTGTAGACGCGGCCCCCCGCCCGGCGTCAGAACGACCACGTGGCCGCCGCGTAGCCGACGTGGTTCACCGGACTGGCCGCCAGCACCGCGCCGGCCGGGCCGCCGATGCGCCGCAGGCCCACGTCCACCCGCACCCGGTCCCCCACCCAGCCGAGCGCCGCGGTGGTCTGGTGGCTGCGGTCGGACGGCAGCCACAGGTGGTCGAGCGACGGTTCCCAGCCGTCGTGGGTCCACGACACGCGCGCGAAGACGCTGCGCCGCCGCACGTTCTGCAGCGTCGTCGCCTGGGCGAAGAGGGCGCGCACGGACCGCGCGTCCGCCCAGTCGGCGTCCGACGGCGCGCCGCCGTCGTACCAGGCCTCGCCGATCACGCTGACCTTGTTCTCGCCGGTCCACGTGAAGCCGAGCAGGGCCTGCGGCACGTCGCGGCGGCCGTTCACCTCGTGGGCCCAGCGGACGGAGGCGTGGACCTCCGCCGCGTCGGTGGCGACCCAGGACACGGCCACGCCGAGGCTGCCCTTCGTGTCCTCGCCCTGGCGGGCGAAGGCGTGCCAGTCCGCCGACCCCACGCGCCGCCACGCCCGCGCGGCGAACGCGTGTTCCTTCGTCGACGACGTGGGGTCCACCGCCACGAGGGACCACGCCTCGTCGGCGCCGAACCGTTCGGCCTGCAGCACCGGCTTGCCCTGCAGCAGCACCGGCAGCAGGGTGCGTCGGCGTTCCTGCTGCACCACGTCGTTGGGGCGGAAGCCGTAGCCCACGTCCCACGAGACGATGCGCCGGCCCGCGGCGAACGACCAGCCCGCCGCGTCGCCCGCGGCGTACAGCTCGTTGACACGGGACAGGTCCGTGTCCCCGGCGTGTTCGCGCCAGCCGTGGCCCAGCGTGGCGGCCGCGGTGACGAAGCGCCACTGGCCGCGCAGCTCCGCCTCGACCGAGCCGTTGGTGCCCGTGGTCTGGTCGTCGACCCGCACGCGGACCTGGCCGCCGGCCTCGACCTGGGCGTGGGCCGCCCAGGCCGCGAGCAGGCCGGCGGCGATCAGGGGCGTGGCGCGTTTCATTCGAGGCCCGGGTTGCGCGCGAGGAACATCGGGTTCAGCCACGCCTCGGGCACCGAACGGACCTTGCGGGACAGGTACTTCACCCGCGTCTCGCGGCCGTTGGCCAGCTGGTCCGTCAGCACCATCTCGGTCATCGTCGTGGGCGCGTCCGGCCGGTCCATCACGAAGCGGGCCTGCTTGGCGAGCTTCTCGGACTGCACGTACAGGTCCGCCCGCAGCGGCTCGTGTTTCACGGCGCCGATCCACAGCCCGATGCGCTGGTACGTGACCCCCTTGCGTGCCGCGGTGAGCGTCAGGTGGAGGCAGGCCTGGTCGCCGCAGCGTTCCTCGCCCACCAGCTCCGCCGTGTAGTCCTCGGACCAGCGCAGCGTGGCGACGTCGCCGGTCGACGCGTCGCCCAGCAGCTTCTGCGTGGGCGTGATGCGCAGCGGCCGCTGGCTCGACGGCATCAGCAGCCAGAAGTCATCGCCCAGCATCAGCACCTTCTGGCCGCGTTCGGCCGGGCTCTGCATCAGCACGAGCGAACGGTGGTTCGACTGCGCGAACGTGGTGTAGCGCCGCTGCTTGTCGAGCGAGCCGTCGGACTTCGTGGTGTCGATCTGCACCTCGACCTGCAGGTCGTCGCTGGCGACGCGGTAGCGGTCGGCGGCCTTCATCAGGGCGGTGGCGTCGGCGGCCTGGGCGTGCCACGCGCCCAGCGCGAGGCCCGCGGCCGCGAGGGCGCGAAGGAGGGTTGTCATGGAAGTCTCCCGATCAGGTATGGGCGAGGGCGGCCACGAGCGGCCGGTTCACGGTGCGGCGGGCGATCCAGGCGGAGGCCAGCATCGCCAGCACCACCATCGCGACCGCCACCGCGGCGTAGAGGCCCGCGTCGATCGACACGAGGAGCGGGTAGCCGGTGGAGCGGCCCGGCGGCGGCGGCATCTGCACGGGCACGAGGTACAGGAACACCGAGACCCCGGTGGCGACGAGCGCCCCGATGGCCGCGCCCGCGCCGCCGAGCACGAGCCCCTCGAGCGAGAGCGAGCGCAGCAGCTGCGACGGCAGGGTGCCGAGGGTGCGCAGCGTGCCGATCTCCCGCGTGCGTTCGACGATGGAGGCGGCCATCGCGTTGGCGACCACGAACACGACGATCACGCCGATGATGGTGCCGAGGGCGCCGAAGATGATGTTGTAGAGGGCGCGCACGGACTTGTACATCGCGGCCTGGTCCAGCCACGTCTGCACGGTGAGCTTCGGGAACACGGCGGCGAGGCGGGTCCGCGCGCCCGGGGTGTCCGCCATGTGGTTCAGGTACACGCCGAGGGTGGAGACCCGGTCGGTCACGAGCAGGCGCTGCGCGGTGGCGATGTCGGTCATCACCGCGCGCTTGTCGATCTCGGGCGCGCCGGTGGCGAAGATGCCCTTCACGCGCACGTCGATCGCGTTGAGCGCGCCTTCCGTCGTGCTCGCGAGCATCGTCAGGCTCGAACCCGGCTGCGCCTTGAGGCTTTTCGCGAGCGCCTCGCCCAGCATCACCTCGGCCTCCTTCGTGCCCGAGGTCAGCACGTCGCCGGCCACCACCTTCAGGAACGGGCCCTTCACGGCGAACTCGCTGTCGGGGTCGATGCCGGAGGCGATCATCACGGTGGACTTGTCGCCGTTGCTGATCAGGCCGTTGAACGTGATGCGCGGCAGCACGAATCGCACGTCCGGGTCGCTTCGCAACTGCCGGGCGAGCGCGGCGGGGTCGTCGAGGCCGTGCTGCAGCGGCGTGTCCTCGTCCTGCTCGAACTGGGCGGGCTGGCCGAGGATCAGGTGGCCCGACATGCGCGCCGACATCTGCGCGAGCGACTCGTAGGTGGACAGCGCGAAGCCGCCCGCGATCAGGATGGCCGCGGTGCCGAGCGCGGCCACCGAGACGGTCACGAGCGAACGCCGGCGGTTGCGCAGCGTGTTGCGCACCGCGAAGTCGAACCAGCGCCAGATGGAGTGGAGGCTCATTGCAGCCTCCCGTCGCGCAGGGCCAGCACGCGGTCGCAGCGGTCGGTGAGGCGGCTGTCGTGCGTGGCGATCACGAAGGCGGCGCCTTCGGCGTGGCCGCGTTCGCGCATCAGGTCGAGCACCTGGGTGGCGGTGGCCGAGTCGAGGCTCGCGGTGGGTTCGTCGGCGATCACGAGGCGGGGGCGCTTGACGAGCGCCCGGGCGATCGCGGCGCGCTGCCTCTGGCCGCCGGACAGCGCGTCGGGGCGGTGCGCCGCATGGTCCTGCAGGCCCACGGCTTCCAGCTGCGCGGCCACCCGTGCGCGCCGTTCCTTCGCGTCGACGCCGGCGAGGAAGAGCGGGTAGTCGACGTTTTCGGCGACCGTCATCACGGGCACGAGGTTGAAGCTCTGGAACACGAAGCCCAGCGCGTCGCGGCGCAGCCGCGTGCGTTCGGCCTCGTCGCCGGGGCGCACCGTCGCGCCGCCGAGCAACACGGCGCCCTCGTCGGGTGTGTCGATCAGGCCGCACAGGTTGAGGATGGTGCTCTTGCCGCTGCCGGACGGGCCGGTCAGCGCGAGCAGCTCGCCCGCGCGCACGGCGAGGTCGACGCCGCGCAGCGCGGGCACCACGTGGCGGTCGAGGCGGTAGGTCTTGGTCACGCCGCGGAGTTCGACGACGGGGTTCATGGGGGTCTCCTGGGGGTGGATGGGGACAACACCGTCAGGCTACGGACCACGGGCGCGATCGGCACCCGGGTTGCGACGGGCGGCGTCCCCGCGTCGCCAAGCGCCGTCGCCGGGGCGCGGATGGCGCCCGTGACACTTCTCACGGGACCTCCGAACCCGTGTGGCCGAAGTCAATTGCCTATCCCGCGCCTGGAGGGGGCGGGCCCCTGGGCGAGCGGGCGCCGCCCCGGAACAATGGCGCCATGACCCGCACGCCTTTCGAAGATTCACGGTTCCAGCACAGCAGCGTGCCGGGCTGGCAGCCCACCGCCCCCGACATCGCCGGGGCGGGCGGCCCGGTCCCGAACCGTCCGTCCGGACCGCAACGTCCGTCCCGGGCGCCGCAGCGCCGTTCGCTGACCGACGAGGCCCACGTCTGGCTCGCACGGCTCCCGCCGCGCTTCCAGCCCTACGCCACGGCCCGCCGCCATCCGCACATCGTGAACCGCATGGCGGAACTGTGGAACCGGCAGGACGAACTCTCGGCATATTTTGCCGAGCTGCTGCTGAGCGGTCGCGAGGATCGGCAAGGTTTTTCCTTCGACGTGCTGACCGAACTGTTCGACCTGCAGTCCCAGGCCCAGAACCCCAAGGCCCACTGACAACTTGCAACAGTCCCGGATGTAACAGGCGGAATTCACCGCCCGCTTCTGTCCACCAACCGGGGCGGCCAGTCGTTCACCTTCCATGGCCGCCGCCTGCGTGCAGCCCGTGAAGGAGCAGAAGATGTTCGAACGCAAGTCCCCCGTGATCGTCGCGCTGGCCCTGGCCGGCGGCCTGTTCGCCGGAACGGCCCATGCCGGCCGCGTGAACTGGTCCGTCAACATCAACGTGCCGGGCCCGGTCTACTACGAGCCGGCGCCGGTGTACTACGCACCGCCGCCCACCGTGTACTACGCGCCCCCGCCTCCGGTGTACTACCGCCCGCGTCCGGTGGTGGTGTACCCGCCCGCGGTCGTGTACCGCCCGGGTCCCGCCATCGTCGGCGGCTCGTGGGAACGCCACCACCATCGCCACGAGCGCAACGAATGGCGCGGTGGCGACCGCCCGGGCCGCGATGGCCGCGGCCACTACGGTGGCGACGGCCGCCGCGGCGGCTGGTGAGCTTCGTGTGACCCGGCCGCGCGCGGCGCGGGTCACATGCCCTTGAAGAGGTGGCTGTAGAGGCGGCTCACCGGCAGCTTGTCGGTGTGCCCGCGCAGGCTCAGCGTGAGCTTGCCGCTGTCGTCGCGCGTGGCCGTGGCGATGGCGTCGGCCCGCACCACGGTGCCCCGGTGCACCTGCCAGAAGCGTTGCGTGTCGAGTTGCGGGAGCAGCTCGCGCAGCGACGTGCGGATCAGGTGCTCGCGTTCGGCGGTGACCAGGCGAACGTACTTGTCGGCAGCCTCGAAATAGATCACGTCCTCCACCCGCACCATGTGGATCGCGTTGCCCGCGCTCGCCTGGATCACCGTCAGCCGCGTGGCCGCGGCGGGCGCCACGCCGCCGAGCAGCTGGCGCAGCTGGTCGAGCGTGTCGGACGCGCCGCTCCGGCGTTTCGCGAGGCCCTCGCGCAGACGGGTGCAGGTGAGCGCGAGGCGGTCGGCCCGCACGGGCTTCAGCACGTAGTCCACCGCGGCGAGGTCGAACGCGCGCAGGGCATATTCGTCGTAGGCCGTCACGAACACGACCAGCGGCAACGGCTGGCCTTCCGGCCATTCCTCCGCCAGTTCCCGGGCTGCCTCGATGCCCGTCTGGCCTGGCATGCGCACGTCGAGGAACACCACGTCCGGGCGGTGTTCGAGGGCCAGCGCGACGGCGGCCACGCCGTTCGGCGCGGTGGCGACCACGGTCAGCTCGGGCCACAGGCCGCGCAGTTCGGCCTGCAGGCTGGCGGCCAGCAGCGGTTCGTCCTCGGCGATCAGGGCGGTGGCGTTCATGGGGCGGTCTCCAGCGGGAGGCGGACGGAGGCGAGCGTGCCGCCGTCGGAATCGGTGGCGGCCGACAGGGTCAGCGAGGCCTGGTCGCCATGGCGGGTGTTCAGCCGCTTGCGCACCTGTTCGAGCCCGAACTGCGTGCCGTGGCCGGCCGCGTTGGCGTCGAGGCCCGCGCCGGTGTCGCGCACGTCGATGACCAGGTGGCCGCCATCGCGCCGCGCGTGCACCGAGATGCGGCCGCCGTCGATGTGGGGCTCCAGGCCGTGCTTGATGGCGTTTTCCACCAGCGGCTGCAGCAGCAGCGTGGGCACCATCGCGCCGGCCAGGTCGTCGGGCAGGTGCAGGTCGGTGGCCAGGCGGTCGCCCATGCGGATCCTCATCAGCGCGAAGTAGTCGGCGGTGCGCTCGAACTCGGTGGACAGCGGGTGCTGCACCGTGCGCGACGCCGAGAGCGTCGAGCGCAGGAACGCGATCAGGTGGTCGAGCATCTCCTGCGCGCGGGTCGGGTCGGCGGCGATCAGCGCCCGCAGGTTCGCGAGCGTGTTGAACAGCATGTGCGGCTCGAGCTGCGACTGCAGCAGCATCAGCTGCGTCTCGGCGGCGTCGCGCCGGGTGGTGGCGACGAGGTCGGCGAAGTGTTTCGCGCGGCCCGTGGCCCAGAAGAAGTACGAGACGACCCCGCCGATGGTGCCGAAGTAGAGCAGGTGGCCCAGCATCTCCCGCGTGCTGTGGTGGTGCAGGATGCTCATGCGGTCGAGGCCGGTGGCCAGGTCGCCGATCATGCTGCCGACGATGTTGCCCACGGTGACGCCGAAGGCCGGCAGCGCGATGGCCCGCCAGCCCTTGGGCCAGCCGCTGTCGGGGTCCCGCTTGATGGCGAAGCGGCCGAAGTCGATGAGCGCCCAGCTCACGAGGCCGATGGCCTGGGCGTAGATGAACTGGCTGAGGAAGGTCTTGCCCGCGTCCGACACCGCGAGGCAGGCGGCGATGAGCGTGTTGATGACCAGCACGAGCGCCGCGTGGCGCAGGAAGTGGCGGGGCGAGGGATCGGTGCTCATGGGGCGTGGGCAGGGGCGGGGCGGCGCTCAGGCGGTCTGCTGCAGTCTACCGATGCGCGACGGCGCCGCGCGCCACATCGCGATGCCGCGGCGCAGGAAGACGCCGCTGAAGGCGCCGTACGCCAGGGCGACGGCCGGGGCGAAGGCCGGGTCGCCGGTGACCGGCGCGTGGGTGGCGATGGCCGCGCCCACCGCGAACTTCAGCGCGAAGATCGCCATGAACAGCACCATCGGCACCCAGCTGCCGGGCACCACGAGGCGCTGGTGGGTTTCGCTCCAGGCGATGCCCTTCGGCCAGCCGGCCAGGTGGGACACGGCGGTGACCACGGCGACCCCGGCGAGCCAGGCCACCAGGGTGTCGGCCGACGGCGGGAACGTGCTCACGACGGCGCGGAGCGACAGCACGAGCATCACGATCGGCAGCACGGTGGCGAGGCGCAGGCTCACCAGGCGGTCGCGGGACTGCGACAGGCCGAAGGCGAGCAGGGCGGTCAGCACGAACCAGACCCACGTGGGGGCCTGGGCGACGATCTGGCTGGTGGCGGTGGGCATGGTGTGGGCTCCTTGCAACGGTGACGCGACGGTGGGGTGCGATGGACGCATGGTCCGTGTCGGCCGCCGAGGGCGCCACCGGCGTGCGACGGGCTGCGCGTGCACGGCGCGAAACGCCGCCGTGGCGGCGTGAACAATGTCCGCCTCGCGCAACCCCGGAAGGGGGAGGGACACGGACGGGAGGGGGCGTCTATAGTCGGCGGCCAACCCGGAGAGTTCCTGCATGTTTCGCCGTCGTCCCGCCGCCCGTTCCCTGACTGTCTCGTTGGCCCCCGTGGTGCTCGGGTGCACCGCCGTCCTGCTGTCCGCCTGCGGGTCGAGCCCGATGCCGAAGATGCCGCCGCTCGTGCCGTCCCGCCCCGCGCAGGCGGCCGCGCCGGCCAGCGCCCCGGTCGCCTCGCCCGCGGCTTCCGCGCCGAAGACCGCGACGCCGGCCCCGGTGCAGGTGAGCCCGCTGGAAGCCCCGGCCGTGGCCGCCCGCTTCCCGGACCCCGCCACCGCCTTCACGCTCGCCTCGCTGCAGGACGACCGCACCGACTTCACCACCACCGCCGAACTCGACGCGAAGCTGCGCGCGCTGGCCGCCACCCAGCCCGCGGCGCCGTCCGAGAACCCGACCAGCATCGCCCTGGTCTCGCTCGGCAATTCCCAGGACACCACCCCGCTGCAGGCGCTCGTGTTCACGCGCCATCCGACACCGTCGGCCGCCGTCATCGTGCGGGGCGGCCGCCCCACGGTGCTGCTGGTGGGCCAGCAGCACGGCGACGAACCCGCGGGCGCCGAGGCGCTGCTGGTGGTGGCCGACGAACTCGCGACGGGCAGCCTGCAGGGCCTGCTCGACCGCATCAACGTGGTCATCCTGCCCCGGGCCAATCCCGACGGCGCCGGGCGCAACCAGGCCTCCACCACGATCGGCACCGACCTCGACACCGACCACCTGCTGCTGACCACGCCCGAAGCCAAGGCCGTCGCGAAGCTGGCGCGCGACTACCGCCCGCTGGTGGTGGTCGACGCGCACGAGTACCCGGTCGACCCGGCGTACGCCACCCGTTTCGGCGGCGCCCAGCGCGCCGACGTCCAGCTGCAGTACGCCGCCACGGCGCGCCTGCCCGAGTTCATCACGAAGGCGTCCGAGGAGTGGTTCCGCCAGCCGGTGCTGACGGCCCTGCGCGACGGCGGCTACACCAGCGAATGGGCGCACCGCCCGGGCGAGGGCCAGCGGCTCGCGATGGGCTCGCCCCGTCCCGACAGCGCGCGCAACGTCAACGGCCTGCGCAACGCCATCAGCTTCGTCGTCGAATCGCGCGGCGGCAACCTGGGCCGCGTGCACCTGAAGCGCCGGGTGGCGAGCCAGGTGGCCGTCATCTCCGACATCCTGCGCAGCAGCGCCCAGCGGGCCGACGACCTCGTCAAGCTGCGCAAGTACGTCGACGCCTCCGTGCGCGCCGACCTCTGCAACAGCCAGATGCTGATCGACCCGCGTCCGTCCGTCACCGAACACACGCTGGTGCTGCTCGACCCGGCCACCGGCGCCGACAAGTCGGTCGCCGTGAACTGGGACTCGTCGCTCGTGCTGCGCGACGGCAAGCAGCGCAGCCGCCCCTGCGGCTACTGGCTGGCGGCCGACCAGACCGATGCCGTGGGCCGCCTGCGCGCGCTGGGCCTGCGGGTGGAGCAGCTCAGCGAGGCCTTCGGCATGCAGGCCGACGCCAACGCCGGCACGCCGGTGGCCGGCGAACGCGAGTTCATCGAATTCGCGGCCCCGGCCGGCAGCTACTACGTGCCGCTGAGCCAGCCCTGGGGCAACCTCGTGGTGGCCGCGCTCGAGGCCGACGCCGCCCAGGGGTTCCTGGCCGCCAAGGTGGTCACCGCGCCGAACAAGCTGCGCAAGGTGGCCGTGGTGCCCAAGGTGCGGCGAACCCTGCTGCCCTGACCCGGCGGGTCGGGGTTCATCAAACTGCCATGCGCCTCCGCTAGGGTGGCGCCATGGAAAAAACCGACGACGCGCTGCTGCAGCGCATGCACCACGACCTGATCGACAGCTACGACGAGGAACTCGAGCTGGAGCTGGACGATCGCGCGCTCGAATCGTATGCCGGCGAGGGCGGCGGGCTCGACGACGAACACAAGGCGGAGCGCCGCCTGTACTTCCGCGAGCTGTTCCGCCTGCAGGGCGAACTGGTCAAGCTGCAGGACTGGGTGGTGTCGAGCCGCCACAAGGTGGTGATCCTCTTCGAGGGCCGCGACGCCGCGGGCAAGGGCGGGGTCATCAAGCGCATCACGCAGCGCCTGAACCCGCGCGTGTGCCGCGTGGCCGCGCTGCCGGCCCCGAACGACCGCGAACGCACCCAGTGGTACTTCCAGCGCTACGTGTCGCACCTGCCCGCCGCCGGCGAGATGGTGCTGTTCGACCGCAGCTGGTACAACCGCGCCGGCGTCGAACGCGTGATGGGCTTCTGCACCGACGAGCAGTACGAGGAGTTCTTCCGCTCGGTGCCCGAGTTCGAGCGCATGCTGGTGCGTTCGGGCATCCAGGTCATCAAGTACTGGTTCTCCATCTCCGATGAAGAGCAGCATTCGCGCTTCCTCGGCCGCATCCAGGACCCGCTCAAGCAGTGGAAGCTGAGCCCGATGGACCTGGAGTCGCGCCGCCGCTGGGAGGACTACACCAAGGCCAAGGAAGTGATGCTGGAGCGCACGCACATTCCCGAGGCCCCGTGGTGGGTGGTGCAGGCCGACGACAAGAAGAAGGCCCGCCTCAACTGCATCCACCACCTGCTGGGCCAGATGCCGTACGAGGCCACCGAGCACCCGCCCATAGAGCTGCCCAAGCGCGAACGCCACGACGACTACCAGCGGATGCCGGTGCCGCAGGACATCATCGTCCCGGAACTCTACTGAGGCCCTCCCTCGACACCGCCTGCCTCGCGCCGGCGATTCGAGGGGGTGGGCGGACGGGGTGGGGTGGCGCACCCGCGGAATGATGGAGCCCGTTCCATCGGCGGCGGGGTGCCGCCCGCGAGGTGACCCGTGTCCGTTCCTCCTTCCGCTCTCGTCCGGGTCCGGCTCGGCGAACTCGCCCATGCCGACGTGGGCGTGCCGGGCCGCCGGCTGGTGCACCACCCGGTGCGTGGCTGGGTGGCCGCTCCCGACCGTCTCCATCGCCTCGGCCGCTTCGGCCGCCTGACCGGGGTGCCCGCCTGGGTGGCCTTGCTGCTGCCCCTCGGGGTGTTCTTCGGGTTGCTGGTGCCGAGGCACCTCGGCGGTGGTGCGACCGTCGTGGCCTTGGCGGTGTCGGCGTCCGTGCCGGCTGCCGCGCCCTCTTCAGCGCCCGCTCCCTCGCCCAGTCCCACGCCGGTGTTGGCCCCCATCGCCGACCCGCCGACTCGGGCGTCCGTCGAGACCTTGCCGCTGCCCACGGTCGAGTCGGCGCCCCCGTCGCCGGCCGCGACTCCGCCGCGGAAGGCGCCGCGATCCGCGGCGGCGACCGCCTCGCCCCGGCGCGCCGCAGTGGCCGCGTCCACGCCCACGGCGCCGGTCCCGCCGGTGTTCAATGAAACCCCGGCCGAGCCCATCGGCCGCGGCCGGGACGTGCTCGTGGCCATCAAGGACGGCCGCACCATCGTCGCGCCCGACGCGCGGGGCCTCCCGGCGCCGTTCCGCGTGGGCGAGCTGCTGCCGTCCGGCGCGCGGCTGCTGCGGGTCGACGCGCGGGCGGGCGAGGCCGAGACCGACCGCGGCGTGATCCGCCTGGAGTGACACGATGAGATTCCACCTCGACCTGGACGGGGGCCGCCCGCCGGCCGCCGCCCACACATCCGGCGACGAGCCCCGTGGCGCGCCCCGTCCCGTGCGACCCCTCCCGGCGAACCCGGCCCGCGCGGACACCTTGCCCGTGCTGCAGCAGGCCGTCGCCGACCCCGCGCCGACGCCGCAGCCCGGCTGGTTCACCGCGGACGCCCCCGATGCGGACACGCTGGTGGTACCCGCCGGCGCCCGCATCCGCGGCGACTGCCACGCCGCGAGCGTCCACGTCCACGGCGAGGTGCTCGGGCGCGTGCGCGCCACCACCGGCCTGCTGCTCGTGGCCCCGGGCGGGCGGGTCCGTGGCGGTGTCGAAGGGGGTGGGGCCGTGGTGATCGCCGGCCAGGTCTCGGCCTCGCGCGGGGCCGATGCGGTGGTGGCCCACGGCCGCCTCGACCTCGCCGGCTCCGCGCGGGTGACGGGCACGGTGTGCCACGGGGTGGTGGCCATCTACGTCGGGGCGAGGGTCACCGGTGAACTGCGGAACATCGACCGTCGCCGACGGCCCTGAGCGAGTTGGCGTCTTCGGTGGTGTCCCGTGACCCCGTCCCGCCCGGACGCTGTTACGCTGCGGCCCGGGGCGCGCACGCGGGCGGGGAGGCCGGCGGCGCAAGACCTGTCGCCCCGTATGACACCGTGTGAGCGGTTCATGGTCGGAACATCGTCGGAGAACCTTGGCATGAACCCCCTTCGCAAGCGCCTCGCGCTGGCCGGGCCGCAGGCGTCGCCCTGCGTCGTGATGTCCTCGCGTGGTGACCGCGGCACGGACGCGCGGCAGGCCTTCAGCGCGGACAGCACCCGGCCCGAGAACCCTGCTCTGACGTACCGGTGCCCATGCCCGGCATCGGCATGACTCCGTACGAGCCGAACATCCCCGCCAGATCGTTGACGTAGGCCGTCGGACGGCCCCCGGGTCGGGGCCCTGGCGCAGGACAAGTCGGCCCGAGCGGGCCGCGAACTTTCGAGACGAGAACCCTCACCATGAAGACCCTTTTGAAACACGGCGGCCTGATCGCCGTCGCACTGGCAATGTCGTGCCTCGCCACACCCGTGGCGGTGGCCCAGCCGGGGGCCTCGTCGCCCACCGTCGCGCCCCCGCCCGGACCGCCCCGGTCCGTACCGACTCCGCTCCCGCACGAAGCGAAGCCGGACGCCTGGCCGTACCCCGAGTACGTGGCGGAGGCCCTGATGCTGACGAACCTGAAGACCGACGACACCTTCAAGGCCGTGCGCCTGCAGAACCCTCAGCGCACGGGGATCGACCTCCTCGTGCTGCCGGTGCAGACCCAGGCCTTCGGCTTCACCCCGGCGTTCCGGGCCCTCGTGGGCGCGCACCTCGACCGTGAGCTGGTCCGGCGCGGCGTCCGTGCCAACCGGCAGACCGAGGTGTTCGACGGCAACGGTCCGTTCGCCCGCCGGCTCGATGCGAGCGCCATCGAGGGGTTCGCGAGGTCGCGTCCGTCGTCCCCCATGCTCGGCTTGTACGTGGGACACGACGGCGCCGACACCACGTTCCTCACTCTGGAGCGGATGGACGCCGGGACATCGAAGCGCGCCCATCGCAAGCTGAAGCTGGAGAGCGGCCCGCATTCGGCGGCGTCCGTGATCGGGAGCGTGATCCCGGGCCTGCTTGCCGAACTGGGCCTCGGCACGTCGTCCACGACCCTGCAGCCAGCCGTCGAGGAGGGCGTGTGCAGCGACCGCGTCTGGCGCCTCGAGGTGCCCGACTCGGCGCCGGACGGACTCGCGTTCGCCTGCCACGCCATCGTGATGGGAACGCTGCTGCCCGAGTACCAGGATCGCACCTCCATCCTGCCGAGTGCCCATTCTCCGGCCAAGCTGGCCTGGCTCGCTTCGGCCTACCTGGTGGCCGAGGAGCGCGCCACGTCGCTCGGCACCTTCCAGGCCATCGAGGCGCTCGCATGGTCGCAGCTGGGGCTCGACGGCGCCTCGGCGGGTGTTCCGGACGTTCTCCAGTCTCCGGACCCCGTGGTGTCGCGGCTCGGCGGCCTGCTTCTGGCGCGGCACCGGAGCGTCAAGGCGCCGATGCGTTCCGAACGTGAAGGCGTGGAGCGGGCCATCCGCGGGTCGGCCGCCGGGTTGCCTCCCTTCGTCGGAAAGGTGTTCGTGGAACGGGGCTTGCACAGTGAAGACTTCCGTCCGACCGACTTGTGTGGCCTGGAACTGGCCCTGCCCGGCGCGATGCCCGGTGCGAAGTGTCGCGAGGCTGGTGGCGCCGCGCCGACGAAGGGGCGTGCGACGCCCGGTGAACTGGCGCTTTATCAGGAATGGCGGATCGCCGCTTTCCAGAAGGAGGTCCGCTACGTCGGTTCCACGCTCGGGCAGGCCCAGCGCCTCAAGCAACTCCTGGCGTCACTGCCGGACGACGTTGCCCGCCATCCGTTCGTGCGACAGCAGCGGTTCCGGGTCGAGAAGTGGGATGCGCCCGATGCGAAGTTCGATGCGTACCTCGCCTTCATGCGCGCTTCGGCGGGCGCCTTCGTGCAGGCCACCGCGGATGCCCAGCGCTACGACGCGGCCACGGCGGGGTATTCCATCTCCGAGCATGACTGGGCGCAGAACAACCGGGTACTCACCGATCCGCAGGTCGCGCGGCTCATCCAGGACGAACAGCGGCTGATGTCGGTCCTCCGCTACGACCGATTCGCCTCGACCACCGTGCCCGCCAGCCGGCGTGTCAGCGGGCAGCCGGCGACCTTCCTGCAGGCCCTGGCACCGGCGCCCCTGCGGGAAATGCCGCCGTCCGCGCCCGAACCGGCTCAACGTCGGGGCGGGGTCGATTTCGATCCGGTGCTTCCTCCCTCGGCCGCGCAGATGCCTGTGTTCGGGCGCGGCAGGCCCGTGCCGAAGGCGGTGACGCCGGCGCAGCTGGAGGCGCGTGTCGCCCAGGAGCCCACTGACATGGAGGCGCGCACCGCGCTCGCCATGGCGTGGCTGAAGCAGGGCAGGCCGGAGGCCCAGGCGCGCGGGGTGATCGATGCGCAACCGGCCGACCTCCGCAGTGACCAACAGGTTTCGCAATCGCACACCTGGGCGTATCCGGCCCATGCCTTCTTCTTCGCCACCGACATGGACGCCGCGAAGCGGTACTACGAACGCGTGCGCGCCATCGGCACCGGTAGCGGCTCCGACCTTCACGCACGTGGACGCCTGCTGCAGATCGCGGGCGATTTCCCGGGCACCCTCGCGGCCACCGAGGGACGATTCCGGCGTTATGGCGGCGACTTCGCGCGCCGCGACCTCGCGGGTCTGCTCTTCATGGCGGGGCAACCCGAACCGGCATGGGCCCTCGTGACCCCGCGCCTCGTGTCGGCGGACACCTTCCAGCTCTGGGTGGGCGCGCTCGTGGGGCAGCGCGCCCAGAAGCTCGACCTGGCAGCCGTGAAGGCGTGGGGCGACCGATCCGGCCTCAAGGGGACGCAGATCAACCACGTCGACACCCTGCCCATGTACCTCCACCTGCACGCCGTCACCGACCGCGTGCCGAGCGACGACGACATCACCCTGTTGCGCGACAGCGGGACGAACCTGTTCCAGACCCGCATGTGGGTGGCCTCCGCCCGCCTGATGCAGATGGTCGCCCGGAACGACCCGACCCGGGAGCGCTTCAACGCCGCGCGGGCGCTGCTGCTGTCATCACCGGCGGGACAGAGCGAGTTCCTGAAACCCCTGTTCACGTGGGCCGCTTGGCAGGCGACGGCCGGGTCGGATTCGGAGTTGGCGGCAGTCCGCGCCACCGAACTGGACTCGGGCGACTTCGATGCGCTGCTGGCCAAGTCGATGTTGCTGGCGCTGGAAGGCAAGGTCGCGCCGTCGCTCGAGTTCCTGCGGGCCGCGCGGTACCAGATGTCCGAGCTGGGTCTGGGCAGCCCGAACGTCGACCGGGCCGTGCCGTCGCCGTACCACTACGCCTTCGCCGGCCACCTCATGTACGTCAAGACGGGGAACGAGGCCTACCGCGCCGAGGTGCTCCGCTTCGCCCGCGCCCACCAGCAGATGTTCCCGTTCTGGGGCTGGGCGTATGCCGCGGAGGCCCTGATGGAGCGCGACGAGAAACGCCGTGGCGTGGCGGTGTGCCGAGCACGCTACCTCGACCCGGGGTCGTACTTCCTGAGCCTGGTGCCCCCCGGGGCCACGGGGCGCACGGCGAACTGCCCGAAGGGGCCATGGTCGGCCGGGCGCTGAAGGGCTCCGTGCCTCCTGCGCGACACGCCGAGGCGTCCCGCTGACCTAAGCTGCGGCGCTCAACCAGGAGACCGCCCCATGAACCGAGTCCTCGCGCACACCGGCGCCCGTTACCCGATCCTGCAGGCCCCGATGGGCTGGATCGCCCGGGCGCCCCTCGCGACCGCCGTGTCCCGCGCCGGAGGGCTCGGCATCATCGAGACGTCGTCGGGCGAGACGGCGAACTGCCAGGTCGAGATCGTGAAGATGCGCGAGACGGGCCTGCCGTTCGGCGTGAACCTGCCCATCCGCTTCCTGAAGGACGACGCGATGCTGCGGTTCGTCTGCGAGTCGGGCGTCCGCTTCGTCACCACGTCGGCCGGCAGCCCCGCGAAGTTCATTGCCCCGCTGAAGGCCGCGGGCATCGTCGTCTACCACGCCGTGCCCACGGTGGAGACGGCGCTGAAGTGCGTCGAGGCCGGCATCGACGGCCTCGTGGTGGAAGGCGCGGAGGGTGGCGGCTTCAAGAACCCCGAGGAGGTGTCGACGCTCGTGCTGCTGCAGGCCATCCGCGCCAAGGTCGACGTGCCGCTGATCGCCGCGGGCGGCATCTGCGACGGCCGCGGCATGGCCGCCGCGTTCGCGCTCGGCGCCGAGGGCGTGCAGATGGGCACCCGGTTCGTCGCCTGCGTCGAAAGCCCGGTGCACGCCAATTTCAAGGCCGCCATCTGCGATGCCACCGACACCGGCACCTGGGTGCTCAACAAGAAGGCCTCGCCCTGCATCCGCGCGCTGAAGTCGGTGAGCACGCAGGTCATCCACGAGGAAGGGCACATGCCGCCCGACGTGCTGTCACGCGTGAAGTCGGTCTACTTCGACGGCGACATGGAAGCCGCCCCGGCCCTGGCCGGCCAGAGCGCCGGCCTGATCGACCGCATCAAGACGGCCAAGGAGGTCATCGACGACACGGTGGCGGGGTTCTTCGAGATCACCGATCGGCTGGCGGGCTTGACCGCGGCGCGCCGGTTCGGATGAACGAATGCCCGATCCTGGTCACTTGCCTGCGTCCTGGGCGTGGGCGGCCGACTTGCGCATGTGACTGTCATCGATCCGGGTCAGCACGTTGAATCCGGAGATGGATTTCTTGTTGAACGCGCTGATCAGGCTTCTCTCCTCCGCAGTGAGATCGCAGTACTGTTCCCGGGTGACCCGGACGTTTGTCTTCGCAGGTGGATCGGTCTTTCCCGTTGGCCTGCACCGATTGATCGCGATTGTGTTGTTCAGTTCGATCAACTCCAGCGCCGTGTTGCGCAGGTCTTCCGGCTTGTTCGCGAGGTTGAAGGCGCCGTAGAGGCCGAGGAACGTGGGTGTCAGGAACGCTGCCGTCGCTCCGAGCAGTTTCAGGAACGGTGAAACCTCCCGGTCACCTTTTCCCGCCGAGTTCGCGATGTAGATTGAAGTGATCACGCCGGACACCACGACGAGGATGATGATGGCGGCCCGGGCTGTACCCCAGATGACGGCGCTGTCCTGGAACATGCGGATCCTCGCGGACATCGTTTTGCCGATGCTCTCGATGCTTTCGCACGTCGATTCCGTTACCTTGTGGCAGGCTTCTCTTACGTCGGCCGCGATCTTGGTTCGGTCGATGTCGTTCGGGAGGAGTGAATAAATGCAGGTGATGGCCGCCACCAGTACGGCGATGCCTAGCACCATGCCAATCGTGGAAGCACTGGGCCGGTAGGCCTCGGCGATTCTGAAGCGCATGAACTCCTCCGTCTGCTTTTTTCGATCGGAGTGAAGTTACCAGCGCGTCGGCGCGCCGCCATCCGCAGCGCTGGGGACGGGGAGCGATTGCGGTCGGGTCGGGAGAACAGGGCAAGCGAACGAAGCGAGCAATGCCCCGAGACGCATGCGCGAATGCGGAGCGGCAAGCTCAGCGACGGAGGGTGACACTGCCGAAATACAAAAGCACCCCACAGGGTGCTTTTGTATTTGGAGCGGGTGAAGGGAATGTGATAGGCGCTTCAAACATAGCTCTCCGGGTTGTTCGAACTAGCCTACTGCAGCACCTACTGCAGCACACGCCCACGTCTTTTGCCAGCGTGCCCCAGTATCACAAACGCCCCTGATCACGGCACTCATTGTTCCAGGCCTTGCGGATGCGCCGGCTTGAACTTGACGGGCGGTATGCCTTGCCCGACCCCGCCGCGACTGGTGCTGTAAGCCGAACAGACCCATCGGCCGACGCGCATTCATTGCGCGAGGTCCGGAACGCGACCATAAGTGAACGCCGTGATCTGCGGAACTAGCGGACGCTGGCCTCCCCACCCGAACCCGGGAAACTTGAAAGACGCAACCACACCACAGGAGCAGACCGTGCGGTTGTTCCTTCTACAGTGCCGCTGCTCCTGCGGAGAGATGGCAAATAGCGCTATAGACTTGATGCGGTCAACTGACAAAGGGGAGAAGAATGGACGACAAGACCAAAGGTGCTTGGCTGCTCGCTCAATCGAAGAGCATCGATTCTTATCAAGGCGCCGGGCGGCTGGAAAATATTCAGTATGCGGGACGGGCTGGACGGCTCTATAACCTGCTTCGAAGGAATGTGCAGGGCAGTGGTGATTCGCAAGTTGCCAAGCAGACCCTACTTGATATTTGTCAACTAAATGGCATCGACCGAGCAACCCGCGAGTCGGCCATTTTGACCCTGAAGAATCAAGGCCGTGTTGATGACTCTCAAAGCGGCGCGATCAGTGTTCTCGGGGCGACTACTACTGCCGTTCTGGAAACAACAGCCGCCATTTTCGATGAGTGCAATCCTTCCGCAGGGGAGAAGGCGGTAATTCAACTCTCGGAGCAGATTGCAGAGCGCCCAGCGTCCCGCAAGGATATCGTAGAGTCGGTTTCGGATTTGCACAAAATTGGCAAGCAAGAGACGGAGTCTCTTATTGATATTTGCCGGGCCACGGCAATTTTGGATCAGGTCGAGGATCGTGATCACAAAGTACTGTTTAATAACAATACTTTTCGCGGTGGTCAGTACGCCAGAAAGGCGTATTTTTTGATGCAGTCTCTTACTGCGGATGAGGCCAGTAAGCTGAAACAAGTTCAGGACATGCTCACTGCTGGTGGTGCTATTGTCGACGATGATGCAAGAAAAGTGCTAGGGGACGATTTATACGGTCGCGTAATTGGAGTCGGGCTTTTCGATCGATTGGAGGTTAGCAATAATACCGAAGCTGTAGGATATCTGGCTTCGCCTGTTGCATTTCAGAAATTCGGTCGCCCCTTTGAGGAAGACCCGATTGACGACGCCAAGGCGCTCTTGGCATCACTGACTTACGGCATGACTCGGAGTTCTAGTAGTCGGGGGCGTATCGACTATCCGATTGCACTTCTGAGGAAGTTAATTGCAGGCGACGAAGTTGGCGGTGCATATGGCGCGTCTGCAATTGGTGAAGACTATAAAGAGTTGGAGAAGCGGCAGGTGGTTCAAGTAAGCCCGGCGGGCCGCGGGCGCTACCGAATGAGTTTGCTAAAAAAGGATGTCGGGGAATTGGCCTTAACCATCATTAAAGGCAATTTGGCAGCAACCGAAGTTGTGCTGATGGACGGATCCTCAGCTAAAAGCTTCTCTGGCCCCGGTGAGACACGAAAGCGCATCCGGGAGAAGCAAACAGTAGTGGATTCTCGTCACATGACAAGTGCGCTTGACCGCTTGCGAAACGGAGCTTGAATATGACTACCTCTAAAGGCCCGCTTCTGGAAGAGTTGGTGCGCGCGTATTTCGCTCGGCAAGGGTATTTTGTATTGCGCAGCGTGCCTTACCGATACGATGGTGAAGATGTCACCGATGTCGATGTTTGGCTGTACGCGCGACAAGCTGCGTCCGCTCGTGTACGGGCGATTGTCGATGTTAAAAATAAAAAATCGCCAAAAGCTTTCGAGCGGGTGTTGTGGGTAAAGGGCTTGCAAATAGCAATGCAGTGCGATCGGGCGCTCATCGCGACAACCGACGCGAATCAGAAGCTGACGGCGTTCGCTCAACAGCAGCAAATCGCGGTGCTTTCGAAAGGCTTTCTCGATCGGCTGGAAAAGAAGCTAAATATTGAAGATCGGCTTACGCTCGAAGAATTTATTGAGCTAGTTCAGTCGTATCCCGCGCAAAAGCAAGACGGTGACTGGATCGCAATCATCAGGCAAGCCAAATCGGCTTTGGCTAGTCGCGCGGCGTTTCCCGCGTTCAACACAGTTATCGCTGCATTCCGGTTCTTTGCAGAAAGATCGGAGTTTCGTCTTCAGCACAGAGACATCGCCCTTCGCTGTGCTTTGCAGTGCGCGGCTCTGGCCTGCATTGCTCTGGACGCTGCATTGGAAAAGTTAATCTTTGAAGACGGTGAGCGCCGGTTCGCCGGTTTGATGAAAGGTATCGTTTACGGCGATAGCGGTGATAGCAGGGTTCAGTCCAGTCTCACCGATGCGCTCGACGTGATCGCTGAAGGGTTGCCAAATGGGCGAGCAATTGCTGCTCAAGCTAGGCAACACCTTGAAGTAAAACTGCAAGGGATTCGCGCCGAGATTATTGCGGAATATTTTGGCCGGGAGCACAACGCCCAGCATCTTTTCGGCGTAGCGAAAGAACTTGATCAAGCCGCGCATGAACGCGTTCTAGGGGATCGAAGTCTTTCAATTGAAGCCCGCTCGATTTTGGGCGTCTTTGCGGACTTCGTAGGGGTTAAACGGAATTCCCTTTTAGGGGGCAGCGATGAACGTCGAGCGCCGTCCGCTTCCGGTGGAGGCGCAATGGCGGAAGTGGGGAAAGCAGAACAGGCTCCTGATGCGGGCCGCTCCGAAGCGGCTGCCGAACCGAGCGAATCGGGCGAGGCGCCTGGATCATTTCGGGGACAAGCCCCCTTGATTTAGCCACTCGGGCTTCGCGTACAAACCAACATGGCAACAAAAAGGCTTCCGCAGTCGCGCGCGGGGCCCTCGATTTTTTGCGGCAGTGGGGCCGTCGGTTTCGATCCCCCCCGGGGGGCTTGCCACACGGTTTCTCGTCGCAAGGCTGCGAATCTGATCGATGCGGCTCGGCGAGTCGAAGTCACATGGCAACAGTAGGCAGCGCAGTAGTTGGATACGACCTGGTCGCAGCCTGAGGAAAATCCTGACGGTGTGGTTCCTGCACTGGCTTTCGTACTTCTGCCAGCCTCGGCTTCATGGCAGCGCGGTGGGTGGCTTGGCAGCCATCACGGTTCGCGTTGCCCGCACCTTGTTGTCTCCCATTCACGGCGCATGCACACCCGGCTCACCGGCATGCCCGAACTACCCGACGTGAACTAAATCGGCTGTGTCTGTGCAACCGCTTCTGTCGACGGCGAGATGCGAGGCGGCAGGCCTGAGTTGATGACCCCCGGTACCGGCGTTGAATCGACGCTAAGGTGCTGGATGACGTAGGTGAAGGGTGACTGCGCGTCCTCGACTTTTTTCGGTGCATCTCCCCAGCCTCTACGCAAGACAATGTCGGCTGCCTGAAGTCGCAGCGCGAGAGATGCGGTTTCGTCGTGCATCACGAGACGCACCGTTTCGAGGGCCTCATGCGTCATCGAACGAGCGAGTTCGGCCAGGGTCTTTCCCTTGAATTTGCGTTCGCCTCGACGCCCATTCGGGTTCCCGCTTTGGCCCTTCACCCACGGGCGGCCAGACACACGGCGGGCGTCGCCTTCCTCAGTGGCTGCTTGCAACATGACCTTGATAGTGCGCCGGGGCACTCCAGTGCGCAAGCAGTACGCATGGCCGTGCATTGGCGTGCACCTGTGCCGATCCATCCGGGCAAGGCGCTTCGCCGATCTCGCGTTGTTTCGTGGCGTATTGAAAGGCCAATTCGACCCAACAAGAGTGGCGTTCGATTCCGCCAAGAATCTAGGCGCCGCTTTAGGAAGTAGCGGAATGGCGGAATAGTCTTCCGCCCATTCGCACTTCACGCTAGCCTTCCTCGGCGCGTTGCGGCGGAATGGCGGATTGCCTGCTCCCGAAGCCACATCTTAAACAACAGGAGAGAACGCATGCAGCTCGACGAGATTGACGGGGAACTGAGTTTGAGGGCATTCGAGTTCTTCTACTGGTTCTCTCGTTTTGAGTTCGCGTTGAAAGAAAACGGCTACTTGCGGTCTGATGTAGTCGGAGCCGATGCCGAGCCCGGTTGGGACAAGTTCGTGAGAACCAAAAAGAACGCATATACAGCGTCGCCGAGTGCGGTGAACATAGTCCAACTTGCTCCAAGGAAGCAGGTGGTCACGCAGGGCGGTGGCATTGGTTGGAGGTCAAACAATGCGACGAGTGCAAATCTTGGAAACGTTGTCGGGTTTCTTAAGACTGTGCGGAACAACCTCTTTCATGGTGGAAAGCATGGCGACAAAGGATGGGACGATCCGGAGCGGACGAGGGCGCTGCTTGAAAGCGGGATCGCGGTTCTGGATGAACTCGCTGATCTCGGTGGCTTTCAGGTCGACTACAAGCGCTTCTACTGAGGCTGAACTCAGCCCTGGAGCGGGGCGCCTCCAACAGGGGCAACATAGGTGGTTCGACGCCCCTGTGTCTCACCCTTCGGCAAAGGGCAAGAAACGAGTCGGCCTTGCGCAAGCAAGTTATCGACTGCGCGGCGTGCTTCAGGTCGGCTCAGTTGAAGCTTCCGGTAGTGTTCGTCTTGAAGTTGCGATATTGACAGGCGGACGGGGGGCACCTGTTCCAACAAATCTCGCACATAAGCCAGCACAACGCCTTGCGCCTGATCGTGCCGATCTTCGTCGGTCGAAGCTTGGGCTGGCGCGGTTTCAAAAACCCATCCGTGTCGCCGGATAAAAGTCGGTGCGCGGTCCCGCTTCGCCCCACTCAATTTGTGCAAGTACAACACCAACACGTTACCCGCTTCCGCATCCTCTCTTGTCCAATGCGTGGGGGCATACCACGCCCGCTTCTCGTGCGTCACCAAAAGAGCATCAGTCGGGACCAGTTGCAGCACGGCTCGGGCGTTGTCACCGAAGGCACTACCGCCCCGGCCTGCATGCTGGTCGCGCACGCCTTCCCGACTGGCTGCTTTCGCCTCGTGGTGGACGTTGACGACAGCACAACCCAGCTCGGATGAGATGTGCCGACTGGTACGCATCAGCTCTGACATGCCATCGTTGCCGAAGCGCTCACCGGGGCCGAGAAGACTGGTGGGGTCAAGGATGATCAGAGTGACACCAGCACCTCGATACGATTCCACGAGTTCAAACGCAGGTGAAGTAGGGCCAAGCACGCCGCCGGGGCCTTCCGCCACGAAGCGCAAGCTGATGCCGCTCACATCCTCGATGAACAAGCCTTCCGCCACAGCCCCCCGTTCGGCAGGTGCAAGTTCCATTGCGTCGCAGAGGTTGCGGACCATACCTGCCACGGTGGCCCGGTCGTCTTCTGCTGTTACCAAAAGGACCGCGCCGGGGCAATCCACCTTGCGCCCGAATATCGGTCTCCCCAAAATGACGTGAATGCCAATCCAGAGAAGCAACGTGGATTTTCCGGTTCCACCAGTCCCGATGAAGGCGGTGGCGTTGCACGGCAGAAGTCCCGCAATTACGAAGGGAACGGGCTCGGGAGGAGACAGGAGCGGGCCGAGGCCAAGCGGTGAGTCGCTAGGGCCTTTCCAGCGGGTGGAAATTGAGCCGGGATCGTCCACCTCGGCAAGCCGGGCGGCCCCGTTGAAAGACGTGGCGGTCGTGGCATCCAACGCGGCCACCGTGTTGAAGTAGTCGTGCATGTAGTGCCCTAATACGGGTCCACCGCACAAAGTCGCTCAAGGCGGCTTACCGCGATGGCAAGGCGCTCGTGGTCCGGTGATCCGATATGCTGCCGTGAGGCCATGTCGCATGCCACCACCCAGACCACGTGCGCCTCGTTGATCGCGATATCGAGTAGTTCACGAGGTGACATCGGAAGCGGCTTTCTGCGCCCGCGATATGCCGTGCCATCCTCATGCCACGCCCCGAGCTTTCGTGCACCTTCGACGAACCCAACGCCGTAGCGTTGCATAAGAAAGCTCAACACATCACCACCGTGGGCGCCGCACGCCCAGCACTTGAAGCCACCGGACTGAGCGTTGATGCTGAAGCTATCGGATCCACCGTGAAAAGGGCACGACGTCATGCGCCACAGCCCCCGACCCTTGAGGGAGAGTCCTTCACCCTCATAGAACGCACAGGGTTCGGGCAGGTTTTCCTTCATGAACTTGCCCATATCATCCCCGAGGTTTTTGTTCACGCTTCGCGCTGTTCAACAACGCCTGCAACGTCACGCGCGTGTAGATGCGTGCATGTGCCGCACAAGTCGGGCACGTCTTTCCGTTGAGATAGAAGCACGTACAGGCGCGCGCCCACAGCGATCCGCTTTTTCTTTTCATGCCTTGCTCCCGGAAGCCGAACGTGCATGAGCGATGACGGCGCGAGTGCGTGCCCTTCGGGATGAATCGCCCCGGGATCCGTGGAGGCCAGTTGGTTTAAGTCAGGCCGCCACCGCGGAGGTCTGACCGGCGAGTTGCCTGTAGTAGTCTGCCTCAGCCTCCGCGGGTGGGATGTAGCCGATGGGTTCG